>Ga0074199_1000119_pt1 | contig 164359 bp, 155 predicted proteins | sample EPASupsiteSAE347_FD_64528 | JGI IMG/M metagenome (GOLD analysis project Ga0074199, IMG submission 64528) | Bioremediated contaminated groundwater from EPA Superfund site, New Mexico - Sample SAE3-47 | ecosystem: Environmental > Aquatic > Deep subsurface > Groundwater > Contaminated ... | reverse complement strand
TTGGTACGTTCAAAAAGAAGGTTCTAAGAATATCGAAAATATTAAAGATGTAGAAGTTTCTTTAAAATTATATATTGGGAACTCATTGGTTCTAACTTGGATGATACCTGAGAATTTTGAAGGTGGAAAATATTACTATTTTGTGGACGTTTATGTTGATGGCAGAAAGAAGGAGTCGATGGAATTAGGATTTATTTATATCAATTCAGCTTCCCGTCCTTCGACACCAATCAACGAGGGTAAGGTTCGGACAATGGACGCAGAAGCTTGGATCAGCAAGGGCATTGCCTACTATAGCCAGTGCAACTTTGCTGATGCCATCAAAGCTTTCGATGAGGCAATAAGGCTAGATCCTAACTCTGTCGATGCCTGGAACTGGAAAAGTTATGCAATCGCACTCCAAAAAACTAATATGAATGACCCAGATGCTCTAAAAGCCCATGAAGAGGCTGAACGGCTCGGATCTCTTGAAGGTTTACAGGTAGGGGCGGGTTTTGTGCCAACGAACTGCTTTCCGAAAGACACTTTGCTTTAGCACTGAGCTGGAGCGAGGGGATTTATACCCACTTCAGGTGAACCTGCGACGGCGCACCCCGCAGCGGAGCTTGCTGATCGTCCGAGGCGTCACAGCATGAAGATTGAAACAAGTAGCAGATCCAATCTTATGCAGGATTCACATGCTCATTATCTGCGCTACAGAGCAGCAGGGTATTCGAATCAAATAAATCCTGGTAGAGATGCCGTAAATGCCTCCCCCTCATCTCTTCAGCGCAAACGCTATCCTCTGCAGCGCCGTGGCGTTGGCCAGCACCACTGTTACGGCTATTACTGCCACCAGCCACTGGGTATTGAAAAGCCCCAGGAACATTCCCGCATAAAGCAGCATGAGCCTCTCAAACCGCTCCAGGAGCCCCCCCATCTTCTTCAGCTCCGCCTCGCCCTTCACAATGCCCCGGTGATCGGCATAGGCCCGCACAAAGGTGGTCATGAGCGATCCGAAGAAGAGCAGCATAAACCAGACCTCATAAGCCAGCCCCAGAAACTCGCCTCTTCCCAGATAGAAGAGCAGCCCCAGGTAGAGCAACAGTTCTACGTACCTGTCCACCACTCCGTCCAGGAAGGCGCCCTTGGCCGTGGACTGGTGAGTAACCCGGGCCACCGTCCCATCCACGATGTCGAGAAATGCGGAGAGGGAGAAGAGCACCAGTCCGAGGCCCAGCCGCCCGTGCATCAGCGCGGCCATCCCTCCCAGCGCCGGCACGAGAGAGAGCAGCGTCCAGGCATTGGGCGAGAGGCCGAGAGCGGCCAGCCCGCCTGCCAGCTTGTCCGTCTGCTCCGATTTGAATTTAGCTTTGAGCATTTTTCATCGTCTCTCAATTAAAGGCTGGCGAGGAATTTCTCTATCCTGTCCAGCGCCTCAATCAGCTCCTCACGGGATGTGGCATAGCTGCAGCGCAGCAATCCTTCTCCGCTCGGCCCGAAGACGCTGCCCGGCACAACCGCCACCTTCTGCTCTCTGAGGAGGCGCTCCGCGAACTCCTCTGAGGAGAGCCCCCAGGCTTTCACAGAGGGGAAGGCGTAAAAGGCTCCCCTGGGCTCGAAGCAGTCCAGGCCGATGCGATTTAAGCCGGAGACGAACATGCGCCGGCGCAGGTTATACTCGTGCTTCATGTGCAGCATCTCCTCATCGCCCTTTTGCATGGCCTCCACAGCCGCCACCTGGGCCATGGTAGGCGCACTGAGCATGGTGTACTGATGCACCTTGGTCATGGCCCCCACCAGTGCCGGATCGCCCAGCGCATAGCCTATGCGCCATCCGGTCATGGCGTGCGACTTGGACAGGCCGTTGAGGATGATCGTCCTATCCTGCATGCCTTCCAGCTGTGCGAAGCTGGCATGACTGCCTGAATAGGTTAGCTTGGCATAAACCTCATCGGATATGACCAGAAGATCGTTCTCGACAACCACATCCGCCAGCTCCTCCAGATCGGAGCGGGTCATTATCGCACCGGTGGGATTGTTGGGGTAGCTGAGCAGCAATGCGCGGGTCTTGTCCGTAACTGCCGCGGCAACCTCCTCCGGTTGTAGCCGAAACTCGTCCTCCAGGCGAGTGGGAACTGTTCTTGCTACTCCTCCTGCCAGAAGAATGTCCGGGGTGTAAGCCACATAGCACGGCTCGGGAACAATGACCTCGTCACCGGGGTTTAGGGTAGCGCGAAAGGCCAGATCTACTGCTTCGCTGACACCGGTGGTGATGAGTATCTGCTCGGCTGGGTCATAGGTCAGGCCCAGGTCCCGGCTAACCGACTCGCTGATAACCTCTCTCAGCTCAGGCATGCCTTTGTTGGAGGTGTAGTGAGTGATGCCCGACTCCAGCGAATAGATGCAGGCCTCGCGCACATGCCAGGGCGTGACGAAGTCCGGCTCACCCACACCCAGGGATATTGCCCCTTCCATCTCGCTCACCAGATCGAAGAACCTTCTTATGCCCGAAGGAGGCATGCCTTTGACAGTCTGATTTAAATGCCGCTGGGCATTCCAGGCGGGAATGGTTACATTTTTCAGGCTCTGCTTCATGGAGTAATCACCAATCGCTGGGGTTTCTGCTTTTCGGTGAGAATGACGCCGTGCTCTTTGTAGCTCCGGAGGATGAAGTGAGTGCAGGTTGATTGAACGCCTTCCAGGGGCGCGATCTTCTCCGCCACGAAGTAGGCGATGTCTTTCATGGACTTGCCCCGCACAGTTACGGATAGGTCATGATCACCTGAGATGAGTCGCACCGACTCTACCTCTGAGAAGTTAGCGATTCTCTCCGCCACTGCGTCGTAGCCCGTCTTTCGCTGCAGCGCTACCTTCAGCTCCAAAACGGCGAAGACAAAACTCTGATCGAGCTTCTCCCAATTGATCAAAGTTATGTACTTTCTTATGACGCCTGCGTTTTCCAGATCCCGGATCTCTTTGGCTACATCCGCTTGCTGTCTGCCCAGCAGTGCCGCGATCTCGGAAGTGGTTGCCTTGGCGTTTTCGGAAAGAATCTCCAAAATCTCGTTCATGAAATTCTGTATTTACCCAGTCCATCCAATTATAGGCTTTGCGCTTACTAGAGTAGTACGGATAATCATATACAATCGAAAGTTATTAATACTCTTATTACAACTGTATTAATATGAAACAGATGAGATGCCCAAAATGCCATTATGGATGGGAGACGAGAGTAAATAAGCCAAAGGCCTGCCCCAGATGCAAAACCAGGTTGGATATGAAGAAGGTAAAGAAGGCCTGAACCAATTATTCAGGCCCAAATCCCTATTGTCCATTGCGTGGATCTCTGTAATAAAACAACCAAAGACTGTGAATATTTAAGATAATAGAAAAGCCCCGAGCGTGATTCGAACACGCGACCTATTGATTACAAGTCAATCGCTCTGGACCAGCTGAGCTACCGAGGCGCGATGTCCGATCATTTTCCATCTTTACTTAAAGGCTTTGCCCTTGTCAGCTCCTTCATATGCCTGACCTTTTCCAGGCCGCGCAGCAGAGAATAATTAGTGCCGGGATGCCGGCAGTCAAAGTCGCATAAGAGCCTCTTTGCCTCCCTGCGCAGGGCAGCGGTATCCGGCATCTCGTCGGCATCATCAAACCCTAGATGGCGTCCCAGAGCATAAAGCCGCACCTCTTTTTCGGGAATACGTCGCAGCGGCTTAATCCAGGCGACGGTTTGCTCTTCTCTCCCGGAGGCCGCCGATATGACTGCATCTGCGTCGCCCTGCAATAAGCTCATGAAGATATCTCGTGCCTCATCGTCCAGGGTCTCGCCTGTAGCGAGAATTGCGGCTTGATTCTCCTTGGCAGCCACAAGAAGCAGCTTGGTCTTCAGGGCGGAGCTGATAATCTGAGGCGTCTCCTGATCCTGCAAAATCGGCAAGCTCATTAAAGTATAGGCAATATCCAGTTGCTCTGCCATATGCACGGCCTGCTTAGCGGTGGGGCATGTCTTCTTCCCCTCATCGATGATGACTGCCAGTAGCTCTATGTTTTTTCGGCGAATAAAGAGATTCTTGAGAATAAATGCGAGCGTCGCGCTCTTTCTCCCTCCATCCAGGCCCACGGCTATGCGCGAGCTGGGGCCGAAGAGGCCGGTCTTGCGCAGTTCCTCCCTGATCTTACGGTGTACATCCGTTTCAAAATGCTCACGGCAGAGATGCATGCCCGAGTATCTTTGATAGATTATGGCAGAATAATTGCATTTGTCGCACTGGGTCAATTCAACTCACATCTTACCCGTCATATGGCTCGCGAATAATCAGACTATCTTGAATCGAAGTAATGCCGCCACGCCGCCCAGAGAGCGCAATCGATCTCCCGGCTCAAATTCCGAGCTGAAGATCACCACCTTCCCTCGGGCATCGGCTACTTCGCGCATGATCTCATCCACCTTTCCCCGCCGGGCCAGCTCATCCAGTACCAGCAGCTTTTCAATCGCACCGTAGTTCCTGGCGGTCTCCACCTCTTTTATGCCGTAGGCGGCTTTGCCGTCCGTGGCGATCTCCCGGAAGAGATCCTCAATAAGCAATGCTTCGCGGGCGATGCGGCTGGACTCCAGAACGCTCTTTACCGACCCGCGGCGCAAGACCTCCTGAAATCCGGATCTTCCGATGGATGAGGTATCGTCCATGGCAATTCTCTTGGCCAAATCGGGAAGGCTGGAGTCGATAACCTTCTTTAAATCCTCTTTGGTAAATCCCGGCCCCGCGAGGATTACCTCTGCACCATCCTTTGCCGTCGTATCAATCGCTCGCGCCACATCCCGCAAAAAGCCGCCGCGGGTATCTTCACCGCTGCCCTTGCCGCTTCCCTGGCGAAGCTCTGCAGCCGTCTGCACCCCGAACTGGCGCAAAACACCGATGGTGGCCTCTCCCTCTTCCACCAGCGCAATAACCACTCTCGGTCTCTGCGACTCGGCTACCGCCTCATCTATGCGCGCCAGAAGGTCCGGCCTCCAGTGGTACTTGAGGATGGACAGATCTGTTCCCACCTCGATATTCAGAGTATGATATGCGCCAACGTCCATGCCCGACTTGATAATACCGTGCAGCCGCAGCCAATTGGAATACATATGAAACTCTATATCCTCGACCTTCACACCCAGGCGCACCGTCTTCCTCTCCATCTTCTCAGGGCGCGCCTTGTCGGCGATGGCTGGAACCTTCCGGTGCGTGAGGGCAAATACCAGATCGCCCCTTGCAATCAGATGCTGTAGATGCCAGAGGTCATCCAGCGATTCGGGGAGCAGGGCAATCTCACCTTCATCGCCCCGCAGATTCTTCTTCAGGATGCGCATGAAATCTACCTTCTAATCAAAAGGCTTAAATCATTGTGTATCGAGGGAGGGTGTCGAGCCGCCATAACTCAGTTGGTAGAGTGTCTGGCTGTTAATTGCTGGAAAGCAGTAACCAGAATGTCACAGGTTCGAGCCCTGTTGGCGGCGCATTCTTTTTGGGCCTGTAGCTCAGTCCGGTTAGAGCGCTCGGCTCATAACCGAGTGGTCGCCGGTTCAAATCCGGCCAGGCCCATGCGGCCTAATTTCACGGATCAGTAGTTGACAAAACCTCATAGCGCAGCCATACAACGTCGCCTTTTAGCTGTTCCATCTGCTTGAGCTTAAGTGATATCACCTTCTTTTGGCCGGCCGACGAATCGGCCGCAGGCAGGTTGGGAGCGACGAAGGTGCCGCTCTGCTTTTCGCCGCCTACAAGGCTGGGATATATGAGCAGGCTCACCTCGGCCACCAGTCCCTGGCGAAGAAGAAGGCTGTTCAGGGTGCCTCCTGCGTCCACGCGCACCACCTTAACGCCATAGCGGGAGTTCATCTCATGCAAAGCAGCCCGCAGGTCAACATGATCCTCTCCAGCGATGATGCAGTCGATATGCCTCTCTTTGAGGTAATGCAGATATTCCTGGGGCGTAGACTGTGAGCAGAGGGCCACAAAGCTGCGCCAGTAGGGCAGGCTTCTCAGGTAATGCCAGGTGCGTATCCGTCCGCGGCTGTCGGGCACGGCCAGCAGGGGACGCCGATCGTTGGGATCAATCTTGGGCGGTAGAAGAGCGCTCTCATCCTCTGGTGGAGCCTCGTTCGCGGCCTTAAGAAATGTGTCTGAGCCGGCAAGTGTTGCATCCTCCTTCCAGGTAGCAGCCAGCTCATAATATTGGTATAGATCTATGGGAAAGCCGTCAATCTTTCCATCCAGGCTGACAGCATTATGCAGAATTACTCTGGGCAGCATAAATCCCAATCACTCGCTCTTCGATTTGATCTTTTCTTCTATTTTTTCAGCCATGCAGAGAGCCGCCCTCGCCAATTGAAGTCTCTATATTTGGCCATCGCCTCCCGTCCCAGGATGAGAACTGCCAACCAAAATGACCCCTCTCCCAAAATGACAAGCGCGGCGGAAAGGGCAATCTTTCTTTCTGCGGAGAAAGAAGAGAATGGCACGAGCAGCAGGCATCCGTAAAAGGCGAAGGAGGCAGCGACCAGAGCTATGCCGAGCCATCTCTTCTTGGGAAAGATCTTTTGCATTATTATGCCAAAATACCTGTATTATAAAGAATATGGCGATTACCAGGCCAGTTCCAATCTCCCTGCCCCTGCTCCGGGGACGGGCCCGCGGGTGCGCGGGCGGCCTTCTGCGGATCTGGTGCTTATCTTTTTTCGCCTCTCGTTTCCTTAAGTAGCCTCTCCATCCTTTCCATGAATCTCTCAGCAAGATCAATGCTCGCCTGCACTTCTTCCACCATGGGCAAGGTAGTGAAAGAGTACTGATCGGCATGGCGCACGCTTCTGATCCGGTCGAAGAGCATGGGCCAATCCTCTTCAAGGGTGCCATTTTCAACATACCTCTGCAGGTAAAGACCGATGCAGTAATGGCTCTTCTCTCGCACCCCATCCCGGAAGAGAACGGCACGAGCGGAATGAAAGACGGCCAGGTACGCTGATGAGATAGCAGACCTCAAGGCTTGTGCTTCCAGATTTTTCTCGGCTTCGGAGAGCCAGTCCCCGGCCTGGAGTAGAGACTGCTCGCTCTTGGTCCAAGAGGGCTCCACCTTGCGTAGCCCGCCGCGCAGAAAGCAATCATCGATATTCTTCAAGCGGCTCACCTTTCAGCGTCACTGAACTCATGAATAGGGAGTTGTAGAAGGGTGTATCCTCTATCTTAAGCCTCTCCAGCTTTTCGGGCGTCAGCACCAGCAGATTAACTTCGCTGTCAGACTGCCGGCTCAAATCCTTCTGCAGCCTGGCCAGCACGTTTTCCGGAGGAAGGCTATCTGCTCTTAGCCATACATCGAGGTCGCTTTCCTGGTGGTTCGTACCCCTGGCCCAGCTCCCGTAAAGGCCCAGGCCCTTAACGGAGCCCAAGGAAAGAGCCGAAAGGTCTATTCTATCCAGGTTGAGCAGGAGTTTGACGGCCCGGGAATTCGCGCCATCATGAGGAGAATACACTCGACCCTCCTTTTGCAGCAAACCATACTCAACGAGGAGGCGCAGATAGCGAGAAACAAGCCCTTTGGTAACTTCTGTGGCCCTTGAGACCTCGGCAACGCTTAAGGAACTGCGAAACATCACATAGCGCAGAACCCTGACTCTCTCTTCGGTCTTGAACAGCTCTATGAGCATGAACCGCATTATGTTTACATACTATAAACATTTTGTTTACAGACTGAAAACGATTCGTTTACAGGAGATAAACGTGACATGGGGTCGTTGGGTCGTGATGCAATATTTGGCTGGCTGTTTTGGTCGTTGCCCAATGCTTTCGATTCAATAGCTTCTTCGCGCTTTCGAGGGCCTTCGCGCGGGATCAGGGGTATCACGCGAAGCCGCGAAGTCTCGTTTAATACAAAGGGAGTGCGGAGGGTCACGAATTCCCCATCCTTTAGGTTGGGGATGAAGTGAACCCTCGCCCGGATTTCACGTTTTCTTGAGATTGATTAACAAGTCTATCATGCAGCCGAACGCAAATATGCAATTATTCTGATGAGCATATCCAAGAAACCAAAGGTTCGGATGTTCCTGAAATCCGGTCAACCTGGGCGCGCGGCCCGAAGCATACCCCATCCCTTTAGGGTGGGGTGGCCGCGCGCAGTTTGATTTTTTTTCTGGAGAAAGAAATTAGCTCATGGCGCCGGCGGCTTCTTGCCAGGCCATGATCTTCTTGGGGCTGATGCCTGTCATCTTCGCCAGGCTGCCTGCCTTTGCCTGGGCCAAATCTGCAGCCGTTTTAATTCCGGCCTGAGCCAGCTTCTCCAGGGTCTTGGGGCCTATTCCCGGCACAGCGACCAAGCCGTCGCCTTTTGCCAAAGCATCCGTCGTTGCCTTTTTCTTTGCAGCGCCCGCCGCTTTCTTGGTCTTCGGTTTGCTTTCGTCAGCTGTCTTAGCCGGTTCCGTCTTTTCTGAAGCTTTCTTGGCCTGCCACTCCAGGAAATTGCAGTGCGGGCATCCCAGATCCCAGGGCCTCTTGCCCTTGTTGATAATGCGGATGTGCAGCATGCCGTGCTCCTCACACAGCTTGTCGGTTACGACCACCGTTCCAAACCTGGGAAGAGGCAGAGTAAACCGGCATTCCGGATATCCTGAGCAGCCGATGAAACGAGTGCCCCGGTGTCCGCGTCGAATTATCAGATCGGATTTGCACTTTTGACAGGTGCCCACAATCTTGTCGGTGCGCAGGCCATCCTTGAGTGATTGGCCTATGTTATCCTGATTTTCCGCCAGCTCATCGAAGACTGATGTAAGCATGACCCGCGACTTCTCGATGACCTCATCCTCCTTGATATTTCTCTCAGAAATAAGGGTCATATCGTTCTCTAAAGTCTGGGTCATCTCCGGCTTTGTAATGGTGGGGGCATATTTTTGCAGCGTATCCACCACGGCATATGCGGTATTGGTAGGACGCATGGGATTGCCCTGCACATAAGCGCGGGCATAGAGTTTGCTGATGATATCGTGCCTTGTGGACTTTGTTCCCAGTCCCAGTTCATCCATGAGCTTGATGAGCTTGCCCTGGCCGAAGCGAGCCGGAGGCTGTGTCTCTTTGGCGTCGACACTGTGGCCCAGCACCCGCAGCCGCTCGCCTTCTTTCAGCTCCGGCAGTATATGCTCCTCAGCCTTGCTATAGGGATAATAGTATCTCCAGCCCGGCTCAACCAGGCGTGCCCCATTGGCCCGGAAGGGCTCGGGTCCAATATCCACCTTGAGGCTGGTGGCATCCCAGACGCACGGCTCGGCCAGGGTGGCGAAGAAGCGGCGCACTACCAGCTCATAAATGCGCCACTGATCCTCCTTGAGCTCGCTCTTGGCCACGGTTGCAGTAGGATAAATTGGCGGGTGGTCGGTTGTGGACCTTTTGCCGCGCGTTGCTATCATCTTTCCCTTGAGCAGCCGCTGTGCTTCCCCGGAAAAAGCGCTGTCTAAGAAGAGTCGAGTTAGAGCCACCAGGTCAATGGATGGCGGATAAACAGTATTGTCCGTTCTTGGATAGGAGATGAAACCATTGACGTAGAGCCATTCGGCTAGACGCATGGCATTGGCTGCAGAAAAGCCTATACCGCTGGCGGCGGCGATGAAGCTTGTGGTGTCAAAGGGAGCCGGCGGCTTATCAATACGCGGTTTTGTCTCGATAGACCTGATTATGCCGATAGGCCCGAGCCGGGCTATTATCTCGTCAACCTCAGCCTTCTCCCAGATGCGCCCCTTGGCATGCTGCACGCGAAGCTCTTTCTCCAGATCCGCATAGATCTCCCAGTAGGCCTTGGGAACGAATGACTGGATCTCTCGCTCTCTATCCACGATGAGGGCCAGGGTAGGTGATTGGACCCGTCCAACTGAGAGGAACTCTTTGCCAAGCCGCCCGGAGGTGAGAGAGATATATCTGGTAAGAGCCGCACCCCAAACCAAATCTATGATCTGCCTGGCCTCGCCCGAGGCTGCCAGGTCAAAGTCAACCTTTCCCGAGTCTTTGAAGGCCTTTAATATCTCTTCTTTGACGATGGCGCTGTATCTGACGCGATCGGCATGCAGACCGGGATTTACCTCTTTAGCGATCTTTAATGCCTCAACTCCGATCAGCTCTCCTTCGCGATCGTAATCCGTAGCAATGGTGATGCGATCTGCCTTCTTTCCCAGATTTTGCAGAGCAGCGATGATCTTTTCCTGGATGGGACGAACAACTATTTCCGCTCTGATGAGATCTTTGCAGTCCACCTTCTGCCAGTTGTTGTATCCTTGCGGATAGTCAACGCCTACAATGTGGCCGGAAAGGCCCATGACCACTTTGTCGTCAAAGCAATAGGTATCAACGCCTGCTACTCGCTTGGAGTTCGGCTTGCTGCCTGCCAGGATCTGAGCAATCCTCTTGGCCGCATCGTGCTTCTCTGCTATTATGAGATGCATTCCATAGAGCCAAATATGGCAGTTGATTTAAGTTTTTCCGTAAAGAATCGTCTCGGACCTCTGTTGCAGAAATAAGTGCAGAATCAATATTTCTGATATTCAACATGATTATTTTTGATAAATTTCAATTGTTTACTGCTTGGTCTGCTCGGTGCAATCGCATTTTACAGACCATTCCGCTTACCGGATAGATGCAATTCGTGCCTATCTGCATGATTGTACAATTAAAAGATTTTATATTAGTACATAAAAATTAAATAATCTCACGAAAATATATCTCTTTCACTTAGCTGTCACAATCTGCTGTCGCGATGCTTAGGATTAGGCCGGTTTTACCTGCAAAGCAGTGGGATTGATAGGGGTCTTAATGAATGGAATCGCACAATTATAATTAATACAAATAATATAATTATAATAAAACAAATGCTTTTATTTTATGGCCAAATGGCTCACAGATTCTTATAAATTGAGTAGTTAGGGATGCATCACGCAAAAACTTTAAGTAGCTATTAAGCATTACAGAACGCGGCGAGAGATTGTAACGAATTGTGGCTGTACCGGATATGATACCTTTTAGCTTAGGCACTCATATCATCGCTTCGGCATGGCCAGCGTTGCAGTTTTTGCTGCTAAAAAGGTAAAGGAGGATAAAGAACGTGTCTGACAAGATAGACCTATATAGCGACCGCGGAGTTCTTTTGAAGAGCGACGTTGACCTGAGTGCGGTCAGCCCTCTCAAGAACGCGGCCATGCAGAGACTCATTTCTCTTACAAAGCGAACTGTAGCCGTCAACCTGGCCGGCATCGAAGGCGCCCTTAAGACCGGAAAGGTCGCAGGAGGCCGCAGGCAGATCAAGGGACGCGAGCTGAACTACGATGTTGTTGCCAACGCTGGCGTTCTCGCTGATAAGATCAAAGCACTACTGCAGGTTACCCCCGGCGACGATACCAATGTCCAGATCCTGGGCGGCGGCAAGCAGCTGCTCGTCCAGATCCCAACCATGAGGGTCAACGCTGCCTCTGAGTTCGTCGTCGGATTGACCGGCGCAGCAGCAGCAGCAACTGAGGCACTCATCCAGACTTTCAAGGCCACATTGATTGAGGCCCCCATGATCCACGCCGCTGTCTGGGGCGAGTACCCGCAGACAGTAGGCATGTCCGGCGGAAACGTCGCATCTGTTCTCAACATCCCCCAGAACGATGAAGGTCTGGGCTTTGCTCTCAGGAACGTCATGGCCAACCACCTAGCCGCAATCACCAAGAGGAACGCCATGAACGCCGCAGCTCTCGCATCCATTTACGAGCAGATCGGCGAGTTCGAGATGGGCAACGCTATGGGCATATTCGAGCGCCACCAGCTCCTGGGCATGGCATACCAGGGCCTGAACGCCAACAACATGGTCTACAACTGCGTCAAGGCTAACGGCAAGACCGGAACCATCGGCACAGTAGTTCAGAGCACCGTCAGTGCTGCTCTCGAGGACAAGGTCATCAAGGCTGGCAAGAAGCTGCCCTCCGGCTACGTCCTGTACGAGGCCAATGATGTATCCAAGTGGAATGCCTACTGCGCCGCAGGCGTGCTGGCAGCCACCATGGTCAACTGCGGCTCCCTGAGGGGTGCCCAGGCTGTGTCCTCAACACTGCTGTACTTCAACGATATCATTGAGAAAGAAACTGCTCTGCCAGGATGCGACTTCGGCAGGGTAATGGGAACTGCTGTCGGCTTCTCCTTCTTCAGCCACTCTATCTATGGCGGCGGCGGCCCCGGTGTATTCAACGGCAACCACGTGGTAACCAGGCACTCCAGAGGATTTGCCATACCCTGCGTGGCTGCAGCAGTAGCACTGGATGCCGGTACCCAGATGTTCACACCTGAGATGACATCTGGACTGGTCGGTGCCATATACGGTGAGATCAAGGAATTCCGTGAGCCGATCGTATCGGTTGCGGAGGCTGTGTAAGGCGGAAGAAATGGTCACCGAATCAGACACTGCATCGATACAGGTAGAAATAGTTCCCAGCAGGTTTCTCATGCCGGCGACGGCTCAGAAGCTGCTAAACGAGATCTATGGGAATGGGGGCATCACCAGGATTATGGTGCAAGGTCCCAATCTTCCTAGAAGCGTGCCCTATGGCCCCGGCAGGGGTGCTCCCATCGACGAGAACAGAGAATTGCTCATCGAGGTGGGCGGGCAGGCATTTGAGCTGTGCGTCAAGGTTGGAAGGATCAGGCTCGAGCTGGAGAGCGATAAATATTTCAGCGGTCTGAAGGCGGCGTGTGAGCGAGCGCTTCCCATATCCTTCCAGATCAAGAAAGGCAAGTTCTTCCACACCCGGCGAACCATAACGGATTATGCCAAGTTTGGCAATGAGGAAGATACTCGTATCCTGGGACTGATCGATCCAAAGGCCAAGAAAAGCAAGATGGCCATATTGTCTGAAGAAAGAGTGACTATTGACGATGAGGAGAGATAAAATATGGCATACAAACCACAATTCTATCCCGGAAGCACCTCTGTTGGCATCAACAGAAGAAAGCACATGTCCGGCAACCTCGAGAAGCTCAGAGATATCCCTGAGGCGGACGTCACGGCAATCATGGGCCACAGAGCTCCTGGTGCCGATTACTCAAGCACTCACCCACCCCTTAAAGAGATGGGCGAGCCCGACTGCCCGGTAAGGCAGATTGTAGCGCCCACAGCAGGCGCAGCCGCTGGTGACCGCGTCAGGTACTCCCAGTGGACCGACTCCATGTACTTCGCCCCATCTATCCCATACTGGAGATCCTATTGGGGAGCCATCAACTGTAAGGGCTGCGACCCAGGCACCCTGTCCGGCAGACAGATCATCGAGGCCAGGGAGAGGGATATCGAGGCTTACACCAAGGCCCAGTACGATAGCGAGATGACCGATGTCGCCCTCTGTTCCATGAGAGGCTGCACTGTGCACGGCCACTCCCTGAGGCTGGAAGAGAACGGCATGCAGTTCGATATGCTGGCCAGAACCGAGATGGGCGCAGACGGAAACGTCTATGCAACCAAGGACCAGGTCGGCATTCCCCTGGATAAGAAGATCAACCTGGGCAAGCCCATGACCGAGGCCGAGGCCAAGAAGAGAACCACTATCTTCAGGGCAGACGGTATTCCCATGTGCGGAGCCGTAGGCGCCAGGAAGTACGATGAGGCAGTCGAAGCTCTGCACCACATGTGGGAGCTGCGCAGCAAGTGGGGATTCAGGCCGGAGTAAATGGGGTGATATAAATGGCAGTTAAACACACCAAAAAACTATTCATTAAGGCTCTTAACAAGAAGTTCGGAAAGGATTTCGACCTCGCAGGCCAGAAAGTAGAGTACAAGAGACTCGGGCCCGAGCAGAACGCCCGCAAGAGGGAGTTCATGGAGTACGCCAAGAAGGTAGAGGGCAAGCGCGGCATGACCGGCTACAACCCCTATGTTCACGCAGGCGGCATTCCCCTGGGACAGAGGCAGCTCGTACCCTACAAGCTCTCCGGAACTGAGTATGTAGTAGAGGGCGACGATCTGCACTTCGTCAACAACCCAGCCATTCAGCAGATGTGGGATGATGTCAGGAGGACCATTGTAGTAGGTCTGGACATGGCCCACGAGGTTCTGCAGAAGAGGCTCGGCAAGGAAGTCACACCCGAGACCATCAATAACTATCTCGAGATCCTCAACCACGCCATGCCCGGCGCAGCCGTGGTTCAGGAGCACATGGTGGAGACTCACCCCGGCCTGGTAGATGACTGCAACGTTCGCGTCTTTACCGGCGACGATGCCCTGGCTGATGAGATTGATGACCAGTACCTGATCGACATCAACAAGATGTTCCCAGCTGAGCAGGCAGAGGCCCTCAAGGCCGCTATCGGCAAGACCAGCTGGCAGGCCATCCATGTTCCAACCATCGTCGTCAGGTCCTGCGACGGCGGCACCACCTCCAGGTGGAGCGCCATGCAGCTGTGTATGACCTTCATCGATGCCTACAACATGTGCGCCGGTGAGGCCGCTGTGGCTGATCTGGCCTACGCCGCCAAGCACGCTGCCGTTCTGCAGATGTCCGAGATGCTGCCAGCGCGCCGCGCTCGCGGACCCAACAACCCCGGCGGTCTGTCCTTCGGCTTCCTGGCCGATATGGTCCAGACTTCCCGTGTGGCTGCAGCTGATCCAGTGAAGGTCTCCCTGAACGTAGTCGCCGCTGGCGCTGCGCTCTACGACCAGATCTGGCTGGGCAGCTACATGTCCGGTGGTGTCGGATTCACCCAGTACGCCACTGCAGCATACACCAACGATGTCCTGGACGACTTCTGCTACTACGGTGTCGACTTCGCCGCAGACAAGTTCGGTGGATTCGCCAAGGCACCCAAGCTGCTCGAGACCGCCAAGATGCTGGCCACCGAGGTCAACGCCTACGGCATGGAGCAGTACGAGCTCTTCCCGACTCTGCTTGAGGATCACTTCGGTGGATCCCAGAGGGCTTCCGTTCTGGCAGCCGCATCCGGTATCACCTCCGCCATCGCCTCCGGCCACAGCCAGGTAGGCCTTGCCGGCTGGTACCTGTCCATGCTCCTGCATAAGGAAGGCTGGGGACGCCTGGGCTTCTTCGGCTACGACCTGCAGGATCAATGCGGTCCAACCAACGTGTTCTCCTACCAGTCCGACGAGGGCGCACCTCTCGAGCTCAGGGGAGCTAACTACCCCAACTACGCCATGAACGTAGGTCACCAGGGCGAGTACGCAGGCATCTCCAGCGCCGCACACGCCGGCCGCATGGATGCCTTCGCAGTCAACCCCTTGATCAAGGTTACCTTCGCCAACCCCGGCATGGTATTCGATTGGGCAGATGTCCGCGCTTGCTTCGGCAAGGGTGGCGCCCGCGAGTTCCGCGCTGCAGGCGAGAGAAGCCTGGTCATGCCCGCAGTGTAGGCCCAAAGCCTACAACCTTTTTCCTTTTTTTGCAGTTAAATTATGAAAATAGCATTGAGCTTTTTTTTGCAGGGCATGCCTGCATAGGCCCCTATGAATCATCCTTCTTGCTTCTGTTAATTGCCGCGACTTTTTCGCTGAGATATTCCAGTCGCGATCTAAGGTGCAATAGCTCTCTTTCCATCAGTTCCGCATCATGTCGGCTGGACTGCTCTTCCATGTCTCTCGAGCCTTCCCCTCCCCTCAGGGCGTAGCTGCCTCCTTCGATCCGCAGTCCCATCCCGTAGACCAGGGCAGCAGCGATCTTCTTTCTGGCATTCATCAAATCGTTCCAGAAGGCTTTGCGGGAGATGCCCATATAAAATGCCGCCTCCTCCTGGTCTAATTCCAGCAGGTCCACGAGACGCACCGCCTCGAGTTCCTCCAGTGTTATGGATACGGCCTCGATCCTGGGGCAGCCCTCAGGCATGAAGCATGAAACGGTTGGAACCTCTGATATCCAGCGTCTTCCTCTTCTTCTTCCTCGACAGGGACACATAATAATCTCATAACGCAAAGCCTGTATTTCTAACTTGCCCTATAGAAACATTTATGTATATAATCTCATAAGTTAGTAATTAGGTGAATTAGAAATGCCTTGGGGAGACTGCACCGGGCCCTGGTGGATGAATTCTGAGAAAAATAGAGCATACGGATTTGGCTTCTGCGGCAGAGGAATGCGAATGGGACGAGGTTATGTCGCCAGGCAGTCTTTTATGCCTGTCGCGTATGGTGGCCCTCACCAGACCACGCCGACTGAGGAAAAAAGCTATCTGGAGGATGTAGCCAGGAGACTGGAAGAAGAGCTCCTCTTGGTTAAAGAGAGGATTGAAAAGTTGCGATCAGTAGCATGATCTATTCATATGAGTTTAAGGCGAAGCCTAGATAAAAATTATCTTTTTATAAGGGCGAAAGCAGCATTCTTTGGAGGAATTAAAATTAGCATGTTCAAACTCGGAATCATGATATTAGCATGTGGCCTTATCTGCCTCATGAGCACAGCGGTTGCTATTCCACATTATGACTGGCTTTCTCCACATGGAGTTGCCAATGTACACTATTCGGGCTGGTGGCACCCGGCCACATACTATCATTATTACCCGGCTGTGAGCTACCATAGCTGGTACGCGCCCGTGTACTACAATGACTTAGATCCTTGGTGGGCTGCTAATGCCTACGGTCCAGTTCGAACCACTTATTACTGGACAGGTTGGGGATGGTGATTTTATTTTTGCTTCTGAGGCCGTCTTAAATAGAAATTATTGCCCATATATTCGGTCCTGATGAGCTTTCCCTGATCGATCAGCCTTTGCACAAGCTCCCAGTTCTCCTGGGCTTGCTGCAAAAATTTTTTAACTGCCGCCTCTCTCATGGGATGAACGGCGGCAATTGAGAGAATGTCGCTCTCCACATTGCCTGTAAGATCGAAGCTATCTCCTTCATATCCTACGAGAAGCTCGACTTGTTTTACCCTGGAGCAAAATATCTGGTAGGCTTGACAAATGCTCTCTTCCGGGGGCATTGTTGCCCATTTTTCCGCAGGCGGTCGGGTGGGCACTGAGATATAAGCAACTGCGGGATCAACCTTTTCCAGAAACTCTGCTATGGCCTGCAGCGAGTTCTCATCGTCATTTATGCCTGCCAGCAGCATGCTCTCCGTGACAAGAGTCCCTTTAAAATCCTTTGCGAATTCGAGTATGCCCTGCAAGATGGCCTCATGGTCCAGCGCTCGATGGGGCCGATCCATGTGCCGCCAGATTCGTTCATCCAGCGCATCAACTTTGACCGAGACCCAATCCGCCTTTGAGAGCTCCTCGCGTACCTTTTCATCCCAGATCAAGGAGGCATTGCTGATCACGGCTATCCTGATGCCCAGGGATCTTAGCATATCTATCTCCTGCCCCAGGTTTGTATCCAGGGTTGGCTCTCCGTCGGGCACTATGGTCAGGTAATCGATGGCGTGGCCCAGGATTTGGGAGCTATCCACCTTCTCTTTCACCTCCTGGTAGATTTCCTGGGGCGAGTAGAAGGAACGGCGCTGTACTTCCATCTGCAAAGTCTTGCCTACCTGGCAGTAGGCACAGGAATAAGAGCATATCTTGGCAGGTATGTTGTTTATGCCCAGGCTTCTTCCCAGTCGCCGGGAGGGAACAGGTCCAAATGCTATCATTTTTTACACCATTATTTATTTTTATATTTGTATTACGTCACCCACCGCAAGAGGCCGGCATCTCTCGCCCAAAGACTCCTGCAACCGGCAGATTGCCTTCTGCCCGGTGCAGTGTCCCGGTCTGACGATGGCGGGATCAAGCCCCTTCAGCGTCTCAGCCGTAGCATCTATGCGATCATCATCAGCATCCATGAGGTGAAAGCCGCCGATCACGGCATAAAGCTTCTCAACTCCCGTGATCTTCTGAGCGTGCCTGATGGTGTTGATGATTCCGGAGTGGGCACAGCCGGTGATGACGGCTAAGCCTTTGCCTTCGATGTTTATCGCCAGAGCCTGGTCGTCCGGGATGCTGTCTATACAGTACTGGCCATCTTTGATCGTCCAGAAACCCTCTACCCTCTCAAAGGTCTCCAGGCGCGCTACCTCACCCGTAGTCATGACCCCCGGCGCTATGGCTGCCGGGCCAATGCATTCGAGCATGATCGCCCCTGCTGCCTCGGCTTCAGCTCGGCGGAAGGGCGGGCCTATGAATCGCAGGATGGGCCGCATTTTCAGCTTGGGCCTGAAGATATCGGGGTGAGCCATGATGCATATTCTGCCGTTCACACGCTGCAGGACGCCCATCAGGCCGCCGGTATGATCATAATGGCCGTGGCTTAAACAGATGAGATCGAGATGTTGAAGGTCGATATGCAGAGCATCGGCATTATGCAGCATCACATCCGAGCTGGCGCCCGTGTCCCAGAGCAGCTTCATCCTTTCTCTGCCATAGTCCAGATCCAACAATATGGACAGACCATGCTGAGCCCAGACTGAAGAGTTGCCAAGCGAGGCGGAATTCTCAACCACGATGGTCAGTCGAAGTTCTTGCGGCATGGGTAAATGTTAATAATCTTGATAGTATAAACTTATATGCAAATTGATATTCGCCCGGCTTACCTAATTTTCGTGGCATTTTCCGGGACATACACCACCTGGCCGCTCTCCAGCTGGTAGGCTGTACCCATCTTGGTGCCCTGACCGCCGGCAAGCTTGTTCGTCATGTTCAGCACCTGGATCTGGCTCATGTCCTTGATTATGATCTGCATATTGGGATCCCCCGGATTTTTGACGATGGTCACACTGCTCTCAGGCTGGAGCAGCTCAGGGACGTTGTAAGAGACCACCAACGCCAGAAGGAGAGCTACCGCGAAGACCATGGCCGTATCGAAGAGATTGGACACCCCGCTCATGGGATCGTCATCCTCCCCATAGCTCAACAGTCCCAGCCTATGTCGTCTCATCAATTTTGCCCCTGATCAGGTCCACTGCATATTCCAGGTCGCTGAGATCCTGCCGGTACCATCTGGTCCTGATCACCATAGACCCATAGCAGATTCCTCCCACAACCAGCCCGATAACTGTTGTGGCAAAAGCAATGACCAGGTTGTCTGCCAGAGATTTGATGTCTCCTTGAGATAGCCCGATGAGGGCTGGCCCCATAGGAATCAGAGTTCCCATCAGCCCTAAGATCGGCCCTACCTTTACTCCAATCCTCAAGGGCTCAAGAGCTTTTGCCATGGATAGCTCGATGTCCTGCAGGATCTTCTCGTACTTGAGGTAAAAGAGCCCATTCTCCAGAGATTGGCCGATCTGCTCCAGGGCCGTGGAGAGCTGCTTTGGGCATTTATAGCTCATGAGAGCTGCACAAGCCTCTTTCGCCTTGCCCTCCCGGCTCAAACGGGCCGCATTGAGGCCGGCTTTTTCCAGTTCTTCCAGGGTTTTGTTCCTGGTGGTGTATTCGTTTGCCAGGGACCCCAGCAGGGCTAAAGACCAGGCAAAAAGCAGCAAAAGGCCGGCTATGACTGGGTAGAGAAATGCGGTAGAGAAGATATAGAGCAGCTCTACGCTGGCTTCATAGAGGCTCAAAGGGAGATCCCCCATCGTCTGCCCAAAAATCCCAGAGCCACGAGAGATAATATCACCAGATAGGATATGCCGGTTTCTGCCAGCGGGGGGCTTATGGAGAGGAAAGAGATCTTCTGAGAATTTAGGTATGCCGGGATGAGGAGAATGGAGAGGATGTAGAAGATGCCGATGAAAATCATGGCATTTCCAAGAGACGCAGGCGTCCCTCTGATCCGTCCCAGCGCGGTGGAGAAGATGGCTATGCAGAAGAAGAAGATAATGCCCACCAGTGCGCCGATCTTCCAGGGATCGATATCCACCAGTCCTGCCAGAAAGCTGCAAGAGATGAAGCTGGCCGCCAGGCAGGCCGGACAGGGCATGGATAGGATCCAGAAGGTCTTCCTTGATATGTCATGCTTATGGCAGTTCCATTTTTTAGCGGTCATGATGCCTAAAGCCACCAGCATCAGGGCAACAGCAAGATGCATTGCCATCCCGGCGTTCAAAGTTGCATCCAGTGCGTTTTCCGGCAGCAGCTCTATGGCCAAGCCCATAAAAAGGGAGATCATCAAATACCCGGCGGCTACCGAAATCACTTCACGCCGAGCCAGGCCGGCCAGGCCGCAGCCCAGACTAACCTTAAAGGCGAAGATCAGAATTCCGATCAGCACTCCTGAAATAGAAAGCCACGTTAGATCCAAGAGAGACACCTACTCAACTTAACTGGCTTGAAAACAACATTATTGGATTTAACTCTTGCGCATTCGGGCAGTTCTGCGAATGTCGTAAACAATTAAGTTTAAATAATAGCAAATTATCTTGCTCAATTTAAATTGATCTAATGCAAGTAATTTGAGGTATTGAGAAATGAGACCTGTTGCCTTGGCGTTATTTTGCTTTCTCTTATTGACATTAGCAACTGCATCAGCAGCGGTGACTGTGCAGATAACGGTTTTCTGCAATGGAGGCTTAGTCTACGACAATGCTGTTACTGTGACTGGTTCACATCCCACAGCCTGGGACGCCATCAAAGCCAGCGATGCTGGTTATGATTATGATGATACCTGGGGGATTTTTATAAAAAGCATTGCCGGATGTGGCGGGAGCTGGGGGCCGGCATTTTATATAAATGGCGGGGAGTCAGATGTAGGAGTTGACAGTTACTATCTTCAAGATGGCGACCAGCTCCAGTTCATCGGGCCCAACAATGACGGTCCGACGGCGGGCATCCTCTATCTTGCTCATTATCCAGATGTTGTGGGCAAGGGGAAAGGCTTCAAGATCAAGGTAATGGAAAAATCGGCATACTCCTGGGGCGGCTACGATCGTCCTTCAGCCGGGGCTGAGGTCACCGTGGGCAATGATACCTACCAGACAGGCAGTGATGGTTACACCGAAGAGATCACCCTGGATTATGACGCCTATTATTGCGTGGCAGCAGAGAAGGGCGGATACGTGGCCACGTACTACTTCGATGAGATTCCTTATATCCAATGCGGAATTGGTGGGCCTATTTTCTGTTCAGTTGCCGGTTTAGGGTCGAGCCGCCGGGCAATTGTCAAGTACGATGAAACCTCTTTTGTTCGCGGTGATGGATTTTGCTCCTGTCGATCCGTCTTTGAAAATTCCCGGGGACAATATCCATCACGCTCGACAATGGTTAGTCAAAAGGGGTCTGGGAGCTATAACACTGAGAAGGTCATCAAGCAGAGGCCGAGTGGAATAGACCTTAGCGAATCATCGGAATTAAAGCATAATCAGACAACGTTTGCTGCCTATAAGAATATTATCGGCTATAAATCCAAATATAGTGATAGTATCTTGCAAAAGAATTATCAAAAAGCCGCAGAATCGGGGGAAAAATATAGCCAGTTGGATTATCTTAAGAGGACAAGTCTTTACAATAACACCATGGGGATCAATTTCACCATCATGGCCGACTTCCAGGGAACAGCCGAGCTATCTGCGCGGACATTTGAGAGGGATGCCTACATGAACTGGAGCAATATGGCCCGGCCCAAGGAAGAGTTGTATGATAAATATATCGGCAACTTCCAGCTTTTCCAGAGGGGCTTGGTTCCCATGAGTCTAAATGATGATGTGGACTGCAAAGAGGAATGCGAACTGAAATGCATGAAACATTGCATGGAAGACCTGGGATTTGACGAGACGTATTGCTCAGAGAATTGCACTGAGTATTGCGAGGATTTCTGTCCGCCGGATGAGGAGATATATGAATTCCTCCCATGCTGCAGCGGTGGATGGCTGAATATGACCAAAGCGGACCGAATCGGACATTCCGCCGAAGGCATCTTCGATTGCTCTTCCTGCAAAACCAATGCAACTGCGGTCCTGATAGGTGGGAAGCCGAATGTTTAGGGTGATGATCAAAATGAGATATACCCGAATATTCCTCTCTTTCGTATTGCTTTCAGCTATACTGGTCAATGAGTCTGTACAAGGAGAGTCTCTTTCTCATTCGGGTGATCCGGTTGCCCTGGCAATGGACTATCTCCTCTCCGATCAGAAGGAGGACGGTGGTTTCGGATCCAACTCCGAACCATTGAGCAATATCAAAGATACATCCCTGGCGGTCACAGCCCTGGCTGCCGCAGGCAAGAATCTATCGGCTCTTGCTATGAATGGAACCGATCCCATCCAATATCTGGTGCAAAATGATGGAGAGCTGGGTAATCTGAGCAACGTCGAGGCCCAGACGGGGCGATATGTGATAGCCCTCGTCTCGGCTGGGCTGGATGCCGGGGATATCAACGGCAAAAATTACGTGCAAATCTTGAAGAGCTACTTTGCCCCTGATGGCGAGGTTGGAAAAGAAAACTACCTCTGGGATGATGCATTGGTTGTAATGGCCCTCGCAGCATGCAATGAGTCCCAATCAATTGAGGTAAAAGGTGCGGCAGATCACCTCTCGCGTCTTCAGACGGCTAAAGGCGGTTGGGCCTGGAATGGAGGCGCGAATGGCGAGGATCCGGATACAACCAGCATCATTTTGTGCGCAATAATAAGCGGAGGTGAGGAGACGAGTTCGGAGGTGGTAAGAAAAGGTCTGCAATACCTGTCATCCGAGCAGAATGACGACGGAGGTTTCTCCTCTCTGGGGTCCAATGCAGCGACCGATGGATGGGCCATCATGGCCATACAGGCAGCCGGCCAAAATCCTGAGGAGTGGAAGGTCGGGTCGGAAGATCCCGTTCGCCATCTCTTGAGCCTGCAAAAGGAAGATGGGTCCGTCTGGTGGAAGAGCAATAGCGAGGGCATGTCTTTTGAATGGACCGCTAATATGATCATAGCTCTGACTGGGGGGAGGATGCCTCCTGTCATTTTTGGAGGGCATAGAAATGGCAGATGATCGAGATGGATGCAAGGACCTGCAAAATCAATAAATAGGATCTCCATCAGATGGATCGTTCTATTTTCATTTTATTCTGCAAAAGTATCAGGTTGGTGGTAATTTTTGAAAAAATTATCTAATGGTTTTCATATATTTGTCGTATTCTACATTTTAATTTCATCAAACGACATCATCGCATCAGATTGGCCGCAGTTCCAAATGGACAGCTCTCATTGCGGAATTAGCCCTGATGAAGCTCCGAACCATCCTGTCATTCAGTGGTCTGCGGATGTGCTGAGGGTAGACGCCACCCCCCTCGTCTCTTCCGGATTGGTTTATGTTCCGGCTGGGAACGGATCTCTCTTTGCATTCGATAAGCAGAGCGGCGACTTGTCGTGGCGTTCGCAAATGGATGGATGGGTCTTCCAGACCTCTACCCCGGTCAGCAACGGGGAGACGATATTTGCTGCTACCGATTCAGGAATTTTAGCAGCGTTCATTGCCCGGACTGGCGAAGAGCTGTGGAATCGATCCCTGACCGATAAGAGGTTTGAGATCCCACTCACCTACCTAGATGGTCGCATCTATTTAGGAGAAGGAAGCGCCTACGGAACTGATGAAAAGAGATACTTCTGCTTATTCGAGAACGGCACCGAGTGCTGGAACCTCACTATGCAGACCAAAGGCTACATGTGGTGCGGGGCTTGTACTTGTGGCGAATATCTGGTATTCGGTCAAAATGATGGTAAGCTTCTCAGCGTGAACCGCTTCACCGGAGAGGTGGCCGATGAGCTGAATCTTAACGACAGCTCCCGGATCGGTTTTTACCAGCCTAATCCGGGACGGATCCGGGCATCGGTCGCCTGCAATGGGGAGTGCATCTACACCACCTCAGAAGTCTCTGCAGATGTAGGATTTGCCTGGAAGGTCGGCTTTGATCGGAAGACAGGCAGATTCAAAGACCGTGGCTGGAGTGCGCCGGTGGGCTTCTCTACCTCAACGCCCGCGGTGGTTGGTGATCGGGTTTACCTGGGTATAGGCGAGCACGGTCATCCCGGCGCTCTGGTCAGCCTGGAAGACGGCAGCGGTCGATTGATCTGGTCTTACCCGGTAGAGGCAGGTGTAAAATCCTCTCCATCCATATCGACAGCTCAGAAGACGCTCAGGATCCTTTTCACCACCTCGCAGGTCAACGGCTCTGTCTACTGCCTGGAAGATGGGGGAGATAAGGCAGAGTTGCTCTGGAGGCTCAACCCCCCAGATAACGGCTATATTTTAGGTGGCGTGGCTCTCTCTGAAGGTAAGATCTACTTTGGAACTGAGGGCGATCAGCATTATGGGAAGCTGTACTGCCTGGGCGATGAAGAGGGCAAAGAGGATTGGCCCCAGTTTCATTCCAATGCTGCACATATCGGCTCTTCCGACTCCCGCGCCCCTACCACCAATCAAACCGCCTGGATCAGTGAGGAGATCGGCGCCCAGCCGGGATCCTCAGTCTGCGTGGCTGAGGGCAGGATCTATGTAAACTGCGTTGACAATCTGACCTGCCTTGATCAGAGGACGGGAGAGATTCTCTGGAGCTTTCCCTTCAGCGCTGCCGGGGATTATGCGTTCGGCTTTTCGCCGGTCTTTGACCGTGATAGGATCTTTTTCACCTCGGATAGGACCTATTGCCTCAATGCTCTCGACGGCAAGGAGATCTGGAGCTTTGCCCCTCCCACCAGTCGGTTCGCAGTGGATGCAAGTGCTGCGCTGGCAAGAGGCAGGTTGATAGTGAGCGATTGGGACGGCCACCACTACTACTGCCTTGACGAGTCAACTGGAAAAGAGCTCTGGAACTTCACAGTGGATGGCAACGCCCAGTCCACTCCGGCTATTGCAGGGGGCAGAGTGGTCTTTGCTGCCTGGGAGTGGGGACAGGGCGGCAAAATCTACTGCGCAAATCTTGAGAACGGATCTGAGATCTGGAATCATACCACTGATAATTCCCCCTGCGGCTCGGCGGCTATCCAGAATGGTGCGGTCTACATGGCCACCTACAACTTCGATGGAGATGGAGACCTTCTGGCTCTCTCTCTGGCCAATGGATCTGTTTTATGGAAGGCGCAGGTGAGCCCCACGGACAGCACGCCTGCCCTAGCCGATGGCCGGGTCTACCTCTGTGGCGGCTGCCAGGGTTTTAGCCAGCTTTTCACCTATTGCTTTGATGCATCGAGCGGCGAATTGATCTGGAAGACTCCGGCTGAGGCGAGAATAGGCGACTGGAGATGCTCTCCTGCCTATGCTGATGGGCTGCTCTTTGCCGGCAGAGCGGACTGGACCGAATACAAGGGCTCATTTGCTCTGGACGCCGGCAGCGGAGAGGTGGTATGGAGCTATGGAGAAGGCGGTTCATCGCCGGCAGTTGCCGGCGGCCTGATGTTTACCATTGGCCAAGGACGAGTGTATGCTTTTGGCAATTCAAACAAGAAGGTGGTTTAGCATAATGAATGCGGCAAATACTTCCCAACGAATAAAGCCGGCAATGGCATTTCTTGCTATCATGATGGCATTAATGCCGTCGGTTTGCAGCAGCACGGATAGTCACGGGGACTGGCCCCAGTTCCATCTGGATCCTCAGCATAAAGGCGCATCCTTATCCCTTGCGCCCCACAGCGACATGCTGGCCTGGATAAGCGAGAATATCGGCGCTCAGGATGGATCCGCAGTCTCGGTTGCAGGTGGCCGGGTCTTTGTCAATTGCATCGACCGGCTGGTCTGTCTGGATCGGTCTTCGGGAAAGATGCTCTGGAATACATCCTTTGAGGCTACACCGGATACCTGTCAGGTATGGGGATCTTCCCCGGTCTATGATGACGGAAAGGTCTTCCTCTCCGCCTCACGAACCCTCTGCCTGAATGCATCAGACGGCAGAGAGCTGTGGAGCTTTGCTCCGCCTACCAAAAGAGGCAGCGTAGACGGTGGACCTGTCGTGGTTGAGGGCAGGGTTGTAGTGAGTGACTGGGATGGTCATCACTACTACTGCCTGGATGAGGAAACAGGAAAAGAGCTCTGGAACTTCACAGTAGTGGGCAACGCCCAGTCCACTCCGTCCATTGACGGGGAGAATGTGATCTTCGCCGGCTGGGAGTGGGGCCTGGGTGGAGTGGTCTACTGCGTGAATCTTGATAATGGGTCTGAGGTCTGGAACCTGACCACCAAGAACTCGCCTTGTGGCAGCGCGGCTCTTTCTCAGGATGTGGCCTACTTCACCACTTACAACTTCGAAGGAGATGGAGACATCATGGCTGTCTCTCTTGAGAATAAGAGCCTGCTCTGGGAAAAGAGCATTCCTAGAACCGACGGCACCCCGGCCCTGGCCAAAGGGCTGCTCTTCGTTTGCGGTGGAGCGGATGGCTTTAGCGAGAAGGCTACCTACTGCTTTGATGCATTGACCGGAGGTCTGATTTGGAGTACTGCGGAAGATGACGGCATCGGAGAGTGGAGATGCTCTCCTGCCTATGCAGACGGACTGCTCTTCGTAGGCCGGACAGAGAATATGAATTATACTACACTTCATGCTCTCAATGCCGACACAGGGGAGATGGTTTGGAGCTATCCTGCAGGCGGCTCGTCTCCGGCAGTGGCCGGGGGGATGGTATTCACCATAGGCAGCGGTAAGGTATATGCATTTGGCAGGGGAGGCGCCGGCCCATGAGAATAGCAGTTGCCCGCATCCAGGGAATGACTCTGCTTTTGGTCCTAATTGCAATCGGCCTGACCGGCCAGGCCGCCGCCGATTTTTTAACCTTCCAAGGGGACAACCAGCGAACTGGAAACATGAGCGGCACAGGGCCGGACGAGGCGGAGTTGCTCTGGAGCACAAGCCTTACCGGTCACGGCTATCTCGGCGCTTCCGCTGCACTCTCCAAGGACCGGGTCTTCGTCTCCAACTGGCCGGATATGACCTTCAAAGGAGAGCTTGGCCTGGCCTGCCTGGACAGAGCAGATGGAAAGCGGCTGTGGATTAATCCTCTGGGCGGAAAAGGTGGTGCATCAACCCCTGCCCTGCAAGGCGACAGGATCTTTGTGGGCTCTCTCACAGGCGATATTTACTGTCTGGACGCCGATACCGGCAGAACGGTATGGAATAAAACGATCGAGACGGATCCTAAATGGTGGGGTGTGGCTTCTTCGCCTCTCATCCTGGATGCTGTGGTCTATATTATGAGCTACTCGGACGGAACGCTGCATGCCCTGAGCCCGGAGGGCGAGGAGCTGTGGAACCTGTCCACCGGCCTTGTGAGCAACTACGTCTCTGCTGCCGCCTCGGACCGGAAGATTTACTTCCCCGGCGGCGATCCTGCCCTGTACTGCGTCGATTCCGTTTCTAAAGAGGTTCTCTGGAAGGCGAAAGTAGCATCTCGGATCACCGCCACGCCCACTCTGTGGGAAACAAATGTCTTCCTGGTCACAACGGAGTCGATCCAGGCTCTGGATGCTGCATCGGGAAAGCAGCTCTGGACGGCGGAGATCAACGGCAGCATCTCCTCTCCGGCAGCCGGCTTTGGCAGGATTTATGTGGGATCGGATGATAAGCAAAAGGGCCATATGAGCTGCTTTGATGCCACAAACGGCTCACTGATCTGGAGAACGGAGGTAAACGGTCCGGTCGAGTCCTCTCCATTGGTATTGGACGGCAAAGTGCATTTCGGGACAAGTTGCAGTGAAGGAGCCATTTATTCCCTGGATGCCGGCAACGGATCAATAGTGTGGTCCTATCCCGTCAGCTCCTTCATCATGTCTTCTGCCTCTTCCTCAGACGGCATGCTCTTTATGGGAGCCGATGATGGACGGCTGTATGCCTTCGGTTCCCAGCCGAAAGGTCTGATCTGGAAGGGAGAGGTTATGCTGGAGGACGAAAGCCATAACCTCACAACCAGCAGCGGCAATACCTACAAAATCAACCAGAGTACCGCTCTGGGGGCGCTTATCAATGCCTGTGAGCAGGGCGGCCTTAACCTGAGCCTGAACGACTCTCTCCATGACCTTTACGGTCTGCAAGTAGAGGCTCTTGGAGATTACAGGGCAGAGGGAGATAGGTCCTGGCGGTTCTGGATTAACTATCCTGAAGAAGCCATGCCTGCATTCGGGCCGGACATTGCCGATCTGAGAGATGATGACCGAATAGTGTTCTATTTTGGAGACAGACGAGCGAGGCCCGAGGATTCGCCTCGTCTGGAGATTACGGCCAGGGTCTTCCTGAGGAGGCCCGAGGCTCTTTTTTTAACGGTAGGTAACCACCCCCAGATAAAACAGGCTTCATCTGATTCTGTTCTTAATGTAACCTTAATTTCATTTCAGAATGCTTCCAACTTATCCTCATATGAACTCATATTCCTAGAGATGATGGGATCCGAGGCAGCTTCCCGGCTGGTTGTCCCACTGCAAGGTGCAAAGCAAAAAGGGGTGCCGATCATAGTACTCAACTCCGAAGGTTATGAACACCTAGGAAACGTAAACCTCTCTGATCATCCTTTTATCCAGGAGTATTGGGATTATGGCCGCGTCGAGAACATGAGACGTCTCTTTTCTTATCTGGCGGCTAATTTCTGCGGCCGGAATCTCAAGGTAGAAGATCCGCTTCCCACTCCCCAGGAATACATCTATCATCCCGATTCACCGGATCTCTTTTTAAATGTCAGCTCTTACCTGAACTGGTATGGCAATAAAACCGGACACAGTTTCAATCGTACTTCGCCCACCATTGGCATAATCAGTTATTATCAGGATCTGGGCCATGCGGACCGAGCCGCCCTGATTTGCGCTTTGGAGAAGAAAGGAGCAAATGTGATCGACCTGGGCCTCTCTAGCTCCTCATCGATTCGTAGTTTCTTCTTGCAAAACAATACCTCAATTGTTGATGCGGCAATTCTCACCAAGTCCTTCCGGCTTAACTATGGCGATCCGGACCAGGGCATTGTCGATCTGCAGGAGCTGGATGTGCCGGTGCTCAGAGGCATACGGCTCTACTATCAGAATCCCGAGGAGTGGAGAGAAAGCACCGGCATAAATCCCCTGGAGATGTACTTTCAGATAGCTCTGCCGGAGATGGATGGGGTAATAGAGCCGATAGTCATGTCGGGAAGGAATGACTCCGGCTACCAGCCTATTGAGAGCCAGATGGACTGGCTGGCGGATAGAGCAATAGCCTGGGCAAAACTCGGCAATGTCGCCAATAGGGAGAAGAAGGTAGCCATAATCTACTATAACCACGGTGGGGGAAAGGACAATATTGAAGGCTGCTACATCAATGTGCCTCGCAGCTTGCAAAACATTTTGGACGGAATGATTCGGGACGGCTACAGCGTAAACGGAACTGTCCCTGAGGAAAAAGCTCTGGTCGATCTTCTGGCTCACCAGGGAACCAATGTGGGCTCCTGGGCCCCAGGCGAGCTGGAGTCCATGGTCAAGGCCGGCAATGCCACCCTCCTACCAGCCGAAATCTATAGGCAGTGGTTTTCATCCCTGCCGGAGGATAAGCAAAGGGAGGTCACCCGGATGTGGGGCCCGCCACCGGGTGAGATCATGGTCTATCAGAATGAGAGCGGAAAATTCATAGTGATCCCCAAGCTCTCCTTTGGAAATGTCCTCCTTCTGCCTCAGCCGAGTAGAGGATGGCTGGAGAACAACACAGTTCTTTATCATAGCAAGTCCATACCCCCTCATCACCAGTACATTGCCTTCTATCTTTGGCTCAAGAAGGGATTTGGAGCCGATGCCGTCGTCCACCTGGGAAAGCACGGCACCCAGGAGTGGCTGCCGGGAAAGGAATGCGGAATTTCCATAAATGACTCCTGGCCGGCTCTGCTCATTGAGGATCTGCCCGTGGTCTATCCTTACATCGTAGACAACATCGCCGAAGGAACCCAGGCCAAGCGCCGGGGAGATGCGGTGATGATCACTCATTTAACGCCGCCCATTGTGGCCTCCGGGCTCTACGGAAACCTGACCAACCTGGCGGAGATGGTCTTTCTGTACAAGAGTGTGCAGAACGCCAGCGTCAAGCTGGGCTACATGGAGCAAATCCTCAACATCAGCAGAAAGATGCATCTTGATGAGGACTTGCAGGTGGACGCAGCCAATATCTCAGCTAACCAAACCGCATTCGATCGATTCGCAGATGAGCTGGAGCAGTACCTTTTCGAGCTGAAAAACCAGTTCATGCCCTATGGCCTGCATGTCTTCGGCCAGCCTCCGGAGGGAGTGCCCCTCACCGGACTGGTGAGGTCGATGCTGGGTGATGATTTCAAAAGAGAGATCGCTCCCATGATCTCCTATCAGGACTATCCCAATCCCGCCCGGCTTGACAAGGAGCAAGAACTGGAAAACTGTTCAACCAAGCTGCTTATGGATGTGATAATCAACGGGACATCACCTGAGGCCGCTATGAAAGAAGCTCTTGGAAATGTATCCCGGAATGTAACAGATCAGCTCAACCTTTCTCTGCAGTATGCTCAGAGCATTGCTGCATGCTCTGTGGAAGTGCCCAGCCTCAACAGCGCCCTGGATTCCAATTACACGCAGCCTTCTCCTGCCGACGATCCCATCCGGGACCCTGCCGTTCTTCCCACCGGCAGGAACTTTTGTTCAGTGGACCCGCGGCGTCTTCCTACCGGCGCAGCCTGGCAGGTGGGATCCGACCTGGCGGAAAAACTCATCGAAAGCTATCGTCAGGATCATAACGGCACCTATCCTCGCAAGATGGCCATGGTGCTCTGGGCCTGGGCTATGACCGACCACGGGGTTGTGGAGTCTGAGATCCTGAGCCTGATTGGGGCAAAGCCTGTCTACGATGTCTATGGAGGTGTTTGCGATGTGCAGCTTATTCCCCTGGCCGAGCTTGGCAGGCCGAGGATTGACGTTGTCGTCGTCCCCTCGGGACTGCATCGAGATCTCTTTCCTGAGAAGCTGCAGCTCATCGATCGAGCCATACGGTTGGCCTGCAACGACACGAGCACGGATTATCCCAACTACGTGCGAGAGAATTCGAAGGATATCTTCCAAGAATTGATGGCCAGTGGAAACTATAGCGAAGAGGACGCCGCCATCCTCTCAGCCTCCCGCATATTCCTGGAAGAGGCAGGAACTTACGGTCCCAACCTCGACAGCGCCATATCAGCCAGCAATACCTGGGAGAATGATACAAAGCTTGGCCATCTCTTCATAGAGAGGATGTCGTACATCTACGGGGATGGTATCTGGAGCAGCAAATTAGCCTCCGGAAGGGATCTGTCCGGTCTGCAAAAGGAACTATTTCAGACAAATCTGGCCGAGGTGCAGGCAGCAGTCCATCACACCAATTCCAATCTCTACGGATTCATCGACAATGATGATGTCTTCCAGTATCTGGGCGGCATCGGCATGGCAGTGAGAACTGTTACCGGAAGGACACCTGAAATGTATGTCACCGACGGCAGAGACCCGGAGAGAAGCAGAGTATCCTCCCTGCATGACTTCTTCTCCAAGGAGCTGCGGACGCGCTACTACAATCCCCGCTGGATTGAAGGGATGATGGAGCAGGGCTACTCCGGAGCAAGGGAGATGGACAGGTTCACCGAGTACCTATGGGGCTGGGAGACCACAGTCCCGGATCTAGTCAGTGAGAACAGCTGGAATGAGGTGCATGAGATTTACGTAGATGACAAATACGATATGGCCTTGAAGAAGTTCTTTGATGAGAACAATCCCTGGGCTTCTCAGGCTCTGGCCGGACGCTTGCTGGAAACGGCCAGAAAGGATCGGTGGCATCCTACCGAGGAGATGAAAAAAGAGCTCGTAGAACGCTACGAAGAGTCTGTGCAGGATTATGGGGTAACCTGCTGCCATCATACTTGTGGCAACTTGGCTTTGCAGGAGTACATGCAGGGTGTGCTTCCTTCTCCAAATCCCGAAAAGTCCCAGAGTTCCAGCAGCTCTTCTGCCGGCAGCAAGTCCGGCAAATCGTCGCCCCGCAAACATTCCTCTGCCGGGGAAAAAGCAGCCGGCTACAACCAGACCATATCATCAGGCTTTGGAACGAAAACCGCCCAAAAGCCTGAGCCGGTCGATTCTTCCGGCGGGAATATAAAGGGATTTGTGATGGAGACGGTGGATACTAAGACCACTCAGCCCAGTTCCTCTGCGGCACCATTGCTTGGAATTGTGCTGGTGCTTATGGTGCTCTTCATGATCTGGACGGGATTTAGGGGCAGAGGGTAAAGGGCGATTCGTTTTTTTTTTGGTCCAAATTTTAGGTTCGCCGAAATGTTTATCTACAAAAGGCATATTTTAGGTTTACCTAAAAATTGATAGGGATAGATGATGCAATTACCGATAACGAGCTTGAAGGCAGGAGCAGTGGCTCAAATAACTGCATTGCTGGGCCAGGGCTGCTCATTTCAGAGAAAGCTGCGGACCATGGGGATAAGGGAGGGAAAAATGCTGAAGATAGTGGCCATTCATCCCTTCGCCGGTCCGCTGGTGCTGGATATCGACGGCAGGGAGATTACACTGGGCAGGAGCATCGCCCGGAGAATCATGGTGAGGGTTGAGGATTGTTGCGAATCGTCCTGATGGGCAATCCGAACATAGGAAAGAGCGTGGTCTTTTCCCGGCTGACTGGGGCCGAGGTGATCACCTCCAACTATCCAGGAACTACAGTCGACTTCTCGAGAGGCAAAGCACGACTGCTGGACAGCCAAGTGGAGGTGATTGATGCACCGGGAACATATTCTTTGCAGCCGACGAATCGGGCTGAAGAGGTGGCAGTCGAGGTGCTGCGATGGGCAGATCTGATCATTAATGTGGTTGATGCCACCAATCTGGAGAGGAACCTATTCCTGACCTTGGAGCTTCTGGAAAGCAAAAAGCCCATGATCATCGTGCTTAATATGTGGGATGAAGCAGAGCGATCGGGAATAGAGATAGATGTGAATGAGCTGGAGATGCATCTGTCAGTGTCGGTGGTCTCCATCATCGCCCTTACCGGTGAGGGAATAAAGGATTTGGTAAACAGGTTGAATGAGGCGCGTTCCCCTCATGAAACCAAGACGCTGACTGAAGAAGAAAAATGGATAGAGATCGGACGCATCAGCAGAGACGTCCAGAAGTTGACCCACAAGCATCCAGGGGTCTGGGACAGGTTTTCCGAGGCCACAATTAAACCACTGACTGGAACACCCATTGCCCTGATTGTGGTACTTGCCACCTTCTGGATGGTGAGACTAATCGGCGAGGGCTTGATTGCCCATCTCTTTGAGCCGCTCTTTGAGCTGTATCGTCCCCTGGTCATGGTCATCAGTGCCAAGCTCGGGTCCGGACTGCTGCATGACCTTCTTATCGGGAGGCTCATTAATGGAGAGATCGACTATGTCCAGTCCATGGGGGTCCTGACCACAGGCATCTATGTTCCCCTGGGCATGGTCCTTCCCTACATAGTGGGCTTCTACCTGGTTCTCTCTCTCCTGGAAGATTCCGGATATCTGCCGCGATTGGCTACTTTATCGGATAACGTATTCCACCGTCTGGGCATGCACGGCCACGCCATCGTGCCTCTTTTCCTGGGCCTGGGCTGTAATGTGCCGGGAGCCCTGGCCACCAGAACTTTGGAGACCAGGAAGCAGCGTTTCATCTCCGCTACTCTCCTGGGCCTGGCGGTCCCCTGCACCGCCAAATCAGCCATGATCTTTGGAGTGCTGGGCACCTATGGGCGCAGCTATGTGCTACTGGTCTTTGCAACCCTGGCCCTGGTCTATGTGGGGACAGGGCTAATTTTGAATAGAGTTGTGCTGGGAGAGAGCCCGGAGATATTTCTGGAGATACCTCCCTACCGGCGCCCGAACTTGCGGATGATCCTGAAGAAGACCGGGATGCGCATCAAGTGGTTTCTGGCCGAGGCGATACCCTTTTTGTTCCTGGGTGTGCTGCTGGTCAACGTTCTCTATACAGTAGGCTTTATGGAGTGGATCGCCCGCGTCTTCGCTCCATTCATGGAGTGGTGGCTTGCTATTCCCGGTGAGGCGGTGGCCGCTCTTCTGGTGGGATTTTTCCGAAAGGATCTGGCGGTGGGCATGCTCCTGCCGTTGGGACTTAATGCTCCGCAGATGGTGGTGGCCACAACAGTGCTCTCCCTTTACTTCCCATGCGTTGCCACCTTCGCGGTGCTGATAAAGGAGCTGGGTGTGAAGGATACGCTAAAATCAACGGCGGTGATGGTGGCGACAGCTCTCCTGGTGGGAGGTGCCATGCGATGGGCTCTGATCGGAGGAGGATAAAATGAGACAGAAGACGATGGAGGAGTACATCGAGATCATTCATGCCCTGGAGATTCGAGAAGGGCGCGCTGCTACGGGAAGGATTGCCAAGGAGATGAAGGTGAAACCCTCCTCGGCCACAGAGATGCTCCAGAAGCTGCAACACGAAGGGCTCTTGCAGTATGAGACCTATGCGGGAGCCACTTTGACCGACTCCGGCAAGAAGCTGGCCCTGGAGCTTAAGGGCAAACACAGAGCGATTGCCGATTTCCTGGAGATCATAGGTGTGGATAGGTGCGTGGCGGAGCGGGATGCCTGCCAGATGGAACACCATGTGGGCCGGGAGACCATGGAACGGCTGGAGAGGTTCGTTCAGTTTGCAAGTCTATCTCCCTCAGAACCTCTCTGGATTGAGAACTTCAAGAGATATTGCGAGACGGGAGAGCTGGTGGAATGCAATCTCTGCGGCAGTCATGACTTCAAAAAACATGCAGGCAGGACTGCATCTGCATCGCCGAGAAGAAGGAAATAATGTGAATGGCTCTTATCAATTCCGGTATGGGAAAGGGTCCCCTTGGGATTCCAAGGTGCGGTCCGCCTGGATCCGCGCAGCATGCTGACTGTCGGCCGGAAATATTTCATCGAGCTTGCCTGATAAGAAGACCAGTGAGGAATTTCCCATCTGCATAATCGCATCCGTACTGCCTTCGAGCGGAGACGGTGGTCTGCGCTTTTATCCAGGACAGTTTTCTCCAGCGCGAGTCTAGAATCCGGCATCTCTATGGCATATTTGTAGCTGATGCGAATATATACTTAATTCTATTCCATCATATTTGGTCTGAGGGTTTTGATTTTATGCGCTAGCTATATTTATGATTGCATTTATCATCGTTATGAGTGCATTTTCCAAAAGGAGCATGTTCGATATGGTGCAAGCTGAAAAGGTCTTAAAGCCGAGAATTTATGGCAATATTCCTGCAGTATTCTTGAGAAAGGATGGAAGATTCGAGATAAAGCTGCAGATCACAGGGGGAATGCTGACACCCGAGCAGGTGCAGAGAGTGGGTGAGGTCGCTTCCAGGTATGGTTCTCAGGTTCATCTTACTGTGCGTCAGGAGATCTCAATAATGGGTGTGCCCGAGGTGCATCTGGACAAAGCCCTGGCTGAACTGGGAGACGCTGGCCTGAAGCCCGGATCAGTAGGCATGGTCTTTCGCAACGTGGTCTCATGCCTCGGCGCTACCTATTGCTTCAAGGCCGCGGCTGAGACCATCACCCTGGCAGGGGAGATCGGCAACCGCTTTACCGGAGAGAAGACACCGGGTCCTCTCAAAGTGGGAATCGGTGGGTGTCCCTTTCCCTGCACCAGGCCGCAGTTCAATGAGATCGGTCTGATGGGCAGGGTGAGGCCGGAGATTGATTTGGAGAAGTGTACCGGCTGTGGCAAGTGCGTTGAGGTATGCAAGGTTGGTGCCACCAAAATCGTTGACGGAAAGGCTGTTATTGACTACAGCAAGTGCGTTATGTGCGGCAGGTGCGTGGCCGTTTGTCCGGAGGCTGCCAAGTACAGAGCCGCAGAGGGTTTCATCGTATTCGTGGGTGGCAGGGGAAGCTGGCCGCCCCATGAGGGCAGTACCCTTAGCGACATGGTTCCTCGTGAGGAGATCATTCCCCTGATTGAGCGGATTTTGCAGGTCTACAGGGAAGGAGCAAAGCCGGGCATGAGGATGAGGGAATTCATAAACTCCATAGGCTTTGAGGAGTTCAAGAAAAGGGTCCTGGGCTGAGATCCGGCCTGACTGAAAAAACGGGAGGATCTGTCATGCCTCAAAAAACGCCATACTGGCAGAGGGACTGACCAAGCGCTATGGCGACATCATTGCCGTGGATCATATCAGCTTCCAGGAAAACGAGGGCGAGATCTTCGGCTTTCTAGGGCCCAACGGCTCAGGCAAGACCAGCACCATCCGGCCCAGCCTGGAAGACGCTTTCCTCAAGATAACCGGCATTTCTCCGCTGTTTATGAATACAGAAAAGGGCGGTGGGAAATGAAAAGGAGGAAGGAAGTAAATGTGGCAAGAGCAGCTTGGTGGCATCTATCAGATCGCTCTCAAGGATATGAAGACTTATTACCTCAAGCCGCCAGCCATAAGCTGGGGCATGGTCTTTCCTCTAGCCTGGACCCTGGCCTTTTATCTGCGCAATCCCGTGGACTTTGCCGAACTGGTGCCGGGCCTCATCGCCATGACCATTCTATTCAGCACTACTGCGGCTGAGGCCGTGGTCATCAACTTTGAGCTGCGACTGGGAACGCTGGAAAGGCTGCTTCTAGCGCCGGTCAGCATAACTTCTGTCCTCCTGGGAAAGGTGCTGGGCGGCTTTCTCTTCGGGCTGCTAATGACGGTGATTGTAGCCGTGGGATCAATTCTCTACCTGGGGCTGCACCCCGACATTCCTGGGCTGGTCTTGATTGTACTGCCCTCTCTGCTGGTTTACTCTTCTATGGGTGCTCTCTTCAGTGTATCCGTAAAGGAAGTCTTCGAGGCTCAGACACTCCTCAATCTTCCCAGGTTCTTTATGGTCTTCCTCTGCGGTGTGGTAAATCCCGTCTCCGCTCTTCCCGAAGGCCTGCAATTGCTGTCCCGGCTCTTGCCCTTGACCTACACCGTTCATGGCTTGCAATCATCTTTTCTCCCGGGTCCAGATCATGCATTCTTCCAGAACTTCGTTATTCTGATTATATTCTTGATTTTATTCTTGCTGCCCTCTATTCATCTGCTGCATAGGAGGTTTAGGTGAATGTGCGATCTGTTCAAAGGATTGAATGCCGTACGGGACCGGTTTTAACAGGATGTTTTTCAAAGATTTCTATGTTATTCATTGCAGTCAACCGTGCATTTTATGATGATCGCCAGCAAGAAGAATGCTATGCCAGATCACAATTATTTGAGTCTTGCCTCGGCCATGCACCGCCTGACTGAGCCTGCCATACGCTCCGCCATATCTGCACTTCAGCTTGGCCCCGGAAGCCTCGGACTGGATGCCGCCTGCGGAAATGGCGATCACAGCCTCTGGCTGGCCGAGGCAGTCTCACCTAGTGGGCAGGTCGTAGGTCTTGATATCTCCGGGGGGCACCTCTCCATAGCAAAGGAGTCATCCGATAAAGAGGGATTGACTGATCGATTGGCCTTCATTCAGGGAGATTTGCGCAGTCTACCATTCGAAGATCATTTTTTCGATTGGGCCTGGTGCGTGGACAGCTTATGGCCAGGCCTAAAGTCCCTGGGATTTTTGGGGATGGACCCTTTGCCGGTCCTTATGGAATTGACGCGAGTGGTTAGACCGGGTGGAATAGTCGCCATCCTATTTTGGTCCTCTCAGAAGATGCTTCCAGGGCATCCCTTCCTCGAAGCCCGGCTCAATGCCAGCCACGCTGCATGCTATCCCTTTCAAGAGGATTGGGGACCTCGTGCTCATATCCTCTGCGCGCCCCTCTGGCTGCATGAGGCTAACCTGAAAAAGATCAATGGGCAAACCTTTGTGGCCGATGTGCAGGCCCCCATTCACGGCCGGACCCGAAATGATCTTGCTGCCTGTTTTCAAATGCTCTGGGGAAAAGCGGCGGAGGAGCTGGCAGATGGAGATAGGATGCAGTTTCAACGGCTATGCCTGAAAGAGTCTCGTGAATTCATCGCAGATCGAGCTGATTATTATGCATTTATCACCTACACTCTTTTCTCTGGCCGAGTGGCGGCCTGCCAAGAATAAAATCGATCGAGGCGAAAATTAAAATATATTCGCTCCCTTTGATTCCTAGTGGAAGGCAATATCCTCATGGCCCTGGCTTTGACTCTCTTTGCCGGCCTGGCCACCGGCATAGGCAGCCTGGTCGCCTACTTCATCCCCGAGCCCGACCTGCGCGCCCTCTCATTGAGCCTGGGGTTTGCAGCAGGAGTGATGATCTACGTTGGCTTTGTGGACCTCTTCTGCAGCGCCAAGCTCGTCCTGGGATTCGGCTATGCCAATCTCTTCTTCCTGCTCGGGCTGGTTCTCATCTATTCTCTTGATCGGTTAGTTCCTCATATTCACATGGACGGGCAGGTGGACTCTCAGTGCAACCGTCTTTACCGGAGCGGCATAATGACCACCATCGGCATCGCTCTTCACAATCTGCCGGAGGGGATGACTGTGGCCCTGGTCTCTCTAGCCGACCTTCGCCTGGGGATACCAGTGGCCATAGCCATCGCCATTCATAACATCCCGGAAGGTCTGGCCTGCAGCATTCCCCTTTACTGCGCCACATCCGACCGGAAAAAATCCTGCTTGATCTCTTTTGCCGCCGGCATGACCGAGCCGCTTGGCGCGATTCTGGCCGTGCTTCTGCTCTATCCCTTCCTGAGTGACTGGCTGCTGGCGGCAGCCTCAGCCCTGGTGGCAGGGATCATGGTCTTCCTGAGCCTTGACGAGCTCATACCCATAGCCAACAGATACGGGAGCGAGCATCTTACCAACATGGGAATCATAGCCGGATTTCTGGTGATGATGGCCGGACTTGTCCTGATGGGAACTTTTTAGTCTGTTGCCCTGTAAAGCATCAAAGCTCGCCTTACCTATGCTAAAGTATATCTCATAATAATAGCAATTATAACACGGTGATAAATGATGAAGTCGATGCTCCTGGCCAGCCTCTGTTTGCTGCTGGCGGCAGTCTTAAGCACTGCTTATGCAACAAATCCGGATCTGCTCACCGTTTTAGATAACTATACCAGTGAGTTGAACGATACCGCTCTCGGCCTGACTCTGGCAAAAGAGCCTTCAGGCGAACTGACCGCCTCCGAGAAGGATGGGCTGCTCTATATGGCCGAAGAGGAGAAGCTGGCAGGAGATGTCTATCAGGCTCTCAATGAGAAGTGGAACCTGCGTGTCTTCGATAACATCGGCAAGGCGGAAAGGACTCATGAAGCAGCCGTCAAAACGCTTCTTACCAGGTATTCCCTGCCAGATCCCACAAAAGGAGCAGGCGAGTTTTCCAATGGGACTTTGCAGGTGCTCTATGATGATCTGGTGAGCCGGGGGAGTGCTTCTACCAAGGATGCCCTACAGGTTGGCGCGGCCATTGAGGAGATAGATATTCTCGACCTGGATGAGCGCATGGATCAAACTGATAAAGCAGATATATTGCTGGTTTATGCCAATTTGGAAAAGGGCTCTGAGAATCATCTGCGGGCCTTTGTCAATAACCTGCAAAGGCAAGGATTTGAATACCGCCCCGAATATCTCTCTTCTGAAGAGTACGACCGCATAATCCGGGGCTCATAAGTCTTAGCGCATAGGGTGAAGAAGCAGCATCATGGGAGGCAATACTCTGCAACCTGCAAATCCTCCGGATATTTTTTCAGCAAGAACGTCCACTGTAATGAGAGTTGCCCTCTATTCACTGATATTTAACTTCGGCCTGGTAGCCGCCAAGTCCTTTCTCTTTGCCCTCTCGGGAAGCCTGGCCCTGCGAGCTGATGCCGTTCACACCCTGGTGGATGTCCTGGCCTCTCTGGCCCTTATCCTGGGTATCAAGATTTCAGAGAGAAAGAGCCAGAGCTTTCCCATGGGACTGTACAAAGTGGAGAATCTGGCATCCATTATCATCTCCTTTTTGCTTTTTGCGACTGCTTATGAGATCATCCTGGAGGCGTTTTTAGGTCAAGCAGAGTCAGTCCATTACTCGGGATGGGTTCTCTATGCATTGGCTGCCATTATACCCCTGCCCTTTCTATTCGGCAGCTTTCAGATCCGGATAGGAAAGCAGACCGGTTCGCCCAGTCTCATCGCCGACGGGGTGCAGCACAAGGCAGATGTGCTCACCTCTGCTCTGGTCTTTCTGGCTCTCATTGCCCAGAGCGTTTCTTTTCCGTTGGATAGGATAGCGGCAACAATCATCGCCCTCGTAATTGTCAAAGAGGGGTGGGATATTCTGGTCGATGGCATGCGCGTGCTCCTGGATGCTTCGGTAGACGCGAAAACCCTGGAAAAGATCCGTGTCCTGATAATGCAAGCTCCTGAGGTTGCCTCTATCAAGGAACTGGTGGCCAGGAACTCAGGAAGGTATCTTTTTGTGCAAGCCAATCTGACCCTCAGAATAACCGATCTGAAGAGGGCTCATCTGGCTGGTGAGCGCATCGAGTCTGAAATTCGCAGAGAGATTCCTCATGTGGATCGTGTGCTTATTCATTACGAGCCGAGCATGCAGAGCAGCTTGAGATATGTGTCTCCTCTCCAGGATGCACAGGGGACATTAGGTGAGCATTTCGGCGAGTCTCCCTATTTCGCTCTGGTGGAGATAGATCTGCGGGAGATGTTGTTCTCCAAGCAGGAGATTGTGGCCAATCCCTACAAGGATCTGGCCAAGGGCAGAGGCTTGAAGGTTGCCAAGTTTCTGCTGACATATAAGCCGGATGTTATCTTATCTAAGGAGAGCCTGGCCGGCAAGGGACCAGGCTATGCTTTTGCCGAGGCGGGAGTAGAGACGGCCCAAACGCAGGCAAAAACATTGGACGAGCTGGTTAGTGGTCTGCTGGAGCCAAATGGCGGTAATGCAGCGGACAAATCTTGAGCCTGTGTGTGTTTGTCATGATGGGTTATTTTTGACTATTCGATATCTTTAAATACTAAATCGCATATAAGCATAATTGTAGTTTGAGCAATTATGAAAATAGATTTAACGAGGTTTTGATGAAGATATGTGTTACAGCAGGGGCGTCGGGACTTGATGCTCCCATGGATCCCAGGTTTGGTCGGTGCCCTTTTTTCGTGGTAGTTGACCTGGATAGCATGAGCGAAACTTCCATTGCCAACTCCAATGTCATGGCAACCAGCGGGGCTGGCATACAGGCCGCGCAGGAAGTGGCCAAGCAAGGCGCCACCGCACTGATTACAGGAAACATCGGTCCCAATGCCATGCAAACCCTCTCGGCTGCCGGGATAGATGTCTACCAGCACCAGGGAGCCGGAAACATTAGAGATGTCGTGGAAAAATTCAAACGAGGTGAACTCACGAAAATCGCAGGTCCCTCTGTACCGGGCCATGCCGGCATGGCTCAGGGCATGGGCCAGGGCAGAGGTAGAGGCGGTGGCAGAGGCTCTGGTGCGGGAAGAGGCGGTGGCCAGGGAGCTGGAAGCGGGTCTGGTGTTGGCGGAGGCAGAGGTCAGGGCGCTGGAAGAGGAGGTCAGGCACAATGAAGATCTGTATTCCCACCATGGGCGAGGCCGGCATGCAAGAGGCCATCTGCCAGCACTTCGGGCGGGCTCCTACCTTTACTATGATAGATCTGGAAAGCGGAGAGATCAAGGTCCTGCCCAATGTTAGCGAGCACATGGGCGGAACGGGCCTGCCCACAGAGACAATTTTTGCGGCAGGTGTACAGGTTATGATTGTAGGCGGCCTGGGACCCAAAGCTGTCTCAATGTTTAACCAGGGTGGTGTTGAAGTATTCGTGGGTGCTGTCGGCACAGTCAAGGATGCCATCGATGACTGGCGAGCGGAGATGTTGAGCCGCGCCGATCTGGACAATGCCTGCAAAGACCATAAGCATTAGGCTTCAATTCGAGGGAAGGTTTTGAAGATCTCCATAGCAAGCGGTAAGGGCGGCACGGGCAAGACCCTGGTGGCTACGAACATAGCCGTCTCGCTGGCCTCGTCCGGAAGCGGCTGCGTGACCGTGGCCGATTGCGATGTCGAGGAGCCCAATGCTTACCTTTTCTTTCCCCAAAGGACGCTTCTGGTGAGAGAAGAATGCTCGGTCCCCGTACCCGTCATCGACGAGACTAAGTGCACGCACTGCGGCAAATGTTCCGAAGTTTGTGCTTATCATGCTTTGGCCGTTCTCCCCAAGATAGTTCTCATATTCCCAGAATTGTGCCACGGTTGCGGAGCATGCACTATTATCTGCCCCGAGAAAGCGGTCAGTGAAACCACTCGCTCCATGGGAGAGATATTTCGGGCCGAATCAAGCAATTTGGAGATCATCTGGGGTGAGCTGGCATTAGGTGAGGCACGGACCACTCCGCTCATCAAGGCTGTAAAGGAAAGAGCAGGAGACGAGAATGTGATAGTGGACTGTCCGCCCGGCACCTCCTGCTCCCTGGTGGAGTCTGTGCGCGGCACCGACTTTTGCCTTCTGGTAACTGAGCCCACGCCCTTCGGCCTCTACGATCTGGACATCGCTCTTCGGGTGCTGGAGAAGATGAACATCCCGCGGGCCGTCCTGGTCAACAAGAGCGGCATGGGAGACCGAAAGGTCTACGAGTACCTGGAGAAAAAAAAGATACCCCTGCTCATGGAAATTCCTCTGGATCGGAAGATCGCAGAGCTCTATTCTCGAGGAGAGACATTTGTCGAGGAGATGCCGGGGTGGAAGGCGAAATTTGCCGGCATGGTCCGGCAAATTGAGGAGATGATATCATGAAGCAGATCGCTGTGGTGAGCGGCAAAGGAGGCACTGGCAAGACATCTCTGGTTGCTTCTCTTGCGGCCTTAGCACATGGTCGAGCGGTCTATGCCGACTGCGATGTGGACGCACCCGATCTGCATCTCATCCTCCAGCCAAAGGTCATTGAGCGCCGCGAGTTCTTCGGCATCAAGAGAGCGTTTATCGATAGCGAGAAGTGCACCCAGTGCGGATCATGCCAGGATGCCTGCCGCTTTGCGGCCATTGTCGACTTCCAGGTGAATCCCGCCATCTGCGAGGGCTGCGGCGTCTGCAAACTGGTCTGTCCAGCTGATGCGGTAAAGATGAGTGAGAGTCTCGCAGGTTATGCCTACCTATCCGATACCAGATTCGGCCCTCTGGTGCATGCCGAGCTGTTCCCGGGCGAGGAAGCTTCAGGAAAACTGGTAGCCATGGTAAGGGAGATAGCTCGTGAGCAGGCTGCTATGCGCAAGCTGGATCTGATACTGATTGACGGCTCTCCCGGCATCGGCTGCCCGGTGATTGCTTCACTTACAGGTGTCGATCTGGCCCTGGTTGTGACCGAGCCCACCATCACCGGTGAGCATGATCTGGAGAGGATCCTGGACGTGGCAGGTCACTTTGGCATCAAAACTGCCGTCTGTATAAACAAATACGACCTCAATCCTGAGGGGTCCGGGCGCATCGAGGACCTCTGCCGGGAACGAGCCATTATGGTCGCCGGAAGGTTGCCCTTCCATTCATCCGTGGTAGAGGCCATGGTAGCGGGCCTGGCTGTGGCAGAGATGGGCGGGCCGGTAGCACTGGCCATCACAGATATGTGGAATGTCCTGAAAGAGCAGCATTGAATTACCTGGCAAATAAGACTGATTGGGGGTTTTGATAATATGTATGCAAAGACGCTGATGGCCTGGGCGTCGGTCGTCTTGGCTTTGGTTATACCGGGCCAGGCCCAGTACGATCCATTGGGAAGTGACATCTTCACTCTGCCTGACGATATGAGAAAGACAAGCAGTCTGGATGCACAGAAGATCTATCTCGATCCCAATGCGGATCCTCTTGGCATTGATCCCTTGATGCGTCCGCTCGATCCGGAGCATACGGCTGAGTTTCTGGATAAAATCGGCAGCAGAACGTACCTGGGCCCCTTTGTGCCGGCTGCCCAAGAGCTGCAGGGCAACTGGCATCTGAGCCTTCTGGGCGGCATGCCTGGTGAGGTCGAGCTGCTGCTTGTCCAGAACCGGGATGCGGTATTCGGACGCGGTATATTATCTCTTACCGGTTCCAGCAATGCAGTCTCGGCCAGCGGTCAGGCAGTGAAAGATGTGCTCTACTTGGATCTGATCAATGCAGAGGAGTTGATGCTCTACCGCTGCACTCTGACGATGAGCAAAGATTTCCTCTCCGGCAGCTTCCTTGTCTTTGATGCTCAGGGGCAGGCATGGTCCGGAACCATCCAGGGCAGCCGGTCGGCATAGGCGTGCAAAATCAGGTGCGCGAAAAAGGTGTTCTGGAATAGGGAGCCGGAGCGGCTCCCCATGATTTTATCCAGAGCAGATGCTACTCAATTCGGACTATCTTCTCGAACTCATCCGTTCCAATGTACTTGGGATTGTATTCAATTCCCTGACTCTTAAGGTCGGTGACATAGGAGCGCAGATGCTTTCTGGAGCCTGCCAGCAATCCCTGGTACATCGCCATAACATCCTCCGCATGCGTAGCATTCAGCTCCTTCTCCAGGTCCATGATGCTTATCTCCTCGAAGGTGGCCGCCGCATTTAGAGCATCTTGATTCGAGGACAATCCTTTTGCCAGAAGCTCGTCATGGATCTTCTGCAAAGTCTGATTCTGGAATACTCCTCGTTCATCTTTTCCTGGAATGATTAGAGCGTATTTGTCTATGATCGCTCTGGCCTGGTCCATGTGACTCTGCTCCGATCTCGCCAGATCGCTGAAGATGGTGAGTTTGTCTTTCTCATAGAGGGAAGTGTACAGGTCGCGGGCCATCTTCTCTTCCTCCCAGATGAAGCTCAATCCCTCTTCTTCGTGGGTGCTCAGTGCTGCGACTCCTATGGCAGGCGGCATAGTCTGCTCACCGGTCAGGGTAATGATTCCCTCGCCAAAGGCCACATTATGCTTGAAGCTGAGATCAGGGTTGTTGGAGAGTGCCCAGATTATGGATATCGCCTGGCCGGGCGAGAAAGCTTTATCGAACTTATCTCCCGTATCCAGCCTTCTCTTGAGCTCGAATACAGTGTGACCGGCCTCTTTCCTGCCGGCAAATTCCAAGATGTCGTTTGTGCCTCCCAGCATGGTGTCCTCGATATGCGGACCGTAGTTGCCTGTGCAATACTCATCCAACACCACCGCCTTGCCTGCTTGCACGCAGGCCATGATTATGTCGGCGTTCTTCATCCACTCCAGAGGCTCAAAGCCAATGGCCAGCCAGCCGTCTGTGCTGGCATTCAGGGCCAGGTAGAGATATTCCGGATCGTTCTTCCAGGAGATCTCCATCTCTCCACCGCTGTAGCCCTGCCTGGCAGGACTTTGCAGGAGCATGCTGCGAGAGTACTCGTTCTCCCCCACGATTCCATCGGCTTTCCACTCCTCTGTGGCTGCCTTCTCAGCTACAACTGGAGCCTCTTTGGGTTGAATGCAGCCGGAGGAGAAGAGCAGCAGACCTATAATCAATGTAACATAAATTGGCTTCATAATGTAGTACCCACGATTATATTGGTCTGCAGAATATATTAGATTATCTCAGGCTGTCTCAAATTGAAACTGCTTCCCTGATCGATCAGTCTTTCCACAACTTCCCAGCTTTCATTGGACTGATGCAATAGCTTTCTGATCGCCACTTCCCTCATACCCCACGAGAAGCTCCACATGCTATCATTCTCTTCCTCGGTCTCGTATTCTCAGAGTTGTATTGTGTCTCCTGCTGGGAGTGGCTGGCATCTCTCGCCGAGAGCCTCCTGCAGTCTATAGATGGCCTTTTACTCGGTGCAGTGTCCCGGACGGAGGATGGCCGGATCAAGTTTTCGCAGCACCTCTGTCGTAGTATCTATACGCTCATATGTGCATAACATATGACATCTTAATCTTTTGGTACCAAAAGCTTTTTATTCGATAAACGCCTTTTATCTCTGGATTAAGAAGCTGATTTGGGCAATAGCAGGTGTTAATAATGAAATATAACAAAATTTTGCTGTTTATGGCGGTGCTCTTCTGTCTTGCATCTCATGCATTCGCACAGGACCCACTAGGTTTAGGTTCCAGTGGCAGTTCAATGGGATCCAGTGGGGATTGGATCAGTCCCAACATGGGCTCAAGTTACCCGACAAACTGGATGGAACACGGATATGTTGCAAGTCATGACCGTTCGATGATGGACAAAGGGATAGCCGGCATGTTGTATTGGCTTGATGCGCCGATCTCCAACTTGCCCTGGTATAGTCCTGATCTCAAATTCTATTCTCCTGGACCTTTGGGAGTATATCCTTATAACCCGTCACCCTATTATTCCGACTTCAGATTGAGCTCGTTAGCCGGGATGCAGAAGGGGTCTTTCCAAAAGAACTGGACAGAAACTATGAATTTTGTAAAAGCAAGCTCATCTATGAAAGTATACCAGAATGGTCTTTGGGTAACACCGTAAAAATGTGATGCTGGCCAGGTTCACATTTTCTATTTTTCTATCATCTTTTGCATTAGAGACATAATTCCCGGCCGAGAATTATTGCTTGTCTTTGGTCCTGGACCAATCATCCCCAGGCCCATGGACCCCATCATCTCCTGGTTAAAGCGCTCGGCAATCTCATCGAAGATCCTCTGATAGGCAATGCAATGGGGATCGACGCCTTTGATCTCGCCGTTGTTGGGCGCTATGGCATTGTAGGGACAGCCTCCCCGGCAGTAGCGAATATGCTTGCAGCCCTTGCATTCCTTGTCCACATACTCCTTGAAGGCGCGCATGCGTACTCCCGCAGGCGACTCTGCCAGCTCCTTCTGGCTGGGACGGTCGCGGACGTTGCCCATGACGTACTCAGGCATTCCCACGAAGCGATAGCAAGGATAGATGCTGCCGTCCGGGCCCACGGCAAAGGTATTCTCCATGCAGTCTACAAATGTGCAGACCGTGCCCCGTCCGGTAAAGACACATCGGGCGTAGTCGTTGATGTTTCGCACCTCTATCCTGCTCATGTTTTCCAGGTACTTGTCCAGCAGGTAGACCAGAAGCTCTCCGTACTTTTCCGGAGATAGCGCCCATTTGTCCGGCTCGTCGCTTCGTAGAGACGGGAGTGCCGGATGCAGCTTGAGGGTAAGACCATTTTCCAGGAAGAAATTGAAGATATCTTCTTTGAACTGCTCGGAGTAGGAGGTAAATGTGCATATGAACTGCACCTGAAGCCCGTGCTCTTTTGCCAGTTCATATCCTCGCATGGTCCTCTCGTAGTAACCCTCCGATCTTTGCAGGTCGTTAAGCTCCTGGGGCCCGTCCAGGCTGGAGCCGATGGGGATATTGTACTGCGCCAGGACATCCGCCAATTCCGGCGTCATCTTCCAGAGGTTGGTCTGCAGAGCAAAGTTGGGCTCTAGATGCGGTAGCTCGTCGGTGAGCAGAGGAAGGGCCTGCCGATAGAATTCGGCTCCGGCCAGGAGAGGTTCTCCCCCATGAAATGTGAAGGTAACGGGATCGATGCGAAAGTCCTTGAGCCAGGCCACGGTATCCTTAACCGTCTCTATGCTCATCACGGGAGAGCCCTCCTCTGAACTCCAGCAGTATGCGCATTTGGATGGACAGCCCAGGGTGGGGATGATCATGACGTGAAAAGGCCTTTTCGGCTTCAACTTTTGTCTCATCATTTTATTCGCCAATCTCGGATGCGTAGCGCATTATTTAACTATTCTCTATTCCTTAGTTATCCTATCCGCACCGACCCTGGCCCGCCGCAGCGGCGGCAGATCTTTCCATAGTGCCATCTCCTCGCCACGAATGACCAGAGCACCATCGATGCCCGGCTGATCGATCGCCTGGAAGCACTCCTGCAGCGGCCCCTGTGCACTTACGGCATTTCCCAGAGCCGTGGCCGCAGCGTCTGCCAGAGCCACATCCTCTGATATCACCACTGCAGCATCAGCAAAGCCAAAGGAGATGGATGGGCCCACGCTGCCCGAGCTGGTGCAGATGCCCAAAGGTGCCCGACGGGCGGCAAGCTCGAATCCCAGATTTTGGATGGACGAGCTGCCTGCATATATTCCTACTACGATGGGCTGATCATTTAAAATGCAGATATCTCCGCCGTTATCCACCACGGCGTAAGTTGCGCCTTCATCCATCATGGCCTGCACGGCAAATCCGGCAATGGCGCCGGCGACCGCTGCCATGGGGCCTATGCCAAATATGGCGCTCTTCTCTATCATCTGCTTGACGATTTGCAAAGCGTCATCCGCAGCAAGGTCGTAGGGCTCCAGGGTTATCTGAAAGAAGGGATCATCTCTTATAAAATCCTCCAGATAGCTGCGCTGCTCTCGTATAGATCTTTTGGCAGCATCGATGTGCTTCTCCTCTCGGGCGAAGATGGTGACAATGGTCTCTTTGAGCTGGAAATGCTCCCGCAAGACTTCAGGCATGGCGGCTCACAGCCGGAGCGCTCCAGACAGGCCGGCTCTAGCTATCGTCTCCTTCTTTGCTCGCAGCCGGACAATCAGCTCCTCTTCATAGCTTACCGACAACAGGTCTGCGGTCTCGTAGAGCCGGGAAAGCTCAGAGAGGCCCTCTGCTGTGTAAGGCAGACTAAGTTTATACTCCTGCAAGGGTAGCAAACGCTGAGAGATGCACTCTTCCAGCACACCCAGACCCTGGCCGGTAACCGCCGAGGCTAAAACCGGATAGGGGGCCAAATCTCTGATCAGCTCCACCAGCTCCTCAGCCTTGCCCTCTTCCAGCCGGTCCGCCTTGTTCAGGATGGTGACTATGGGCGCACAGACTTCGCAGTCCCAAAGTGCCTTGTGCGAGGCTGCCAATTTGCGTCGCAACAATTCCGGCGGATCGCTGGCGTCCGCCACGAGAAGCACCAGATCTGCTTCAGAGATCTCGGAAAGAGTGGACCGGAAGGCCTTGATGAGGAAGTGGGGCAGATCGTCAATGAAGCCGACGGTGTCTGTGAGAAGGACCTTTCTGCCCATAACCTCCCGCGCCCGGGTAGTGGGCGAGAGTGTGGTAAATGGCTGGTCCTTAGCTTCCACCTTAGAACCGGTGAGGGCGCTATGCAACGTGGACTTGCCGGCGTTGGTGTAGCCGGCCAGTGCCACCAGATCAAAGCCCTGCTCTCTGCGCCGCTGCCGCCGATTCTCGCCCATGTTCTCTACATTGGCGAGCTCAGTGCGAATCTTGGCCATTCTTCCCCGGATGTCGTGGTACATGGACTGCTCATAAGCTCCGGCACCCCGAAATCCCGGCTGCTCGCCACGTTTTTTCAGGGCCAGGGCATTTTTTACCTGGGGGGCATCATAGCTGAGCTTTGCCAGTTCTACCTGCAGTTTTGCCTCGCGGGTGGAGGCACGAGTGGAAAATATCTCTAAAATGAGGTTGAACCTGTCTAGAACCTTGGCAGAAAACTCGCTTGTAATATTGAATACCTGGTTGGGGCTGAGCGCATTGTAAAAAATCAGTTTTTCCGGATTGAAGCTCAAGGCCTCTTCGATCTTTCCTCTACCCATTTGGAAGCGAGAGTCCCGGCTCCTGCGCTGGAAAACCTCAGCCAAGACCCGATATCCGGCAGCTTGTGCCAGGCCGCGCAATTCTTTCATTTTGTACGCATCCGGCAATTTTATCGGGTTTTCTCGCATTAGCAGGACGGCGGTCTTTTCTTCATTCATCACAATTCATCTTCTCGGGCATCAATGATAAGCCTTCGTCCTGCTACGGATATATAATGGGCCATCTCCACCGCCGTCCTTTCGGCTATGGTTTCAGGATACTTGAAGTCCCTTCCCAGGATGCTTTTCACCCTCCAGATCTCCATGTTGTACAGGTCACCGGATTCAGCGACAATTATTCCGGGAAGGCAAATGCACGCTTCGCTCAAGAAGTCAAGGATGACATTGAGGTCCAACGCCCTGGTCACACGAGGTATCTGCCTCACTGAGTAGATTTTTTCTATAAAATTGGGGGATATGCGGGCGGAGACAACGGCGCATACCATCTTGTATCTGCCGTTTTCAGCATGCCGGCCTGAAATATCAATTGCCACTATGTCTATCTATTCAACCCCTTCTGATGATGGCGTGCAGCTTAACAATTGAAGTCGCCTCTTGCAGAGTCAGGCCTGCACCCATAGCGATCTCGATAGCTCTTTCGCTGTTTATAAGATCCCGAGGAGAGTGGCTGTCCGTGTCCACCACCATTTTTGCCCCTGCCAGTTTTGCCATGCGTACCACATGACCGTTGGTGATGTTATGGCCGGAGCGGGATGTGATCTCCAGACAGACGTTATTCTCGCGGGCCAGCTCTGCCTCCTCCTGGGTGATGAAGCCGGGGTGTGCAAGTATGTCAACTCCTGCCTCAATCGCCGCCCGGTTTGTGCCCGGCCGGACAGGCTCCACCGGCGTTTCGCCGTGCACAACTACGATCTCTGCTCCCAGGCGGCGGGCCGCTGCTGCCAGAGGCCCGATCTTGGCTGGTGGAACATGAGTCAATTCTACACCCACCAGGACTCTGATATCTGATACTTCTTCGAAATATTTTATTTTAGACACACAGGATAAGATGTGCTCTATATTGGTATAGTCCGCATGATCGGTTATGCCGATGGTCGTGTATCCCAAAACTTCTGCCCGGCGCACCAGCTCGGAAGGAATGAGTTCGCCATCACTGAAGGTGGTATGTGTATGCAGATCGATCATTTTAGTGGCTCTTCTTCTTGTATTTTGCTTTCATCGAGCCGGCGATTCTCTTCAAAACGGCGGATTTGGAGCCCTTCTTGGCAAGCAGTATTCTCCCGGATGCCTCTTCCAGGTGCCATGTCTTGGGGTGCTTCTTCTCGCGTTCAATCTCCGGCTGCAAGCCGGATTTCAGTGAGGCCGTGATCAACATATCCAGGTTCGGCTCATTGACGGCATCTTGACGGGAAACCATTCTGCCTTCCGACCTGGTGCGAGCTATGTCGAAGTATATCGGCCATATGACAAGTTTATCCTTCTCGGGCATAGACCAGTCTAATTGCCGCATCATTAATGTATTCTCCGGCATGAAAAGTCTTTTAGCCTTGTTCAACCATTATTCATTGGAGCTTTCAATAATGAGCCAAGAGACTTTTCCCGTTGCCAATGTCGGTGGAAAGGAAATCCCATACGACCCGGATCAGCTTCGGCGGATCCAGGAGCACCCATGCTTCAGCGAGAAGGCCTGCCATGCCTTTGGCAGAATGCACCTGGCTGTGGCCCCCAAGTGCAACATTCAGTGCAAGTACTGTGTGCGGGACTTCGATTGTGTCAATGAGTCCCGGCCAGGGGTGACCTCTCAAGTTCTCAAGCCGAAAGAAGCGTTAGAGCGCGTGGACGAGGTGCTGGAGAAGTATCACTACATCAAAGTGGTGGCCATTGCCGGCCCTGGAGAGCCTCTGGCCAATGAGGAGACATTTGAGACGCTGCGACTGGTGGGTGAGAAATATCCGGGCGTCATCCTCTGCCTGAGCACCAATGGACTGCTTCTGCCTGACAAGATCGAGGAGCTGGACCGTTTGGGTGTCTCCAATATCACAGTTACTATGAATGCCATAGACCCGGAGATCGGCCAGCAGATCTACGACTATGTGACCTATCAGGGCAAGAGATACGAAGGCCTGGAGGCGGCAACCATCCTGCGCGACCACCAGCTCAAAGGCATCGAAGAAGCTCTCAAGCGAAAGAAGATTGTAAAGGTAAATACCGTTCTGATTCCCGGCATCAATGACAAACATGTCTTCGACATCGCTCGCAAGATCAAGGCGATGGGTGTCTATATCCATAATGTCATGCCCCTCATTCCCCAGTATAAGTTCGCTCACATCAAGCCCCCTTCGCCTGAGGAGAAGAAAAATATCCAGGAGGAGCTGGGCAAGATCATCAAGCAGATGAAGCATTGCCGGCAATGCCGCTCTGATGCCATAGGGCGGCTGGGATGCGATGTGCAGCAGGAGTTTCAAAGTAGAACTAAAGAACAGGGATAGAATAATAGATCCAAATCCTTTTCTTCTTGTTTTTCCATTCACATTGCGTTTGCAGGACGATGCACATTTGAGACAGTTCAAGACGTGGTTTCGCTACAACAACAAGAACTCCTACAGCATTGCCGCTCTGATGCCGCTGGTGGAGGCAGGCATCGCCCGCGAGCCGAAAGAGGGTATCATGCTCTACAGCTTTGCCAGCGCCCAGGCAAAGGAGGTCTACCGCGAGGTTGACGGCGCTGCGGTGGATGCCGTCTACATCGCCGGCGGCCCTCACCCATCTGCTCTGCCTGAGGAGGTGCTGGAGCACTTTGACTTCGTGGTGATAGGTGAGGGGGAAGAGACGCTGCCGGAATTGCTGCGGGCTGTAAGGGAGGGCAGCGATCCGGCCAGGGTGAAGGGCATCGTCTTCAAACGCCAGGGGCGGGTGATATTTACCGAAAAGAGGGCACCTGTGGACCTGGACTCTTACCCGCCCTTCAGCAAGATCCTGTCTCCTCTGGAGATCTCGCGCGGTTGCCCCTGGGGCTGCACTTACTGCCAGACCCCACGGCTCTTCGGCACCTGCATGCGCCACCGATCGATTCCGATCATTGCCCAGTATGCTCGTCGCCACAAGGATATCCGTTTCACCTCGCCCAACTCCCTGGCTTACGGCTCAGATGGGCGCGCTCCCCGCCTGGAGAAGGTCGAGGCCCTGCTCAAGATTCTGGCGGAGCAGAAAAAGCCTATTTACTTCGGCACATTTCCCTCTGAGGTCCGGCCGGAGTTCGTCTCGGCTGCGGCCCTGGAGCTTATCGTCAATTACTGTGCCAACAAGAGCCTGAGTCTGGGCGGGCAGTCCGGCAGCCCGGCTGTCTTGCGCAGCATCGGCCGGGGCCACGGATGCACTGAGATCCTGGAGGCCTGCGAGCTGGCTTTGGATTATGGACTTGTGCCCCAGGTTGACCTGATCTTTGGCTTGCCGGCTGAGCAGGAGATGGATCAGCGGCTGAGCCTTGAGCTGGTCAGGTGGATTGCAGCTAAGGGCGGCAAGGTGCGGGCGCACCGCTTTACGCCTCTGCCTGGAACGCCACTGGCGGCAGCTTCGCCCGCGCCCTTAGCGCCGGATGTGGATGCCTGCCTGGGTAAGATGGCTCTGGAAGGACGCCTGACGGGAAGCTGGTAACTATACACAATCTTTATATTCAATACAGTACAATTAACTCACTGGTGGACTCGTGTGGAGCTTAGGTTTGACAATTACATTTTAAAGGCGTTCCTCTCTTCCGGCCTGCTATCGCTGGTGATGATTGCTCTTGCCCTGGGGCTCATTCAGCTGTTTCGCTATGGCTCGTCCTTGCCTTTATCCATAATTCTCACCATGGCAGCGATATCGTTCGTTCTTTCAGCTTCATTTTTTGAGCGCTACGAGGTGGGATCCATCATGTGGTCCATGCTGGTATCGCTCATCGCAACCCTGATGCTCACTCTGCTCTCCGGCGGCATAATTTATGGCCTGACAGCTCACCGGCAATCCTGGGAGGAGCTGCTCTCGGGCCTGGCCATCTGCATGATTGTGGGCATGACCCTGCTCTCCTATCTCAAGCGCAGCCTGGGCGAGATTGAATACTGATTGATTGAGTACTGATTAATACTAGCAGCAATACTAAGCAGTCTTTCAATGCCTGGTATGATGGTGGACTCCTTTGGTCGCGTTGTCACCGGCCTGCGGATCGCTCTTACTCCTCGCTGCAATCTCAGTTGCATTTACTGTCACCACGAGGGCGAGGCAAAGCCCAATGGCGAGATCTCGGATGAGATGGTGGTAAGCGTTGCCAGGGCGGCTGCTGCCTTAGGCGTGCGCTCCCTGAAGTTTACTGGTGGAGAGCCCCTGCTGCGCCGCGGCCTGGCGGGACTGATCGCCCGGATGCCCCAGGAGCTGGACATCTCCCTAACCACGAACGGCATCTTTTTGGCGGAGCAGGCCCGGCCTCTGGCAGAGGCGGGGCTGGACCGGGTCAATGTGAGCCTGGACTCGCTGCAGCCGCAAACTTATAGGGCCATCACAGGTGGTCGGGAGGGCGACCTGGAGAAGGTCCTGGCGGGAATTGATGCCGCAAAGGTCGCAGGCCTTGAGCCTATCAAGCTGAATGTGGTGGTCTTGAAGGAGAACGAGGCTGAGATTTCCGATTTGATTGATTTTTGCCGGGAGAAGGGCCTGATACTGCAGCTCATCGAACTGCTGGATCTGCAACACCTGGGGCTTTCCGGAGACATCGACGCCATCGAGCGACGGCTGGCCGCCCAGGCGGACCGCGTTCGTGTCCGGGAGATGCACCGGCGCAAGAAGTACTTCCTGGATGGAGCGGAGGTGGAGGTGGTGCGGCCCATGGACAATACCGAGTTTTGCGCTAACTGCACGCGCCTGCGGGTGACCTCGGATGGAAAGATCAAGCCATGTTTGCTTCGCAGCGACAATCTGGTGGAGATCGGCACCTGCGACTGCGAGAAGATTATGGGGCTGCTGCAAGAGGCAAATATGAGGAGAGAGCCGTATTTTGGGAAGGATCGATTGCAGGAGTGGTGATCGGCAATAATCGCACCCCTTATTAAATAAATGCGCATGCATATCGTTCTGCGTTAGATTTATCATATCTAAATTCATGATGGGTTTTAGGATTAGGATTGTATTGTTGGGAGTTTGAATGAATATGAGCTTAAGTGATTTTCCACATATCTTTTTGATCATCTCCATCCTTGCGATCAGTGCCTACGCATCACCCACTCCAATAGTAATAGAACCGGCTGGCATGGATCTGTCTTTAGATGGAATGCAGATATCCGATCCGGAGCACACTGCAGAATACCTGGCAAAGACAGGCGGCACGGCCCAGCCCGGCCTGCAGACTTATGGCCGTAATCTGGCCGGCAATTGGAGCTTTGAACTTAAAAACATGAAATCCTTGCCCATCGGCGAGATTGAGCTGCGACTTCATCAGTCGGATGCGGCCCTTTTCGGCACGGGTGTCTTCAAGCAGGGCTTGAGCCGCCAGATGGCAACTGCTGAGGGCTCACTCCTGGATGGGAACGCCATGATACTCAATGTTGTAACCCTGGACAGCGTTTTCCTCTACCGAATGACTCTCAACAGCGCCGACGGCAACAGCACATCAGGTGCCTTAACTCTCTACCTGCCCACGGGCGAGGCACCGGTGAAAGGGACGGTCTCCGGCGGCAGAAGCGATTGGAGAAGGATCAGTTGAGCATGATGCACTAATCATTTCAAACCCCCAGGGCCAGCCTCAGGGTATTTCGGACGGCAGGCGCCAGGCCTAGGGTGATCAGGGCCAGCCTGGTGAGGTTTCGCAGAGATGGCTCAGCCATGGATCTATCAACCATGTATAGCACGGGCAGAAGAACGAGCAGCTTGAGCGGAAACATAATTGCTGCCGTGCCGACCAGATTTATAAAAAAGGTAGGAACGACATGCTTTTCGTAATAGGAGAACCAGTCCACACCGATATAAGTTGAGACTGCATCCATCATATGAGCGTAGATAATCATTTGATTGAATCTTTCATCCATGAACTTCAGAGCCGGCAGATTCTGAGCAGACAGACGCTGCCCGCAAAAGAGAACGCCCCCTGCAAGAGCGGTGCCCAGCAGGAATACAGCGGCGATCACCCAGGGATTCTGCAGTCCGACCGTGGATAGAACGGCCAGATTGCAGCCGGTCCAAATAAAACCAATTGCTGCATATTTTGCATGGAACTTCTCCCCCCAGATCTTTCGGGTGATAATCAAGAACGCAGCCGTGATGAAAAATACCAGGAAGAAAATAAGTGGCGTGATCAAGAGATATCTCCAGGGGGCGAGAGCCAGATTGGCGTCCTCGACGACCCTCAGACTTGATCCAGCCAGAACGTAGGGCAGGGTAGAGAGCAGCAGCCGCTCATCCATCAATATATTCAAGCGGCCTAGCAATTTTAGGAGGCCAATTATGGAGAGGCCCAGGATTATCGCCCAGGTAATGGTATCTACAGGATTATAGCTGCTATCGTAGATTATGGGATCGATGTAGTATTTTTGCACAAAGGCGGCCGGGCCGGCAGGGTCGATCACATTCAGCACCTTGCACACTATCATATTTCATATTTCCGAAAGTCTGATGCGGCGGTGGGGCGGCGGAAAGTATTTATATTGCAGACGTAAAAAGCATCATGTCCGTTTTCTGATTTTAGTTGAGGTAATTAGATGGTCGAGGTGTTCAAAGGTACAACTACGGTAGGTGTACTCTGCGATGGAGGTGTAGTCCTTGCATCGGAGAGCCGTGCTACCATGGGCAGCTTCATAGCCAGCAGCAGCGCCAAGAAGATCTATCAGGTCGACGACCTGGTTGGTCTGACTACGGCAGGTGCAGTAGGAGATGCTCAATCACTTGTTAGAATGGTTCAGGTGGAGGCAAGGCTCTACAAGATGCAAAGGGGCGAAGGCATGACCGTTAAAGCCGTGACCTCAATGCTGGCCAATATACTCTCTTCCCGTCGATACTACCCCTTCATGGTGCAGCTCATCATGGGCGGCGTAGACAGGTACGGCCCCAAGATCTATTCTCTTGATGCTCTAGGTGGGCAGATCGAAGAGCGCAAGGTTGTGGCCACTGGTTCAGGGTCTCCCATAGCCTACGGCGTGCTGGAAGCCATGTACAAGCCCGGAATTAGCATTGAAGACGGAACGGTGCTGGCAGCCAGGGCAATTCATAATGCCATGAAGCGCGATTCAGCTTCAGGCGATAAAATCGAGCTCGTCAGAATCACTGATAAATACCAGGAGGTAGGCGAGCCGGAGTTTTCAGAGATTATGAAGCTCCTCTAATCTTTTTTGGATGTGTTCAATTGTCTGTAGAAGAAGTACTTTTTGAGCTCAAACGCAAGGTGCAGAGCAAGCTGCCTCCGGACATCAATGTCACGGGGCTGGAATTCGAGGGTCCGGAGCTGGTCATTTATACCGACGATCCCAAGAAACTGGCGGACGATGGCGATATCATACGCAACCTGGCCAAAGAGCTTCGCAAGCGTGTGGTGGTGCGTCCGGACCTGAAGGTATTGGCGGAACCTGAGATCTCCATAGCCAAGATCCAGGAAGTTGTGCCCAAAGAAGCGATCCTCACCAACTATTACTTTGACGGCGAGACCGGAGAGGTGCAGATCGAGGCGGAAAAGCCGGGCCTGGTTATTGGTCGGCACGGCGCAACACTTCGGGAGATAACCAAGCTGATCGGCTGGACACCCAAGGTGGTCCGAACTCCGCCGGTACGCTCAACGACCATCGCCAACATCAAGGATTATCTGCGCAGTGTGCAGACGGAGCGAAAGAGCATCTTGCGAACGGTGGGCAGAAAGATTCACCGGGATATTGCTTCCAAGGATCAGTGGATCAGGATCACCACTTTGGGGGGCTGTCGCGAGGTAGGCAGAAGCTGCATGCTTCTCTCCACACCCGAGTCGCGCATTATCATCGACTGCGGGGTGAATGTGGGATCTGACGACTCCGCAACGCCATATCTCTATGTGCCTGAGGTATATCCCCTAAATCAGATCGATGCAGTGGTCTTGACGCATGCTCACCTGGACCATGCGGGTCTTGTTCCCATGCTCTACAAATACGGCTATGAAGGGCCGATCTACTGCACTCCGCCTACCAGGGATTTGGCTGTGCTTTTGCAGCTGGATTATATTGAGATTGCTGGGCGCGAGGGAAAGAGACTGCCCTATGATTCTTCAATGGTTCGGGAGGCTCTCAAGCATACCATCACCCTCAACTATGGAGATGTAACCGATATAGCGCCCGACACCAAATTGACTATGCATAACGCCGGCCACATCCTGGGCTCTTCCATAGCTCACTTTCATATCGGAGACGGCCTCTACAACGTAGCCTTTACCGGAGACCAAAAGTTTGAACGAACCAGGCTCTTTGATCCAGCAGTCTGCAATTTCCCAAGATTGGAAACCCTGGTGACGGAGGCAACCTACGGCGGAACGAACAGCATCCAGCCCTCCCGCAAAGAAGCGGAAGTGGCTCTCATGAACGTGGTCAAAGAGACCATCAACAAGGGCGGCAAAGTCATCATTCCCGCCTTCTCTGTGGGCCGCAGCCAAGAGGTCATGGTTGTCCTGGAGGAAGCCATCCGAAAGAAGGTCATAGATGAGGTGCCAGTCTGTCTGGATGGGATGATCTATGAGGCTACCGCCATTCATACCACTTATCCCGAGTATCTTAATAACGATCTTAGGGATCTTATATTCCACAAAGGGATCAATCCCTTCCTGGCCCAGTGTTTTGTGAAGGTGGAGACCCCCAAGCAGAGGACGGAGATAATCGAAGGACCGCCCTGTGTGATACTGGCGACAAGCGGCATGCTCAATGGTGGGCCGGTCCTGGAGTACCTAAAGCGCCTGGGCCCGGATGAGAAAAATACCCTGGTAATTGTGGGATATCAGGCAGAGGGAACTTTGGGACGACGCATTCAGAAAGGATGGAAGGAATTGCCGCTCTCAGTTGAAGGCAAGACCCAGACCGTGAAGATCAATCTGGAGGTAACCACGGTGGATGGCTTTTCCGGACACTCCGATCGCCAGCAGCTTATGGAATACATGCGCCGCATCTATCCCAAGCCCGGCCGGGTCCTCACCAACCATGGTGAAGAGGGCAACTGCCTCGATCTGGCAAGCTCCATTTACAAGAGGTATCGGATACCAACCATGGCGCCCATGAATCTGGAGACTGTAAGGCTGATTTGAAGAGTTCTTTCTTCAAAAGCTTTATCAAATTTGAGCGATAAAACTAATGTGAGGTTCTTTGTGACTGGAAAAAGAACGCGGATCATCAACGATCCATCAGATCTGGTCCCTTTGTTGCAGGCCTTCGGCTCCGATGTCCATAAGAAGATCTTTGACGAATTGAGTCGGGAATGGCATACTGAGCGCGAGCTGGCTGCGCTTATCGGCGACGAAGCAAGCGTTCACAGAAGCGTTGCACTTCTGCGCAAGAGCGGCCTAATCGAGACCAAGTGGAGGGTGCCGCAGCCAGGCGAAAGTCCCGAGAAAGAGTATCATTCAACGTACTCTCGGGTGCAGGCCAACTTCGGAGCTACCATGGAAGATCTCAGTGAGCTGATCAGCCTCACCTTTATGTCCGATGAGGAGTTGCGTACTGTGATCGAGAAGTTGCAGAAGATGGTCAATGGCGGTAATAACAGTCTATCCAATCTTTCACGGGAGCTGGGACTCAGCCAGATATTTATTCGCGGCGTGGCTAAGAGAGCAGAGGGACTGGCAGTGAGAGGCCAGCGCATTGAGCCTTACGTTGAGGATTTCTAATGGCCAATGTCCTGCAGAGCAAACGGGAGAGTTCTCGTTTTCAGATTCTGGTGGAAATCGCCGCCCATCAGCCTAACCTTCGACAGAAAGAGGTAGCGGAGAGTATGGGTGTAACTCCCCAGGCCATATCCGAGTACATCAAGGAGCTGGTAGCGGATGGACTGGTGACTACCGATGGACGTATGCGCTATCGCATCACCAAAGAGGGTGTGGAGTGGCTGCTGGAGAGTGCAGCCGAGCTAAAGCGCTATGCAAGAGTGGTGATGGAAGAGATCATCAGCCATGTCTCTGTCTGGGCGGCCATCGCGGAAGCTGATCTGACGGAAGGCGAGAGGGTGTCCCTGGAGATGCGCAGCGGCCTGCTTTATGCCAATAAAAAAGAAGGAATAGAGGCAAGCGGTGTGGTCATTGCGGATGCGCTATCCGGAGAGGATGTGGGTGTATCAGACCTGCGGGGATTGATAAGCCTTGAAGAAGGAAGGATTGTCCTCTGCAAGGTGCCGCGAGTGCAGAATGGAGGCTCCGGCAAGGTAGATTTGTCGGCGCTACGTTCTCAGCTGGCCAGAGTGACGAATGTGGGCTGCCTCGGCATCGAAGCATTGGTAGCGCTGCGGAAAGTGGGGCGCGAGCCGGATATAATATTCGGGGCCAAGGAGTTCGCAGTAGAGGCTGCATATCATGGCATCAGCTCTGTGATCGTTAGTGTGGATGAGCAGATTCCGGGGCTTCTTACGCGCCTGGAGTCAGAGGGCTTGAAGTACGAGCTTATTGACCTCACTTCAGCAAAATAGTATTAAGAATGACTTTTCAGGTTCTGGCTCAGGCGGATAGGTCCCGCATACTGTTGCTGCCTCAGAGTGGCAGCAAGATTCTTTTTGAGGGATATTTGCGTCTGAAGGATATGCCTCAGGGACCCAGGGCCTTCAAATTCCTGGTTAAGAAAGGTGAAGAGGCCGAAAAATTTCTTCCTCCAGAGGACGCTATGCGCATGCTGCGCAAAGCCGGCGCCATTTACCTTGCCCGCGGCGACGGCCCAATGGAAAAGAAGTTCATCGAGCTTCTGGAGTCCTATCAGCTGGGATACAGGTTTGTGCAGGTTTGTAATCATTGCCTCGGCCAGAGAAGGGTCACTTATGTTGAGCAGGATGCCATAACTTACAAGGGCAAGCGCATCTGCGAGAACTGCGCGGCTGCGGAGCTGCTTCGTGAGGCTGATTTTCGCAAGCTAGGCCGGGCTGCCAAAGCCCATCTTGCCAGGATCTTGAAGACGCGACGATGTCTGGACGATGTGGTGGGCCTGCTCTCATTGCAGAGGCTGGAGCCGGAGCTGACCCGCTTTGACATCATCCCTGCGAGCAAAGAGGAGCCCACGCTGCCTTTAGAGTCCATTGCCCTGCCTAAATCCCTCATGCAGATGCTACAGCGCAGGCTGACCAGGCTTTTGCCGGTACAGTCCAGGTCGGTGAAGGCGGGCTTGCTGGAAGGACATAATCAGCTGGTTGTCTCGGCCACGGCTACCGGCAAGAGCCTGGTTGGTGAGATGGCCGGGGTCAAGAATCTGCTGGAGAACAAAGGAAAGCTGCTCTTTCTGGTGCCGCTCGTAGCGTTAGCCAATCAGAAGTTCGATCAGCTTTCCGCCTACCGGGAGCTGGGCTTTCAAACCTCCATCCGCGTAGGGGTCAGCCGCATCCGCCTCGGAAAGGGGCGCAATATTCCGCAAAGTCTCCAGGCCGACATCATCGCCGGAACTTACGAGGGGATAGACCAGGTGATTCGCACCAAGAGGAGCCTGGGGCGCGTCGGCACTGTAGTCATCGATGAGGTGCATATGCTCGAGGACGCAGAGCGCGGCCATAGGCTGGCTGGCATGATTGCCCGGCTGAGGAATGCCGCTCCCAAAGCCCAGTTCATCTTTCTCTCAGCCACAGTCGGCAACCCCGCGGCACTGGCCAAGCGGTTGCAGGCAACTCTAGTCGAATATGAGGTGCGGCCCGTGCCCATAGAGCGGCATCTCATCTTCTCCACCGGGCCAGAGAAGCGGAGGCTCCTCCGGGAGCTGTCCAAGGAGGCGCAGACCCTGACTTCGTCCACCGGCTATCGTGGTCAGACCATCATCTTCACCAATTCCAGGAAGAACTGCTACAATCTGGCCGATGCCATTCCCGGCGCTGCCGCCTATCATGCGGGACTGCAGTACCCGGAGAGAAAGAAGATCGAGGAGCTGTTTTGTCAGGGCAAGATTCACACCGTAGTCACCACCGCAGCCCTGGCGGCTGGTGTGGATTTTCCCGCATCGCAGGTGGTCTTCGAGTCTTTGGCCATGGGCATCGAGTGGCTCAATGTGCATGAGTTCAATCAGATGCTGGGGCGGGCCGGCAGGCCCGGCTATCATGACAAGGGCCTGGTCTACATTCTGGCTGAGCCGGGGCGGCGGTTCTCTGCAGGGCGGAGCGAGTCAGAAGATGAGATGGCCCTGGCTCTGCTGCATGGCCAGATGGAGGATGTGGCACCGGAGTTTGGGGAAGCGCAGCAGCAAGAGGAAGTGCTGGCCAATGCAGTGGCAGCCCGATCAAGAGAGGAGCTGGAGCGGCTGCACGCCCTCACTGTGGGCCTGGATGACCTGGACAGCGCTCTTGCTGCGCTGGAGAAGGCTGGGCTGTTGAAGGGCATAGTGCCCACCCGCCTGGGCGAAGCGGCAGCTGCCCATTTCCTGGCTCCGGAGCAGGTAGCAACTATTGTCAAGCTGCTTGGCAAGGGCAAGAGCCCGATGGATGTGGCGGTGGAGCTGGAGAGCTTTGAGGCTCTTTACCTCAAGTTTGCCGAGCGCATCTCTACAAAATTGCACATGCAGATCTCTCAGAGGGCCTTGCACGGCTCCTTTTTAGACCTCTTAAGCAGCGCCGACCTGCGGGAGCTGGATAACAAGCTGCAGAGGTACTGCATGGACTTCTCCAGGGACTTTTTGCGCTGCACCTGCAAGGAGTCGCCCTACTGCGGCTGCGTTCAGAAGAGCATATCGCTGAAGATCCTGGATCTGCGGGCTGAAGGCAAGAGCCCGGATGGGATCATAGAATACTTCTCAGACCGATACGGCATGTACGCCTACCAGGGAGATCTCATCAACTGGCTGGACCAGATGGTGCGCTACCTGGAGGCCATCGAGTCGGTGGCGCGGGTGCTGGGCAAGGAAAAGGCGGCGAAGGAGGCAGGGGAGAGGAAGAAGAGGGTGGAGGGGGAGTGAGAATCCATCAAGGCAAAATATCCAGGATTATGGCCATGATTTCTTCCTTTCTCTTGAAGTTGAGAGATATCTGATCCCCATAGCTTGTAGGTTTCAGATTCAAGAATCCTTCTTTGATTGCCGCTTCAATAACCTCTTTAGCAGCCCCTAATTCATGACTTGGTATGCCCTTCACGGCATTTTCCTTGCTGGTATGAACAGGACCCCATTTGCCGCGTCTATCCAGTTTATCAAATATGGTGGCTCTATCTTTTCGATCTCTGCGGAATCTTTAAGGCGTTTAGCCATTCGTCTGCCAAATGATCGAAAAGAGATTTAAATGTATCGATTGTTCAATATTTTATACATCGATGAAAATATTTATTTAGCTAAAATACTGACAAGTGTTTAAAAGCTCATAATCATTTAGTGATGCTCAAAGGAAGGCGAGCCCAATCATGTACCAAACAACTCACTCAGAAGATCATGAAGAGACATTATTCCTTCGGACTTTTGGCATTAAAAGCCCAGTGTTCAGGATTTTGGACTTCCTGATGGACAACAAGGCTTACGATTATTCAAAAACCGATATTGCAAAGGGTGCTGGGATCAGCCGAACAACCTTATCTTCAGCCTGGGAAAACATAGAAAAAAATGGCCTGGTAAGTGAGACGCGAGAAGTTGGAAGAGCAAAGATGTATAAATTGAATCTGAAAAGCCCAGTGGTCTTGAAATTCATAGAGCTGGATAATGCCATCTGTGAACTTTATAGAAACCGGTTGGAGGATCAAGAGGACTCAAAAGATCTACAAGATAACAAAGTCGATCTGCGACCTATTCTTGCCTAATTTATCTTTTGAACTTGCTTAGGAGCATGGGGATCTGAAGAACAAACTGCAAGAGGATTCCCTGGAATTCTCCCGCTTCTTCTTGCGCAGCGCCTGCAAGCATTCGCTCTACTGCGGCTCATTTATCATCGGTCAAAGAAGATGCAATCTTTTTCGCGCCCGTCAAGGCTTCGCGTGAGATCCGGGTTATCACGCGAGCAGCATGGCGCCTCGCTCCCGCCTGCGGGCATGGGGCCACATGCTATGGGGCTGCCCAAGGCCATACGCCGTCTGCGCGTGCCTGCGCCCTGATCAAGCCAGGATGCGATCGTTTTTTACATCAGGCAAAGGCAAGAAAGCCTTTGTGCGTCCTTTGTGAGCTTCGTGATAGCAGAAATCTACATTGCATATCTTCAGTGCTACCTGACCCACAATCCCACAGGCCTCCCGCGCCTCCGAGCACGAGCGTCCGCATGCGAGCGGGCCCGGCCGGGCGTGCAGCAGAGAGCGTGTTTGGCTGTGGGATGTTCGGCCAGGTCAACGTAGGCAAGGGCGGTCAATATTTGCGATAGATAGTGCTCCTATCGCCCACATCAATAACGTAGATGACGAGAACCTCATCATTGACGCTCAAAATAACTCGGTATTCTTCAACTCTATATGAGTAAATGGGAAGCCCAAATGAACCTTTTAACTTTTTTATGTAACGTTTGGGATCGTCAACTCGGGACAGATCTTAAATGGACTCGACGACACGTTTTGCTATTCCCTTGGGTATCTTCTGGAGAGCTTTCCCGGCTCCAGGGGAGTAGAGCACCTGAAACATCAGGATGGCTCCAGCATCATCCGAATCTCCTGGCTGGTTAAATATCGGCCTTCTTTGAGATCATTCAAAGCCTCAGCGATTTTATCTTTGGTCTCCTGATCCAAAGGCTCTTCCTCAAGGGCAATGCTGGCAATACGATCAATAACGTCGCTGTAGCTCTCTTCCGGGTGGAGCTTGAGATGATCCAGCCTATCCTTGACCTTAGGATTTATCTCAACCAGCAATGAAGCAGTTGACATATTACTAACATTCGTCTTCAAGGTTAAAAATGTAGTGAAATTTTTGCCGAAGGCCAGGAAGGGGCCGGAGGATCTCAGTCGCACCTGCCTGGAATTCCGGCGACCCTGCCGCATGGCGTACCGGCTCTTGCCCGCGGGCCTGTTGCCGCCTGGCCGGGAGGCTGCCCAGGGCCGACCACGCGCGCGCGAGCGGGCCCGGCCGGGAGGGAAGCTGCGGCCAAATCCTTCGCTCGGAGGAGATGGAACTGATCGTCAGGGTGCGTGAGAACTATATCCAAAAATATCGACCGAGTTTCGCCAGCAAGAGATCCTAAAGCTCACGCAAACGAATTCGTCCTGGTTCCACAACAGCGAAATGGCCTGGCCAATCGCATCTCGAATCCAATACCTCGGCAATCATCTTCGCAATGTAGTCGGCAGACCGCAGTGGTATGCGAAACAGGATGATGCCGCAAGACGGGCGAGGCTTGGAACTGTAAGCTAGCTCTCCGAAGTCTTTGTCAAAGGTTAGCAGAATGCGCCCTTCATCTTCCGCAAGAAGCATGACATCTTCGTCGCAAATACTGGGCGTGCTTTCGGCGATGGCCAGAACATCATGCTCCTTTCTGCGCAACAGTTCGATGGCCAGTAAGGGTATATTTTCATCAGCTAGAAGCCGCATTAAGGCCATCCTGCAAGACGGTATTGGGATAGATACGTTCCGATTTCATCAAGGAGCTGGCGTAGCAGAGACAGGCCTGAATGTCTTCAGGAGTTAATTTGGGGTAGTTTTGGAGTATCTCTGACTCTTTCCAGCCATTCGCTAAGAGGTCAATAACGAATTCCACCGCCAGACGCGTGCCTTTGATCACGGGTTTTCCCACAAGGATTTTGGGGTCCAGAGATATGCGGTCTTGCCAATTGATCATAGATCATATTATGCGGACCATTAAGATATATATTTCTGCGGACGGAGGACAAGAGAGAGGCTGCATCGAGCGACCGGCTCCCGCCCGCGGGCCTGGGGCCGCCCGGCCTTGAGGCTGCCCAGGGACGTGCGCCGTCCGCGCGTGCCTGCGCTCGGATCAAGCCAGGATGCAATCGTTTTTACGCCAGGCAAAAAACCTTTGTGGGTCCTTTGTGAGCTTCGTGATTTTTGTGGTTAGATTATGCTATTATTATAATAATCTTATATTAGCGCTGTAGTAAAAAGCTGCATTGCATATCTTCAGTGCAACCTGACCCACGGTCCCACAGGCCTCCTGCGCCCAGAGCACGAGCGTACGCACCCGCGAGCGGGCCGGGCGGGCAATCGGTTAATTCTTTCAAAAAAAATGGAGGTGCTGTCTCTAAAATATATCTTTCCAGTCGTTCTTCATGCTGACCATCTGCCAGCCCCATTCCCCTGCTATCTCAAGCCCACTATCCAATCTTCCCACTGCAGATGCATTATCATAGGCATACTCGCGGATGGGATCATCATGGCGGTTCAGTAAACCCAAAGCCAGGCCTTTGCCTGCGGTGGTGAATTTTAGCATAGGAATATCTCCATCAGAGTTGCCGTAGGCTAAGATTGGGCGACTTCCTATGTTCTGCATAATTTCCTTAGGCTTTTCTTGACCGTCATCAACAACCAGGATTTCCGGAAGCTTCACCAGCGAGCAGCTACTATTATTTTCGACGAACAGCAGCTTAAAGGCGGAGCCAATCACCTGTTCAGAAGGAATCCCATATACCTCATTCGAGAAGGCACGCACGAAGTCCTCGTCTCCTCCCGTCACTATGTAGATCTTGAAGTCCTCGTCTCGCAGATAGCTGAGCAGCTCTAACATGGGTTTATACACGCACCTGGTGTACGGCAGCCCGAATTGTGAATTCTTGGAGCTATTGAGCCAGTCTCTTGCCAGACTCATGTATTCATCAGCAGTCAAATTCGAACTGGTGGTTACATAGATTTGCATTGCCTCCTTAACGCTGAAGTTGCCGGAGGCGAATCGTTTGCCCGAGATGATCGATCTGAACGGCTCTGTATCATTCCATTCAGGGTGTTCCGGGGCCATATCCATGACTCGATCGAGCATGAAATGAGACTGGACGTAATCAGGATACTCGCACCATAAAGTGCCATCGTTATCAAAGGCTGCGATGCGCTTAGATGGTTCTATGTAGTTAGGATTGCTCTGGTTAGTAACATTTTCCACAAAACTGAGAATGGCAGTTTTTACCGATCCCTCGTTCCAGGATGGCAGAGGATCTGCAGTCCCCTGAGTGGATGTCGTGGAATTTGTGTCGGCCATATTAGGCTCAAATGCCAATGCCAATGATGGTATGCACGCAAGGGCCAAAACAAATAGCACTAAATATTTACTAATCTTCATATTTTTTCACTACTCCATTTCGATTCTTTGCGTTTCTTGAGGAATATACTATCGAGATATATTTGAAATTTGTGCAACAGACAAAATAAAGAGTGTCATATAATTGAGGGTGCCAAAAAATTTATCTATCCCCAAAATATTTAACTTAACGATTCATCTACGACAAGATGGATGATGCCAAACCGGGTGATGTTGATGAAGCGCGCTCATACTTTTGTAGTTATTATTTTATTATTCCCAATGCTATTTGCCGGAGCAGTCACTGCAGATAATGATGTCCCTTCAAATGAAACACAAATGAAGACAATCGGCATCATTGGAGGAGTAAGCTGGGTATCATCAATTGAATACTACCGAATAATGAACGAGATGGTAGGCAATGAGCTTGGTGGACTGCATTCTGCAAAGATCCTGATGTATTCTGTGGAATTTGGAGATTTTTCAAAGCAGGAACGACTGGCTGAAAAGGGTAACTGGGACCCACTGAATGGGACTATGATCGATGCCGCACAAAGGCTCAAGAATGGCGGCGCAGATTTTATTGTAATTGCCTCCAATACAATGAACTCACTTGCTGACGATATTCAAGGAACTGTAAAAATCCCTGTCCTTCATATTGCCGATGCAACCGGCGAAAAGGTGAAGGAGGGCGGAATCGAAAATGTGGCACTGTTGGGCACGAAATACACCATGGAGCAGAACTTTTATCGAGATCGACTGGAGAAGAAGTTCGGACTGCATGTGGTAATTCCCAATGAAACCGAACGGGATTACATCAACCGAGTGATATTTGATGAATTATGTGCTGAAAAGATCACCAGCGAATCAAGAGAGCGATTCAAGCAGATTATCAATCGTCTTGTGGATGAAGAAGGTGCACAAGGAGTCATACTGGGATGTACCGAGATCCCATTGTTGATCAAACAGGAAGATGTAAAGGTGCCGGTCTTCGACACCACGCAGATACATGCACAAGCAGCGGTGAAATATGCCTTGAATCAGACAGAATAGTCCTTGATGCAGTTGGTCATGGCATTCGGGCACTAATTGGGGGATGGGTATTCGCCGGGTAGTTCCGGGTGCATACATTTGAAAGGGGACAGCAACCGGGATAGATATATATTGGCCTGGGAACATATGAGACCTACACATGTCAATGCTAATTGGAATGATGATGACTGCCGCGGGGGTTGCTCTGCTGGGCAAGGTGCTGAAGGAAAGCATCTGGCCTACGACAAACTCAATGAAAGGTGCTCACAACTCCTGTGATCGGGTCATTGAAATCGAGGAGTACGAAATAATAGATGAAAACCAGAATCAACCATCTGGTGGCTACAAGGTGGAGATCCGCGATTAGGACCTCGATTCAGGGGGCATTTTGACCAGACAAAAGATTTGAGATATCATTTCAGTCCATGCATCCATAGCTTCTTTTGCATACCAGTAACTGAGCGGAACATGCATATACCAGTTAATCATTATTAATAGTGGTGATTTCCGGTGGATGGATTTGCAGTTGCATTCCTATTCCTATGGGCGCTGGGCATATTGATCCTCTACGGATGGAAAGGACTGGTTAGATTTGGAGTATCTTTGCCATTGCTGGTTCTAGCCATAGAACGTCTGGCTTCTCTGAGAATATCATAGTGATATCCGATTCATCCGGCAACGGCCAAAAGAGCCTTCTATCAATGGAGATGATGCAGTTCTCATCTGCCTATATCCAAAGCTCTTGAGGCCACAGCCCATCATCTTCGCCAGGGTCCTTCCTGTCTGAGTTCTGGAAGCGGCTTTGGATCATCTCGTCCACCTCCGAAAGCCGGATCCCGAATACCTCCGCCAGAATCTCCCTGGCAGCATCCAGCTCCATGGCCTTCGGGCTCATCCGAGTTGTGCAATGCTCCACTGATCTTTTCTGCGGCCCGAATAGCTGCTCAAGAACTCCTGCCATGGAGGGCATATTCTACGTGCAAGGTTAAGTAGTTTGGCCGGAAAACAATATCAATAAACCATTTTTACATAATAGAAAGTATGAATAAGATATAAAAGATGGAATGAGATTGGAGCAGCCACTATCCTTATGCCTATCACCCAACAAAGGAGGATCTATGAAAAATTCGAGCTGGATCAGACTTTTGCAAGTAGCGATACTGTTGATTTTAAGACGAAATCAGGACTAAACCCCGCCAATTCATTGACGGGATACAGCCCGTACCTATTACTTTCACCTCGCATACGTTGTCTATGTATATTCAGACCATCTATCAAAATTCGTCTGGCTTTGCTACTAGAAGTAGAATAGACTCAGGTAGGTCAGTCAGGCTAGATCTCAGAACTCCCGATAGCTGGTTGTGGCAGGAAGTCTGCCACATAAAATCTGGAACGGCGAGTGTCGAAGCCATGAAACAATCGCCCTGGGGCGGCATGGCGTTGGTTGAAAGACCATAGATGCCTGCGACTTCAGTCGCGGGAGCCGTCACTCGCAACTTATCCCACGAGGATCATTTTGATGGATTGATAGTGATTTTGATTTTCAGCATGTTTGGCATAAATGAAAACGATTTGCCAGCACCAATGGATTGAAGAAAGACAAACCAGATAAGATCTGACCCATTAGAAACCGACATTAGAAGAGTGAATTACTTAGTAATGATATGCCCAAACCCGGACTCGAACCGGGGACATTCAGATCTTCAGTCTGACGCTCTCCCAACTGAGCTACTTGGGCTCAAGTGGGCCCGACGCGATTCGAACGCATGACCTCCGCCATGTCAAGGCGACGTCATAACCAGCTAGACCACGGGCCCGCAAGCACCTTCCCTATCGCATCCTCGCATATAAAGGCTTCGGCCTGACTTGAGGGAAGCAAAAAAGAAAGGTGGGCAGGGCCGGCATCGTGCCGGCCCGCCTACCTTTCAATTGTAATAAACCTCTTTATGATACTCATCCAGCGCCTTGATGGTTATCTGGTCCTTCTTGGCCATGAGGATGGCATCTGCCGCCGCCTGAGCAGCCTGAATGGTGGTGATGTAAGGGATGTGGTAGTCCACGGCGCTTCTGCGGATCTGAACCCCATCCTTGACGGACTGCTTGGTGGTGGGCGTATTGATGATCAGCTTGACCTCACCAATCTTGATGTAGTCCATGATATTGGGGCTGCCGTTATAGATCTTGTTCACCTTCACCACAGGCAGGCCGGAGCGGCGCAGGTACTCGGCAGTACTATCTGTGGCAATGATGGAAAGCCCAGCCTCATGCAGCTTCTTGGCAGCCACGGCCACAGCCGCCTTGTCATCATCCTTGACGGAGATGAAGACCATGCCCTCTAAAGGCAGCGGATTGTCGGCAGACAGCTCTGCCTTGAAGAAGGCCAGGCCCAGCTTGTAGTCTATGCCCATGACCTCGCCCGTGGACCTCATCTCCGGCCCCAACAGAACATCGGCGCCCGGCAATTTGTCAAAGGGCAGGAGAACCTCCTTGACTGAGACATAAGGCGTCTTGGGCTCATTGAGGAAGCCCTGCTCGCGCAAGGATTTCCCAATCATGACGTTGGCTGCAATCTTGGCCAGAGGCAAGCCAACGGCTTTGGAGACAAAGGGGATGGTGCGACTCGACCTGGGATTGGCTTCCAGCACATAAACCGTGCCGTCTTTGTAAGCCATCTGCAGGTTCACAATTCCCACGACTTTAAGCCCAAGTGCGATCTTGCGCACATAGTCCCTCACTACCTCCAAAACCACGCCGGGCAACGTCTGGGGCGGAATCATGCAGGCGCTGTCGCCGGAATGGATGCCTGCCTCCTCAATGTGCTCCATGATGGCACCGATTAGAACATCTTTGCCGTCGCAAACCGCATCCACATCGATCTCCACAGCGTTTTGCAGGAAATCATCGATGAGAACCGGATGATCATGAGAGACGCGCACCGCTTCGCGCATGTAGACCTCGAGACCTGCCTCGTCGTAGACGATCTCCATGGCCCTGCCACCCAGAACATAGCTGGGCCTCACCAATACGGGATAGCCGATCCTAGCGGCAACGGCCTTGGCTTCGTCCGGAGCAAAGGCGATACCTGCGCGAGGCTGGGGGATGTTCAACTTTGTCATGAGAGCATTGAACCTCTCCCTGTCCTCAGCCAGATCAATGCTGTCCGGGCTGGTGCCCAGGATCTTTGTCTTCAGGCCGCGACGGGCGATCTCCCTTTCCAGCGGGAAGGCCAGGTTTATAGCCGTCTGACCGCCGAACTGAACCAGCACACCATCATGCTGCTCCTTTTCGATAATGTTCATGACATCCTCTAAGGTAACCGGCTCGAAGAAGAGCTTGTCAGAGGTGTCATAATCGGTGGAAACGGTCTCAGGATTGTTATTGACGATGTGAGTCTCGATGCCCTGCTCGCGCAAGGCCATCACCGCATGAACTGTGCAATAATCAAACTCGATGCCCTGCCCGATCCTGATGGGCCCTGAGCCCAAGATCAGCACCTTCTTTTTGTTCGAGGGCACCAGCTCACATTGTGTGTCGTAGGTGGAATAGTAGTAAGGTGTCTTGGCCTCAAACTCGGCTGCGCAGGTGTCCACCATCTTATAAGTGGGAATGATGCCCAGAGAGATGCGCATATCGGTTATCTCTTCCCGGCTCTTGCCCACGATGTCGGCAATCTGCTCATCCGTAAAGCCGAGGCGTTTGGCCTTCCTCAGAACCTGGGGCTCAAGCCCGGCTCTAATCTCCTCCTCCATGGCCAGAATCCTCTCAATCCTGTAGAGGAAGTAAAGCTCAATGCCGGTGATCTTTGCGATCTCCTCTGAGGACATGCCTCGCTTCAAAGCCTGGTAAATCGCAAAGATCCGCTCGTCAGTGGGATTTTCCAGCAGTTTTCTTATCTCCTCATCCGTCCAGACGGTGTACTTTCCCGCATATCCCAGATCTTTATCGATGTCAAGGGAACGAATGGCCTTCATGAGGGCCTCCTCAAAGCCACGTCCAATGGACATGACCTCGCCGGTAGATTTCATGGCCGTGGTAAGAGTCTTGTTGGCCTTGACGAACTTGTCGAACGGCCAGCGGGGTATCTTGATCACCGCATAGTCCACAGTGGGCTCGAAGGAAGCGGGCGTCTCTTTTGTCACATCGTTTCGGATCTCATCCAGCGTCATGCCGATAGCGATCTTGGCAGTTACCCTGGCAATGGGATATCCTGTGGCCTTGGAGGCCAGAGCCGATGATCGGGAAACGCGGGGATTGACCTCGATGACCCGGTACTCACCATTCTTGAATGCGAACTGGATGTTGCAGCCGCCTTCAATGCCTAAAGTGCGAATGATGTTGATGGCGGAGCTGCGCAGCATCTGAATCTCCCTGTCTGACAGGGTCTGGATGGGCGTGACGACTATGGACTCACCGGTGTGGATGCCCATGGGGTCCATGTTCTCCATATTGCAGATAGTAATGCAGGTATTGTTGGAGTCCCTCATCACCTCATACTCGAGCTCCGTCCAGCCACCGAGACTCTCCTCCAGCAGAACCTGGCTGATACGAGACCTCTTCAGCCCCAGCTCGCAGATGGAGAGCAGCTCCTCGCGAGTCCCGGCAATGCCGCCTCCCGATCCGCCCAGTGTGTAAGCCGGCCGAACTACCAGCGGCAGCCCAATCTCCTCCATGACCTGCAAGGCCTCGTCCAGAGTGTTAACCGCTCTGCTCTTAGGGACCGGCTCGCCTACACGCTGCATGGCCTTCTTGAATAGATCGCGATCTTCTGCCTCTTGAATCGCCTTAACTGAGGTGCCCAGCACCTCGACATGGAATTTCTCGAGTACGCCCATCTCGGCAAGTTCTGAAGTGATATTCAGACCAGTCTGGCCGCCGATACCGGCAATAATTCCATCAGGCCTCTCCTTTTCGATGATCTTGGCGATAATTTCCGGCACCAGAGGCTCAATGTAGACCTTATCCGCAGTGTTTGGATCGGTCATGATGGTGGCCGGATTGGAGTTGACCAATACAACCTCGATTCCCTCTTCGCGCAGAGATTTGCATGCCTGAGAGCCGGAGAAATCAAATTCTGCGGCCTGACCGATCTGAATGGGTCCCGAACCGATGAGAAGTACCTTATGAATATCATTTCTTTTAGGCATCTCTATCGCCTCCCGGCCTTGCCGTTCATGCCATTCATTATTCTCAAGACCGCACTAAAGAATGGATCTTCTGTGCAGAGCGGTCCGGGATGGGCTTCAGGGTGATACTGGACCGCCAGAACATCGAGTTTGTCGCTCTTTATGCCCTCGACTGTGCCGTCATTGGCATTTAGCTGGGTGATCTTCAGATCCGTGCCCTCCACAGATCCGGGCCGGACTGCGAAATTATGGTTCTGAGAGGTTATGTAGACTATCTTCTTTTCCAGGTCTTTAACAGGCTGATTGCCGCCATGATGACCGAATTTGAGCTTGAAGGTCTGGGCGCCCAAAGCCAAGGATATGATCTGGTGGCCCAGGCAGATTCCAAAGATCGGAATCTCTCCCACAAAGTGCTTGACCGCAGAGATGGCCTCATACGCCCTCTCCGGATCGCCGGGCCCATTAGAGACAAAGAGAGCCTGCGGCTCTGCCTCTTCGATCTGAGAGATGTCGGCATGTGCAGGAAGAACAGTTATATCGAATCCGCGACAAGAAAGGCTTTTTAGAATATTCCTCTTAATGCCTAAATCCAGCACCACCATGCGAGGGCCACGGCCTTCAATGCGGTAAGGTGATTTGCATGTCACATCCCCCAGCAGATCCCTCTCCGAGATATCAGCCTGGGACCGGGCCATCGCCACCACATCCAGGTCCTGCACATCTCTCCTTTCGCCAACTGCAAGCGTTGCCCTCATCACGCCAAGCTCTCTCACTTTTAAAGTAAGCATGCGAGTATCCACATCACATAAACCAGGCTTGCCCTCATCAATGAGGAAGCGGTTGAGCGTTTTTGCATTGCGGTAGTGTGTTGGCCGTTCCCAGTATTCCCGGCTGACCATGGCCTGCGGCCACATCCTGTCGGATTGAACATCATCGCCGCTTACGCCGTAATTACCCTGCAGAGGATATGTGAACATGAGCATCTGTCCGTGGTAAGAGGGGTCTGTTAACGCCTCCTCATATCCGGACATAACGGTAGTGAAGACCAGTTCACCCGAGACCGTGCCGGGCGCACCAAAACCGGTACCTTCCACCCTTGTACCGTCTTCTAACCCTAAGACCCCAATCATAGTATCGGCAACACAAGAAGCTAGGTCACCTAAATACATTTCGATATCATCATCTTTTTTAAGCTGGAGACCTAACCCCCATGCATGGAAGTTAAAGTGGAGATCTCAAAGAGCCCCGATTTTAGCCAGGTCTATGCCATAGGCGCCATCGGAGGCCACAGCCCTTACGATTTTCGCATTGCCTTTTACAACGACTCGCCAAAGACACTGGTCGAGGACGGCAAGAGCATGACGGTCATGGAGAGAAAGATCGATACGGAGATCATTCTCTCACCCCTGGCAGCCAAGGAACTGGCCAATTGGCTGGTCGAGCACATCAAGGACTACGAAAAGGTCTTCGGAGAGATCAAGAGGCCGGGATCGGTATCACTAGGTCCTGCCGATGTCAAGAAGGGCAGCGAGTCGGCAGCGATCCAGGGATACATGTGAGGCGGCTATGAATAACAAAGAGAAGGTACTGCTCAACAAAGGCATTGACAAGGTCAGGCAGAAGAAGTTTGAGGAGGCTTTAGGGGTCTTCGAGCGTCTGATGGCCATGAATCAGGAGATTCCGGAAGTCTGGAACAACCGGGGCGTGGCCCTCTACGGGCTTGGGAGATTCGAAGAATCCATGCAAAGCTATGATAGATGCCTGGCCATCGATCCCGAAAACCTGGATGCTCTGCGGAATAAGGGCTTTTTGCTGAGAAACCAAAAGAGGCTGGAAGAGGCACTTGTAGTCTACGACAGCGTTCTCCAGAAAGGTGGCGATGCCTATGACATGGAATCCACTGCTGCGGTATTGACTGCCTTGGGACGGCTGGAGGAGGCATTGAGTTGTCTGTTCCTGGCCAGGGAGGCAATGCCGCTCAAGCGCCTGGAAGATGAGATTGAGATGGTAAAAAACCTGATGCAGCAAAGAGGTATTCCCGTTCCGGATAAGAGGGCCCCTCTAGAGATAGCTCATCAAAGAACCCTTCTGAGAGATAATCAGGGGAAAGAGTGATATTATCAAAAAAGAATAACTGCATTACATCCAAAAGCCGTGAGCTACGGGGGGAGAGATCTTGAAAGGCTTCATAATGATAAACGTTGAGCCGGGAACGGAAAAGGCGGTGCACGATTGCCTGGAGGGCATCAAAGGCATTCGAGAGGTTGTGCCGGTCTACGGAGAGAGAGATTTCATCGCTATTGCTGAGGTCGAGAGCATCTCCGACCTGAACAGGGCCGTTCTTAGCGTTAGAGAGATCAATGGAGTGACCAATACTCAGACCATACTTGGCATGGAGCTGAAATTCTAGAGATCGATGCCCACGCTTAAAGATTCCAGCTCGCTCACACCCCATTATCTGGCAGTATTTGTCGCAGTCCTGGGATTCTCCCTGGTTGCGCCGTTCTTTCCTCACTATGTCATGGATCTGGGCGCATCTTACACCATGCTCGGATTTATCGTCTCAGTCTATGGAGCGGTGCAGCTTCTCACCCAGATACCCATAGGCCGCCTATCCGATCAGATGGGACGAAAGAAGATCATGCTCCTGGGCCTGGCTACATTCTCCGTCCTACCACTCTTATACATCTATGCAAAGAGCGCTGATGCCCTTATTTTCATCAGAGCTCTGGGGGGGCTGGGGGCATCCGCCGTCTGGCCCATTGCTATGGCACTGATTATCGATCAGGCAAAAGCGGAAAACCGAGGGGCAGCCATGGGCCGTTACAACGCCGCATTCTTCTCAGCCTTAGCCTTAGGCCCTCTCATCGGAGGAATGCTCTACGATCATCTCGGCCTGAATGCTCCATTTTATTTATGGGCTATTCTGGGTGCTGCTTCTTTTCTTCTCGTCTATTTTCGGATTAATGAGCCTGAGAAGATAAGTGTAATGATGGGTGCCCTTGCGTCAAGGGGAAATGAAAAGCTCATTGCTCCCGGCTATCATCTCACATTCCTGGCCTGCTCCTCGGTTGTCCTCTGGGCGGGGGTTGTGGGCGGCTTCAACTTCACCATGTTGCCGAGCTACGCTGCCGGCCTGGGATTTAATGCAACTGATGTAGGCATAATTTACCTGGTTTATGGAGGAAGCACAGCCCTTTTTAATATCTACTTTGGCCGCCAGGCGGACCGGGGAGCCAAAAAGAGACTCATCTTCGCCGGCTGTCTGCTGGGAGCCTTAAGCTTTGCGGCTCTGTCTCTGGCAAATGCCATGATAACCGTCACACTGCTTTTTGCGGGTCTCGGCATGGGTCTCGGCATGGCAAACCCAGCTGCTGCAGCGCTAATCGCTGATACAACAAGTGCCTCTCGGCGAGGAGAAGTCTACGGCATCTTCAATACGGCTCGTATGAGCGGTGTGGTGATCGGGCCGCTTATCGCAGGATTGACGGCGGATCTGCATGGAGTAGAGGGCTCTGTCAGAGCTTTCACACTGCTGGCTATTGCCATAACAATTGTAACCCTTTCAGTCAGAGAGTCAAATAAAGCAAAATACAAATAAAAAAATGAGAGATTTGAACGGTTCCGGCCGCTCAATGATCCTATAGCACTCCTGGTGTATTTAAGGTGTTCCAGGAACCTTGCGAACCGATCTTCAATGAGGACTTGCTCTGCGCATACTTGAGGTTATCTTCCAGGTGCCCGCCAAAGGTTACCTGGACGGGAGACATGGTCGCGGGAGCCTTGCTGCCGATCTGGATGGCATTGGTATTGTTGCTGAGTTTTAAGGGAATAGCATTGTAGTAGAAGCTCTGCCCAAGAAGGGGGAAATAGGGAGCATCTAGGATCTCCAGGATGGATATGTCTGCTGCCGTGAATGTTCCCGTCTTCACTGGATAGTTCATCTGGAAGAACATGGGATCATCGTAAGTCCACATCGTTGCCAGGCCGGTGCCGGCCAGCATCAGGAGCACAGCGATTGCTATGGTATATTTCATCATAGTTTCTCCCCCTGACATCCGTTGGATTTAAACCTATTGGAAAAAGAGAAGAGACGGGCAGAACCTGGCCCATCTCAGGCATATAATTCCAGGCGACGCGCTACTCTTCATTCATCATCTCTTTACAACTACTACCTTGCTTACTACCTTATTGCTCACCACCTGATTTAGAAGAGTATAGTCCTGACCTACTGCGCTATCATAGCCGGTTGCCGGGGCGTGCTTGCCATCTCTGGTATAGACAAAGACCCTGTAGCTGCCGGCGTCGGTTGGCGCATTGCTCCAGGTCCACTGGTTCTTTGTCGACCAATCCGCCGCTACCTTCCAGGCTCCTGCCGTGGAGGGGCCCATCAGCCAGAACCGGTAGAGTATCGGATCCTTATTGACATCAGTGGCCGTTGCCGTCCATTTCACTGCTGTACCTGCACTTTGCGGACTCTTCTTGTCGGGAACAAGAGCCGTCAGCACAGGCGGCTCATTGGGCGTTAGTTGATACGATGCTCCCAGTGCGCTATCGTAACCGGTTGCTGCACTGTGCAACCCATCCCGAACATAGACATAGACCATGTAATCTCCGCTATTGCTACCGGGACTAGCCCAGGTCCACTGGTTCTTTGTCGACCAATCCTGAGCTACCTTCCAGGCACCACCGGTCGAAGGTCCTTTCAGCCAGAACCGATAAAGTATCGGATCTTTGTTGGCATCAGTGGCCGTTGCCGTCCATTTCACTGTTGCTCCTGCGCTCTGTGGGCTCTTTTTATCAGGAGTCAGTGCCGTCAGCTTGGGCGGCGAATTAGCCCTAAGCTGATAAGATGTTCCCAGTGCGCTATCGTAACCGGTTGCAGGATTGTGCTTTCCGTCTCGGGCGTAGACATAGACGGTATAAGCCCCGCCGTCATAGCCGGAGCTGGTCCAGGTCCACTGGCTCTTTGTAGACCAATCCTGGGCTACCTTCCAGGCTCCTCCGGTCGACGGACCCTTCAGCCAGAATTTGTAGTATATCGGCTCTCTATCCGGATCTGAAGCGATTGCCGTCCACTTTATGGGCGTTCCGGCCGCTTGCGAGCTAGGTTTATCCGCAGTCAAGGAGACGAGAACTGGTGGCTGGTTTTGCCGCAAAACGGTGAACAGGGCCCCAGCATCGTCATCCCATCCAGATGGGCTGGAGTGCAGGCCGTCTCTCACTTGCACCTGAATCTCGCTTGTTCCTGCGTCAGCAGGAGAGGTAGGCCAAACCCAGGTCGGGTCAGTAGACCAGTCCCGCACGATCCTCCAGGATCCGCCGGTAGCAGCTCCCTTCAGCCAGTACCGATAGAACACAGGGTTTCCTTCCTGATCTATAGCGGATGCCTTCCACCATACGCTGGCGCCGATTGGCTGTGGGCTTTGCACATTGCTGGCCAGACCGATGATAACCGGCGGAAGGTTCTGGTTGACAATTGCATAGGACGCTATCTCGTAGTCGTCTGAGCCTCCCGGTCCGGCATGGCTGCCGTCTCTGACTGCCACCAGCACCTCGCTGTAGCCGACATCAAAAGGAGTAGTTCTCCATATCCAGCGATTGTTCTTGCCCCAACCTGTCTGGTCCATCCAGAATCCGTTGGTCGAAGGCCCGCGCAGGTAGAACTTGTACTGCAGAGGACCGCCCTCAGGATCTGAGGCCAGTGCTGTCCACTTAATCCAGCTTCCCACAAACTGAGGAGCCGGCCTATCTGAGAAGAGCATGTCGACGTGCGGCGGCTGGTTGGAGCTGGTGAGTTTGAATGAAACCGTCTTCTTGATGTCGAAGTCAGACGGCCCGGCGTGATTGCCGTCTCTTATCCAGACCTCTATCTGATAGGTTCCCGGCACATACCCAACAGTGCTCCACGTCCAGACACTGCCCGCAGAGTATCCGGTGTCGGCCCTTACGGCTGTGGACGGCTCCGGTCCGCGCACAATGAATCTAAACTGCAGAGGATCTCCTTCTGGATCAGTGGCTCCAGCGGTCCAAATTACCGGTGTGCCTGCCATTCTCGGGCTGGCCAGGTTTGAGACCAGTGTGGGGTTGGTGGGCGGCAAGTTATTGTTGCGGTTACCAAAGTCGATTCCCTGCTTATTCTCTCCTGCTGCCAGAGCAAAGGAGTAGACCTGTCCGCCAGGACCTGCAGGCGGCTTGGTCTGAGTCCAGCCGGGCTTTGACACCTCGCTCACAACGTAGTTTGCAGGGGTGATGTTCAGGAAAGAGTAGGAGCCGTCCGATGCGGTGTTAGTGGTGCTGATTACCGCCAGGGTCGTGGCATTCTTAAGCTCAATGGTCCAGCCGGAAAGCCCTATCTCTCCGCTATCTTTGAGGCCATTTCCGTTGAGATCGTTGAATTTCAACCCAAAGATCGAGCCCTTTGATGGCTGTGTGGCAAGCTTGTTGCCGAAATCTTGGTTGCTGGAGCTGCCGGGGATGTGAACAGAGCGAACTGTAGGTGTGGTCGCATACCAGCCCTGTCTGGCCAGCTCTTTGATCTCGTAGTTGCCGGGTGGGATGTTGATGAACTTGTAAGCTCCGTTGGCATCCGTACTGGCTTGGGCCATGAGAATATCAGGAGCCGGGCCGGGAACTACGTAAACCAGATCGATCTCCCAATTGGCTACGCCAGGCTCTCCTGGGTCCTTTACACCATTGCCGTTCAGGTCGTTGAACTTCATTCCGGAGATGATGTTGGGACTGATTGCCGGAACATTCACCACGACATGGACCTGGGTGGTCACAGTAACCTGTATGGGGTCATCCACCTCATAGGTTCCAGGCACAAGGTTGCTGAAGGTATAGCTTCCGTCCGCACCCGTGGTCACACTGGCGATCTCTTTGCCGTTCTCTGCCAGCTTGACTTCCTGTCCGGGAAGACCGGGCTCATCCTCGTCCTGCACTCCATTGCCATTGGCATCATAGTACTTCTTGCCTGTAATGGACAGGTTGCCTTTGTTGCCGAAATCCTTTCCGGAGACATCCGCATCCAATAGATCGATGCTGTAAGATCCCTGAGGCAGAGTCTGAGTCCAGCCATCCTGGACAACTTCGCTCACCGTGTATTTGCCGGGCGCGAGGTTCTTGAAGGCGTAGGAGCCGTCCTGGCCGGTAGTCGTGGCATTGATGACACTGCCGTCTTTGGCGATCTGAATATTCCAGTTGGCCAGAGCCGTATCATCTCCCTCTTTCACTCCGTTTCCATTCAGATCATTAAAGTTGACTCCGGAGATGGACCAGGACCCGTGGTTGCCAAAGTCTTTGCCGGTCACATCGGCATCAACCAGAACAACCGAATAGGATCCCTCTTGGGGTGCGGTTCTGACCCAACCGGACTGCTCAACCTCAGTGATGGTATAGGTGCCGGGCAGGAGAGCCTCGAACCTGTAAGATCCGTCGGCTGCAGTTGTCAATTCCTTTTGCACAGCCTCATTACTCTCTGCGCTGCCGGAGAGTGTGATCTTCCAGTTCTCCATTCCTGGTTCGCCGTCGTTGACCCCATTGCCGTTAAGGTCGTTAAACTTCATGCCGGATATGCTGTAAGATGTCAGCTTATTGGCGAAGTTCTTCTCGACGGCGTCTCCCTGCGACAGATCCAGACTATAAGATCCGCTCTCCGGATTGATTGCCTTCCAACCTGTGGGCAGTGTCTCGGCAACTGTGTAGCTTCCTGCCTTGAGGTTCTCGAAACGGTAGGACCCATCCTCAGCAGTTAAAGCGCTGACCTCTCCGTCCGGCCCGGTAAGATGGATTGTCCAGCCGGAGAGGGCCTCGCCGCTATCCGGGAGAGAGTTGTCGTTCTTGTCTTCATAAGCCCTGCCGGAGATGTTTCGAGTAAGCTCGCTGATGGTGATGAATGCCGACAGCTCGCTGTCAAAGCCGTCTTCAGCAGCATGCTTTCCATCTCTAACCTGAGCCTTGACCTGATTTTCACCCGCATCCGCGGAAGATGTCGTTTGTGTCCAGGTGCTGGCACTGCTCCACTGGGTTACAGGCTGCCAGGATCCGCTTGTGGCCGGTCCGCTATGGAAGAAGCGGAATGACAGCGGGTCTTGATCAGCATCGGTGGCGTTGGCAGTCCAAGTTATAGTGGTGCCGGGAATCTGAGGGCTGGTGAGATCCGACGTCAGAGAATTTAAAACGGGTGTCTGGTTCACAGCCGCAGGAATCACGGGCTCTGACGGCTTCGTTTCTTCGACAGGCTGCTGGGGCGTTGCATTCTCCGGAGCAATGGGTGTGGTTATGTTCTCGGTCACCGGAGGTGCGACGTTCTCGGGAACATTCGGCACAGGTTCTGTCTTATTCTCTTGCGGCACGTTTTCATTCTCAACCGTAACAGGCTCAACTACAGGCGCTGGAGCAATTATGGAAAATTCCTGGCTCATGTTACCGGCTTCGCCTTGCGCGCCCTCATGCAGGCTGTCTTTTACCTGCACTGTGATCTGGCTGGTGCCCGGCTGCATAGCAGTCCAGGTCCACTGATTCTCGGATTGCCAGTCGGCGGCAGGTGTGCCGTTGACCAGGAAGCGATAGCTAATTGGATCACTTTCTGTATCGGTTGCAGATGCTGTCCAGGTGACTGAAGTTCCCAATAGTTGCGGGCTAATTCTGTCTGCAGTCAAGCCGTCAAGTGCCGGCGATTCATTGAGCTTGGCCGGTTCAACAACAGGCACGACCTCGGTATTTACAGGCTCAACTACAGGCGCTGGAGCAACTATGGAAAAGTCGCTGCTCATGTTACCGGCTTCACCTTGTGGCCCATTATGCAGGCTGTCTTTTACCTGCACTGTGATCTGGCTGGTGCCCGGCTGCATAGCAGTCCAGGTCCACTGATTCTCGGATTGCCAGTCGGCGGCGGGTGTGCCGTTGACCAGGAAGCGATAACTAATTGGATCACTCTCGGTATCGGACGCTGATGCTGTCCAGGTGATCACGCTGCCCGTTACCTGCGGGCTCTCTTTGTCTGCCGAGAGACTGCTCATCACCGGTGCGATGTTGGCGGGAAGAACAATCTCAAGGTTAGCGCTGCTGGGGCTGTCTCCCTCTGGATTATGCTTTCCATCCCGGACATTGGCCGCAATGACGTGCGCTCCGACCTGCTCTTTGCTTGCAGTCCAGATCCAGACAGGGCTATCCGACCAGTCCTGCACAACCTGTCCGTCCAGGGTGAACTGGAACTGCAGGGGATCTGTTTCGGTATCGGATGCAGATGCCGTCCAGGTTATTACGCTGCCCGTCACCTGCGGGCTCTCTTTATCTGCTGAGAGACTGTTCATCACCGGAGCGTTGTTGGGCGGAAGGACGATCTCAAGGTTAGCGCTGCTGGGGCTGTCTCCCTCTGGATTATGCTTTCCATCCCGGACATTGGCCGCAATGACGTGCGCTCCGACCTGCTCTTTGCTTGCGGTCCAGATCCAGACAGGGCTATCCGACCAGTCCTGCACAACCTGTCCGTCCAGGGTGAACTGGAACTGCAGGGGATCACTCTCGGTATCGGATGCAGATGCCGTCCAGGTGATCACGCTGCCCGTCACCTGCGGGCTCTCCTTGTCTGCCGAGAGACTGTTCAGCACCGGAGCGTTGTTGGGCGGAAGGACGATCTCAAGGTTAGCGCTTGCTGCGGCATCTCCCTCTGGATTATGCTTTCCATCCCGGACATTGGCCACAATGACGTGCGCTCCGACCTGCTCTTTACTTGCGGTCCAGCTCCAGACAGGGCTGTCGGACCAGTCCTGCACTACCTGTCCGTCCAGGGTGAACTGGAACTGCAGGGGATCAGTTTCGGTATCGGATGCAGATGCCGTCCAGGTGATCACGCTGCCCGTCACCTGCGGGCTCTCTTTATCTGCCGAGAGACTGCTCATAACTGGAGCTTTGTCTGGCGGAAGAACAATCTCAAAGTTGGCGCTTGCTGCGGCATCTCCCTCAGGATTATGCTTTCCATCCCGAACTTTGGCAGTAACGACATGCTTTCCGACCTGTTCAATAGTCGCAGTCCAGATCCAGACAGGGCTGTCGGACCAGTCCTGCACAACCTGTCCATCCAGGGCGAACTGGAACTGCAAGGGATCATCATCTGCATCCATGAATTCCACAGTCCAGGTGATAGTCGAACCTATCTCCTGAGGGCTGAGCTTGTCTGAACCGAAATTGATGATAGCAGGCTTTTGGTTGGGCGGCAATCCGACGAACGTCACACTCCTCTGGTCATCAAATCCGTCCTGTTCGGCATGTTTGCCATCTCTAATCTGAACCTCAATCTGAGATTCGCCCTCGCTTGCTGTCCAGGACCACTTATTGCTGGACTGCCAGTCGGTTGCAGGAAGTTGGTTTATATAAAATCTATATAAAATTGGATTATTTTCTGGGTCACTGGCCTGAGCCGTCCAGGTCACAATGCCGCCCGTCTCCTGAGGGCTGGCCTTATCTGAGGTCAAATCGGAAATTACAGGCTTCTCATTGGGCTTATTTATCGTGTAGCTTGCCTCTTTAGAGGAATCGCCATCCGCATTATGTGTCCCATCCCTAACCCTTGCCTCTATGCTGTGCGTTCCAATTTCATTAGCAGAGGTAACCCAGGTCCACTGAGTTTGATATCGCCAATCAGATACCGGCTGGCCGTCCAGCATAAACAGGAATTGCAAGTTGTCGCTTTCCTGGTCGTTAGCCACTGCTTCCCAGGTCACGGCAATTCCGGCTTCCTGAGGGCTGGTGGGGTCTGCTGTCAAGCTGATCATGACTGGCGGCAGATTTGCAGGCACTGTTTCCTGAGTCTGCGCTGCAGCTTCCTGCCCTGCAGTTTGTTGCTCTTCAGCAGGCGGCTGATAGGTTTGCTGTGCTGCTGCCAAATCTGGCAAAGGCTCAGTCGCAGGCTGCATCGGGACTTCTTCCGGTACCGGTGGGGCAGTTAATCTAAAGTCGCTTATCCTTTCGTCCGGTGTAAATTGTGGGCCGGCATGCGCTTCATCCCTGACTGAGACGCTTATCTGGTAATCTCCGGCATCTCCTTGATTGGTATCCCATTTCCAGGTATTGTCGGAGAGATCTGAGTTTACCGGCTTCCAAACGTCTCCCGTAGATGGTCCTTTTAGCCGGAATATGAAGGATATAGGATCATTTTCCGGGTCCTCTGCTCTGGCAGTCCATCTTATGGAGCTGCCTGCTTCCTGAGGATTGGATTTGTCGCTCTCCAGGGCGGTGAGCATTGGCTGCTGGTTGGAGCTTGCACTGCCCATGTTATCCGAAGAGAACAAATCCCCCTGACCCAAATCTCCCGGCAACTGTGGATCGAATTGTGCCAAGGCGGATACGGCCAGGAGCACTCCTGTTATCATTATCGCTGCAAAGACGAGTATCACGTCCCTGCAGTTATTCTTGAATTTGATCTTATGTTGGCAATTGCTACCCGTTTTTTTCATATCCTCACTCTCCTTTTCTTCACTATCCCACTCGCGCTTGAAAACTTCATGACTAAAAGTTGGATCTGACGTTTATGAACCTTTTTTTCACATTGACGATTTGTTAGCGCCCCGCCACCAACGGCAATTTCATATGAATCCCATCTATGCAAAGGGATGCTTCGCAAAGTCTTTCTTGGCCAGTATTTCTGAGACCTTGGGATTTTCAGCTACAGCCCTCTCAATGGCCAGCTTTGTGGCCGAATAGTTATATTCGTAGACCTTTTTCTTGTCTTTTGCATCCCACTCAATGAACACGGATACAATTATTCTCAGCTCCTCTGCCAGCTCCTGGGGCAGTGTCCCCTCTGCTACGCAGTCCATTACCGCCTTGGCCACAGCCGCCTGAGCCGGGCCGAACATGAGTATGGCCTGACCGGCTCCTTTGATGGTGACCTTGTTTACCATTAGGGTAGCAGGCTTGGCCGGCAGGTTGGGCTCTAAGACCGCCAGCAAGGGAGTATGCCCCTTCGCGGGCGAAGCCAGGCTACTAACAAATGCTTGCTCTACGTAGCTGCCTTTCGGCCCAATTACAAGATCGATATGAGCGATCTCCGGTCCCTCTCCTACCAATGCTTCTCCGATCAATACGCTTTCAAAAGGTTGCTTCATACATATACCTTAGAATCATTTTTCATATAAATTTGTACTCTAAGCTATCGCCAAAAGATATATCATTATAATATGCACCATGATGGGACAATGCGAATACTTGTGGTCAACAACTATGGACAGTTTAATCACCTTATCCGGCGCGCCATTCGGGAAAAGGTTGAGACGGACCTTATCTCCAACCAGACCCCGCCGGAGGGGATTGACGCCGACGGCCTCATCCTAGGAGGAGGACCCACCCTAGAGCGTGCCGGGCGCTGCGCGGATTACCTGAGAGATCTTGATATCCCTATTCTGGGAATTTGTCTGGGCATGCAGCTCATGGGCACCACCTTTGGAGGAAAAGTGATTGCCGGCAGCATGGGCGGATATGCTGAGGTGAATGTGAGGGTACTCAAGGAAGATGACATATTAAAGGGCCTGCCGGCCACCTTCAAGACCTGGGCCTCGCACATGGACCAGGTGTCTGAGCTTCCCTCGGGCTTTGAGATTCTGGCCAGTTCTAATGTCTGCGAGATCGAGGCCATGAAGCACCTGACCAGACCGCTCTATGGCGTGCAGTGGCATCCCGAGGTTGTGCACACCCAATACGGCCCAGAGCTTCTGGACAACTTTATCCGCCTGTGCAAGAGATGAGCGAAAGAGCGACCATTCTGTTGAGTGAAGGCATCGAGGAAAGAGAGTGTCAGTTTGGGATCGGTGATTTGCATGACCGGATCGCCGGGCTCAAGCAAGCCCTATTGGCAGCAAAAGAACTCTCTTTAACGGAGTTGGCCGCTCGGATACGAGTGTTGGGATTTCGCTGCCAGAAGTGCGGGGAATGCTGCCTGGGAGATGACAACAGTGTGGTCGCATTTCCTGAGGAGATAAGACGCATCCAGACGGCCACGGGTCTATTGTGGCTGGAGGTTGCAGGGCCGCCTGAGGAAGGTGAGTGGGACAAGGATGGCTGCTTTCATACCTTGGAATGGAGGCTCGTAAAAGAAGGTGATTTAAAAGATGCATCCTGTCGGTTTTATCAAAATGGCAGATGCAGCATATATCCCAGCAGGCCCATGCTCTGTCGCACCTACCCCTTCTATTTGGATAACGGCGAATTGATGTGCTCAGAGTGCCGGGGCCTGGGATGCAAGATCGGGGCAGAGGAGGCAGACGAAATGGCAAAACAGCTCGTCAAGCGCCAGATCTTGGAGATCCGGGAGGCCATTCTTCTCCTGGAAAGATATCGGGACTTTGAGAGGGGCGAGGCAAAAGAGGGTGGCGATTGCATCGTGCACGACAGTGAGGGCGAGCACAGGATCTCGCAAGGTAAGCTCGTGGGTTAGGAAGTACTCATGTGCAGTCTCCAAGTGGATTATTATCTTGATAATACAATATTATTAACAAAATCCTCACAAGCTTTTCATACTTTGAACGGCTAATATACATCGAGGAATCTATTTGAGAATGCATATTCTGATATGCTCTGCCATCTTGCTGGCAGCATTATCTATGGCTGGCCCGATACATGCAAAAGAGATCCGCGGTCAAGTGGCCAATGGCGACTTTGAATGGAACGCCCAAAATTTTGCAGGCTTCTACTATGATATCGACAAAGACCTGGGCACGGAAAAGATCAGTACTTATGTCACCGATGGAAAGCTTGAGGAGCCCAATGGAGTTGTTTACAGCACAACTGCGCAAGTGAACGACTTTGAATTTGGGGAGTGGGGATCCTACAATATAATCGGCTTCATGGGTAAGAGGTACTTCGCCGGATATGTTAATAATGAAAATATGGAAGACTGGGACGAGCTTCTATTCAAAGAGTCCGTTGATGAAAACTCCCTGTCCGACGAACAGCTCCAGACTATATTGATGGATAACGATGAGCATATGACAATCACAGCGGGCCAGCCTCTCAATCTGGCAGAGGGCTATGTGCTGGCCATCAAATATATCGATAGCAATGGCATGTTTGTTGAGCTAACAAAGAATGGTGCGGTTGTAGACTCGAAGGTCATGATGCCGTCTAAAGATGGTGCGACAATGGCTGATAAGACCTACCTTTACAAAAGAGATGCGGGCGAACAAAAAGGACTGGTCACAATCGCAGTTCACTTTAAGAACGCGGTCACCATTCAAAACCAAACCGTGGCTACAGTGGATGGTCTGTGGCAGATCTCCGATACGCCAATGCGGGTTATGATCGATGCGGAATTCGGCAAGATGAGGATCGCCAGTGTCAGCGCTGATACCATAGTCCTGGACAACAAGGACAACAGCATAGCGCTCAGCAAGAATAAAGATTCAGAATTGTTGGGAGACATCAGGATCAAGACCGCAGATCAGAACGTCATTGATGATGCAAATCCAATCAGGTATTACATCTATCTGGACGAAAAATGTAAGTGCTGAAAATATCATTTTTCTTTTGGCTTCCAGTTAAGAGAGCCGGGGCATTTTTCACAAATGAGCCTTGCCTCTGTGCTTCCTGAGCAGGTGCTTGGCAGCCACCTGGCATGACCATGATATCACGATAAAACGGGGTGTTCCCCCTCCGAAAAGAGGTGGGAGGAAGTCACCCAAAGAAAGTTCGGTTTAGGAATCGTGATTTGCATTCTTCGCTCATCCATCCTTCCAACTCACATTGTTTATCAAAATCAGAGATCTCTGTTTCAGAGGGTATTACCACCTTTCCGCAGATTGTTCCGGGCCTGCAGTCGGACGGAGGATTGTTCTGATTGGTTTGTTCCGGCAAAACTGCACTTTGGCCTATATCCCCAAGGTCTGCCTGGTTCTCGCTTGATATAAGTGAATTTACTATCTGCATTGCCTCCTGGAACTGACCATCTCCTTGCTTAATCTCAAGAGGATTTCCTGTGCCTGGTGTCGTCAGGTAATGACCGGGGGCCAGCGGCGGCAGCAAATCAGCCTCGCTCTTGGGCTTCAGCTCATCCGGTGACAGAGGCCTCTCCTTAACATTCACATGGGCGAATTTCGGATCAACCTCCAGTTCGATGAACTTATTTGCCAAGTCTGCCGTGGTTGGCTGGATGGCCACAAGGATATTAGATGCCAGTTCCGTTCCGCTTTTGCTAAAAGGTATTGCCAGTAAATTCAGGACAGTGCCAGCATTTTCCATCCAGGGCATATCTATGCGGTTCTTATCCCCTCCATAAAGGATCTTGTTCTTCTCATTGATGTAGCTGTATAGAGCCTGCGGGGTCCCGAGAGCACCACTTGTGACACCTACTACTACAGATGGCGTGAGCGTCACCATCTCAGGCAAGGTAGCGGATATGCCTGCTCCGGATATGGTCAGGCTTCCTCCACCAGTTAAAATAATTCCGCCTGCAACCAAGCCCAAGTCGCTGGCCAGCTTGACATTGTTGGCATAATCGGCCAGCTCTTTGTAGGTCTCAGATTGCTGCATATTTATTTCATACTCAGATCTGCTTATGCTCATAAGCTTATTAATAGCGCGTTTGGCCTGAGCGGCTTTGGCTGGATTATCTCGCCCCATCTTGGCCAGCCTCTTGATCACTTCCATAGTATTGGATTCTGAGGATACTGCGGGACCTTCTTCAGCCATAACCTTAAGTCGGCTTCCTTCTTCGGAAGTCCGGTTGAAAGAGGATTGAACTTCCAATGGCAATAACGGCTCAGTCTTATCGGCTAGCACCTGACCGGCCCTCTCCATGGCATCCAGCGATCTCATGGCTGCTTGGCGTCGTTTATCAAAGTCATCATAAGATGTCCTCGATGGATCTATGTAGAGGAGGTTACTTAAGGCTATCACCGCCTGCATATAAGTCCCGTGAACCTGGCGGTAGGACTCATGTATGTCCTCCCAGTCAGCCGCCACATCTCCCTTTGTAATGGGCACAACCTGAATCATTCGATTATCTTCTGATCCTATAACTACTTCATCCGATGTCTGTGGGGATTTTTCAGATTTCTTGACATCATTTTGGCCGTTTTCTCCGAACTGAATCCTTATGTTCGATATGGTCAGAGAGGGACTGGCATAGTCCATAAAGCCTACTTTTCCAGATCGGAATGCGTCATCATCGGCAGCAAGAATCATCTCATCATTCATCCAGACCTCAAGGCTGCTCCCCATTGCCTTGAATTGGATGGAGTATTTCTGACCAGGAATGTAACCTTGAGAATCATTGGCCAGGACAATTCGTTGGCCGTTCTCGAATTTCTCCAGGCGGCGGAACGGCCCCATGTTAGCGCTATCTTGGACCATGATGAACCGGTAATAGTTGTCCTTGTCCTGGTATCGGACGAGAGCACCTACACCATCATCGTCTACAGGATCCATATTGAACGAAAGCACATAATCAGTCCAATCGAAGGAACCGGCAAAGACATGAGTTCCCTGCCAGAACTCGAACTCCCTATCCGTGCGGAATATGTTGGTTAGCTGCTGCAGCGTGCCATTTTGCACGACCCACTGAGATGGTTCTGAAGAAGACGGGTCATCTACTACTGTCCACTCAAAACCATCCAGTAACAGTTTCTTGCCATTGGTTGATGAATCGTTTGCATTTTCTTTTTGGGCAAATACCCAACACAGTCCCATTGAACCAGTACAATCATTGGGTGTGTAAGACCAAGTAGATTCGTCCGAGTCCATTATCTTATAAGTTCCTGCAGGTAGATATGCGTATGGAGACGCAACCCAGTAGACATCTTCTGCTCCATTCATCCCAGCATATCCAGACGCCTGCCACGGTCCATATATAATGCCACTATCGACGTTTTGAAGTCCAATAGTGCCGACCGCTCCTACTTGACCATACCAATGATAGGTTCCAATATCCGTGATAGTCCGATTCATAGGAATTGTGAAACTCGTATCATCCGGACCCGAACTGACGCCCATTGGGCTATAGACTTCGAATATCAATTCACTTGTAGACAGATCGGGTGTATAGCCTAAATGGCCCGGACAGAATGTGCAAGGGGGCTTTGAACAAACATTACAGGTCTGAGTGCAAACCTCAGAATCATCTGTTGGGCTGATACCCATTAATTTTGCGACTCCCGGCCAATCTTCTCTCCATTCGTTGGAATATCCAGCTGTTGTATAGCGCCATTTGCCTGTGAATGTGCATTTTTCGGACATTTCAAACTCGCAATCTCCGGCGATCGGTTTTCCACCTCGAACCTGAGTCCAGGAGGCGACAAGTCTGTTGCCTGATACTATGCCTCTAAGCTCACCTTCCTCGTAAGGATAAGTTCCAGTTACGGTATAGCCAGATTGTTTTAGCACCAATGGCCCACCGTATGCGATGTCCCAAGCACCAGTCCAACTACAGTCTTGAGAAAACGCAGTTGAAATGCACAGCAAAGCGAATGTTATTATAATAATTACAAATTTTCTGTTAATAAATTTCTCCCCATGTCCAGCCTTTGAGTCTGGATCTATCCAATCGCTAATAAAAGTTTCGATCTATAATAAATTTTAATGTTGTAAGGAGTATTCGATGATTTTGCTTAAATATATTTCGTCGGATAAGTTGACGATTTGGGGTTTATATAATCAAATTAAAGCGATTCCAATAGAAAAATTCTAAAAAAGAGTGCCTTATTGCACAGCGCTCTTCACCTCATCGACGATCTTGTCAATGAGGCTCTTCTCTTTTTCAGTCTGCTTCTTTTTCATCTCGCCAAACTCCACTGCCAGCGCTTCTAAAAGCTGCTTTTGCCGCTCTGTCAGAGAGGAAGGCGTTTTAATCCTGACCTTGACATGCAGATCGCCCGCGCCCAAACCCTGCAACCTGGGCATTCCCTTTCCTCTCAGCCGGAAGACGGTTCCCGTCTGCGTTCCTGCCGGCACCTTCATCTTGGCCCGCCCGCCTAGGGTTGGGACCTCCAGCTCAGTGCCCAGTGCCGCCTGGGTGAAGCTGATAGGTGTCTCCAGGAGAAGATCGCTCTCCACTCGCTGAAACATGGGATGAGGCCGGACGTTTATAACCACATAAAGGTCTCCGTTCTCTATACCCGGTCCTGCAGAATCTCCCTGACCGCGCAACTTGAGGTGCTGGCCGTCCTCTACCCCTGGCGGAATCTTGATGTTGATCTTGCGGTTCTTTCTCACCCTCCCCGAACCGGAGCAATCCGCGCAAGGAGTGACGATAATCTGCCCCCGGCCACCGCACTTGGGACAGGCCGAAGAGGTGACCATCTGTCCAAAGGGAGTATTCTGGGCGCGGGTGATTTGGCCGGAGCCGCGACAGTTGCTGCAGGTGGTGGGGCTGGTGCCGGGCTTGGCTCCGCTGCCATGGCAGGTGGTGCAGTTCTCTGTACGCGGCACCTCAATGGTCGACTCAAGACCTGTGGCCGCCTGCTCTAAAGTGATGTTTATGTCATAGCGCAGATCCCGGCCACGTGCCTGCTGGCCGCGACCTCCGCCTCCGAAGAACATATCAAAGATGCTCTCGCCGCCACCTCGGCCACCGCCTCCGGCGCCGCCAAAGCCAAAGCCCCTCAGCAGATCCTCGAAGTTTACCCCGCGGAACAGGTCCTCTTGCGAGTACTGGCTGTTGATTCCAGCGTGGCCGAACTGATCGTACTTCTGTCGCTTTTCCGGATCGGAGAGGACTGCATAGGCCTCGGATAGCTCCTTGAATTTTTCTTCAGCATCGGGTTCTTCCGATCTGTCGGGATGGTACTTCATGGCCAGCTTGCGGTAAGCTCCCTTGAGATCCTTCTCGCTCGAATCCTTGGGCACTCCCAAGATCTCGTAGTAGTCCTTCTTCTCCGGCATATTTTATTCAGTTCCTTGTGGGTGGCTTTGCTAAAGTGCGGTTCACTTATTCACTTCTTATCGTTTACTACTTCATAGTCGGCATCCACAGTCTGATCCGACTGTCCCTTCTCAGAGGTCTGCTCCGATCCTGCACCCTGCGAAGCCTGCTGCTTGGCCTGCTGTTCCTGTGCTGCTTTTTGATACATGGCAGCCGACAGCTCATAGATGGTATTTTGCAGTGCTTCGGTCTTGGCCTTGATCTCGGAAATTTCGCCACCCGTCTGAGCGTTCTTCAGGTCGGCAATGGCCTTCTCAATCTTCTCCTTCTGCTCGGCGCTGGCAACATCGCCGGCATCTTTGAGCATCTTCTCAGAGGCATAGACCAGAGAATCAGCCGCATTCTTGACCTCAATCTCTTCCTTCCTCTTCAGATCGTCGGCAGCGAACCGCTCTGCGTCTTTGATCTTGGCGTCGATCTCATCCTTGCTCAGTTTGTGAGGCGCAGTAATGGTCATATTCTGCTCCTTCTTGGTGGCCAGATCCTTGGCAGAGACATGAATGATGCCGTTGGCGTCTATGTCGAAGGTGACCTCGATCTGAGGAATGCCGCGAGGAGCCGGGGGTATGCCCACCAATGTGAACCTTCCCAAAGAGACGTTGTCTTTGGCCAGGGGCCTTTCTCCCTGAAGCACATTGACCTCAACACTGGTCTGGTTGTCTGCAGCCGTGGTGAAAATCTGGCTCTTTCGAGTAGGGATGGTGGTATTCCTCTCAATCAGCTTGGTGGTGACTGCGCCCAGGGTTTCAATGCCCAGGGACAGGGGTGTTACGTCCAACAACAGAAGATCCTTGACCTCACCGCCCAAGACTCCGGCCTGAATGGCCGCACCCATAGCCACGCACTCCATGGGGTCCACGCCTCGTTCTATCTCCTTGCCCATGAAGCCCTTAACGAACTCCTGCACAATGGGCATTCGGGTGGGGCCGCCTACTAATATGATCTTCCCGATATCGGATTTCTCCAGCTTGCTGTCCCGCAGGGCCTGAGTCATGGGACCGCGACAGCGTTCAATGACATCTCGCACGAGTTCATCGAGCTTGGATCGGTCCAGCGTCATGGAGAGATGCTTGGGGCCGCTGGCGTCTGCCGTGATGTAAGGCAGATTGAGGTTGGTCTGCATCACACTGGACAGCTCAATCTTGGCCACCTCGACTGCTTCTCTCAGGCGCTGCATGGCCATGGAGTCGCCCTTCAGGTCGATGCCCGAGTCCTGCTTGAATTTAGCCAGGACAAAGTTGGTCAGCCTCTCGTCCATGTCCCTGCCACCCAGCTGGGTATCGCCGGAGGTAGACCTGACATCGAAGACGCCCTCGCCGATCTCCATGATGGTGACATCCAGTGTGCCGCCGCCCAGATCAAAGACCATGATCTTATACTCGCCTATCTTATCCAGACCGAAGGCTAATGCCGCAGCCGTGGGCTCATTGACGATGCGAACGACCTCCAGGCCGGCAATTGTTCCTGCGTCCTTGGTTGCCTGCCTCTGATTGTCATTAAAGTAAGCCGGAACGGTTATCACGGCTTTATCTACGGTATCTGCCAAATAGGTTTCAGCATCCGTCTTGATCTTGCGCAGGATCTGGGCAGATATGTCCTCCGGGCTGTACTCCTTTCCGTGGACTCTCACTTTGTAATCCGTGCCCATCTTGCGTTTGATGCCCGTGACTGTGCCATCCGGATTGGTGACTGACTGTCTCTTGGCCGGCTCGCCAACCAGAACCTGGCCCTCCTTTGTAAAGGCCACGTAGGATGGAAACGCCTTGCCGCCGATGCTTGTCCCTTCAGCGCTGGGAATTATGGTGGGTCGGCCGCCGATTAGAACTGCAGCCGCCGAGTTGCTGGTTCCAAGGTCAATGCCGATAATTTTTGACAAGATCTCATCTCCTGAATTTGAAAGTTATCACAACTTGGCGATTATTTTATCTTTTCGCCACCGCTACTTTTGAGAAGCGGATGACATGGGAATTAAATAAGTAACCCTTCTGTATCTCTTCTGCAACAATGCCTTCTTCCAGATCTTTGCTCTCGACCTGAAAGAGAGCCTCATGGCGATAGGGATCAAACTTCATCCCTTTTGCATCGATAGGCATGAGCCCTTCTCCGGATAGTATATCGAGCAATTGAATGTAGAGTGCCTTGCTGCCTTCTTCATGCTTTGCAGCAGCTTCCAGACTGTCAAGCACAGGAAGAAGCTTTGAGACAAGCTTCTCAGAGGCGTATTTTACATTAGCTTCCTTCTCCCGGACCGATCTTTTCATAATGTTGTCCAGATCCGCCCGACAACGCATCAAGAGGTCGAGCCGCTCCTCCGCCAAGCTCTGGGCAGAGGAGAGCTGCTGTTGTAGCTCCTCGACATTCATGCCTGAAGTATCCGTCTTCGTTTCAGATTGTTCATCAGCATCCGCCATAATATTCACCCAAAGTTTGACCAAATCGAAATCATAGGGAGGAGTTGGCCGGCTTTTGCCGGTCCCCTTTTTAGTCCCTCATTTCTTTAGTAGTGAGGCATCTGCATAGGAGGCATAGTGTAGTCATGCGGACTCTGGCCGGGCTTGGGGGCCAGCTCTTCTCTCTTGGCAGCAATGACATCATCCACCCGCAAAACCATGGTGGCAGCTTCAGTTGCAGATTTAATGGCCTGAGTCTTTACCTTTAACGGCTCCACAATGCCCAGATCCAGCATATCTGCAGGCTGGCCGGTTATCAGGTTCAGCCCGAAGTTCTTCATGCCCAGGCCGCCTTTGGCTCTCAGAGCCGCTAAGCTGTCCACTGGATCAAAACCGGAGTTCTCAGCCAGGGTCAGGGGGATGGCCTCCACTGCATCGGCAAATGCCCGGACAGCCAATTGCTCACGCCCTTCCAGGGTGGAAGCATACTGTCTTAAGTTCTCGGCCACAACGACCTCCGGAGCGCCTCCGCCTGGCACAATCTTTCCAGAACGAATGACGTCCATCACCACGTTGAGGGCATCGTCTAGGGCACGCTCCATCTCTTCTAAGAACTGCTCAGAGACACCGTGCAGGATGATGGATACCGCCTTGGCCTTCTCGCAGCCCTCCACAAAGATCATGTGCTTATCTTTGCCGATCTTGCGCTCTTCCACAAGAGCTGCCGATCCCAGATCCTTAGCAGTGACGACCATCACATCGCCTACCAGCCTTGCCCCCGTGGCCAAAGCCAGCATCTTCAGATCCTCTCTCTTAACCCGGCGAACAGCTAGAATTCCCTGCCTTGCCAGATAGTTTTGGGCTGTAACTCCTATGCCCTTCTCGCAGAAGACAACATTTGCTCCCGCTGCGATAATGGCATCAACCTGAGACTTGATGACCGCTTCCTCGCCCTCTCTGAAGCCGGCGAGATTCTTGGCCTCGGTTATAGTGATCTTGGCATCCGTATCCAGCTTCTTGAGTTCGAGGGTGCCTTCCAGGAGCATGATCTTGGCTGCATCTATGCGCTTTGGCATCTCCGGGGATGTTCTCTCTTTCTCGATTACTATGCCGTAGTTAAGGCCCGAGTCCTCGATTTTGCCGCCCGGGATCAGGACTATCTTGACATTTTCTTCAATGTCCTTTCCCTCAAAGCCTGCCACGGCTCGTGCTGCGTCCACTGAGATCTTTGCCAGCTTATCCATGGCGATCTCAATGCCCTTTCCTCGCATGGCTGTCTGGGCAATCTTCAGCAGCACGCCCTCATCGCCTGAGACGTCAATCGCCATCGCAATAAGAATTTCTTGCGCCCTGGCTGCAGCTTGCTTATATCCCTGCACAATTACTGTAGGGTGGACATCCTGATCCAATAACGCTTCCGCCTTTTCCAGCAGCTTGCCGGCGATTATCACCGCTGTGGTGGTGCCGTCTCCGATCTCGTCGTCCTGGGCTTTTGCCACCTCAACGATCATCTTGGCCACGGGGTGCTCAATATCCATCTCTCTGAGAATGGTGGCTCCGTCATTGGTGATGGTTGCCTCTTCGCCGGCGATGAGCATTTTGTCCATCCCTTTGGGTCCAAGGGTGGTCCGAACAGCCTCTGCGACCGCCTTTGCAGCTAAGATATTCTTACGCTGCGCATCTTTTCCTGTCTCTCGCTTGCTTCCTTCTTTCAATATAATTATCGGTACGCCGCTCAAACCTGCCAAACCTATAGTCCTCCCCGACTTTTTTCTTACTACCAGTTTGAAGTTCTATATAAAAGATTCGCATGATAAATGGTCGTATTAGGGACTATATTTGTATACAGCCCAACATATATATAGTCTATATAGGAAGATCTATATAGTCGTCTTCCGATCACAACCAATTGGAACAAGCGACTGTTGAGAACAACGTTTGAAAGGGATATGCGGTGACATCGAAGATCATCTCAAATAATCTAAATCTCTGGTATGGAGAAAAGCAAGCTCTTAAGAATATAAACCTGGAGATTCCCGAGAAAAAAATTACCGCTCTAATCGGCCCTTCGGGCTGCGGCAAGTCGACTTTTATCCGCTGTCTTAACCGGATGAACGACCTTGTGACAAATATTCGCATTGATGGCCAGGTCCTCTATGATGATATCGATATTTATGGGAAGGATGTCGACGTCGTGGAACTGCGCAAGAGGATCGGCATGGTATTTCAGAAGCCCAATCCCTTTCCTATGTCCATCTACGATAACATTGCCTATGGCCCCAGAATCCATGGGCAGAAGAATATCGATAAGATTGTAGAGCGCAGTTTGATGGATGCAGCCCTCTGGGAAGAGGTCAGAGAGAGGCTGGACCAGCCGGCTATGGGCCTATCCGGCGGCCAACAGCAGAGGCTGTGCATCGCCAGGACACTGGCCATGAAGCCTGATGTCATTTTGTTTGATGAACCTTGCAGTGCGCTCGATCCCATCTCCACCGGAAAGATCGAGAGCCTCATGGAGATTCTAAAGGATAACTATACCCAGGTGATTGTGACCCACAACATGCAGCAAGCTGCCAGAATATCCGACTGCACCGCCTTCTTCTTGCTGGGCGAGCTGATCGAGGTGGGTGAGACAAAACACATCTTTGAGATGCCGAAAGTAAAGAGCACGGAAGATTATATTACAGGAAGATTCGGCTGAAGACTCTGGCAAGAAGAAAATAGCAACTGGCTTAAGGGAGAGATAGGATGAGCCCATATCGAGAGCGGTATCACAGAGATCTGAAAGAGCTGAAGAATCTCACAAAAGATCTGGCGGATCGGGGCGGCGAAGCCATAGACAAGTCTGTTTTAGCTTTGCGTGACTATGATATTGATCTGGCGAGAGATGTCATCAAGCACGATCAAGAGATGGACGATCTTGGCCTGAAGATTGAGAATTTGTGTATGGAGCTTCTGGCTTTGCAGCAGCCGATGGCCAAGGATCTCAGGCGCATCATAGGAATACTGAAGATCGGCATAGATCTGGAGAGAATCGGCGACCTGGCGGTAGACGTGGCCAGAGTTACTACGCAATCGCAAAATAAGATCCAGATAACAAAACTGGAGTATATCCCCCGCATGGCGGAGATCTGCAAAAAGATGCTCGAAGGGTCCATGGAGGCACTCATGAATAGCGACGCAGATTTGGCCAGGCAGGTCACCAAATGGGATTATGAGATCGACGGGCTGTACGTCAAAGCCAGAACCAAGCTCTTGAAAATAATTATCGAAAGACCCGAAGTGATCAACGAGGGAACTGCTCTGCTTATGGTAAACAGGCATCTGGAACGGACCGGCGATCATATCTGCAATATTTGTGAGACCATCGTCTATATGGTGGAAGCAAAAAGAGAACATCTTAATTAGGGCTATTTATGGACACACGAAAGGTGCAGCGAACCGGCAAGTCGACATTTATCGTCTCACTTCCCAAAAGCTGGGCGACCAAGAACGGCATTTCCGCCGGTTCCATAATTTACATCAATCAGGGTGATAATGGAGCCCTCACATTGTCCACAGATCGCTCGGAGCGCGACATGCGAGTGCGCCTTGATATCGGCGACAAAATGGGAGAACATCTGGTAAGGGATATCATCGGATGCTACGTGGGCGGCTATAGAACCATTGAGGCTACATCCGGGCACATGTCCTCTGTGCAGAAAAAGGACCTGCATCAGATCGTCAACAAGCTCATCGGCCCCGAGATTTTGGAGGAGACCATAAACAAGGTGGTCATTCAGGACCTGTTGAGTTCAGAGGAGCTTCAATCCGAGCGGGCCCTGAAGCGAATCAGAACCGTAGTGAAATCCATGATCTCCGATTCGCTCTCCTGCCTTTTGAATAATAACGAGGAGTTGGCGGCGGATGTGATTCAGAGGGACAATGATGTGGACCGGCTCAACCTTCTCATCGCCCGCCAGTTCACCGAGATCCTGAGATCAGGCTCTGTGAAGCAAGAGATGCTCAATCCCATCACAGCCTTCAATTATATGCAGGCGTCATCTAATCTGGAGCGTATAGCTGACCATGCCCATCGTATTGCCGAGATCGCCATTCAGAGAAGCTACCGCCTGCCCGAGGATTTGAAAGAGGAGCTTTCCAGCATGGAGTCATTGCTCTGCGGCCTGCTTGACGATTCTATATCCTATTTGCTGCAGACCAACTCCAATAAGGCCAATGAGCTCATCGACAGGATCAAGGAGATTCAAAAGGATGCCCAGAAAATAGCCAATTCCTCGGACAACAAAGACAAATCGGAGATGGTGGTTCGATTGGTCCTGGCCAGCAGTCTGGAGCGGATGCTTGACTACATCATGAACATCGGCGAATTGACCATAAACCTCTGCCATGCCACGCACTCGACTGAGAAAGCATGATGCTCGAATACCACTTGTTATTTTGATTCACTCCGTGCGGCTGTGCGGGGGCAGGGCAGCGGAGGCCCGCCTGGGCGCGTCTGTGTGCCCCGGAAAGCAAGGGCGTGAGGGGCTAACTCGCCTCGAATGGAAGTGAGACGAGTGTTGCCCTAGGTATTGAGCTTGATGAGATGTCAATAGGCAAAATCTCTCAGAAAAAGTATTTAAGCCAGCAGATATCCAATAATACTGGATATGTGTGGAAATCATGGACAAGCCTGATACTATGAGCGTGCTCGGAAAGAGATACACCAGAGAGACTGCTAGAAAGATGCCTTACGGTGGACTGGTCAATTCAGATGGCATCATCGTGGAAGTCATATCTGAAGATCAGGCCAAAGCACAGTTTAGTGCCTGCAAAGAGCATTTAAAGGATCTCCTTGCAGATCTGGATTAATTTTCATGCGGGTGTTTTTAGATGCAGATGTGCTGTTCGATTCGGTAAATGATTCTCGTACCTCGATACTTCTTAGAAGGATAAAGAATGCCGGGCATTCATATTGCCGTTCTCCGTCCTTGGCGAGATCATGCTGATATGCATGAGACTTCGATAAGAGATCTTTCAATCGGACCGACAAAGATCACCTGGCTCATGCACTGGCATACAGTTCCGCATATAATGACGGCAAAGAGAACTATTTTCTTACCACAGATCTCTATTTGCTGGAATTGATGTTGCCATGCGTTGGCCAGCACAGAAAATGCTGCCTTTTCGACAAAAAAACCGTTCTTAAAATAGTTGACAAAGATGGTATCCGCAAGCTCCTGTAGAATCTCGCAGGCCACGGGCGGTCTCCCTCCCGCGCGCGTGTGTGGGCGGCGGCCTGGTGCGGCTGCGGGATGGCCGGGCATCGGAGGCCCTCCGGGGCGCATCAGTGTTCCCCGGAAAGCAGGGCGAGCGGGAGCTGGTTAGCTCGCTCGTCTGGGCAGCTGGACGATGTTGCCCTCCGCATTGCAGCAGTCGCCGTCCGGATGGGGACCGGCATCGGTTACTACTATTATCACTTTCTCGGCATCGCTTCGCCACTGGCAATCGCTCGTGGTGTGTCGCAAAGCTGCCAGGATGGATTCTGGGCCGTCGGCCCCGCCTGATGCTTTTCACTCCTTGAGCCAGGAGCCGAAGGTACTGATGTCTCCGGCGAGATTTCCGTCGCCCTTGACTTTGTAGGCGAAATCGTCAGGCTCACCGCAAGATGTTTTCTTGCTCTCCCCGCAGCTTTGCGGAAAGTCCCGAAACTCCACCAGGCCCAGGCGGTAATCGATGCGATACGACCCCAGGTCTGCCGCAAAATCCCGCGCAGTGGCGGAAAGCTCACAGATCTCCCCGCCCATGCTGCCACTGGTGTCGAAGACAAAGACGATGTCCACCTTTTTATCAGTCAGACAATCGAGATACTTCTCCAGATCCACTGTTGCCTCAGAGGAGGCAGCAGGCAGGATAAGCATTGCAAGAAAAGCCAAAGCCATTAACTTCAAAGGAGCACTCTTCACAGAAATCCACCCTCACAAATGATTCGGAATCTTGAAGGCACTTGCTCTATAAATATTGATCTCACGCAAAGCCTTGACGGGCGCGAAGACGGCATTGATGAAGGTTTTTTTGGTGTTCTGCCGCTCCCGCACAAGTTCTGATCAGCAGGCACGCATGACTTTACGATCTCCCGGTCAGCTTCTTTGCGAGCTTCAAAGCCTTGATCTCTTGCTCCTCTTCAACATTTCCGCCTACTTTCTTTTCCAGAATTTCAAAAGTCTGTCGAAAGTTGAGCTGCAATATCTCCGCCGCTTCTCTGATGCTTATCTCACCGTCCTTATAAAGATCGGCAACGTAATCCTGGATGCCCAGGTTGATTATCCTTTTTACGGCACCCTCTTCGTCGAAACCGTTTTTCCTCATGAGATCAATTACGTTATTCAGGGACTGGTTTCTGGAAACCATCACTTCACCCATTTCAGAACCTCCGACATGGCTGCGAGATACTGCCTTTGAGAAATATACATTTTCAGGTTATCAATATATTTAATTGTATCTTCTTGTGATATTTTATTATTATAGAAAAGATAAACAACCATAGATGAAGATGTCAAATAAGGAATACCATTTCGGTCAAGAGAATTCAGAAATTTTCGATCATCGCTTACAATTAATTCAAAACCTCCGGATTTATAAAGCTTGAGTGCTTCCAACTCGCCTTTATCGCTGCTTGGCAGACCTTGGACCTGAATCATTCTATTGTCAATGTTTTCTTGAATTCTATTTGCATCAAGGCAGCCTTTGGACTCTGTGACAGTCTCATTATATACCCTCACAGGAATAGAAACTTCCAGCAAGCTGACAATCGCTTCCTTGCAGCCCGTTTTAGTGAATTTGATCAGAACATCTGAGTCCATCACAACCTTCATGGCATTCTCTAAGGCGTTCGATCACATAAAGTTGTGGCAAGAATTGCCCTTCTCTCATCGATACTTCGCGAAGCCAGCAACCATGATTGCCGACCACAAGCACTATCCTGTGATGAATATGAAAAGCATTGCTCTTCGCCTATCCTTCAGCCAACTCCGCTCGCTTCGGCCTGGGGGCCCGTCGGCCCCGCCCGTGCGCCTGGGAAGGACCTCATGAAGCTGTGCGTAGATCGTGGCCCGACCTGGGGGCAATCGCCTCACACGAGGATTATTGCGAACTCGATTCGTTTTCCAGACGTAGCAGCTTCTCCTTCATCTCCCTGCCCCAGGCATATCCGCCCAGGCCGCTCCTGGCGACCACCCGATGGCAGGGCACGAGAACGGCGAAAGGATTCGCAGCCATGGCCCGGCCCACGGCGCGCGCCGCGCCCGGATGGCCCGCGCGCAGAGCTACCTGGCCATAGGTTGCCGTCTCGCCGCGCGGTATCGCCTGCACCTGCAAATAGATCTGTTTTTGAAAATCAGTACAATCGGACATCTCCAGCTCTACCCTGGGGCAGGGCGCGCCCCACACCAGGTAGTCGGCGATCTCTTCGGCCAGTCGGGAGGGTTCGGTGGGCATTTCCTGGGAAAAGTAGATCCTCTTTAACATCTCGCCCTGCCATTCTACCAGAAGACTGCAGCCCAAAGATGGAACGAAGGCACCGGAGGTCATTCTTTGAGGATCTCGCGGAAGGTCTTGAAGCGGCCCAGTTCGATCATCTCCACGGCCAGGCGGGCGGTGTCCAGGATAGCGATGCTGGATAGGCCGGTATAGTGGCCCCAGATCTCACCAGGGTTGACCAGGAGCGTCTTGCCCTGTCTTGTTGCCTCAAAACGATGGTTATGCCCGCGGACCACGACATCGTAGAGCTGAGAGGCTACCACAGCCTTTACCAGCGGCTCCTCGGTGCCGTGCATGAGTGCGATCTTCAGACCGTTCGCCTCGATCTCCCCAAAGTCGCCCAGGTACTCGCCGCCCACGCGGGCGAACTCGCGGGCCAGGCCGACGCGGTCACCATCGTTATTTCCGTAGACCAGCTTGAGGGGAATGCCAAAGCCTTCGAAGGTATAGCAGTTGCCGGAGCCGATCATATCGCCGGCAAAGAGCACCAGATCCACTTTCCTTTGAGAAAAAACCCGCAGAGCATCCTTGACGCCCTGTATACTGTCATGGGCATCAGACATAATTCCTATGAGCATCAAACACCTGCAAAATCGCATCCCATAATTATATTTTGCCATCAGCCATACCCGGCAAAAAAGCGTTTTTCGGGCGTTAGGCTCGAAGGGCTTAAGTACAAGGAATAACCTGGTAGCGAGAGGCCCGCCTTAACTCAGCCTGGTAGAGTGCGCGGCTGTAGTATGTCTCGCACCGTAGAGGTGCTACGCGCAGTCACCGCGATGTCCCCGGTTCGAATCTGGGAGGCGGGATCTGAAAACTGTCCGGATGGTGTAGTGGCCCATCATGAAAGCCTGTCGAGCTTTCGACCCGGGTTCGAATCCCGGTCCGGGCGTTGATTTAAGAAAAGGAGAGAGCCTCGCAAGGGCTCTCAATTTACTCTATCTTTTCTCGATCTTTCACTATATTCTTCGAGGTTACTTGCTATAGCCTAGACAATGGTCTCCGCTCGGCTGCACCCATGAGGCTCACGGCCAAAGTAGAAAATTTAAATCAATGGAGGATTCCGAATAACTTAAGGTCAAGGGCCCATTTAACGAACTTTGTCCATATTTTAACGCTTTCACTCTATTATTTCTGTCTATTTCACCGGTATTTCCTCATTTTATCGGTCTTTTTCGTATCTTTTTTGATAGCTGCCGCTAAGCCTCCAATTTGCGCTTGGCAGATGTCAAATGATAAGCATTAAAAACGATACCTGTGACTATCATATTGACTCTAACCCTTGGAATTGTAGTAACAGCAACAAGTCCTGCCTTACAGACACATTTAATGAAAGCATAGAACCTCTCAACTGGCGATCTTTTGCTAGATATCCTCTTGTTACGCATTTCATCCTTATAGCCTAAAGGATGACCCCGCGTCGCTTTTTCATGGCTGCGTCATATCCTTTTATCTTGGCTACGAAGTATCATTTATCTGCATATCGAACCTCACCTTCTTGAGTTAAATCTACTTGGCTATCGTGAACATTAGCGGCTGTGACCTCAATTCGTCTAACCATACCAAATTTCTCGTCCATGGCATCATGCAGCTTGTAACCGAAAAACGACTTGACTCCTTTCTTTGCCCACGCGCCATCTTTACTTCGCCGGGTTTTAGCCTCCTCGCCACGAGGTGTATCTGCTTTTGCATGGCCAGGGTCAGATGTTATAAACGTGGCATCCTGCATGATTCCTTTTTGCACCTTGAGGTTCATAGCATCAAGCTGCCTCTGCATCTCTATCCATACTTCCTTATCCGCACCGGTCTCGGCAAGACGCTCTCTGAACTTCCATATCGTTGTGGAATCTGGAACTACCTCTGTTGTGCCAAGGAACACTCTAAACGATATGCGATCAGCTAATTCGCGTTCAAGCTGTTCATCGGAGAGACTGTAAAGCTGTTGAATGAACAGCGACTTAAGCATCACAATCACATCGAGGTTTGGGCAACCACCGCGGTCAGTATTTTCTGCCTGAAGCCCTCCCAATCTATTCTGCCCCCGATCTCGACGAGTTTATCTCCAAGCTTCTTGATGCGCTCGTACTCATGCAAAATGGCAAAATCGGTAAAGTTCCTCATGCATGGTTGTATTGTATTAATACTATTCAAACATTTCAATTTAAATAGGTTTTTCGGAATTCTCTTCCGTTTCCATCTTGACATCCTGTTAGGATTTGTCGGTCTCTAAAAATCAAACAGCGACTTCTGCTTCTTCTCCGTCGCCTGTGGGGTCTTCTTCTCCGCATTCCCCTCGCTCTCCGTCTTCTTCGGCCTGCCCCTCTTGCGGGGCTGGAGCGCGCTCCCCGGCTGGCTTTCGGGAGCTGCCGCAGGCACCGCCTGCACGGGCAGGGTGGCCTCCACCTTGAGCGGCTCTGCCACCACAACCTTTTCGACGCTAACTTGCAACGCTTCAGTCACGCCCGCATCCGCCTGCGTGGCCTGTGTATGCCCCGACACAGCCCTCGTCAGCGGCGTGCCCCCCAGCGGCTGCTGCGTCGTGCCTGTGCCGTGCCAGCCCAGCTCAATCTCCTCAAACAGCTCAGCCGCACGCATCTTCGTCGCCTCCTCGAAGATGTTCTGCACCTTCTTGGTGGAGGTGGTGCTGCCCAGGAGAAGCGCAATCTCGTCAGCATCCAGCTCCAGCTCTGCCGCCAGTGGAATGGCCTTCTTTTTGTCGGCCAAAAGGAGCCCCACAAAGCCCATCAGCTCTGCCCGAACAAACGCCGCAGAAACATGGCAATGCCGTCCGATCTTCTTCGCCGCCGAGTCACGGATGTTGCGGGCCTTCTTGGTCTGGCCCATGCGCCTCCAGCGGCTGGGAGGCCGGAAGGCGACATAGCCGTGCCGGGCTGCAGCCTTGGCAGCCTGCACCCCGCCCGTCATGAGAAAGCCGGCATAGCGCCACAGTCCATAGTTCTGCCTGAGGCGAACCCGCCCCAAAAAGACATCCGCCCGCGCCAGACGCTCATAGCCCTGCCAGAGGTCTTCGCCCGCGTAGGCCAGCGGCAGGTTCTCGTCCACCCAGTTGATGAGATCCTCCGGGCTCTCATCCAGAGCATAAGAGGCCTGCAGGGCCTCCTGGGCGCTATTGCCCTTGAATATAACCTCCAGGACTTTGAAGATGGACGACTTGACGTCACGCTCAGCCGTGGCCACGTCCTCCAGTGCGAGTGAGGCCTGACCCTGGGCTGCGGCCTGCAGATCATTCACGCCGGAGCGCATGTCGCCACCGGCCCGCTCGGCAATCATCATCAGGGCATCAGCATCGCAATCAACGCCCTCCGCCCGGCAGATCTCCCGCAGTGCCTGGGCGATGGTATTGGCCCGCACGGAGCGAAACTGTATGCCCTTGGCCGCATCCCGCAAGGGCTTTTCCATATCATAATACTCATTGGCGATGAGGAGAACGGGCTGGCGTGTATCTCTGACCAGACGCAGCATGGCCGCCGCTCCTCCCCGGTCGGCAGTGCCGTGCAAGTTGTCCGCCTCATCCAAGATAACCAGCCGCGGCTTGCCTGAGAAGGTCATAGAGCGCGAGGCCGGTCCGGCAATCTTTTCAATCATGCCAGCCGTGCGGGCATCTGAGGCATTCATCTCGATGTAGTCCCAGTCAAATTCGCGCGCCAAAGCCAGAGCAGCCGAGGTCTTGCCCGTACCAGCAGGTCCGTATAGAATGACGGCACCAGTGATGGGCGCGCCCTTCTCCCAGGATGCCGCCCAGGCGCGCAGCTCCTCTATGGCCTTGCCGTTTCCTAAAACCTGTTTGAGCGTATCAGGCCGGTACTTCTCAGTCCACTTCACCGCAGGTGGCATTTTACCTCAGAACTACCAGACGCCCTCTCTACCGGTCATCTCCTCAATCTCGATCTCCCAGATGGTCATGGGCATCCTCTCCAACTCCTCGCGGGAGAACTTCTTGCCGCCATGCCCGCCCTGCCCCTTCTTGGTGAAAACGTCAAACATCTTCTGCTTGGCCTCGACACTCTCAGACAGACGGCTGACGCCAAAGACCTCGACGCTGCACCATCTCTCCTTTTCTAAAACATCTATCTGAAAACAGACTCGGGGATTATCTGTAACATACTCCACCTTCTTTCCCTTGCCCCGAGAATGAAGGTAGATCTTGCCTTCTTGATAGACATAGGACATGGGAACGACATAAGGCCGGTCATCTTTAGACAGCCCCAACCGACCGTATCTGGCTGCAGAAAGAAGACTCGTGCACTCATCTTTAGATAAATCCCTGGGCTTCATAGCGGCAAAATTAGTCACTCATGCATTTTTAGTTTTTGCCTTCAGAAATGCACCCATTATGGCCGGCCAGATAAGAAAGCACCCGCAATTAGCAGTATCATGCCCAAAGCAATCATGGGGACGCCCGGAAAAGCCGTCTCAACCTGAAACTTGGTGGCTCCTGCCTGCGCGCCTATCAGCTTGAAGCTCTCGTTTTGCATTTCGCCGCCATGGCTCTCCATCACCTGCACCCCCACCAGAGCGATTCCAGTTAGAATCACCAGCATCCCCATTGCCGCAGCTAAATTCACGTTAACCATTGTAGATCCCCTTCATAGTAAAATATTTAGCGCTATAGATATAATGCTTTGCCTACTATTATGCCAAAAAGGTTTTACCTTGGCAGCGTCTTTCAACAGGGAATGTTCAATAAGATCCTGATCGCCAACCGGGGAGAGATTGCCATCCGGGTGATGCGCGCCTGCCGGGAGCTGGGCATCTCGACAGTGGCCGTCTACTCCGCAGCTGACAAAAACGCCCTTTTCGCCAAATACGCAGACGAAGCAGTCTTCATCGGGCCGGCCCCCTCCCGCCAGAGTTACTTGAGGATAGACAATATCATTAAAGCCGCGCTTGATACCGGTGCTCAGGCCATCCATCCCGGCTATGGCTTTCTTTCTGAGAATACAAACTTCGCTGCCGCTTGCGTGGAGAACGGCATTGTCTTCATAGGCCCACCGTCCTCTTCCATCGATGCCATGGGCTCCAAGATCACCGCTCGCCAGACCATGAAAGAAGCGGGCGTTCCAATTGTGCCCGGCATCGAGGAGGGCATCAGCGATCCTGATGCTGCCGTCGAAATCGCAGAAAACATAGGCTACCCCATTATCCTCAAGCCGGCAGCGGGAGGCGGAGGAATAGGCATGAAGATCGTGCAAAGTCGCGAGGAGCTCTTGCCCGCCTTAACCTCCTCTCAGTCTGTAGCCAGAAGTGCTTTCGGTGATGATACCATCTACATCGAAAAATACCTGACTGAGCCTCGACACATCGAGTTTCAGGTTCTGGCCGACAATTATGGAAAGACCATCTATGTCTCAGACCGGGAGTGCTCCATCCAGCGCCGCCATCAGAAGCTGATCGAGGAGTCTCCTTCGCCTGTTATGACCGAGGAATTGCGCGAGAGGATGGGCTCCATCGCCGTTAAAGCTGCCAAAGCTATCGGCTATTCCAGTGCCGGCACAGTGGAGTTCATGTATTCACGCGGCGACTTCTATTTCCTGGAGATGAATACCCGCCTGCAGGTAGAGCATCCCATCACTGAGATGGTAACCGGCGTGGACCTGGCCAAAGAGCAGATAATGGTTGCAGCTGGCTATCCTCTGGGATATGATCAATGCGATATGAAGATTAGAGGCTGGGCTATCGAATGCCGTATAAATGCAGAGGATCCGCTAAATGATTTTGCGCCATGTCCGGGAAAGATCAAGCGCTACAGAAGCCCAGGCGGTCCTGGCATAAGAGTGGACAGCGGAGTTTATACCGGCTATGTCATCCCGCCCTATTACGACTCTCTGATCTCCAAACTGGTGGCCCACGGCAAAGACCGCAAAGAGGCCATTGCCAGAATGGAGCGCGCCCTTTATGAGTACATCATTGTGGGAGTTAAGACCAATCTAATATTCCACAAAGCCGTTCTCAGAAATAAGAGATTCCGCAGTGGCGATATAAACACTCACTTCATCAAGGATGAGAATATCGTAGAGGCAGTCAAGGTTGTGGCTGTAGAGGATTATGAGAAGGGCATGTCTCTAGCTTCAGCTCTAGGTGCAGACAACCGGCAGATCGCTGCAGTAGCCGCAGCTGTAGGGTCCTACCTCAGCCAGAACCGTTCCGAGGAGAAGAGCTGAAGGTGGCATCTCTAGATATCCTCTCATTCTTGATCTCTGGAGAGTGGGTATCCGGTGAGGAGATGGCCCGGAGGCTTGCCATCTCCCGTGCCGCAGTCTGGAAGCAGGTTCAGACTCTTCGCCAGAGGGGATACGAGATCTCCTCCTCTACTGGGAAGGGCTACCGATTGACCAAAAAAATCGATCTTTTAGATGCGGACCGCATCTCCCGCAGCCTTAAGACAGGGTGGCTGGGAAGAGATATGCACATCTATGACGAGGTCAGCTCCACCAATGCAGCTGCCCTCGCTCTGGTCAGCAGCTATCGCAATGGCACTGTCATCCTGGCTGAGACCCAGACACAGGGCAGGGGAAGACTCTCTCGACCCTGGGCTTCGCCCCCCGGCGGAATATGGATGAGTCTCGTCTTGAAGCCGTCAATGGCGCTCAATCATGTCTACCGGATAAACATGGCTGTAAGTGTCGCACTCTGCCGGGCCCTTTCCTCTATCTTCGGCCTGGATGCCGGCATCAAGTGGCCCAACGATCTTTTAATCCGGGAGCTTAAGATCTGCGGCATACTCATGGAGGTGGGAGCACAGGTAGACCGGCTGGATTATGCCGTGGTGGGACTGGGCCTCAATGCCAATAATGACCTGTCCCAATTTCCAGCTGAGTGGAGATCCTCCTCTCTGGCGGCAGAGCTGGGCCACGGCATCGACCGGTGCGATCTTATCTGTAGAATTCTTGAGGAGATTGAAGTGGCGTATGAAAATCTGGGAAGCAATGAGATCTTTGAAGAATGGCGCAGCCGTTCGCTCACCCTGAATCGGCAGGTGCGCATCACCTCTGCAGCAGGCGACCTGGTAGGCGAAGTCGTGGATCTGGCAGAGGATGGCGCACTAATACTTCAAGTTGGAGAGGTGCAAAAGAGAGTATTGGCAGGAGACTGCATTCATCTGCGATCCGCTGCGGCGGGGGCGACTGTGAGGGGAAGATGAGACCGAGAAAGGTGCGCGGCATTGCCAGGGATACGCTGCGATTCATCTTGGAGGCATCACGCTCCTCTCTGCCGGTGGAGTTTGCTGGGCTGCTTCAGGTTGATGAGGAGATCATCACCGAGGTCCTCATACTGCCCGGCACGGAAAGCTCCCGGATGAGCGCTCTGGTTCGGCTTTACATGCTGCCTAATATGGCAGTGGCGGGTTCTGCACATAGCCATCCTTCCGGAGACCTCAGGCCATCCGAGCCGGACCTCATCTTTTTCTCACGTACCGGGGACTTCAACATCATCGTCGGCCCGCCATTTGACGAGCAGAGCTTTGCCTGCTATGACGGTGCGGGAAGGCGGCGCGATCTGGCAATTTTAGATGTTGAGTTTAAGGACGATGGCTTTGATGAGGACTTTGAAGATGATTTTGGCGATGAATTTAAAGAGGACCGGCCTTGACCCTGGTAGTGGCCACCGGCACCTTTGACCTTCTTCATCCCGGCCATGTCCTCTACCTGGAGCGCTCGCGAGCTTTGGGCGACGAACTGGTGGTTATTGTCGCCAGGGATGTGAATGTTCGCCACAAGCCCAAACCTATACTGCCTGAGCAGCAGAGGCTGAGGATGGTATCATCCCTCAAGGTCGTGGACAGAGCTGTATTGGGCGAGGAGACGGATATCTTCCGCACGATAGAGCAGCTCAAGCCGGATATAATCACATTGGGCTATGATCAGCATTTTGATAAGGCAGCTTTGCAGACTGAGCTGTTTCGTCGTGGCCTTCATCCCAGAATTGTGCGTATTGAGGAGCATGAGCCCTGCCCTCTTTGCAGCTCCAGCCGCATTGTAACCAAGATCCTGGAACGTTTTCGGGGGCGGCGAATCTGATCCCTGAGTGATGCCGTCAAGTACTTATACAGTTCTCTCGTTAGCGGGCCTGATGGCCAGAGTTGCAGTAGGAGGAACCTTCGATCCCATTCATGATGGGCATATCTCCTTGCTGAGGCGTGCCTATGAGCTGGGAGGAGAGGGCGAGGTAGTAATTGGTCTTACCTCTGACGAGATGGCCAGAGAGAGCCGAACCCGCTTCGTGAGCGATTTTGAGGTACGGGCGAAGAATTTGCGGGCGGTCGTAAAGAGGTGCTTTGGCATTGAACATGCCAACATCATAAAGATCGACGACCAATGCGGCTCATCCATCTATGAAGATTTTGATTTTATCGTCGTCTCTCCCGAGACCTTGCCCATGGCTGAGAAGATCAATCGGCTGAGGGCAAAGAAGAACCTGAAAGGTCTCATGATATCCGTGGTTGAGTATCAGCTGGCTCAGGATCTTGTGCGCATCAGCTCCACCCGGATCTATGAAGGAAAGATTGACAAGCACGGCAAGGTTCTGATTGGCTGATTATTGATTGGATTTGCATTGAACTGATTTCATTAGTCACGTTTTTTCCAGCAACTACTTGTGGTCCTGAATTTATCAGGCTTACACCATGATAAAGTTTATGTATATGTCGTTAAACCTGCATAATTGTATTGTATTAAGGTGTGATATATTATGCCAGATACAGATGACTATTTCGGGCCCAAGGCGATATATGACCACTTCATGAAGATAACAACATTAAAACATCCCTCTCGTGATGAAGCCCATTCGGAAGATGGCAATGAAGATGAAGTGCGGGAATATGTGGCTGATTGCGCCAATAAAATTGACAATATCGAGAAGCCTATTTTTTACGAACCTGATGCAACGGATGCCGGCAAGCGGGTTATCGTCGTTCGCAGGCCGGGATCGGGGAAATATTCCGATGCTCCATACGTCACTCTTCAGGCACACATGGATATGGTATGTTTCCCTAAAAATGATATCTTTCCCCTAAAAGTTTTTGACTATGAAATCAACGGCGCGAAATGGATAAAGGCTGGAGAAATGGATAGCATCAGCGATCCAAAGAAGGGCACCACTCTGGGTGCAGACGATGGCATCGGCGTGGCAACGGCCCTGGCGCTCCTGGAGGATGAAACGCTAAAAGAGTACCCTCTGGAGTGCTTCTTTACCGTCCAGGAAGAGAATGACATGGGCGGAGCAGAGCACTTCGATAAGAATCTTCTTAAGGGCCGGCAATATATCAATCTTGATGCTGAGAATGAAGCGACCATATTCTACGGGTGCGCAGGCGGTTGTGATGTCTCATTTTCAGGAGCCGTTGAGCGGTCGAATATGGAGGATGATTTTGTCGCTCTGAATGTATCGATTTCGGGCCTTCGTGGCGGACATTCGGGTGTCAACATCAACAATGGTAGGCTCAATGCCATAAAAGGCTTGACTGAAATCCTCATCAATCTCAATGAGAGGATTACTAACCGAGATGTTGGAGAAATCTCCGGTTATGACATGCGCCTTATTTCGATGCAAAGAGATGAGCAGACCAAGATGAATTCCATCCCCAGCAGCGCCGGCGCCGTTGTTGCCATTCCCAAGGAAAAAAAGGAGAGTTTTGAGAATAATTTTGCTGCTCAATGCAATGCATTAAAAGCGCTCTATCAGCCTGAAGAGGATAAATTCAGCTGGCAGGTCTGCTGGCAAGGAGATGTGCAGGCTAAGCCGCTGAGTAGGATATCCACTGATGCGCTTCTTTGCCTGCTGAGCCGGATACCTCACGGCGTCATCCGAATGATACCGCAAGAAGATAACGTCAAGCTGGTCGAGACATCGAGCAACCTGGCGGGAATTGAGATCGGCAATGACACTGCTGTCATCAAAGGCTCAAACCGCAGCTCCAATGATGCTCACATGACGGCTCTGAAGAATATCCAGGATAACATAGGCGCCTGCTTCAGTTATGTCGTGAAATATACCGATGGATATCCATCCTGGCAGCCGAACGAAAAATCTCAGTTGCTTGCAATAGCAAAAGGCGTTTACGGGAGCAAATATCCTCAATATGACGCCACCGTGATTCATGCCGGTCTGGAATGCAGCCAGGTCGTAGCTAAATACGGCAGCGACATTGATTGCATCTCCATCGGTCCCACCATAGTCGATCCCCACTCGGGTGGCGAACGTCTCAAGGCATCAACTGTGGAACAATTCTATGATGCTGTGACCCAAATTCTTCATAGAATTTTCAAGAAGGAGTAGCATGGAATTGACTTTCGGGCTGGGACGAGGCGAGAGAACATCAAGGAGCTGAGGAGCGATAGCAAAAAGATGCATTTGATTTGATGGCAAAGGCCAATCCTTTTTAAGGTAGGTAGTCATAGTTGATGATATGGCTGAAAAAAACCGAGCCCAAGGCAAAAGCAAAAAAGCAATGACCAAAAAGGAAAGGCAAAAAAAGAAGAAAGATGCAAACCCGATTATAGTGAACAAGTGAGACTTTCCTTTTTTATGCAGGAACAGTCTATATCATTTTTCAAAACATGTCCGAGCGGCTTGAGGATCATTTCGGCCCGCACTGTTGCGGGCATTGGTTATGTACTCGCGTCTTCCGGACAGGGATGCGAAGGGAGTACATCAAGGGGCTGAAGGAAGCCTATTTAACCTGCATTCCACAATTGGGGATCTAGTGTCTCGTCAACTCTGTAATGTCGGATAAAGCCGAGATAGTTTTACCCTTGCATCTTCTGTTGTGAATTGCCAATTTACCTTTGCTTTTTTTGTTATCCCTGAATTTCGATATTGTCGATTCTTCTTTTCAACCCACATTCCGTAGTTTCAGTTCATCCCGTAATAATTTTTGCATTCCTGTCCCAGCAATGATAGGATCGTTTTCTGCGGTCCGCTCAGGTTCTCGCTGGCTTTAATGATTTTGCCACTTTCGATAACAATCGCATGAATTACGCCCATAAAGGTCTCGAAGACCCATCTCATAGTCGGTCTTTGCGTTGGCTTATTGAGCTGATTGGGAACAGCCTGTCCTGTCTCCTTGAGTTTCTCTCTAAGCCTCCATTCGGCAAAGGAGTAAATGAGAATACTGAGAACCATAATCATGCATAGTGAGTCTATTCGTTCTTCCTTCTTGAGATAGACTTCTGAAGTCTAATCCGAGTAATCACCAGATCCCAGTGATATCATCATTCTATTCAGTTAGAGGATTGCTCACTGAACTTGAAAAAATCAAGATATGTGTGCCTAAACTTTGGGGATGCCAGGATGGTAAGCCAACCTGCTCTCTGGTAAGCCGACGAATTCCGATTCAATCGCTATCGCTCTTTGACACGGAAATCAGACGCTCTACCCCGCCTATCTCCTTGATGAATGCCGCTACCGCATCCGGCACCAGTCCGGACCATTCGCCGTTCTCTCTCATCAGCTTGCGGATGGCCGTCCCGGAATACTGGTCTCTTTGGTACATGGGCGACCTTCTTATCCGTATGCCGGCTTCGGACATGAGCTGGACCACCAGAGGATTATTGGAATAGATTACATCAAAACGAGGCACCATGGATCGCAGGTGAGAAGCCCATACACAGTTTCGCTTTATATCCTGCAAAGGTGTGACGACAGAGCGCTCTCTCAGATCGCTCTCGCTCAAAGCGGCATATATCATCTCCATCCTCTCGCCACCGGTGAAAGGATTCTCGGGAGTATGGCTCTCCTGGGCGCTGCCGATTACTATCACAATCTCATCCACCTCCAGAGCTATCTTCTCCAAAACCGCCTGGTGTCCTAGGTGATAGGGCTGGAAGCGCCCAATGTAGAGTGCCCGTTTGATCTTCAAATCCCCTCTTGACTTGCCTATCGCCTACTTGCCGATAACCTGTTTTCCAATCAGCTTGATGGCGCTCTCCTTATTGGGGCCGATGGGCGATCCCACTACTATCTGGGTGACGCCGGTCTTGAGAAGCTCATCAACCCTTGCCCGACAATCCCCAGGTGCACCGGAGACTGAGAAGGCCTCGGTCATTTTGGCCGTTACTGCCGCCATAGCTGTCTTAAAGTCGTATTTGGCTATAGCCTCGGAGATAGTCTTGGCCTCATCCATGCTGATTCCGTGCCTTTGCAGCACATTCTCAGGCGAGCCGGCTACGATGAAGGCCACCACTATCTTGGAGGCATTAACGGCTTTGGCCGGATCTTTATCAGCACTGAAGCTGGCATAGGCACAGACCTGCACATCATCAGGTCTTCGGCCAGCCTTTTCAGCACCTTGTCTGATCATGGGCACAGCGAATTTGAAGTCCTCGGGATGGGAGGCATTGATGAGCACGCCGTCTGCTATGGCTCCGGCCAGCTCCAGCATCTTCGGTCCCTGAGCACCGATGTAAATAGGGATCTTGCCGGCGGCAAAGGCCATCTGCGCACCTTTGAAACCGCCCTGGTTTACCTGCTCGCGGGAGAGGAAAGCGCGAATGGCCTGAACAGATTCCTTGACGCGTGTGAGCGGCTTGTCCCAGTCGATGCCCATCTTCTCGAAGGTGGCTTTGTCTCCAGGGCCTATTCCCAGGATGGCCCGCCCGCCGGACAGCTCGTTTATGGAGGCGATGGACGAGGCAATGATGGCTGCATTCCTGGTGTAGGGATTGGTGACGCCCGTTCCCAGCGAGATCTTATTGGTCATCATCGACAGCACAGCCAGAGTGGTCCAAACGTCTCGGTTATTATAGTGATCTGTGATCCAGATATTCTTAAATCCGGCATCCTCTGCCAACTTTGCCATATAGCCGATCTTCAGGACCGATTCATCGGGCACAAACTCAATTCCAAACAACTCAAATCTCCTCCAGCTCGATGCGGTCCCCGGCCTTGAGGCAGAACGCCTCGGCGGCATTTCCCTGGTTGACCGCAATTTCTGCAAAGCCATGGCTTCCCTGGGTTATAAGCGGTTCGATCCTGCGTGCCTGGGCATAGGTCATTACGGGCTTCAACTTTATCCCCTTCAGGCTGACCGGAGAGGCGGGAAGATTTCGCATATTCAGGATGAGGTTGCCGAAGCGATCTACATAGATGATCGTGGCCTGCCATCCATTATCTGTTTTCTTCGCTGCTCCGAAATTCAGGTCTTTGGGCCGAACTTTAGGGCCCATGCCCGCAGGACTCTTGCCTGAGGCCAGCAAGGCGGCGACTGGAGCGAAGACGTCCCTGCCGTGGAAGGTATTTGAAGCAGAAGCAAATGCTAAACCCAGTCCCAGAACCTCTTGAGAGATGGCGATCTTGTAGGCTTGGGGCGGATTGCCCGGCGCGGCAAGGCTGCGTGCTGCCGGCAGGAGCAGGCCGTTGTCCGGTCCCACGAAGATCTGCCCGCCGCTCTCCACCACCAGGCCCATCCTGTCCGTGCCCACGCCGGGATCGACCACACAAATGTGGATGGTGCCGCAGGGAAAGTAGCGGACAGTGGAGAGCAGGGCAAAGGCGCCGGCGCGCACATCCTGGGGCGGGATGTCGTGGGCGATGTCCACGAAGGTGATATTCTGAGCTTTATCCCCCAGCCGGGAGAGGATCACGCCTTTCATCTGCGCCGGGTAAAATGAGCCGAAGTCGGTGAGAAGCGTTATGATCTTCATGCCGTCAGCACCTGGATATCAGCTTGCCTCGATACCACCAACTCTTCGCTTCCCTGATAAATCGAGACCGTACCTCTGATGCTCACACGGTCTCCCGCTCGGATCCCGGATTGAAGCTCCTTAGCACCAGCTTTAGCGGGTATGAAAACGGGAAGCTCTGTTGCATCCAGCTTGAGGAGAAGGTTGCCTCCGCTTTTAGTGGGCTTTATCTCCAATACGATTCCGTCTACAAAGATGCTGGTGCCGGCATCCTTTTGGGAAACTGAATCATAAGAACTATCCGTCTGACCATCATCTGGAGCAAAAGCCCAAAAGGCCACCGCCAGAGATCCCAGGGCCATGAGAAGCAACACTACTACGATCTTCTCCTCTTTTTGCATCCTCATGACAGTCCATCCCGCGCCATAGCCCAGGCTATTTTGCAAGCTTTTCGCGATTGTGCAAAAAAAATGTATTTCAAATAATTATTCTTTTATTTCTTAGCTTCCGGTTTGACACCATAGTACTGCTGCCAGCCCTTCTCCAGATGCTCCAGACAGATGTCGCATACACCCTTGTACGCGCCCTCCGGGTAGGTGAGGTTATGGACGGGAGCCTTTATGGGAAAGAGCAGCGGTCGTGCACGGGTACATAGTTCGCAATCAGCCATTTTAATTCATCTCCTACGAAATGTTGGATGAAGCTTCTCATGTTTAAGTTTTCTCTCCGAGGGTTTCATGTCTCATGGGCACAATAGTCCTCCATCCCCCTCACAATCTCGGCCAGTTCCTCCACCAGCGCCTCATCTACCTCTGCAAGCATCACCTTTCGCACAATATTCGTCACCTCGATATCGGCCATGACGATCTTGGGAAGACTGCTGTGCTTGAAGCCCTCCACCACAACGTAGTCTACCCCGTCCCTCTCCAGTTCAGCCAGGGCGCAATCAAGATCGCTTCGCTCGCGTGTCACCTTGAGGCGCGCGTTGCCCAGGCCCAGGACCACATCTGCTCCGGCATCGAAGTGGCGCTTGGTGTCTCCCCGGTCCACATCGTGACCGGCCATGTTCTTGATCGTGCCCACCTTACCATGTTTGGCCAGCGACGCTACCAGGGCGGCAACCAGTGTGGTCTTGCCTGTCTTCTTGGTTCCTACTACGGATATTACCTTCATATCATTTGTTCTCGATCACAGATGGTTTGCATTTCTTTGCTCAGGCGCGCAGGAGTTCGATTAAGAATCTCGCGAATCCATTCAGGTCTGCTACGCGAACATTCTCGTTCAGGCCGTGGATATTGCTCTCAAGCTGCCTGCCCACCCCAAAGACACAGGTGGGAATGCCGGTCTTCTCTGTGGCATAGGCCTGATCAAGGCTGCCCTGCGCTCCGGAGAGCCGGGGGAAAAAGCCCATGCCTCTCTTCACTGCCTCCCTCACCTCCCAGACCCAGGGATGATCCGGGTTGACACTCATAGGCGGATAGCCGGGATAAAACTTGAGATCAAAGTCGACATCCAACAGTCTCAGTGTCCTCTCTATCTCTGCCATAGCCTCATCCATGCTCTCTTCCGGTATCACCCGCCGGTCGCCGCGCAGATTGCACAGGTCCGGCACAATGTTCTCCTTGATGCCCCCATTGATCATAGTAATATTGAGGATAGGCATGAGATTCTTCTTTCCAATGGCTTCCAGGGCGGAGCTGGCAGGCAAAAGAGACCTTCTGGCCTGTACCACCTTTTTAAGATCCATGAGCGCGTCCATGATGGGTATAGACCTTTCTACCGCATTTACCCCCAGAAAACTGGAGCCGCTGTGCACTGACTTGCCATGGACTACCAAATCCCAGTGTATGATGCCGTTGCTGCCTATCACCACATCATCAGAAAAGCCGTCCATGCAGAGCATCAGATCCCCTTTTACCAATCCCAAATCGGTGAGATAACACAGGCCGGAGTAGCCGCCCACCTCTTCGTCAGTGGTTAAGAGAACTGAAAGATTGTACTTGGGCTTGCCGCACTCCAGGAGTGTTTTCAAGGCAGCAATTAATGCGGCAATCGATCCCTTGCAATCGGAGACGCCCCGGCCATAGACTCTTGCGTTCTTTACCACCGCCTGGAAGGGATCGCTATCCCAGGCACCTTCTGCCGGCACAACATCCAGGTGGGCATAGATCACCAGCGTCTTCTCTGCTCCCACGGAAAGGTCGGCGCGCAGGTTGTAGCGATCGCCCACTAACCGCCGGTCGCTGCATCTTGCCAGAAATACCTCCTCTGGCATGACCATCTTTTGCGTGGCAAAGCCCATCCCCTGAAATATCGGGACGAGCCAGTCCACGATCTCCTCATAATTGCTGCCCGGAGGAGCAACGGTCTTAAAACTGATGATTCTCTTTAGCAGATCCATGAGATAATTGGCATCGGGCGAGGGGACAATATCGGGCATCATGCATTCCTTCTAAAATCAGAACCCAATAAGCCACGACTGCATATTAAATGCTTTGTGAGATGTTCCAAGCTGCAATAGTAATAGCTTCGATCCCTGCCAGTATCATCTGGATGCAGGAGACAATTGGCAGGGCTGGAGGAGTCTGCATCCGTCCTATCAAGATGGTTGCAAGACTCTGATCAATGATGCAGGCAATAGCCACGAAAGCAATGCATTTTTCGTATTTCTGTGGCACTTTCACCAATAGTCCTTCCTATATGATGAGGCTCTTTCCGCTCATTGCTTCCGGCTGAAGGATGTGGAGGAGCTGTAGTGCCGTGGGCGCAATATCCGCCAGAATACCGTCCTCGCGCAGGCTGTATTTCTGGCCGTCGTTCATTATCAGCGTGAAGGGCACAGGATTAGTTGTATGAGCCGTATGCGGCTGGCCGGAGGTCAGATCGAGCATCTTCTCTGCATTGCCGTGATCGGCAGTGAGCAGCACATAGCCGCCCATCTTGAGAATCTCATCGACGACGACGCCCACGCAGCCGTCCACCACCTCGACTGCTTTCACAGCAGCCTCGAATATTCCGGTGTGGCCCACCATGTCGGGATTAGCGAAATTGAGAACGATAAGGTCGTACTTGTCGCTTTGGATGCGCCCTATTATCTCGTCCCGAACCTGCAAGGCGCTCATCTGCGGCATTAGATCGTAGGTGGCAACTTTAGGAGAAGGTATGAGGCATCGGTCTTCTCCTGGATTGGGCTCCTCCTTTCCGCCGTTAAAAAAGTAAGTGACATGAGCATATTTCTCAGTCTCGGCTATGCGTAGCTGTGTGAGGCCCGCTCTGCTGATCACCTGGCCGAGAGTGTCGTCCAGGTTTTGCGCCGGGAAGGCAATGGGCACATTCAATGTGGCATCGTACTGGGTCATGCAGGTGTAGAAAACCCTGATCGGCTTTGGGGCAAAGCCCTGAAAATCCTTATCCAAAAAGGCTCTGGTGATCTCGCGGGCTCTGTCCGGCCTGAAATTGAAGAATATGATGCTGTCGCCATCTTGGACCAGACCCTCATCATCGACCAGGGTCGGCTGCAGGAATTCATCATTCTCGCCTCGCAGGTAGCCCTTTTCCACTGCATCCCTGGCAGTTGCGGCTCGCTGACCAACTCCATCAGTCAGGCAGCGATAGGCCTTCTCCACCCTATCCCAGCGTTTGTCTCTGTCCATGGTGTAGTAGCGACCCGAGACGGTAGCCACCTTGCCAGTGCCGATCTGCTGCAGTTTCTCCTCCAGCTCCTGCAAATAGGAAAGGGCGCTTCGGGGAGGCACGTCCCTACCGTCTAAAACGGCATGCACATAAACATTCACCAGGCCTATCTTCCTGGCCATCTCCAAGAGGGCGTAAAGATGGGTGTTGTGGCTGTGCACTCCTCCGTCAGAGAGAAGGCCGATCAGATGAAGCCTGGCACCTTTTGCTTTTTGCATGGCCCGCAGCAATACTTCGTTATCGGCGATTGTGCCCTGCTCAACTGCCAGGCTGATTCGAGTATAGTCCTGGTAGACGATTCGGCCGCCTCCTATGTTGAGGTGGCCCACCTCAGAATTTCCCATCTGGCCGCGCGGCAGCCCTACGGCCAGGCCCGAAGCGGCAAGAGTTGTCGTCGGGTAATTCTTCCAGAATCGATCCAGGTTGGGCTTATGCGCCTTGGCTATGGCATTGCCCTCAACTATTGGGCTTATGCCGAAGCCGTCCATGATTATGATTGCTAAGGGCTTCATCTCAGGGTTAGCTTGGTTGCAGCGAATATATTAGATCTGCTCTTTGAAACCCTCTTTGCCGATGAGCGGAACGAAGATCACGCCCATCTTCTCCTCAATAGAAAAGCCGTTCTTTCTTGTCACCAGATAAAGCTCCTGATAGTCCCTGCCCACGGGCAGGACCATCTTGCCGCCCACCTTAAGCTGCTGCTTGAGCGGCTCTGGCACCTGGGGGGCGGACGCGGCCACGCTAATGCGATCGTAAGGAGCATGCTCAGGCAGGCCGAGGCTTCCGTCTGCCTCGATCATGGTCACATTCTTTATGCCGGCACTTTCCAGATTCCTCCTGGCTGCAGCCACCAGCTGCGGCTTGCGCTCCACAGAATATATCAATCCATTGGGGCCTACCATTTCCGCCATCACTGCAGCATGATAGCCGCTTCCTCCCCCTACCTCCAGGACGGTCATTCCCGGCTGAAGATCGAGAAGATCGCACATTATAGCCACCATGTGAGGGGCGGAGATGGTCTGGTTTTGTCCGATGGGAAGAGGTGTGTCCTCGTACGCTCGGCTTTGCAGTGCATCGGGGAGGAAGAGTTCTCTGGGAACGCGGGACATGGCTGATATGACGGATTCTTTTACGTTGCCCTGCAGGCTGCCCAAGAGTTGCTCTTTGTTCAAAGCTCCCGACCCCAAATCCTCTGTATATCTTTGGCTTCGGCTCTGTCGGCAAAGCCCTCGCCGCGCAGCTTCATCTTAACGATGACGAATTTGAAACCTTCCACCTTTCTGGCTTCCCCAACCTCAAATACCTCATCGCCGGCAACATTGATCTTAAGCGAATGGGTCTTGCCGTTTCGATAGACTGAGATTCTGAGCGGCACCTCATCCGTGGCCCGGGCCCAGACGGTCAATACCATCTCAGCCGGAGCGCTTCCCACCCGGCGATCTGTCTCTAGAGATGCGATCTCGGTCATGACCACATCCTTTGCAGGATCGTCCACCAAAAGCTCATCGCCGACGCGCAGCACTTCTTTGGCCGGGATTTTGATGTAGTAAGGCTCAGATTGCTCGTCATTGCTTACTATGACTTTGAGGTTGACCAGCCGCTCGCGTTCCACCTGAACGGAATGAACAGTCTCGCATTCAACGCATCGCACTAGATTCTCCTGGCCGGATTTGATCAATGAATGCTCAGTATCGGCACCACAGGTAGGACAGAAGATCTGATCATCAAGCATAGCATATTATTATTCCACAGAGTATTTAAAGTATGGCGGCTAGCCGGCCTTCCGCTCATGGCTGCCGTCCGGCGGCGCAAATGATGCAATGAAGGACCGGGATTGGTTTTTCAGGAATTGCATATTTTTAACGAGGGAAAAATTTTTTAATGAAGACGAAATATCTATACGTATGAAAGAAGTTGTTCAAGATAAGGTCTGCACTTCGGATCGCGGCATGGACGAATGCTGCAACATTGCCGAGAGCATGATCGAGGAGCTTCATCAGATCGCATTGCCAGGGTTTTCCATTGCCACCTCTGCTAACAGAAGGCATAAGGGCTCGCTTAAGGAGAGGCTTCTTCGCCAGATAAGAGCTGCGAGAAAGGTGGCCATGGTATGATCCGAAAGAAATTATTTTCATATTTTACCTGGTAAAAAAGTCTGCTCAGGATATATCTAGACAATTCTCTAAAGATCAAAAATTCAAATCAAGGAAAATTATTTTTAGTATGTAAGGCACATTTTTTATTACACGAAAACTATTTATATTAATCTAGTTACTAATTTAGTGTGGACACCGACTCTAAAGCCTGCTCTATCCCGCAATCATGCTCTGAGGTGGAAGTAGACCTCAAGAGGCTGGACCGCATGCTTCAGGCGGCCCACCGCAGTTCCATCGACATAAAAGATAGCTACGACTTTTACGTTCTGGCACTCAAGGAGTTTAATAAAGAAAACCTCTCCGAGTCCTATCTCTACTGCGATCGGGCCAGGTACGAGCTTACCTCAGCTATCAACGATGCCAAGATCAAGATCAAAGGCACCCGATTTCACAGCCTGCGCACCCTCTCTTACTTCTTCAAGCTCTACGGGCTGTATGCGGTGATCTTCGCCTCTCTGGCAGTAATTCTTTTCAGCTTCCTGATCACCAGATTCTCAGAGGTGAGCATTCTGGGCGTTCCCCTCTGGTCCTCGTTCTTCGCGGGCCTGGGCTCCTCCGCCCAGATCCTGACTGGAATTGCCGACGACCTGCGCCGCTATGGCATGGCCTCGCGCTACAAGAGGCTCTGGTACATGGCATTGCCGCTGCTGGCTATGGTCTTCGGCTATATGGCCTATCTCTTCGTCGGCTCCGGCTTCATTGCCCTGGACGGCAGCACAGATAGCCGGATGTTTTCCATCATGTTCATCTGCTTTCTGACGGGATTTCTCACCAAGTGGCTGATCAACCGGCTCTCGCGAATGTCCAGGGACATTTGAATTTGCGCCGTCTAGGCTGAAAGGAGATTGAGACTCTAATGGAGCGTCACGACCGGGTCAATGCCGTCGCACTGACCAGCAACGGAAGGCGCACGGTATCCGCATCAAACGATAATACTCTCAAGAATCCACATCCCATCCCTAGCACGGCACCGCCACGTAGATGTTGTGCTTGTTGCTCACAATCTGCACCCGCACGCTCCCCTGCTTGATGGGGCAGTCCATCACCGATACCACCCGGTTTTTGGCGATGCCCAACTGTTCACCCTGCACCCAGCCTGGAGCCTTGATCTCAACCCATGTCTTCTCCTTCTTCTCAAAGACCGTGGGGATAGTGGGCCGCCTCTCAATCTTGAAGTCCTGGGCCTTGAGGCGAAGGGGAATGGAGAACTGCTTCTCCCACTCTGCCATGCTGCGATTGTAAAACTGCCACCAGTTCTGGGCCTTGACCTTGCCCGGAGACCGCCCCAGCCGGTAGTGCTCGAATTTCTGGATGCCCAGTGGCGGCCACCTCTTTCCCGCGCCGATCGACTGAGCGAAGCTGATCAGCTCCGGCATATCCTCGTCGTTGATGCCCGGGATTAAGACGGGCGCAATCAAGAGGTCGATCTTGCTTTGCACTATGCTCTTTGCCGCCTGCTTAATCTTTTCGATATCAAAGCCGGGCATGCCGGCCAGGAAGGCGGCCTTCTCCGGCTGTAGAGAATGAATGGAGAGGTTGATCCGGTCCAGGCCCGCCTCAGCGAGGGCGGCGATTCGCTCATCATCGAGCAGGGTGCCGTTGCTCTGCATGGAGACAACGCTCACCTCTTTTATTGCCTTGAGCCGCGCCACCAAGGGCACAATATCCGGGTAGAGCATGGGCTCGCCAGGTGAATCGATGTGGCACTCCACTCCCGGCCCCTTGAAGGGGGCGATCTCCTCCACCGCCTCCATTAGATAGTCCAGCTCCACCTGGTAGTCTGTGACGCGCGAGCGAGAGTGCGGGCCGGCATCCACCGAGCAGAAGGGGCAACTTAAGTTGCAGCCGCAGCTCGGCCTGATCTGCAGCAGGCTGCTGCCCCGATCGACCACGCCGAAATAGATGCACCCCACAAGGGGGATTTGCGATTTACGAGTTATGTGAAAGAGAGACATTTGAGATCCTTTGCATGCTGTCAATTCTCTTCTCCGCTTTAATCTCTCCTCTCGGGCTGAGTCAATTTCCTGTTCCTCTTAAACAAAAAATAACAATTGTTAGCAATTGACGTTAAAGCAAAGGATATATATGCGTTAAGTGTCGTACCTATTTAATGGTGATAAAAATGAGAAAACTAGCGATAGTTGTTGCATTAGTTGCCGTGCTTGCATTGACAATACTTTATGGGTTTGCAGTAGCAGGTGAACGCGAAGGGCCTGCACCTAATTCAGGTGACGGAATTTCTGACGGTTCCGGAATGGACGACCCCCATAATGCAGATCCCGGTGCAAATTCCCCTGGCCCCGCACCTAACTCCGGTGATGGAATTCCTGACGGCTCAGGATTTTAAATTATTTTTTACTCATCATCCGTCCATACGGGCAGATAAAAAGACACATCCCGCACACTCCATATCCCGTCTTCTCCTCCAGCTCCTTCAGGTACCGCTCGCACTTTCGGGCATCATATCTTGCCTCCCGCGGTTCATCTTCCCGGAAGGGCCGTCCGGTGAATGCGGCCTGGGGGCAAATTTCCACGCACTTTTGGCATTCTCCGCAGCGCTCCGCCATTGCTTCGCCTGTTGCTTTCAGCGGCGCGTCGGTCAGCACCGTGGCCCAGCGCACCCGCGGTCCCGCCTGGGGAGTGATCAGCAGGCAGCTTTTGCCGATCCAGCCGAGACCTGTCAGATGTGCCGCCAGCTTGTGAGAGAATACGGCGGCCACTCGTTCATCGACCACAGCGCGCTTTGAGGCGGGAATTGGCAATGCCCGGTAACCCTGGCGCTGCAGCGAACTGCTGAGGCGCAGGGCGATGGTGTCCAGGAGGTCGTTTACTGTGTCGTAAGCGTGGTGCTTGTATTCCATTGCCACCGCCTTATCGCTTCGTTCAGGAAGCCGGTCCACGATTGAGTTAAGCAGGGCAATTCCGATGGAGATCGCCCGGGGATATTGGGCCAAACTTTCCCCACCCTGCCATGCGATGAAATCACGGGCTGGCGCAAGATCGGCCACGCCGAAGAAATCCGCACCCCAATCCTCCGCGATCGCACAAATTTTGGCATCCAACTGCATGACTTGATTATTTTTCCATTGCTCAATAATAATAGCTGCGGTGAGACAGACGTTTCGATGGGGCCGCAGCTTTTCAGCCATGGATAGAGCGGCTATTTTTGGGCATTTATAGATCTCGAAAAAAATCGCATTTTTCGAGCATCGACGATCTTTTCATTTATGCCTCGGACAGGCGCAAACCTCGGCATTCTTGCCCCTGTGCGATCATGTAGCGAGCATGTGGGCGATCTATCTTTGTGAGTCTCCTACTAACCGCCAGGTCGAATATATTTAGAGATCATAATCGAGATCCAACGTCGGTGAGTGATCATATGCACCATAACAAGGGCTACAACGATCCAGCCAGTAAGCAGGTGGAGGTGTGCCCACATGGAGAGCGCAATTCCCCAGAATACATCTGCATTCATCAATTCCGTCTCGGTGCCATTCTCACTAGGACGGATGTGTTCCCCTCCCATGATCGCATACCCCGAGATAGTGCATATTACAAAGATTAGGAAGGCTAAGGCATCGATCCAAAAGTTCCTTTTATTTTTATTTGTCTTCATTTTTCTCTCCCGTTGACTTTAACTTTATACTTGCCGCAGCGATATATCTCTCCGGAACCTGCATTACAAATGGCTTTTGGGAGATGCGCATCCATAGCATCACACCTGCCAGTCCGACCAGGATATTCATCATGCCCAGGACCAAAATTGTATTGCTCCAGTTCAGGGATATTATGGTCATGCCAATACTTCCCAGGAAGGTGGCAAAGCAGTTCAGCAGAGCCGCAGCAGATCCCGTATCCTCTCTTTGCTGCTCCAGCATTAAATTTGCGCCGGGTACTCGCACACCGCTTCCACAGATGGTTGCCGGCAAGAGCACAATGGCCAACATCCAAGGCTGAAAGCCACCAACAAATGATATGAGAAGACCGCTTGCGGATATTATCGCAAAGCAGGCGAGGATAATAGATCTGCGGGTGTATCTTCTGGACACTCGCATATAAAGTATAGGGCCAAAGATCATTCCAATGGCATTTATGGCGAAATAGTAGCTGTAAACCTGCGCGTTGAGCCCAAAACCATTTATATAAATATAGGATGATGAGGCTATGAACGCCATCGCGGATACCATCGGCAAAGAAAACAGGCAGAGTAGAGACGAAAAGCCTGGATTCCTTGCGACTGTGTAAAGCCTCCCCAGTGTCTGCAGAATTGAGCCGGTGTTGCGTTTGTCTATTGTCTCCTGCAATGCTATGCTTCCTGCCAATGCCAGGAGGCCGATGAAAGCCAAGGCCAAGAATTCTCCCCTCCAGGACATGAACTTCAGTAGGAGTGCACCAAGGACCGGGGCTGCTGCAGGAGCTATCAAAACCATGGATTGGACCATAGCTAGAATCGGCTCCCTTCTTTTTCTGTCATAGACATCCTTGATCATAGCCGTGGCCACGGCAAAAGCAGCGCTGCCTCCGATGGCTTGTAGAATGCGAAATGCGATCAAGTGATAAATATCCCAGGAGCCCGCACAAGCAAAGCTTGCTGCAGTATACACGGATAGCCCGATCAGCAATACCGGCCGTCGGCCATATTTGTCGCTCAATGGTCCCCAGAAGAGCATTCCTATGGCGAAAAAGACTAAAAACAGAATCAATGTGAGATTAACCAAGTCGGCAGAGACATCGAAATACAGAGCCATTCCGGGAAGTGTGGGAAGATAAAGGTCTGTTGACAGCGGAACAAAAGCGCTGAGAAATGTTATAAGCGCGATAAGCCCCCTATCGCCCAGATATTTTTGTCTGCGGGGCTCGGTTTGAATTCGTTCATTGCATTCTAGGCTGGGTGTTTCGTTTCCGTTCATTTTATTCATCACTGTATTTTCCGGCAATTATGAGACTGCTTTGGACCATCCCGCTGAGTAGTAAATAAACCTGAGATCGCTTTTCCTCTGAAGCGCTGGCAAGAGCTGTATCTTCCCAGAGCTTCTCGATTCGTGCCATCTCCTGGATAATTTCAGTTCCTTTTTCCGTAAGAAAGAGATGGCTGGCTCGTCGGTTGCTGGGTTCGACAATACGGTGAACAAAACCTGCATTTTCGAGCTTTTGAACTGCTCTGGCAATTGCAGATTTGTTGATGTGAAAGCAACGTGCTACATAATCTTGTATCACATTTTGGTTTTGGGAAAGGTACATCATGATTATAAATCCTGTAGCCGTGATGCCAAACTTTTTCGACTCTGCGTTGAGATAGATTATGTGATTTCGATGGATTATATCGATGAGCCCACCCAATGGTATACTATCCTGCCTCATATCTAGCTCCTCTTCTTTTCGATTTTAGGCATCTGCCCGTATTAAAGGTTGTCGGAGCAACGGTTGCTACGACAACATTTTAATACGGGCCGAAGCCTACGTTTGTGTATGGGGTCTACAATTAGAGTAGAAAACATGGTGGCATCCACCAAGCTAGCAGATGAATTCGATTTGCATAAGATCGAGGCCGAGCTGGAGGGTGCCGAGTACAACAAGGAAAAGTTTCCTGGCCTCGTCTACAGAACCAAAGCCCCAAAAGCGGCTTTTCTCATATTCACTTCTGGCAAAGTGGTATGCACCGGAGCAAAGAACGTTGAGGATGTTCACACGGTCATAGCCAATATGGCTAAGACGCTCAAGTCCATGGGGATCGAGAAGATTTATCTAGAGCCAGAGATAATAGTTCAGAACATTGTAGCCTCTGCGGACTTGAAAACAGACCTGAACCTAAACGCCATTGCTCTCGGCCTGGGCCTGGAGAACATCGAATACGAGCCGGAGCAGTTTCCCGGATTGGTCTACAGGATCAAGGTGCCCAAAGTTGTAGTGCTCATTTTCAGCTCCGGCAAGCTAGTTGTCACTGGTGGCAAAATAACAGAGGACTGTGACGAAGGCGTGCGGATCGTCAGGACGCAGCTAGAGAACATGGGGTTGCTTTAGGCATATTTTCAGTTTTATTGACCTCCTTTGAAGCAAAAAATGCAAAAAAGGCAGCTTTCAGGAAATGACCGCCGTGCTCTTCTCCAGTTGCACCCCGTCTGCCCCGCCCAGCTTGACCACCGGAATTCCGGAAGAACTGCTCCTAGCCACCGTTTCTGCTTCGAATGCCTGCGGATCCATGTCATCTGAGCTCCAGGCATCATTTATTGCCTCTATCGGCCTTCCCTCTCGGCTCAGGACCAGATCCACCAGATGCACCGCTGAGACCTCCCCCTGCTGTATGAACAACGTAGGATCAAACTGTAGCAGCATGGTGGCATTGCCGGCGGACAGATCGCCCTCTGCGCTCCCTTCTCCTACTTCGTCGCCGGCATCATCCACAATAATGCCCTGCAGCTTATATCGGCCTGGCTTGTTGACAGTCACATTCACACCGATGGCTATGGCGGAATTGTTCGTTTTGTTCAGGTATTCGCCGGTGAGATAGGCAGCAGGCGGCTGGAACTCTTTTGGCTGCCGGTTTATAAGAATCTCTTTGTCGAATCGATCGATGTAGTTTCCACTCTCATCGTAGAGAATGAGATTTTGAATTCGCATCGGACCGCACTTGCCATATCTCCAAATATCGATGCCGCTGGCATTGACCATTATGCTTCCGCTCTCCTTGAGCGCAATGCTGCGATCAATTGCCCCAATCCAGTTGCCGCTGCAGTCTACCATCACCCCTTTTAGCCGAAACTCTCCCGGTGCGCTGATGTTCAGGCCGAAGCCTAAGGAAAGCACATCAAAGAAGCCGTCGCCGTCTAGGTCTACCGCCTCTTCTTTCGTGAGGCCAGTCAGCCTGGTGCCGGCAATGGTCACACTCACCGGAATCTCAAAGGTGTGGCTGTCCGAAGAGATCTTTATGTATCCATCCACCCTGGGAAGCGATGTTCCTTCCGGTATGCTGAGATTAGCCAGCAGTGTCCCATTGGAGTCGCTTTCCAATTGCTGCGGACCACTGGTTGTGATCCAGCTCCAATTCTCCTCAACATATTCCTTGATGCGAACTCTAAAGGGCTTTCCCTCCAGGGGAACATTGTATCCGTAAACCTTCAGCGTCCAGTTGCCCAACTCCGGATTGCTGATCTCCAACGGACCGAGATTATCTGCTCCCAACGCAGCATTCTCCTCACTGGCAGTGCCCCTGGGATTCTCAAAGACCAGGGCAACCTCGCTCTCGTTATTGCCATCCAAGGGACTTAACTCTGCCGAGATCTTCTTTGTGCTCTCGGTGACATTTACAGTCTTATTCCATGTCTCTTTATATCCCACATGGCCCTCAATTTCCTGAAAAGTAGTGTCCTCAATCATTCCGGTGTAGCTGAGGTTTTGCAGAGACAGACCGAGATTTCTTATAGAAAACTGTGTTTTGCTGCTCGTGCCGGATGATGCCGACTCCAGGCTCCAGCGCATGGGTGAAGTCTCTAGCTGAGAGCGTTCTACCTGCAGCGTGTAGTTTGCGGGGATAGTTGTATTCTCGCTGTGCACTGCAATAAGCCATCTTCCCGAAGAAGGTCCCGTTATCTTCCTGTCAGCCTGCCTGATGGTCTTATCACCTGCATCCGTCTCACCGGAGTTCATTTCGCCGGTATTTTCACCGGTATAATACTCGCTGGTGGGGGAAAGCAGGAAGAGATCCAGATTTGTGTCCTGCTGCCACTTTAATGACGCTTCAAACTCAGTAGTTCCCGGCTTCATCTCCAGGTAGTAATAATGCCATTTGCTCCCGTTGAGCGATCCGGTACTATTGGCCATTCCTCGGGAGATATTCAAAGGCACGGCCACATTCACACTGATGGGAATTTGCAGAAGATTCATGCTTCCGTTTGCGATCTCAATGCTGCCGTTATAAGTCCCAGGAGCAGTATCCTGCGGTACACTCATCGATGCCGCAAAGACCTTCTGATCATTGGCCATAACAGTCTTCGGCAAGAGCTGCAGGCTCACCCAATCAGCCACCTCTCCTCGCACAGACGTTTTGAGGTCTTTCATCTCCTGATCGCAAAAGAACACAAAACGCAAGTTCCAGTCTTCATCTCCTGGAGCCAGCGCATAAATCTTCTTTTGCGGCCTGTCCGCGCCCGTATCCAGCCCTACGTATACTCCTTTTCCTGCAGGCAGATATGCCCAGCGACCGGCCGTCCAGCGATCCGGAATCACTCCACAGATATTGCTATTACTATTATTTGCCAAAAGCTCATAGGAAGAGAGTGCATCCAGCATTCCTGCACCCTGATAGTACTCTTCATAACTCTCATCCAGTGTGCTGCTCAGTTTTGCTGCTCCCCTGGTCATGGCTGCCTTAACGCCTGCCGCGCTGAGGTTTCCCTCTGCCTGCAAGAGCAGCGCGGATAATCCAGCTGCTATCGGTGCGGAAAGACTGGTCCCAGACTCGCGGGAATAATAAATATCCACGGGGCTTGGCCGTTTCACGCTGACGGGCACAATGGAGATGATATCAACGCCCGGTGCCACAACATCCGGCTTGATTCGATCGTCCCTGGTTGGCCCTGAACCGGAAAAGCTGGCGATGCGGCCATTGGCATCCGTAGCTCCCACGGTGATTACCTTTACACCATCGCCCGGAGAGTCGATCAAACCTGGCGGCAAAGCCAGGACAATCGGAACAAGGAGATAATACACATCATTCTTGCTGCCGTCTGTCTGAGATAATTTGACTGGAGCCTTGCTTTTACCTACCTGGCTGCTGGAGGTTCCTGACACCTGCCCCCCGGTTTCGCTGCTGTTGCGATTTCCTGCCGCTACGCAGACTACGACTCCGGCACTTGCCGCATTGTCTGCAGCCATAGTAATGGGCGGATTGGTCTCGCCCAGATTTATGCCGCCAAGGCTCAGGCTGAGGACATCTGCCCCATTGTAAACGGCCCACTCAATTCCAGCTATGATATCCGATACCTTGCCGTCCCCTTTGCCATCAATCACCTTGACACTGATCAGCTTTGCTCCGGGTGCAATTCCCTTATAGCTTCCATTGGATGCAGCACCTGAGCCGGCTATGATTCCTGCCACCATTGTTCCGTGTCCCAGCAGATCGTCTGCTGTGATCTCATCCGCCAGGAAATTCTTCTCGGCTACTACCTTGCCTATCAGGTCCGGATGATTTTTATCGATCCCGGAATCAATTACCGCTACGGTTATTCCCGTGCCATCGATACCTTTCTCCCAGAGTTTGTCTGCCTTTATAACCTGGGCCGGAGAGCTGTATCCATCATTATTTCCATCATTCATTGATGAATCTGAAGACGAGTTCTTTTCGGTTAATGCTACTTGAGTTATGCCATCAAAATAAATTCCCGATACCCATTCGCTTTCCGCCATCTTTCTTATAGCTTTGCCAGTAGCTTGCCCTGCGAGGCCGGGTATTAGTTGAAATCTGTATTTGACAGATAGATCGTTAGAAATTAGATTATCCGAAATAAGACCGTCTGAGTAATATGGGGCACCTGCGTTGAGCATCACAATCACAGGGATCTTTTCCCCAGGTGTCTTTCCGTATTCCCCGGCAGCCAGCAATTCTAGAAGCCTGGAATCTATCTTCTGGTCGGCAGCAGAAGAAAGCGTGGCAGCCTGTGCTGAGAATGCCTGTACTGATGATAAGACTGCCAGAATTATGCATATAACAGAAATTGTAATTAAAATATTTTTATTCACATTCAACTAAACCCCACCTAACGATTTATCCCCGTGCTCTACCCTAAAATCACAGCTGATGGATGTAAGTAGATAATGCTAAATAAACCTGTGGTACTTCTAGGATGGATGATGCTGGAATGGCTGGTTTCCTATCTGCTCTGGATTAGCTTGGCTTTGCTCCTGGCATCGGCCCTGTCTTGTATCAGCCGTATAGCAGTTCCTGGATGGGCCCTCTTTGCATTATTCTGGCTCGGTCAGATAGATCATTATCTGGCCATAGAGGACTATTTCAATGTGGCTCTCTTTTTAGGAGCTGGCCTTTTGAGCTTCTACATGGCCAAAATTGTGATGAGCCGGGGATTTTCGTCAAAGGCATGCTATTGGGCTAGCTATGCCGCAGCCGTCTGCGGTATAATTTATTTCCCATTTGCCGAAATTTCGGCTCTTCAGGTTGGACTAATTGGTTTTACCACCCAGATAACCGCAAAGATGCTGCATTTTCTCTCCGTCCCTGTGATCTTAGAGAACTGGAACATAATGAGCCTCAACGGTCGATCGGTGCAGATCATCCTGGCTTGCACAGCCATTGAGAGCATTGCTCTATTTGCCGGAGTGATTTTATCAGTTCAGGCACCACTGAGTCGCAGGCTGGCGGCTCTGAGTGCATCTACATTATCCATATATCTCTTGAACATTGTGAGAAATGGATTTGTACTCATGGCCTACGGTTGGAGCTGGTTTGGGGAGGGCAGCTTTGATATAGCTCATAATATAATTGCCAAGATAGGATCTACCATAGCACTTTTGGCTATATCTTACCTGGTATTTCTGCTCTTGCCGGAGCTTTTATCAATCATTGATGAGCTTGCAGCAGAGATCAAACCTGGGAGAGGAGATACTGCATGAAGCTGGCGAAAAATTCCACTGCATGGGTAATGGCGCCCATTTTTCTCACTGCATGGCTGGCTGCAGCAGGAATTTGGCTATTGTCAGCCGTGGCTTTGGCTGGTTTCGTTTTCATGATCTTTTTTCACAGAGACCCGGATCGACTTCCAGGAGGGGATGGCATGCTTTCGCCGGCAGACGGAAAAGTCATCCAGGCCGTGCCGGATCGAATCACTATCTTTATGAGTCCCTCCAATGTGCATGTTAACCGGGCTCCACTGGATGGCTTTGTACGCAATATCGAATACAGGAAGGGCACCCATCTGCCTGCTTTCATGGGGCGGGCATGCAAGAATCAGCAGAACAGGATGCATTTAGAAACAGATGATGGAGAGATGGAGCTGCGCCAGATAACGGGAACTCTGGTCCGGGAGATCGTCTGCTACGTTCATCCCGGCGATCAGGTGTCGCGAGGAGAAAGAATCGGCATGATCCGCTTCGGTTCGAGGGTAGAAGTCAGCATTCCCACTGGCTACAGTCTGCTCGTAAATAAGGGCGACAAGGTCCGGGCCGGAGAGACGGTGGTTGCAGTGAGGAATTCATGAATGTCTTCCGGGTTATCCGGCTGCCGGACTTATTCACGCTTTTAAACGTCGTTTTCGGATTCCTGGCAATTCTTGCTGCGGGCGGGGCCTGGGGCGCCATTTATCCCCAGTATGCCGTGGTGTTCATCCTCCTGGCGGCAATGGCAGATGGACTGGATGGATTCCTGGCAAGAAAAGTGGGCGGCAGCCCTCTGGGAGCCAACCTAGACTCGTTAGCAGACCTGATCTCCTTTGGAACGGCGCCTGTCTTTCTGGCCATCTCCGCCTTTCACCTACCGCCCCACATCTGGCTGCTTGGCATCTTCTTCCTGGTCTGTGGAACGCTGCGCCTTGCCAGATTCAATGTGGTCTGTGGAAAAAGCGATGCTTTCTTTGAGGGGCTCCCCATTCCCGCTGCCGGCATCGCTCTTTCTGCCAGCGTTCTTTTGGGAAGACCGGCGCTCACCATCGCACTCATGCTGTTTTTGGCACTGCTCATGGTAAGCAGCATCTCCTATCCCAAGATCAGAGATCTTCGCGTCATGATAATACTGGGCAGCATATTTCTGGTGGTGGGATTGTTCCTTTTCCGCCAGGACGATATTTTGCAGGCCACCCTTGTGGTCATAGTTCTTATCACCCTTTATCTTACCAGTCCGGTGGTGATCTCACGCCTACGAAAAAAGAGATAGCCGCTTTTGAGGCGGGAATCAAGCTGGGCGCGCTCTACCATCAGTTTGTGGGTTCGCCTGTGAGCCTGGGGACTGCCGCGGGCCTGGAGGAGGCCATGGAGAAAAGCATCTCCCTCCAGCCTTATGTGAAGAAGGTGAGCGTTCGTATCGACCGGAAGATGTTGTTGGAGAACTTCTTTGGCTACGGCGAGCTGGAGGGGCGCATGATAATCGCCCAGGTGCAGATTGATTATGAGGGCGAGGTCGTGAGCGCCAAACTGGAGTACGACGCAGAAAAAAGATATCCGATGATGAGATTGGTTTAGTCTGGATATTATTCATGTGCTTGTGGTCTACTATCATGGTTGCCTTCTTTGCGCCCTTCACGGCTTCGCGCGAGATGCCGTTCACGCGATGGCGCAAAGACGCGAAATCCCGAAGAGAGAACGATAATTCTTGCCACACCCTTGTTGATTTCCGCCTTAACCGATTGCGCATTAGGCAAATTTTTAAAGATATGGTCTGAATTATGGACTATGGAGGGTCGGGGAAGCTGGCGGACATTCGGGCGGGCCAATGTGGGAGTAGCTGAGTGCTTTCGGGTGAAGAAGAAGGGATAGAAGGCAAGGGGAACGAGTGTTGGCATATTGCTTGGATGATCGAGGACAAGACACTCAACTTGCACCACGGGAGTTGCAAGAAGGTGAACCAAGTGGTGGTGCTGGTTAGGCTAAGAAAGTAGTGGGGAGGGGGATAGAATAGGTGTGATATTGAATTATTATGAATTATCGATCCATTCAAAAGCTATTTCTTAAGGTATGACAATTGTCCCGCAAGCATTGAAGAAGAAGAACATGGCTAAAGAGGGCATGAAAGCTGGGTTAGTATAGGTGGCAAAATGGAGCAACCAAAACCGGAAGCGGCAACACCTGCATCTACAGGAGGCGCAGGAACTTCTTTTGAGCAACACGTCGATACAGCCTTTCTAGCGTTGCTTCTTGTTAAAGGAATCCCACCTTGCATCATCGATACCCGAATAGAAGAAGTCCATTTTCAAACACGACATTTAGGTTGGTATACAGATGATATATTAATTATCGGGAGATGTGGGGATGGAAGCACACGTCGTTTGGCAGCACAGGTTAAACGCACGTTCCGTATAAGTAGCATTGATGAGGATTGCGTTAGTACTATCGACGGAGCATGGAAGGATTTTCAATCAAGCACTCGCTTTGATAAATTTAAAGACGCAATTGCAATTATTACGCAAAGAGGATCTGAGCGCCTATTAGCCCACTTCGGAACTCTGCTCGATCTTGCTAGAGCATCTTTGGATGCCGATGATTTCCTAAGGCGAATTGGACTGCAAGGGTTCATCAACAAAATTGCACGAAATTACAATCAGGAGATTAGGAAAATTATCGAATCCAAAAATGGGGTGCCCATTGTAGATAACGATTATTGGGAATTCCTTAAATCGTTACACATCCTTAATTTAGATCTTAATTCACCAACAAGCCAGGTTGAAGCATGGATAAAGACTTTGCTCGCACACACTGCAAGCGATTCTAATAATCTTGACGTAGCTAGAGCAACTTGGAACGAATTATTATCGTTAGCAAGTAGGGCCGATCCTATTGCTGAAAGCTTGACTTATGATAAGCTGCCCGAAGACCTGCGTCGGCTTCATTCGCCCATTGGCCGACCGGAGCATTCGGCAATAAAAACTCTGGGAGAACATTCCGAATTGGTTCTAACTAGGATTTCCTCGATTATAGGTCCGGCGATTCATATCCCACGGGATGCCCTTTGCACCAATTTGCAGGAATGTCTAGAGCTTAACCAAGTTATAATAGTCACCGGCCCAGCAGGTTCAGGCAAGTCCGCAATCGCCAAAGATGTCATTGGAAAGTTAAGCCAAGAATACATGGTCTTTGCTTTTAGAGCGGAGGAGTTCGCTGCTCCTCATTTAGATGAAACAATACATCGATGCCAGATTGTCATTTCTTCACATGCACTTTTTTCCTTGTTTGCATTACATTCAAAGAAATTGATTTTAATAGAAAGCACAGAAAGATTATTGGAAAAATCAGAACGGGAAGCATTTGCTCATCTTCTTCAATTGATCCGAGATGATGATGGATGGAGGATAATCCTCACATGTCGGGATTATTCGCTCGATATTATACGTACGTCTTTTCTTGAGTATGCTGGGCTACCCTATTCAGTAGTCAACGTACCTTTACTAAATGACATCGAACTAAACCAAGCAATCGCAGAAATCCCTAAGCTTAAGAGACCAAACGAGAATCCCGCTTTGCATAAGCTTTTTCTCAATCCATATATCTTGGATAAAGCTGTAAGAATGGATTGGCCCGAGAACGCTAAGCTTCCACAAGATGAACGAAGCTTCCGATCTAAAGTCTGGAAAGAAATTATCCGAGAAGATGACAAAACAGCTAGTGGTATGCCCATGAGACGCGAGGAAGTCTTTCTGCATATAGCGCTTCGTAGAGCTCAATCATTAGATCAATATGCAAAATGCGGTGATTTAGATAAGCAGGCCCTTGATCACTTGAGAAATAGCAACTTGATCGAGTTTTCAGAGAAAACGGAAAACCTTGCTGCACCAGCCCATGACGTCCTTGAAGATTGGGCATTAATCCAATTTTTAGAGCAAAGATTTGCTATGCATGGCCTAAATTATTCTTCATTCCTGGCAGAGTTAGGTACTCATCCGGCTTTGAGACGTGCCTATAGGAAATGGCTTGGGGAAATGCTGGAGTGCGAGCCACAAGCAGTGGATAATTACGTCCTCACTGTGATTTCAGATGGCAACTTGACCCAGCAATCACGTGATGATACGCTTGTATCTGTAATGCTCTCGTCCAATGCAGCTGGTTTTATTTCACGTAATGACATGATGCTTCTTCAAGAAAACGCGAGTTTGCTCCGTCGCATGATTCATTTACTCAGGGTAGCTTGTAGAACTTTCCCAAATTGGTTACCTTCAAAAGATACATCGTTAGCTTTGCTAGTTCCCAAAGGACCGGCATGGGCTGCAATTCTAAAATGCACCCACCAAAATTTGGTGATATTCACTGATAACGACTTGGCATTACTTGCCGGGTTGCTGGAAGACTGGAGCCAAGGAGTGAACTTTTGGTTATCTCCCTATCCGGAAGGTGCTGAGGATGCAGCAACAATAGCTTTTGAACTGCTCAAAAAGACAGAAGATTGGAGTTTAAGAGATTTTCAAAAAGATCTGCTGAAGATAATCGCTAAGATTCCAAAGGCTTCTTCGGATCAATTCGAGGAACTTGTTGAAAGAGCTATAAATAATGGGCGAAACGATTCGGCTGCTGAAGAAATATCTGAATTGCTTTTAAGGCATTTGGATGCGAGTGCCACTTGTCGAGATTTTCCAGAATTGATTATAAAGCTCGCGAACGCGAAATGGATAGTTAAAGCAAATCCAGATGAACTAGCGAGATTGTATCCGTACAGAGGATATGAAATAGTGGATATCTTCGGGCTTGATCACCATATTGATTTTGATTTCTTCCCGCCAAGTGCTTATCATGGTCCATTTTTAGTTATTTTGAGGACACATCCAAGAGCAGGATTAGACTTTATCATCCAGCTTCTAAATCATTGCGTATCCTGTTATGCAAATCCCTATGGAATTAAGGATTATTTAGAGCGACCTTGGAAGATCACTTTAGAGCTATCTAATGGCTCAAAAGTCGAACAATGGTGTAGCGATCGCCTTTGGTGTCTATATCGCAGTTCTTCAAGCGGACCGCATGTCCTTCAAAGTGCTCTTATGGCTCTAGAAAGTTGGTTATTAGAACTTTGCCAGCAGAACTTGGCAATTTTAGACAGAATATTGATAGATCTTTTGACGCGCAGTAACAATGTGGCGGTTACATCAGTAGTTGTCAGTGTTGCAATAGCGCATACAATACTTGCTGGACAAGCAGCAATTTCTCTCCTGAAATGCCCAGTATTTTTCGAACTTGATCGAATAAGAATGATGCGCGATTACAGTCCTTCAAGTAAGTTTCTTGCAGATTGGCCGATAATCAACGCTGAACATGGGATCTATAATGAAGAGCGAAAGAACGCAGATGCATTAAAACATAGAAAGCTGAATCTTGAGAATTTGGCGATCACCCTTCAATTGAGTTCGTTCCAAAACCAGGTTCAAGAGATTTTAGATCATTATTATGAAATACTTCCACAGATAAATCTACAAACAAATGAAGATCGTATCTGGAGGATTGCGTTACATCGCATGGATTTACGGCATTATGACATCGTTAAAGCAGCCAGAGATGGATACCTGCAATTTCAACCGAAGCCTGTCGACCCAGACATACAAGAATTCCTCGCAGAAGATAATCCAGCCCTCGAAGCTTCTTTAAACCGATCAGCTTTGTTATTCTGGGCAATGTCGGTCTTTAAGCGGGAAAAGGATTCTAAGCCTGATGAGTGGCAGCAACGTCTTTTGCAGGCACAACAAATATTTTTGGAATTAGGAACTATTCCACATCCGATAGAGAAGAAGATGGCAGAAGGGGGCATTGCTTATTCTGCTACAGTATCTGTGAGAGACCACTGGCTTGAACTCTCAGAAGAAGATCGTAATTGGTGTGTGGAAGTCATCTTGAATTCCGTATCTCAGGATGCAGATAATCAAGACGATTCGGTTGTCTCAAGCCGGGATTCTATGGATGCCTCTCGCCCCTGTGCATTTATTTTGCCATTACTGTTGAGCCATACGTTTCCATATGAAATAAAAACAGAGTTGCATGAAGGCCTTGCCATTTCCCTTACCCATGCTTCGCAAGAGGTTGCTGGTTATGCAGCCGAAGGAATTGGCACTTATCTTTGGCAGATAGATAGAGAATTGTCACTTACATGTGTTGAACTAATAATTCGTGAAGCCAAATTAAAACGTCAAATCGATTTGCGAGAAAATGCAAAGCCATACTCACAGCAGTTGAGCCAAGAATCCCGGAAAAAGGAAATGATCGAGGATTTACGATCGATCATCCTTAAACGAAAAAGTTTTAATGAGCGAGATTTATTTACCCTTGACTTAAGCGAACGATGGGGACAAACTGCCTTATGGCGCTTGATTCCAATATTCAGTCAAAGGCCCCAAGAAGAGCTTTCACGTAGATTCTTCAAACTCGTGGCAGACGCTCTCGTGAAATGGTGGGATGAAGATAAACATGCAAAACAACGAGACGATTGGCTTGATTATTTCTGCATTCAAAGACTCACAAGATTTGCTTTTAGTCTGGAGCCGTCTGAAGCTTGCCAAATATGTGAACAGATTATCAATGTTGTTGATACTCGCCCTAAGGAGGTTACAGATTTCATAGAGTGGTTGATCATTTCTGAAGATACGATTGGCAACGAAAGAGTCTTTTGGTGTCTTTGGGAAACCATAGCAAAAAGAGTCTCTGACATGCAATGGAGTGAGCATTTTAATAAAGGAGATTCTGATAGAATAAAGTTGCTGAATACAATTTTTCTTGGCTTAGCGATTTGGAAAGAGGATATTAGGCATTGGAAAAGGTTAGAAGGAAATAACTGGCATTTGGATAAATTCTTTGAATTGCTAGCTCCAAATCCAGCAGTATTGGGAGCATATTGCCGATTTTTATACCAAATCGGTGAGGTGTCTATGCCCAACGCATTTGTTCTCATTTCAAAGAAGCTCTCGCAAAGCGACAATAAATATATGTTTTCTTATAAAAACACAGTATTCTATTTGGAGGCTTTATTGCGGCGTTACGTCTACGGTCATCCAGGTTTGATTAAGTCAGATACCTTGATTCGCGATTCTGTATTACACCTTTTGGATGAGCTTGTTGAGCGCGGTTCTTCCGCAGCATATCGAATGAGAGACGACTTTGTTACCCCTCTATCGTCCAAGGTATAGCCTTAAACAATTTGGAAATGCTTCTGTGCCAGATCGAAGTCGCCCAGCTCCCGCTAAGGCGAGGCCGTACACGGTCTACGGGTCACGGGGATCGATCTCGAAGGAGCGGGGCAGACAGTAGAGAGCCCGCAGGCTGTCGCCCTCCTTTCCGAGGATGACGCCCAGGTTCTTGAGGGCCGCGTGGTTCTTGGAATCAGTCGCCAGAGTCCGTAGGAGGTCGCCCGCCCGCAGGTAGCCGAGCGCTGGGGCCGCGCGGGGACGGGGTGCGAGCTGGTGGAGCTGAAGAGCGCGGATGAGCAGGTCGTTCGTGATAGCTTCCGGATATTGAAGTTTGAAGATACAACGTGTGTCGGCATAAAAAGATTATGCAGCGGACAAGGAAATAACAAGATGGCCAAGGGAGACACAAGATGTTGGACGGCAAAAAGCTCATTGTCATGGTTTCATCCACCGTGTATGGATATGAAGAGCTACTGGATCGAATCTACACACTATTGACCGCATTCGGTTACGAAGTCTGGATGTCGCATAAAGGAACAATGCCGGTTTTCTCCAACCACTCGGCCTTCGAAAACTGCCTGGCAGCGGTAGAGAAATGTGACCTGTTTTTTGGGCTCATTACCCCTCACTACGGAAGCGGAAAAGATGAGTCGGGACTTTCCATCACTCATAAAGAGATTCGAAAAGCCATTGAGCTGAATAAACCACGCTGGCTTCTTGCGCACGATCATGTGGTCTTTGCCAAATCGCTTCTGGACAATATAATCTATGAGGGTGGGACAGGCCGAAAAAGGCTCTCTCTAAAGCAGAATCCATTAATGGATGATCTTCACATTATCGACATATACGAAGAGGCCATTCTCTCCCAAAAGTCCATCCGAGATAGGCAGGGCGATTGGGTTCAAAAATTCTCCACGGACGATGATGCTGCGCTATTCGCCACCGCCCAATTTTCCCGCTATCAAGAGGTTGAGGCTTTTTTGCAGGAGAACTTTTCCGACAAAGACAACATCATCAGAACGCTTCAAGATAATGGAGGCCATTCATGAAGAAAGAAGAGCTTAAAGAAATCCTTCTTCTTGGCGAGGGTCGAAACGTCGAGTTCAAATCTCATTGCGAAAACCTCAATGTCATTGGCCGGACAATCTGTGGTTTCCTTAATTCTACGGGCGGTTACCTGGTATGCGGTATGAGTGACCAGGGCCAACTTTTGGGTGTCGATAATCCAAATGATATGGCAAAAAATATCGAAGAGATTCTGCAAAAGTACCTTTCCCCAAGATCATTGGTCTCGGTCCAGGTGCAAGAAGTTGAAGGGAAGGCTTTGCTCGTTGTTGAGGTTCCAGCCGGCAAAGATCTGCCCTATGCATTCCGGGATGCTATTTATCTTCGGGTAGACCAATTAACTCAAAAGGCTGATATCGATACCATCCGTGATATGGTGCTGCGAAAGCAAGTGGAACCGGAAAGATGGGAAAGACGCTTCTCTTCTGCCGAGATAGAACACGATATTGATACGGATGAAATCCGTTCTGCTGTAGCGAATATTCAAAAAGTTAGGCGTGCTTTTTTCAGGGACGCAGAAAATCCCTACGCAATACTTGAGGACCTATCAGTTGCCAAATATGGAAGATTGACAAACGGTGGCGACGTTTTGTTTGGCCGAAATCCGGCAAAAAGATTGCCACAGGTCCGAGTAAGGGCTACATATTTTACTTCAGACAAAGCCGGCGATACCTTTAGAGACATGAAATCTTTTGAGGGGGCGCTGGTTCCCGTGCTTGAACATGTATACGATTTTATTATCCGCAATACACCAACAACGGCGACGTTTCCAAAGAACGAACTGCAACGCCTGGACGAATTTCTCTATCCACCAGAGGCGATACGTGAAGGTTTGGTCAACGCATTTGCGCACCGGGACTATACCGATTCTTCCGGCGGCATTGCGGTGCATATTTATCCAAAACGACTGGAAATTTGGAATTCAGGCGGCTTGCCGGAAGGGATTACTCCAAAGACGCTAATCAGGGGACATCTTTCCGTGCTTAGGAACCCCGATATCGCACATGTTCTTTATTTACGCGGCTTTATGGAGAAAGTAGGGCGTGGTAGTGTCCTTATCTTGAGAAAATGCAAAGAAAGGGGGCTTTCAGAGCCCATTTGGACATCTGATGAAAAGACAGGTGTAACTTTGACATTTTTTGCTCAGGAAGTCACCACGGAAGTTACCCCGGAAGTCACCCAGGAAGTTGCCCTACAAGTTACCCCGGAAGTCTTGCAGATGCTTAGGGCATTTGTGGAGGATATGCCGCGACGAGATCTGCAGCGCCTTCTTGGTCTGAAAGATGACGAACACTTCAGAAAAGCATACCTATTGCCTGCCATCAAGGAAAACTTGATAGAGATGACGCTGCCCGAAAAACCGCATAGCAGTAAACAGAGATACCGGCTTACGAGAAAGGGGCGTTTATTGCTTGAGAGCAATCGGTAATGACTGATTCCTGGCTAGGCCACGCATCTCCTCGGGTGCCTTCATCTCCAGGACCACATGGAATGGAAATGCTTCTGAGCTGGTTATAGCTTGAGCTTCCCCGCCCCTTGGTCGCCTTGTCTAAAAGGAGCAATAACAAAAGGGGGTTTGTGTCTGATATCTCACTGAGACATCAATAGACCTTTCACTCAAACTCGATCGTCCCCGGCGGCTTGGGGGTCAGATCGTAAACCACTCTGGCAACTGTGGGAATCTCGCCTGTGATGCGACTTGATATGCATTTAAGCGTCTCCCAGGGAAGCTCCATTGCTTCCGCGGTCATGGCATCTCGGGAGGATACGGAACGAACCGCCACCACCCAGCCGTAGACCCGGATATCGCCTTTCACTCCCGTGGCTTTGCCGAGGAGCGCGGCAAAGGCCTGCCAGGGGCTGAATTTCTCAACCTCTTCTTCAACGATGGAATTGGCTTTGCGTACCACATCCAGCTTCTCGGCTGTGACCTCGCCCACGATGCGCACCGCCAAACCAGGTCCGGGGTAAGGCATCCTCTCGCTGATCTCTTGGGGAAGGCCCAGAGCTCTTGCTACTTCGCGAACCTCGTCCTTGTACAGGTCGCGCAGGGGCTCGACTATGGTCTTAAAATCCATGCAAGTCGGCAAGCCTCCCACATTATGGTGAGCCTTGATTCCACCATCAGACTCGATTCTATCCGGGTAGATAGTGCCCTGCATGAGGCAGTCGCCTCCGATCTTGGCTGACTCTTCCTCAAAGACACGGATGAAGGTCTCGCCCACGATCATCCTCTTCTCTTCCGGGTCCGTGACCCCTTTCAAAGCATTGAGGAAACGCTCATGAGCATTTACGCGCACCAGACCGATGCCCTGGAAGAGCTGCTCGATTCGGTCCGACTCAAACTGCCTCATGAGCCCAGAGTCCACATAAACAGGAACCAGGCGGTCTCCAATAGCGCGATGGGCCAGCATGGCGCATACCGAGCTGTCCACGCCACCCGATAATCCTATGATGGCGCGTCCCGGGACATCGCGCCTGATTTCCTCGACGGCGTCCTCTATGAAACGTTGCACATTCATGGCCATAATTAGCATGCCCGGCTTTGAGGATAATAGGCTTGCGGTTATGATTCATGCTCAGACTCATGCTTATCTAGATGATCCCAATATGACATGTACCTGAAAAAAAAGGCTATAAATTATGAAAGAGATAGATACAGTGGCGAGAAGGGAGTTGGGGGCTCGCCATTGAGACCTCCTCAAGAGGGGGCCCTCCTCCGGCCCTCTCAACCAATAGGAATCACAATCAATAGGTGTACGAAATGAATTACTTAAAAATTCTGATGATTATGGCAGCGCTCTCCATGTGTCTGCTGATTGGCATTGCTTGGGGAGAAGACTATCTGGAGGGCGGGTACGTGAGCAGTTACGATCGCTCTGCGATGATGGATAAAGGAATTGCCGGCATGGTGCAGTGGCTTGACCTGCCCGTTCCAGGCAGCACCTTTGCGCCCTACAGAGAATACTACAAGACCACCGTTGCGCCCACGATGTTCGTAATGAGCGACGCGGTGAGCAGCCCGGTCAAGTATGATATCTCCGGCCAGATGCCCATTGGGGTGTACTACAGAAACGGCCAGTGGCTGTCATACGCTACATATGCTGCCACGCAGGCCACCCGGAGCAATGATCTCTGGATAGCCGGCCAGACCAACTGGACCTCGTATGCTGCTATCCCTGTAGGTTCGTCGCTTCAACTGCTGGCCAATGTACCCTCCGGCGGGGTTGGCAGCTTCTTCAAGTTGATTCAGACCAATGCCGTCAGCACCGATTATAAGACCGCTCAGTTCTATCCGGGATACAGCAGCATGAGCTTCATCGCCGGGCAGACGGGAAGGCACATGCTCTACTTTGTGGTGAACAATCAGCCGAGCAATATGGTTATTGTGGATGTATTCTCCCAGGCTTCCGGATAGATGACCAGAGAGCCTGACAAATGCTTTTTTTGCCTTCGCGCCAATCGCTCCAGGTCATGAGGATAGCAGGCTATCCTCCATCAGGCAGCTGCACCCCAGCCACTCCTTATCCGGACTTACGGTCTTGTTGGCCCACTTCCATCTGGCGCTGCCCGCCAAAGAGAAGTTCCCGGCCAGATGCGTATCGGCAAAACCACCCGGCCAGTAAGCTGTGCGATCCGCCAGACCCTGAAACTGAGCGGCCGTCTCCAGATAAGAGAGCGTCTTGCCCAGTTGTGTCCGATAGCTGAGGTTGAGGTACTTGCCTTCGTAGTATCTATCGCTCCAGCGAATGTCTCGGTAATCATTCAGAGCCCGTAGATTTGCCGACCAATCCCCTCGCAGGGAAAGGGGGATGCTTTTTAGGGAGTGATTTACACAGACGGGAGAGAATCCGGCAAGGATATGGCGCTCTGCATTGATGCTGACGGAATTATATGTCAGCTTTTCATCTGCCTGATAATCGCCTGCTCCATGCTCGCCGAATGCAAGAGTCGAGCCGATTATCGGCCGGATTCTGGTAGTGGCTGATGACGAGAAGTTAAATTCTCCCGCCAGGATATGCACATTGTTCGTGATAAGATAGCTTTCAAACTCGGTAGAGAGCATGCCTTCGCGAGACACAAATCCCTTGCCGGAAACGCGACCGTCGATAAGACCCTTCGCGGCGGGCTTGCGGCTCCTCATCTTGATCTTTATCTGGCCGTGCGCACCCGGGGGAAGGTTGGAAAAGGTCCAGGTGTCAAAGGTGCCGGGATCAGGCGAGGGATAGGACATGATGAATACCGTTCGCGGGTCGTATTCCTCTTTGACGATCAAATCGACAGGTTCCAACCCATTATTTCCATAGGTTATGGTATAGGTTATCAGGCCGCCCGGAGTAGCTGAAGTTGGGCCGTCTTTTATATCCTCCTTTTCCAGGGGCTCAAAACTGATTATCTCGTCGCCAATCTTGATGTAATCGATAAGAGCAGATGTTTCGGATGCCTTGACGTCTTTATAGATCGTGATGTAGATTTTCACAATTCTCTTGCCTTCCAGCCTGTGCTTGCAGTCATCAAGGCTGCTGGGCGGGAAATCGTCGTCTTTGTACTTCTCATAATGCAGATCAAATCCATCCAGCTCATTCCAAGCTTTATTGGACATTCCCATATCAGAGCATAGTCTTTTCTGCGAGAGGATCCTGGCATCCTGCATATTTTTACTATCGTAACTGTCGTCCCCATCTCCATCAAAATAGAGCTCAACCTGGACCGATCCATCACCGGATTGTGGATACATCCACATGCTGAATTGATCAAGATCAACAAGTGGCAGAGGCGGGTCAGGATAAATATATATCCGAGCATAATTTCCTTCGCTGTTTATAGTCAGCTCTGCACTGTTGCCACCTTGAAAGCTCTGTTTAGTAGAGACGGAAGCATCAGCATTTTTTAGCTTGCTGAGACGATAATCCAGATCAGTAAGACAGGTAGAGCTTAATACGCCCATCTGTATAACTATAATACCAATTAATATAATATATAGTGATCGATTGTAATGCAATTGCTTGCTCATACATATACATATTTTCGTAACTGTAGAAAAAAGATTCGCTCGACAAAATTTTGCATCATTCATCTCAATCACAAACGATCTAGATCAGGTCTACATAACATCTACATGAAAAAAAGGGTTATTAACTTCGCCGATAACCGAGTATTCGGCGGGGTAGGAGAGTGGGGACTTGTCCTTACCGCCTGGGCAGGAGGAAGGGGATTGGGGGTATCCTCCTGTTCAGAATCCCTTCAATTTGTGAGGCTTTTCCAAATCTAATCACTCAACTCTAAAACTAACTGCCCTTCTCCAAGACTCGTCTCAGCTCCTCGATTACTATCGGCTTGCTGATGTAATCATCCATGCCGGCTGCCAGGCACCTTTCCCGGTCGCCTTTGAGAGCGTAAGCAGTGATGGCGATGATCCTGGGCCCCTTGGGCCATAGCTTGCGGATCTCTTGAGCGGCCACCAGGCCATCCATTTCGGGCATCTGCACATCCATGAGAACCACATCATAGGGCTGGCGCTCTATTGCCTGCAAGACCTCAAGACCATTGCCGGCCACATCTGCGCTGTAGCCGAGCCTCTTTAGCATCTGAATGGCAACCATCTGGTTGACAGCATTGTCTTCTGCCAGCAAAATGCGCAGTGGTCTGACCATCTTCGGATTGGCAGCCTCTCTTGGTCTCATGACGCCAGAATCGGCTGGATTCAAGATAATTTCCGCCCCCTCGACCTGGATCGTAAAATGGAAGGTGGAGCCCAATCCCGGCTTGCTGACAACCCATATCTTACCTGCCATCAGCTCCACCAGCTTGCGGCTGATGGCCAGGCCCAGGCCGGTTCCTCCGTACTTGCGTGTGGTAGTGGAATCTACCTGAGAGAATGATTGAAATAGTCTGTCCAGCTTTTCCTCAGGAATTCCAATGCCTGTATCGCTAATAGAAAAATGAAGCTCATATTGCTTGCCAACTTTGGCCACTATCGGCTTTCCTATAACTGAGATCTCTATCGTCCCATCATGCGTGAATTTGACGGCATTGCCCAGCAAGTTGACCAATACCTGACGAAGCCTGGTAACATCGCCTTTGAAGTATTCAGGAATAGATTGATCCAGTTCATATTTCATGACCAGCCCTTTTTGATCCGCAGCCGCTTTTACCAGATCTACAGCCACAGCAATGCATTCTCGCAGATGGAAAGGCTGGCTCTCCAGCTCCATCTTGCCTCCCTCAATCTTGGAATAGTCCAGTATATCATTAATAACCGAGAGTAAAGTATTGCCGGAGCTTCTTACCGTCTCTACATAATCCCTCTCTTGGGCGGTTAAGTCAGAGCTTAGGAGCAATCCGGTCAGACCCAATACGGCATTGAGGGGCGTTCTGATCTCATGACTCATATTGGCCAGGAAGTCGGATTTCGACCTGACTGCTGCTTCCGCGGCCTCTTTTGCCTCAATAAAATGGTTTTCTGCCAGCTTTTTCTCTGTGATGTCGCGGATGGATTCAATGGCTCCAAATACGTTGCCTGCAGAGTCATAGAGAACGGCTGCGCTGCCCAAAAGATAGACGATCCCGCCTCGCATATTGGGCATGTAGGATTCTCCCATGAGAACTCTTCCTTTCCTCTCAATCTGGTTGTATCCGCTTTCGATATCTCTGTCAGCTTTTAAAATCAGATCGATGAGTATGGGCCGGCGAGTTCCATAAAAAGGCAATGCGTACTCATAATTGCCCTTGCCTATCATATCTTTGGCCAGGATGCCGGTCATAGCTTCGATAGCCTTGTTCCAGGCAACCACCTTTCCATTCCTATCTATAACCAAGGTAGCATCAGGCAGAAAATCAATGATGTCCATCAAGCGCTGCTCCGACTCAGCGAGAGACTCCTCAGCCCGCTTGCGATCAGTGATGTCGGTGAGCAAATTCAATGTGGCTGGTCTGCCTTGCCATTCAATCAATCTGGCATTGATTTCCACCCACTTGACAATTCCTTGTGCAGTTAACACTCTAAAGGCATAGCGTAGAGGAGCTGCCTCATTTGAGATCCGTCGACGGTAATTTTCAACAACCATGCTGCGATCATCCGGGTGGACGAATTCGGGAAATGGTCTATCAATGAGTTCCTGCTCCGAATGCGTCTCCAACAGTTCAAGCGTCATAGGATTGACAAACTTGAAAAGTCCGTCTTGCGCGACGATGATTGACTCGTTCGCATTGTTTATCAGCAAGCTATACTTTTTCTCACTCTCCTGTAGCGCCTCCTCTGCCATCTTACGGTCGGTGATATCTCGGGTCACTCCCACGAGAAACTCATTTCCTGATTTATCTCTATAAGGTGTCTTTTTAATCAGGACGGTGCGAGTTACGCCGGGTGCGTAGGTATTCGTCTCCTCGTTTACGTTCTCGACTCCACTGGTGAACACCTCCTCATCCTTCTGCCAGGAGACCATGGCATTTTCCTGGGAGGGGAACAGCTCATAGGCAGTCCTGCCCAAAAGTTCCTCTTTTGAGCGATTGAAGAGTTTGCAGGCGGCATCATTGACCAGAATGATTCGGTGCTGCCTGTCCTTGACATGAACCGGGTCGCCGATGGAATTGATTATTTTATCGAGGGAATCGCGGGTATCTGTCAAAGCCTGATTGGCTCTTTCCAGGTCAGCCGTTCTCTGCAGGACCCTCTTCTCCAGTTCGTCGTGGGCCCTTTGCAGCTGTTCGTCGACCTTCTTTCGCTCTGTGATGTCCCTGGCAATGCCTACCAGAAACTGGTTGCCGGCTTCATCTACATACAAGGTCTTCTTGGTGACCATGGTCCGAAGAATGCCCTGACCATCAGTCATGTATTCTTCATTAACGTTCTCTCTTCCTGTGGTGAATACCGCTTCATCCTTTTCCCAGAAAATGTCTGCCTGCTCTTTGGGGAAGAAATCGTAACAGGTCTTGCCGATCATCTCTTCTGGTCTATGGCCGGCCAATCTGCTTTCTGCTGCATTGATCAATACATACCTGTGCCGCCTATCTTTGACAAATAATGGATCGGTAAACGAATTAAGAATCTTTTCTAGAAAAAGATGCTGCGATTTGTCTGCGCTGCTTTTTTCTTCGAGCATTTTTTCTATGGCAATTAGCTCTGAAGATACATCGGATAGCGTCTCGCCGAGGCATTTCGGGACGGACTGGCTTTTATCCCTGAGACCATCTAATCGAGCATGAAGCCGGCGTAGTCTCTGCAGTGCATCATTGAATTGCATTTCTTGTCCTGGAAATGGATATCTTTGTTTTTGGCAGTTGTGCGAATCCGAGATCTCTATTGACCTAACCTCTCCAATTATGCTTGTTTGTGTTAAATAATTTTCCCCTAAAATAAGTTAGTGGTAGCGTTTTGGTATTCAAAAAGATCTGTTGTCTTGAATTTAAACCAACAAATCTCTCATCACATCGTTTCGATCTTAGAAATCGCTCTCTACCCTAAAGATCCCCTTCTCCTCTTTGATCTTAATATCCGCATCCAGGAAATGCGCCGCTGTCCAGATGTTAGTCCTGGCGTGCAGAGAGATCTCTCGCACCGTGTAGCAGCCGCCAGCCAGGGCCAGATAGGGAATGAGCTGGTCTGCCAGGTGCACGTCCACCGTGGCGGGTGATTTTAGCTCAATAATCAGCTCTTCTGCTGCTCTTCTGCCCACCTTTTCCGCCGGAAGGCCCCTCTCCCCAAGAGAGCTTGCTCCCTTGTAGCCGGACCAGAGTGTGATGCCGCTTCCCATAGATGGCAGGCGCAAAGCCTCACGATTTATTTGAGCAGGAAAGCCCGCCTGCGCTAGCGCCTGCTCCGCAGATTCGGCCTGCCTGACAGCCACATGCTCAGGCAGGTTGGAGCAGTGAGAGACTCCCTGCACTACATGTTGCGTACTCTGATTGTTCCTCATAATCTGAATAGTCTGATTCTGAACAGTCTGCCCGCAGCAATCCGAACTTTCCAGGTGAGATGCCAACAGTCTTGCCGGCTCTACCTGCAAGAGCACCTCGCCCTGCCCCTTTGGATAGTATCCTCTCTGCAAAACCTCAAGGCTCACCCTGGCCCCGAAAGAGGATAGAGCCGGCAAAAAGACATTTTTAAAATAGTCAACCGTAGGAGACCATTGCACATCCGTGCCTCCCTGAATTTGCAGAGAAGATGGCCTATCAGCGCAGAGCAGAGCAGGCAGAAGGCACTGCATGAGCAATGTCACGCTGCCGGCGGTCCCAATTTCTATTCTGTGCCTGCCGCCCTGAATCCTTCCAGGTGTGAAGATGATCTCGGGAGAGCCCGGCGTGGCTCCCGAAGTCCTGGCATCACAAATTTCCGCCAATGTCCTTAAAGCCTGTGCATGCTGCGCAGCCAGACCGGGTTTGGGCCTACCCTGCCGGACCCTGGTTATGTGCACAGGTTTTCCAGTAACTGCCGAAAGGGCCACGGCGGTGCGCACGATCTGGCCGCCGCCTTCTCCAAATGAACCGTCTATCTCGATCATCAATCAAGTCCTTCTATCTGAGCGATCAATATTTGCGCTGTCAATAATGAATGCTTGCGGTCTATGAAGAAGGTTTTATACCACTGACCTTAATGCTGGATATGCTGCCCTCAACTTTTTTAATCTCTTCGGCTGATCCGTCCAGGCTCTTTAGAATGGCCTGACCGGTAGGATCATTGGTCATGCAGTCCAGAGGAAAGACGGATTCCTGCATTACAGAGACGTCTTTGAATCCTGCTGATCTTATGGCATCCAGATACTTATCCTTCGGCAAGGCCCCTGCAATGCATCCTACATAAGCCTTAATCGATTGCTTGACGAACTCTGGAAGCCCTTTCAAAATGACGATATCTGAGACCATAAGTCTGCCGCCGGGCTTTAAGACTCTAAACGCCTCTTGGAACGCCTTCTTTTTGTCCGGCACCAGATTGATGACGCAGTTGGAGATGATCACATCGACGGTATTATCCTCGACCGGCAATGCCTCAATCTCGCCGAGTCGAAACTCAACATTGCTGTAGCCGCCATGACTCGCATTGGCCTTTGCCCGCGCCACCATATCCGCGGTCATATCGACACCGATGACTTTTCCCCGCGGCCCTACTATCTTCGAAGCCAAAAAGCAATCAAAACCTGCCCCCGACCCCAGGTCAAGAACGGTCTCACCCTCTTTCAGGTAGGCATAGGCAATGGGATTTCCGCAGCCTAGCCCCAGGTTCGATCCCTCGGGAACGGCCCCTATCTGTTCCTCTGTATAGCCGACCTTCTTGCTGATACTCTGTGGCTTGGCAGATCCGCAGCAGCCTGACGAACAGCAGGACCCGGCATTCTTTGCCACACGCGAGTAGCTCTCTTTTACCGCATTCTTCAGCTCTTGATCATTCATTTTTTCCCACCTGCTTCTTCCTTAAAAGCCTCGTTGATTACCGGCCCCAGCCGCGACTTGACCATGCTTTCCAGCTCTTCCACCTTGATCAAAGATAAGCAGCAGACTCTACCGTCTTTCTCCAAGCTGAGCAAAGCCAGCTTGTCTCCCGGCTTAATCTTTGCTCTCTCCCGGATCTCTTTGGGGAGCACCATCTGCCCTCTCTCGTCAATGGATACAATCGACTCTACGCTGCAACTGCTTATCTCATTTGGCTGGCAGCAGGATTCACACTCATCTTTTGCGGTCACTTCTTTTTCCTCACGCTGCTATGGCATTTATGGGGTTCTCCGAGATTATAAGTTTTTCGGAAAAATCAGAATTTTCAGAAAATATCCGATCCTTATTCATAGGACAAATCTACGCATCTAGGAGTAATCGGCAAATCTATTTCATTGCAGATAAAAAGGAAGTAGAGATACTGAGCTTGGAGATCATGCCAGATCACATCCATCTGTTTGTATCTTCTCCTCCACAGCATTCTGCCTCCTTGTTAATCAACTGGTTTAAAGGCATCAGTTCAAGGATGTATAACTACTGGTATAATGAAGTCCACATAAAATGGACTAATTCATACCACGTAGGCACTGCTGGAACTGTCACTGCAGATCTCATAATATTTGAGAACCTTAATATTTCAGGTATGCTCAAGAATCACAATCTAGCAAAACATATTCAAGTCCATGCATGGGGCAAGTTGATCCAGTTCACTCAGAGCAAAGCTGCAAAGGCCGGCAAAGTTGTGGAGCTGGTAGCTGCAAGATATACTTCTCAGAAGTGCTCACAGTGTGGTATTCTAGTTCCAAAGACTCTGGCAAATAGAGTCCATCATTGCCCCAAATGTGGGCTGGAGATGAACAGGGATCTGAATGCCGGCATAAATATACTCACCCTTGGACTGAGGGGAAGAGCCTCCAGAGACACTGCAAAAGCAGGTCAGTGAAAGAGGAAGCTCTGGTCTTTAGGCCAGAGATGAAGTCACCGGACTCGACCTTCTGCAAAGCCTTTCTTATCCCAAATGCCTCTCTACCTTACAGCCTCTGCATATTTTTTGGAAAACTCCTCGCATTGGCCGATGATGCGCCCTGTCGCTTCTTTCAGAACAACTATGGGGTCTACACCTGACGTAGTGAGACGGAAGACGGGGTTGTCCATGATGGGAAATTTGGTGTCATAGGTTGCCATCAGTACCCTTTCATCAGCCAAGAGTTCAGTTCGCAGCAAATTCAAGATAGTATGCCCTTCTCCTACAAACTCGATAACGGCCTGGTTCTCCGTTTTCTTAATAATCTTCAAATTCATCAAACCACTCCCAGACCATAAGCGGAACTCATTTTGCGCGTCTCGGTATTGGCACAATTGGGGCAGACCAATTTGTTCTCCTTCTTGACCAGACCTGCAAGACAACGATTGCAATAGGCCTTGATGACGCCCAGGTCCTCATCGCCCGTAGTAAGCCTCATCTGCCTATCGTCAATAATCTTGGCTTTAAGAATATCGCGAATCGAGAAAAGGTGACGCAGATCCTTGACATAGGAGTTTCTCACATTGGATATGTGAATGGTCGCCTCCTCGTCTGAGATGGGCCTGTCCTCATGCCCCTTCTTGAAGGCCAGCGAGACTATGACCAGGCTGTCCTTGAGATCAACTACCTCTCCCACCACGATATCACCCGATGAGAGCTTTACCGGGGCATTGGTCTTGGGTATGACACTCGCAGATCTGGCTCTTGAATCGATCTTGACCAGTCCCGCGGTTGATGCAAAAATGGTTCCTGATCGAGCATAGGTGCAGTCTCCGGGAACAAACTCCTCGGTCGATCCCACCACATCTCCAGGAAGTACAAAGCTACCGTCCATCATAATTCCTCAATGAATCCTCTATAAACCTATATGAGCGCATCTAAATCCAGTATCATCTATAGCATCTAGAGTTACTAGTATCTATAGTCTAGCATCACATTGACGACTTAAATCTCTATCTCAAATCTCTAGCATGTTATTCTATATAGCTCAACCCCAATGACCTTTACATCCCGGCTATGAAAGTCAAAGCATCTCTTCAAGGGAAAAGGAATCCGATAAATTTCCTGCACTGTGCAGGGTTTCATAAAGCTTCTTACGAAACCTTCGCTTCCCTGATTATGCAAAGAGTAGATCGTTTTGGCGATCTTCCGGGCGCTGCAGAGAAAGGCGCGGTCTCCCAAGCTTGCTTTTTGGGCTCCAAAGGGCGGATTCATGACTACTGTATCGATGCCTTTGAGGACCAATTGTCTCACATCGGCGCGGATGAAATCCACATCGACATTTAATTTTTCTGCATTTCTCCTGGCAACGGCCAAAGCTTCGCCGTCAATCTCTACGCCAATAGCTCTCGCACCCAGCAGGGCCGCGCCTATGGCCAGCACGCCAGTACCGCAGCCCAGGTCACACACGCTGCCAAGTTCTGAGCGCATTCCTGCCAGGAAAAGCATCTCTGCGGCGACCGAGGCGGGCGTAGCATACTGCTCTCTTTGAAAAGAGGGACGGCTAAAGCCCTCCAGCCGCTCCAGCATCATCTCAAGCTGCTTTCTCTTCATATCTGCCAAACAGACATGCAATTTCGGCCTATATGAAGTATATTATCGCCTCAATTGCCAGGAGCATAACCAGGAGAATCGTCATGACCTTAAGAAGGAATACTGCTTTAGAGAGGCCTGGGGAGCTATCCAAAGACTCTTTCTCAATTTCAGGAGCTTTAGGGGCCTTTAAAAAATCCGCGGGCTTATTATTCTTGTCATCCGTTTTCTCTTCATATCTCTTTTGTATTGCATCCTCCGGTTCCTGGGGCATATTATTGTTAGCGCAGAATTGCTGCCTGATGGGCGGCGTCTGAAGCTGTCCGTAACCCTTGCAGGCCATTTCGGTTTTCAGGGGAACCATGCACCCATCTGCTAAGATCAGATCTCTTGCCTCATACCTCTCTTTTGAGACCTTCAGTATAGGCAGGTCGGCATCTGATATCGGCTGCTCATCCGGCTCATGCAGATCATTTATCTTGATATTAACGGTAAAATCTCCTCTTTCGTTCTTGGGCAAGAGATGCAAGGACTCATCCCAAGTCAATATGCTACTACTATCATCGATTTTACTTAATGAATTGCTCGCCATGACATTGGCAATAAGAAGCAAGGCCTCTTGATAAGGACTAAGTCCATTTGCAGCTGCCCCCTCCAAAATTTCTGCTGCCTGTACGATCTTGTTGGCGCTGCTTTTTATCCCATCGATTTCAGCCGCGTAAAAATGCTTTTCAGCATGGCGTAGCGCGTTAGCTGCTACCTGCAACTTCTCGGTAGACTCTCTACCCAATCTCTGCAAATCCAGGCCGGCATTGATATTCTTCAGGGCCTGGTAAAGATAATCGCCCGCTTCATCAGAGGGACAAACCTGGACGGCTCCTATGAGATATTCCAGGGCATTGTTCATGGCGCGCCCCTGCGTCAAGGGCTCATCGGCTAAAAGCCCAATGCGATGGATTTCCTTCATACCGGCGATTATTCGTTGCAGGTCAAGCATCTCGGATTTATTACCATTATTGGCATATGCAGCCGCACCGTCCAGGAATTCCTGAGCCTTCTCCAGCTGTATTAAAGCCTCTTCGCCCAAAACCCGCCCGCTGACTTTAGCCAGACAAGACTGACTATTGGCAATTGCCTGCGCCACCTTGATCTCAGCCTGACCTTCGCCCAGAGTAGACGCCAGCTCCTGATAACGGTTCGCTGCCTGGATGAATAGCCAGGTGGCCTCATTTGTTCGCTGCGAACTGTTTGGCCGGGTCGGTTCTTCTTGCAGCTTATTTTTTGCCAGGGAGCTGTAAGTCTTCGCCAGGCAATAGAGGGCATTCTGATAGCCTGGCTTCATTTGACGAGGAATGAGCTGAACGGATTTCTCCAGAGGTTCGCGAGCCGCGATTGCCTGTCCCATCTGTAGATAGATGCGTCCCAGATTGGATAAGACAATTCCCTGGCTCTGACTCTCGCCTTGCAGAGCGAACAGAGACAGGCTGGAATTGAAGTAGTACAATGCATTATCCCAGTCCATTCTCTGGCCGGCAATTCTTCCCAGCCGGTCCATTACCCAGGCAGAGCTCCTTTTATCGCCTAATCTCTCAAAGTCGGCCAGGCTTCTCTCGAAGTATCGAGCAGCAAGCTCTTTCTCTCCCATATCGGCATAGACCCGTCCGAGGCTTCCAGTCATCTGAGCGATGCCCAGATCATCGCCCCCCTCCTCGAAGGTCTTCAGGCTGCGGTAGCAGTGCTCTATGGCTTTGTCCCATTCCCCGTTCTTCCTGTAAGCTGAGCCCAAATTTCCCAATACATGGGCAAGGCCGATATGATCCCCTTCCCTGGCAAAGCTGTCGGCGGCCTTCTGATAGTAGAAAACAGCTTTCGCTAAATCACCCTGATGGACGAAAGCCTGACCCAGATTATTCTGGAGCACAGGTCGCAAGATCGGATCGCTACAGAGAGACACAGCCCGGTTATACGTACTTGCGGCGAGATCGGGCAATCCTGCCCTGCGGCAGATGTCGCCCAGCCGTTTGAGCTCATAAACATCTTGGATCTTAAGAGAAAGTTCGTAGCAGACTTCTTGGGAGATTCTGCCCTTTCGAGCACTTTCCAACAATTTGCTTATGTTTTCAGGACAACAACCTTCGATGGCACTACTATCGATTTTTTGTAGACCATCACCTCCTTTGGAAAGGGATGTATATATTTCTTGGAGAACAACTAATTGATTCATGGGTTATATGATAACTTATATCTTTATATAGTTTTTGAATACATCTAATTTTGTGAGTTCTATTTTGGGTTAATAATACTCGTCTTGAAGAAGCCTTTTATATCTTGGCCGTGAGTGTTTTTGGGAGATTCCCGATGGAGTTCACTGCACAGGAAAAATACGAATTTAAGCGTCTTCTCGATGGCCTGAGGAGCAAGACTGGCCGAGGGACGGAGCTGATTTCTCTCTATATCCCCCCCGATAAGCAGATCTGTGATGTCACAAGCCAGCTACGTGAGGAGTACGGACAGGCAGCCAACATAAAATCCCGTGTTACCAGACTTTCCGTGCAGGGTTCCCTTGAGTCGGCCATGTCCCGGCTCAAGCTCATCCCCAAGCCTCCTGCCAACGGCGTGGTCATATTCATCGGAAGCGTGGATGCCGGAGCCAATAAAACTGAGATGTACAGCGTGGCTTTGGAGCCACCTGATCCCATCGTCACTTACCGATATCACTGCGATTCTTCATTTCTCCTGGGCCCGCTGGAGGAGATGCTGGCTGACAAAAAGACCTTTGGGCTAATCGTACTGGACCGACGCGAGGCGGCCATTGGCATTTTGAAGGGCAAATACATTGAACCAATGAAGCACCTCACTTCAACCGTGCCTGGCAAGCAGAGAAAAGGCGGCCAGTCCAGCCACAGGTTCCAGCAATTGCGCCTCATTGCCATCCATGAATTCTATAAAAGAGTAGGTGAATCGGCCAATGAAGCATTCCTGCCCATCGATGCCAAGGATCTGCAGGGCATCCTGGTGGGTGGACCATCCCCCACCAAAGAGGAGTTTGTAGAGGGTGGCTTCTTGCATCATGAGCTGCAAAAGAAGATTCTGGGCGCCCTGGATGTCTCTTATACCGATGAGTCAGGATTGTACGAGCTGGTGGATGCCGCTCAAGAGCAACTCTCCGATTTGGAGGTAATGCAGGATAAAGTGCTGATGAGGCGCTTCATGAAGGAGCTGGTTTCCGACAAAGGTTTGGCGGCTTACGGCGATAATGAGGTTCGCCATAACCTGGAGCTTGGGGCAGTGGAGATCCTTCTTCTCTCAGAAGATCTGAGAAAGACGCGATGTAAGATTGAATGCACCAGCAGAAGCTGCGACTTTTCCGAATATCAAACCCGCTCGGGGGCGTCTGCGACGCTAGGAAACTGCTTGAAGTGCGGAGGTTCTCTAACCATAACCGATGAAGTGGACATAGTCTCAGAACTATCCAAGCTGGCAGATCAGAGTAAAGCAGAGGTCAAGATCATCTCTACGGAGTTTGAAGAGGGTGAACAGCTCTACAAGGCCTTTGGCGGGATTGCTGCCATCCTCAGATACAAGACCAGCCATATCTAGGGGCGATGAGAACGATCGAGGTTACTATTTGCTCATCAGTTCGGCCTACGGAGCGGGTGGAGAAGGTCGTATCAGCCATTGAGAAGATCTTTCCCGGCCTGATCATGGACATTCGCGCCGACAAGATTGAGGCCTACAACGGCCCGGATAGCCTGAAGACGCTGCATGAGCTCTTGAGAAGGCAAAAGATTCTGGACACCGCCCGAAAGGTAATGCTGCGCGGGCTGGTAGGCAATGCAACAGCATTCCAGCTCAGCAAGCAAGCCGCATTGATGGGTGTTGTGAGCTTTCCTCCGGAAGAGGAGGCCTTGGGATCACTGCATGTGCAGATTACAGGAGGAGAGTGCACCATCAATTGGCTGGCGCCTGAGACCGAGAATGGCATACCGGTCCGAGAGGTTGACCTGAGCGAGATCGTAGAAGCCATGCAGGAAGGAGCAGATGTTTAGCTTCTCCTCCAGCAAACTGGTGGACAGGCCCTTTGACTGGGCCTATCAATTGAAAGATCTGGGCTACAGCGGCTGGGAGATCGTAAACGAAGGAAAGCAGAAGCTAACGCGAGAGAACCTTGCCGAAGCAAAACAGATCGTCGAGACGACGGACCTTATTATTACCATTCACCTGCCCTACTCCGACCTGAATCTGGCCTCCGTGAACCAGCCCATCTGGGAGGAGACGGTGCGGCAGATGAAAGAGTGCCTGGATCTTGCCGGCGACTTTGCCCGTCTGGCCGTGCTCCATCCCGGCCATTTCTCGCCGCTGGGAATGCATATGCCTGATGCAGCCTGGTCGCAGAGCATCCTCGGCATCCAGCAGATCTGCGATCATGCCCAGAATCTGGACATGAGAATTGCCGTGGAGAACATGGTCAACATGCCCGCCATTTTGGGCCGCCGGCCGGAAGAGGTTATGGGGATAATAGAAACCGTAGACAGGGAGAATGTTGGCTTTATTTTTGATGTAGGTCATGCCAATACCAATGGAAATGTAGAGGACTTCTTGCATCTTGCAAACAAGATGATTCATACTCATGTGCATGACAATCACGGAGAGAGAGACGAGCACCTGCCGGTGGGAAACGGCACCGTACCCTGGAAGAAAGTTGCCGCGGCTTTCAAGGATTATAAAGGACGCATCGTCACAGAGTCCCGCTCTTTGGAAGAGGGGCAAAGATCAGTAAATCGCTTGAAGAAGATGATGAACCTCGACTAGAGACACATGATTGAGATACATATGTCAATCTTTGATAATCTATCTAAAAGCATGTTGGACGGCTTTGACTGCAAAGACCGAGCCCGGGAAGAGGCCTACCGCCTCTCTCGCAAGGTTATTCGCCTCTGCTCTTCCTCCATCCGATCTGTGCACAGGGATGACCTGGCCCTGGCAGAAAAGCTCATCAGCGAAGCAGCCATCGATCTGGAGCGAATTCGAGAGGTGCTGTCGGATCACCAGGATGTACGCTACGCCGGATTTGTGGACGGAGCTGAGCAGGAATACGCGGAAGCCAGGTGTGTCTATTCCATAACCACACGCCGCCAGATCCTGACCCCGGATGAGGTGGGAGTCGAGAGCGTAAACTATCTGGCGGGCCTGGGAGATGTCACCGGAGAGCTGCGTCGTCATATTCTGGACCTCATTCGTGCCGGCAGAGCAGCGGAAGGCGAATACTTCCTGAGCGTCATCGAGGAGATTTATTATCTGCTCATGCTCTTCGATTATCCGGATGCCATAACCCGTGGCCTGCGCCGCAAGAGCGACCTGGCGAGGAGCATGCTGGAAAGGACGCGCGGAGACCTCACCAATGCTCTGGAGCTGGCCAAGATGCAGGAATCGCTCTGCAGTTTTCGTGAGCAGTCTAAAAAATAGAGGGTAAACAAACCACAAAGGCGCAAAGCAACAAAGGACGCACAAAGAAAATACCAATTTCCTGGAGCTAGAAAGCATGAAGTTCGATCCCGGCATTATTAAAGAGGCTGCCAAAGAAGATTTTGATAAGGCCTGGCAGCAGGGGAGGGAGTATCTCGGCAAGCCTTCCCTAAACGAGAGATATCCAAGAAATAGCTATTCTTTCGGTACAGTGCACCCCATATTTGACACCGTTCAGAAGCTTCGTGAGGCCTACATTCGTCTGGGCTTTTCTGAGGCCATGAACCCGGTGATGGTTGATGCATCGGATGTTTACCGCCAGTTCGGCTCGGAGGCTCTGGCTGTGCTGGATCGCTGCTTTTACCTGGCCGGCCTGCCCCGGCCGGATATCGGCATGTCTGATGAGAGGATTGCTCAGGTAAACGCCCTTTTGGGCAGGGATATCTCCGGGGAAGAGGCGGAGGCACTGCGCCAGATTTTGCATGGCTACAAAAAGGGCAAGGTGGAAGGCGACGACCTTGTGCAGGAGATCGCCGCAGCTTTAGGAGCGCATGATGCTCTCATCTCCGTCGTCCTGGAGAAGGTCTTTCCTGAGTTTCGGGAGCTGAAAGCCGAGGCTACCACGCGCACGTTGCGCAGCCACATGACCTCGGGGTGGTTTTTGTCGCTCTCCAATCTTCATCACCGCACCAAGCTGCCGCTCAAGCTCTTCTCTGTGGACCGCTGCTTCCGCCGGGAGCAGGCAGAGGATGCGGCGCGGTTGATGAGCTACTATTCGGCAAGCTGCGTGATCATGGGTGAAGAGGTAAGCGTAGAGGATGGAAAAGCTGTTGCCGACGGCCTGCTCAGCCAGTTTGGTTTTGAGAAGTTTCAGTTCCGGCCGGACGACAAGAGAAGCAAGTACTACACTCCGGGAACGCAGATCGAGGTCTATGCCTACCATCCAGGCCTGGTCGGCTCGGCCACGAAGTACACCAGCGGATGGGTGGAGGTGGCAACCTTCGGCATCTACTCGCCCACAGCTCTCTCGCAGTACGACATTCCCTATCCGGTCATGAATCTGGGGCTGGGAGTAGAGAGGCTGGCCATGATTTTGCATAACTCTCAGGATATGCGGGCCCTCTCCTATCCGCAGTTCCAGACCAATTGGGCTTTGACGGCGCGGGAGATGGCGCAGATGATATCCGTCGAGAAGCTGCCCACGACTCCCGCCGGTCAGGCCATCGCTGATGCTGTGGTGGCCGTCTCAACCGAGCACGGGGAGACGCCCTCGCCCTGCGAGTTTGCTGCCTGGGAGGGAGAGCTCTTCGGTCGAAAGATCAAGGTATCAGTGGTTGAGCCTGAGGAGAACACCAAGCTGTGTGGTCCGGCCGCCCAAAACGAGATCGTGGTGCACAAGCAGAACATCATGGGCATCCCCCACACCTCCCGTTGGGAGGAGGCTTTCAGCGAGGGCGTGACCACCGGCATCAAGTATATCGATGCCTTTGCCGCTCTGGCTGCTTACGAGATTGAGGTGGCCACCATGGCCGGCAAGGAATCGGAGACGCGCGCCCGGATCGTGAGAAGCCCCGGTGATATCAATATCAAGATCCATCCCGCTCTGGAGAGGTACATCACCAGCTACAAGCACAAGATGGATCTGCGTGGGCCCGTGTTCACCACGGTGAAGAGCGAGATAGTGAGCTAAGAGAATCCAATGAGTGAAGTGTTTGGCCAACGGTTACGAATCCCACCACAGAGACACTAGTACAGCTAGGTCTAATTAAAGCCATGATTGTGAGCGGATAATGTGCTCTGCCTTTGTGAACGGCTGACCGTTCTTCGCGCTTTCGCGGCTTCGCGTGAGATTAACCGGGTACGGTTTCACGCGAAGGCGCGAAGCCGCGAAGTCAAAACATTGGTTTATTTCGGCCTCGCTGTACTAGAAGTGCACAGAGGACGCACAGAGAACTCGATCTAGCTGGGATAACTTAGAGGCTTTCATGAAGGATATTTCTGCCAATACAGATGCCAAAAAAGCAGCAGGCGAGGCTGCTGCTGATCTCGTGAAGAGCGGCATGGTGGTGGGCCTGGGCACGGGCTCCACCGTTGCCTGGACCATCAAGCAGCTGGGCGAAAGGGTGAAGGAGGAGGGCTTGGATTTTCTGGGGATTCCCACCTCCTTTCAGGCCGAGAATCTGGCCATCGCCTGCGGGATAAGGCTCACTACGCTCAATGCGCACCCTGTGCTCGATCTGGCCATCGACGGAGCCGATCAGGTAGACCATAACCTGTACGTCATCAAGGGCGGAGGAGCGGCGCACACGCGAGAGAAGGTGGTCGCCTGCTCTGCCCGGCGGTTCGTAATAGTAGCTGATGAGAGCAAGTATGTGCCAAAGCTCACCTGGCCGGTGCCGGTGGAAGTTCTGCCCTTTGCTTTCCGGCTGGTGGAGCGAAGGCTGGCGGAGCTGGGTGGAAAGCCGGTGCTGCGACAGGGCGTGAGGAAGGATGGGCCGGTGATCACGGACAACGGCAACTTCGTAATGGATGTGGACTTTGGGGCGATCGAGGATCCAAAGGGTCTGGCTGCCCGGATATGCGGGATTCCGGGAGTGGTGGAGCACGGCATATTCGACAACCTGGACGAGCTGTACCTGGCGAGAGCGGGCGGGGTGGAGAGAATAGGGAGATAGGCGAGGGTGAGGCATTTTATCTCATTCTTGCGGAAAATTAAAATATGGTGCGAGGGGATTTAGAAATAATGGCTGCTCAACCGTTAACAATAGAATTCCTGGAAAGACATCCTTTGCGAGAATTCGAGGTAGGTGTCAGGAAGTTCGTTCCGCTCAGAATCACCAACCTTCAAGTGGATTACGATGACGGCTTATGGTCTGTCAGTCTGTCCCCTCTCGATGCAGTAGGATGCTCTCAGGATTTTCGAGAGGCTCGACAGAAGCTATTTGAATACATCGATTTCCTCTGGAATGAGTACGTCCTTTGTCCTGAGCAAGAGCTGGGCGAGACGGGTAAAATGCAGAAAGATCTTCTTTTGGAATTGTTTTCGGTGAGCTGATGGCGGCAGCGTTAAGCCAGGATGATATCGAAGCAGGACTTGTTAGAAAGGGCTTTCGTCGCAGCCACACAGATCACAGGTACTTTATCCTCTATGTGGACGGAAAGAAAGAAGCAGCCACTTTTCTAAGCCACGGGAAGAACCAGGATATCGGCTCACCTCTGCTAAACGCTATGGCAAAGGAGCTTGGCCTCAACACCAGAGATTTCATTGATCTTGTTAAGTGTCCTTTTAGCACGGAGGAACTTTTGGCAGCGAAGAAGGATAGACTGGCCAATAGCATGCGGATACTGAGAAGAGGTTAAAGATTTTTGCAGCTTTCAGAGGGAAGTAGCCTCGGCAAGTACCCTGTCCCGGATGTACCAGTGCAATGCTCTTTCGCTGACCACATCCACTTTTTGTTGCAGGAGGTCTTCGAGGTCCTGCATGAGGGCCACGTGATCCATTAAGCTCGTCCCAGGTTCCAATTCTACGAGAATGTCCAGATCGCTCTCCGGCCCGGCCTCTCCTCTGGCTACGGAGCCGAAGACCCGAAGGTTATGAGCACCGTGCCTGGCGGCTATGTACAGGATTTCCTGGCGCTTGGCTTTCAGCAAATCCTCAATTTTCGTAGGCATATCCGGTCGGACTCTGAGCATAATATGACCGCCTGAAATTTAAACGTATGTGTTTTCGGAAAGGGATAGTAACATTCATCCGTATTTTCTATTCTGCCATTATTAATATAATATTATTTATATCTCAATTCAATCTCTCTGAAAAACTCCAATAATCTGATCCATCTTACATTAAGGCTCTTGCATACATTCGGTATCTTTGGCTTGACGGGACTATTATTGGGCCTTTCTGATGTAACAACCGTCCAAGCTCTGCACTTTGCTAACGCGATTAGGAACGGATCAGCTTCGGGAATCGTTTTATTCTGATCCACAAGACCAGGGAATTTTTCAAGGATATGTGAGACTTCCTGGCTTTGATCTGCATCAAGGGGAATGAACATTTTCTTGTTGGACTTTCCCCATTTTGCTAATCCATCATCCTTCACACAGATTTCGTGAAAGACTTCATCAGGTGCAATTAGCAATCCCTGATCAACAAGCGATTCAAGGTCCTTCCACAATCCTGGAAAAATATCAGGTGGATAATGATTGGTGTGCATGTCAATCAATGCGGACGTATCGATGCAGTAGCCTTCTTGCAGGCGGAGCTGGATCAAATCTAGGCCTCAAGAAGCTTTTCTATTCGTGGAATATGCTTAACGCGAATTCCCAGATAATCGGCTACATCGCTGGTAGTGATCCTTTCGTTTCTGTATGAATCAAGGACAAGTGAGGTCAATGGCGTGCCGTTTCGCTGAAGACATTCTTTGGGAATATCTCTTTTGATGCCTTTTCCTTTGGCGAAATCCTGTTTTTTTTCTTTTTTCATCCACTCATTGTGCTTAAGGGAATAGAATTCTCTGGAGGTCAACCCAGATATGAGCAGCCTTCTCAAAATAACCTCTTTGCTCACCTTAAAATCATTAGCGATTGTGCCAAGAGTCCTCTCCGGCCATTTGTAGGAAGATGTCCTTCCTGCAACCAAGCGATGGGAAAGCAAACCTTCCATTGGAATTAGAACGCCGCCGGCAAAAAAGTTGCAGAAAGCCTCAATGGACCTGTCTTTCTTAGTAGACTCCTCGCCGCCCAATTTGCTTGGATCGCATATTCCGCCTTCATTTAAAAGGATGTGTCCCAGTTCATGGAACAATGAAAAGATCCTGGCTTTCAAGGCGTCTTTTGTATTTATTACGATTACCGGCAGGCCTCCGTCGGTTAATGAAAACGCTCTCGCCTCATCCAGAGGCATTGACATCTGAAATACGAGAATGCCAAGTCTCTCTACGGATTTTTTCCACTTATCCATGGCGCCAGCATCTTTCTCCCAGGACAATTGCTCTTCCAGAGAAATGCCTAATGATTCCCTCACTTTGCCGGCCAACGCTTCCGGATCATCGGACAGATTCGCTTGCCCAATGCGAGCATGAAGATCGCCTTCATCGTCTTCTTTTAGCTCTGAGGCTATAGACTGAAGCCTCCTTGCCTGGCGCATGGCAAGCCTGGTTTTGGGAGACAGCGGTATCTCATTCTCATCGGGAAGGGTGCGAAAATCGCGGGGGAGAGACTGCTCTTCTGGGGGACGCGGCAAAAAGAATGCAGCGAGAGGGCGCTTATAAAACCTGGCCAAGGCCTTTACCTGGTGTAGCAAGGGCTGCTGTTGGCCTGCTTCCCACTGCAAGACCAGATCTTCGCTTTCGCCAAGCATGGCAGCAGCTTCTTTGACTGTCCTGCCCATGCTCTCTCTGGCCCAGATTAGTACGGCAGGTTTGACGTGGATGCTGATGCTGCGACTTTTCCCCTCGCGTTCCGTTATTCCTAGCTTTTCCGGCATATTCGATCGACTGTATTACTTTTATCATACAACAATAGGATACTGGCGTTATATATTGGTATGGGTTAGAAATTAAATAACTGAATATTAATAATAATAATCATGGGGCCTTCGATGTCTCCTTGTCACTCGGCGGAATTTATAGAGAGACTATAGATCGAGCTGAGGCGAGATGACTGGTCACTCTTCGCGATTAAGGGTAATGGGGCAGCGGGCGAGCGCGTGCGGAGGAGAGCAGGCACAGCGCGGCGGTTCGTGATAGTGGCCGAGGTGAGCCGGTGACTGGGTTGGTGGAGGAAAAAGGTCCAAAACTTGGTGAAAATTGAAATGTACATTGAGCGAAATTAGGACTTCATGAGAGTAGTTTTGAATCACGAGATATTAAAAAGACATGAATGAACTGTATCTTAACAGGTTTATTTCGGGTGATGCGTCGCATCTTTGGACAATTCATTACAAAACTCGTCCTCATACTTGCATAAGACCGAATCAGAATAACCCGCACCTGTC
>Ga0074199_1000118_pt1 | contig 164795 bp, 145 predicted proteins | sample EPASupsiteSAE347_FD_64528 | JGI IMG/M metagenome (GOLD analysis project Ga0074199, IMG submission 64528) | Bioremediated contaminated groundwater from EPA Superfund site, New Mexico - Sample SAE3-47 | ecosystem: Environmental > Aquatic > Deep subsurface > Groundwater > Contaminated ... | reverse complement strand
TCAAATGTTTTTCGCCGGTCCGTGATTTAATTTAAGATCAGGTAATCACTCATAATTATATGTATACCAACGAGAAGCGAAAAAGATTTTTGAGCTGCGGCGAAGCCATTTTTCAAAGGTCTCAATATTTCATTCCCGTGAAAACGGGAATCCAGAATTTTTATAAAAAAAGCCGGAGGCGTTCATGAAATACCCACTGCTTTTGTTGGAAACCCTGTATCGCACCATGGTTCGCATTCGTCTCTGTGAAGAGAGTTTTGTGGAGCCGATCCTTTCCCGAGACGTTCTTTGCCCTTGTCATTTGTATTCCGGAGAAGAAGCCGTGGCGACGGGGATCTGCGCTTCTTTAACAGCCCGGGATTATGTCTTCGGCAACCACCGATCCCACGGCCATTACCTTGCCAAAGGCGGGAGTTTGGCGGGACTCGTAGCGGAGATCTATTGCCGTGAAACAGGATGTTCCCGGGGCCGGGGGGGGTCCATGCATATTGTTGATATGGATTGCGGGATGCTGGGTGCGGCTCCGATTGTCTCGGGGACGATTTCTCTCGCCCTCGGAGCGGCGTTGGCGGCTTCCATAAGAAAGGAAGATCGCGTCGCGGTAACCTTTTTTGGCGACGGGGCCACTGGCGAGGGCGTGTTGTATGAGTCACTGAATTTCGCTGCTCTTATGAAGCTACCGATGGTTTTTGTCTGTGAAAACAACTTCTATGCGACGCATATGCCCATTCGTGATTGCCGGGTATCGAGTAGTATATATAAAATCGCTGCGCCCTTTGGCGTTGAATCACGGGAAGTGGATGGAAACGATATTCTGCAGGTTTATGAGGCCGGGTGGGAGGCGATCGATAAGTGCAGAAAAGGCGAAGGCCCTGTTTTTCTTGAGTGCCTGACCTACCGCTTTCGGGGGCATGTCGGTCCCGATGACAACATTCAGGGATCCCACACCGATATTCGCCCCCAGGAAGAGGTGGAACGGTGGTTTCAGAATGATCCCATTAAAAAGTTCGAGAATTATCTGGTGTCACAAAACCTGATCTCAGAGCTTGCCATGGATTCCATCAGAAAAGACGTGGAAAAAGAGGTTGCCGACGCCCACCGTTTTGCCAAAAGCAGTCCCAGTCCCGATAGCAAGGAGGTCATGAACTATGTCTTCGCATAGAAAACTGCAATACAGCCTGGCCATCAATGAAGCGCTTCATCAGATGATGGCCGCCGATCCCTCCGTTTTTCTGATCGGGCAGGGTACCAAAAGTCCTTGGTATGTGGGAAATACGGCGCAGGGACTGCTGGAAAGATTCGGGGCGAGCCGCGTGATTGATACCCCGGTCTCGGAAAATGCCATGACCGGGGCCGCCGTGGGCGCGGCTATTGCCGGCATGAGACCGGTGGTTGTCCATCCCCGGATGGACTTCATGTTTTATGCTTTTGACCCGATTGTCAACGAGGCGGCCAACTGGTATTACATGAACGGCGGTAAAGCATCCGTGCCTGTTGTCTTCTGGGGGATCATCAATCGCGGTGGCGAGCAGGCGGCCCAACACTCTCAGGCTCTCCATGCTACTTTTGCCCACATCCCGGGTCTCAAGGTTGTCATGCCTTCCACACCCTATGATGCAAAGGGACTGATGATTGCGGCTATTAAAGATCCTAACCCCGTCGTTTTTATCGATGATCGGTTGCTCTATCGTGTTGAAGATGTCGTGCCGGAAGAGATATACGAGCTCGAAATCGGTAAGGGTGTCATCCGGAGAGAAGGTAAGGACGTAACCCTGGCTGCCGTTTCCTTTATGGCTCATGAATCCGTAAAAGCGGCAGATGAATTGGCGGCGCAGGGAATCGATGTCGAGGTGATTGACCTGCGTAGTGTGAAGCCTATTGATGCAGCATTGATTGTGAAGTCGGTCATGAAAACGGGTCGTCTTGTCGTAGCCGACGGCGGCTGGAAAAGCTTTGGCTTATCGGCGGAAGTCGCGGCGATTGCCTCCGAGCAGGCATTTGCCTTCTTGAAGGCGCCGGTGAAGAGATTGGCCCTTCCTGATTGTCCGGCGCCGGCCAGTTCGGTGCTGGAAGATGCTTACTACATAAAAGTGAATGACATTGTAAAAACGGTTCAAAAAGTGTTTGGGCGGTAGGTTTCATGTAATTGAGTTTTATGTCTGACGTTTTAGGTGTTACGGTATCAAGAGAAATTCCAATAAATGCACATATTGAACAAATGATTCAGGAGTTAAGAAAAAACAATGATTAATAAGGTAAAGTTTGTAGAGCCGGCAAAAGTGTACCGGATGATCAAGGATGAACTCGATGCGGCCTATTTCGAGGTGATGGACAAGGGTGATCTGATTGACCGGGGACAGTTGAAAAGTTTTGAAACCAATCTGGCTGCCTTCGTCGGGACAAAATACGCCGTGGGTTTGAACAGTGGCTATGACGCCCTCCACATGTCGTTGCGGGCGGCGGGAATCGGCGCCGGCGACGAGGTCATCGTGCCGGCCCACACCTTTGTGGCGACGGCATCGGCAGTGGTCAATGTTGGCGCGAAACCGGTGCTCGTCGATGTGGGGAAGGATTTCAATATCGATTGCGATAAAATAACAACAGCCATTACACCCCGAACGAAGGCAATCATTCCGGTGCACCTGAGTGGCTACATGGCCGATATGGAACGGGTTATGGAGATTGCGGAGAAGCATGGCCTTGTCGTGGTCGAGGATGCGTGCCAGAGCCTGGGTTCAAGTATGTTGGGGAAGAAGGCAACAGGCAATAGGCAACACTCGGCCACAGCTCGGATTGAAGAAGGGGAGGGGTCGGCAGCACCAAATGCGAATGGTTCGAAGCGGATGGCCGGTTCCTGGGGGCTGACCGGCTGCTGGAGCTTCTATCCCTTCAAAATTCTCGGCGGTTATGGGGACGGCGGGGCAATAACTACAAATGATCCCGAGGTGGCCTTGTTTGCCACCCGGATGCGGTATAATGGAGAGGACCGGGATACCGGCGAGTATCATGGGCACGGTTTTACCTGTCTTCTCGACAATATGCAGGCGGCCTTTCTGGATGTGAAGTTGCGCCATCTGCCCAGATGGATCGTTAGAAGAAAAGAGATTGCCGCACGCTACCGGGCGGCGCTGTCCGGTCTTCCCGATCTGCTGCTGCCTCATTATCATGACCCCCGCCGGGATCATGTCTACCAAAACTACACAGTGCGGTCCAAGCAGGGGACTGATTTCTCGGAATTCATGAAGGCCCGGGGTGTGGAGGTGTTGACCCAGTTTCGGAAACCATATTACCGTCATGAGGCCCTGCAATTGGAGGATCGAGGATTCCCGGAGACGGAGGCCATCAGCCGGGAAGTATGTTCTCTGCCTATGAACGTGGAAATTACTGATGAGGAAGTGGATTACGTGATTGAAGTAGTCAGGGCGTTTTATAGCAAATAGGTTTTAAGTTTTAGGTTTTAGGTGTTATGGGATATCGGTCTTTTGAGGAATTGGAAGTCTGGAAACTGGGATGCCGTTTGGCTGTCCAGGTTTATGAAGTGCTTAAAGAATGCAGGGATTATGGTCTAAAGGACCAGATGACAAGGGCAGCTGTCAGTATCTCCAGCAATATAGCTGAAGGTGCAGAACGAGATTCAAAACAAGAGTTTATCAGATTCTTACACATCGCTAAAGGATCGGCAGCGGAACTTCGTACACAGGTTTACATCGCATGTCAAATTGGCATCATAAGCAATGAAACACAGAAAGAATTTACAGAAGAACTGAAGAAAATTTCGTCCATGCTGCATGCTCTAATTAAATCCATTAGCTTAACACGTAAAACATAACACATAAAACTTTAAAGGTATTTCCCAATGTCATTAAAATTAAGTGAACGGCATGCCTGGGTACTCCAGTCGGAGATCCGGAACATGTCAATAGAGTGTGACCGCGTCGGGGGAATAAATCTTTCCCAGGGTGTCTGCGATACCGAGGTTCCCCTCGTTGTCCGGCAGGGGGCGCAGGAAGCGATGGATCAGGGGGTTAACACCTATACCCGCTATGACGGACTGGAAGAGCTGCGGAAAGCGATTGCGGATAAACAGAAAAGGTTTACCGGCATGGAAGTGGATCCCGAAGGGGAGATCATCGTCAGTTCCGGGGCGACGGGGGCCCTTTATTGCACCTGCCTCGCCCTTTTGAATCCCGGCGATGAAGTAATCGTATTTGAGCCTTTTTACGGCTATCATATCAGCACCCTGGTTGCCACGGGGGCCGTTCCTGTTTATGTTCCCTTGGAATTACCGGACTGGTCCTTCACCCGAGCATCCCTGGAGAAGGTCTTGACGTCGAGGACCCGGGCCATAATTATTAATACGCCGGCCAATCCATCGGGCAAGGTATTCTCTATGGAAGAACTTCAGGTCATCGCTGATTTTGCCATTAGCCAAGACTTGTTTGTATTCACTGACGAGATTTATGAGCATTTTTTATATGATCGGCGGCGGCATTTTCCACCCGCCCTGCTGCCGGGAATGAGGGAGAGAACGATCACCATTTCTGGTCTTTCGAAAACATTCAGTATCACCGGCTGGCGGGTCGGTTATGTAATATGCGACGCGAAGTGGGGGCAAACCATCGGTCATTTCAATGACCTGGTCTATGTCTGCGCCCCGGCGCCCCTGCAGCTTGGTGTGGCGCGAGGCCTCATGGAACTTGGCGCCGATTATTACGAGGGCCTTGCCCGGCAGTATCTTGTCAAGCGGGATATGATCTGCGGCGCCCTTGCCGGAGCGGGCATGTCCCCCTTCATTCCCCAGGGGGCATATTACGTCCTGGCTGATGTATCATCAATTCCAGGAGGGAGCTGCAAGGAGAAGGCTATGTATTTACTGCGGGAGACAGGTGTGGCCTCGGTCCCGGGCAGCGCCTTTTATCATGGCGAGGGTGGAGAGTCCCTGGTCCGTTTCTGCTTTGCCAAAGACGACCCCATCCTGGTTGAAGCCTGTGATCGAATAGGAAGGCTCGGGTTGGGTTTCAAACCTGTTTCTGCAATTAAATAAATGTTTATCATTCTATGAATAGACTTATCTTTAATCGTCACTTCTACTACATGCTTTTTATCGACGCCGCCCTGGTCGGCGTATCCTATGTCTGTGCCTATCTCCTCCGTTATGAAGGTAATCTGCCTGATTTCGAATGGCAACGGATCATCCATATTTTGCCTTTCCTGGTGATAATGAAGCTGTCCTGCTTTGCCCTTTTCGGTCTCTATCGCGGCATGTGGCGATACACAAGTCTGGAAGACTTGAAAAGCGTCCTCAAGGCGACGGTCGTCTCGTCCCTGATGCTGGTCCTGGCCGTCCTTTATATTTACCACTTTAAGGGATATTCCCGGGCCGCCTTCGTTATTGATTGGTTGTTAACCATACTGTTTGTCGGCGGCGTCCGGATCGGTGTGCGTCTGCTTTTGACAAATAATATTGCCTCCTTCTGGAAACTGGCCAAGAAGGGACCTCTGGATAAGCGCCTGCTGATCATCGGGGCCGGCGCCGCCGGGGAGAAGGCCATCAGGGAAATTCTGGAGAATCCGGGACTTAAATTTAACCCCTTGGGCTTCCTGGACGACGATCCCCAGAAGCAGGGCAAGGCCATTCATGGCGTCCAAATTTTGGGGGCGGTAGATGAAATCGCTCAACTTCCCGAGGACTTTGATGAAATACTTATTGCCATTCCCTCCGCCAAAGGGGAGCAAATGCGGCGGATTGTGCAGTTTTGCGAAGAAACAGGCAAGCGCTTCCGGACGATGCCCAGCATCGGGGAGCTCATCGACGGCAAGGTATCGGTCAAAGCCCTCCGGGAGGTTCGTATCGAGGATATCCTGGGGCGGGATGAGGTGCGTCTGGAGAAGGACTTATTGCGTAAATCATACGCGGGTAAGCGCGTTTTGATTACCGGGGCCGGTGGGTCGATTGGCAGTGAACTGGTCCGGCAGGTCTGCCAGTATCGCCCGGAGGTCCTGGGGTTGCTTGATTTCAGTGAATTCAATCTCTTCAAGATTGATATGATGTGCCGTCAGCTTTTTCCCGAAATCATTTTACAGACATATTTGACCGATATTCGCGACCTGCGGGCGGTTAAACAGACGATTGACGATTTCAGGCCTGAGGTAATTTTACATGCCGCGGCTTACAAGCACGTCCCCCTCCAGGAAATTCATCCCCGGGAGACGGTGTATAACAATGTTGTCGGCACCCGCAATCTGGCCTTGACGGCAACGGAAGCGGGAGTGGAACGCTTTGTCCTCGTATCGACCGACAAGGCGGTACGGCCGACGAATGTTATGGGAGCGGCAAAGAGGGTTGCCGAGATGTTGCTGGCCTCCTTGAATGACCAGTCGCAGACCAGCTTTATTTCGGTGCGTTTTGGAAATGTCCTGGGAAGTTCCGGTTCGGTTATCCCGATTTTTCAGCAACAGATAAGCCAGGGCAAACCGGTAACGGTGACCCATCCGGATGTGACCCGCTATTTCATGAGTATTCCCGAAGCGGCCCAGTTGATTTTACAGGCCGGGGCCATGGGGCAGGGCGGGGAAGTATTTATCCTGGATATGGGGAAACCCGTGAAAATCGTCGATATGGCGAGAGACGTGATTCGCCTCCACGGCTTCGAACCGGACCGGGACATCCCCATTGAGTTCATTGGTTTGCGCCCTGGCGAGAAGCTTTACGAAGAACTGATTACCGTCGGCGAGGGCATTACCCCGACATCGCACGCAAAGATTAAGGTCATCCAGGGGAACCATGGAGATTTTGAGATCCTGAGCACGGCGATCGAAGAATTGATCATTGTTGCCGATACCTTCGATGATAACGCCATCAAAGGCAGGCTTCACGCCATAGTTCCTGAATACACGCCGCAATGAGACCTTTGAAAAATGGCTTCGCCGCGGCTCAAAAATCTTTTTCGCTTCTGATTAGTTGCCATACAATTATGATTAAATACAGGATGTTAAATTTGATCTCGGAACGGCGAAAAACATTTGATTCACCGCTTGCGAACCATTTTTCTGCGGTTATGCAATAATCACAAAATGATTACCAGCCGGAATTTTGAACTGCCCCGCAGCCTTCAGAATATTCTCATCATTCAGTTGGGCGACATCGGCGACGTCGTCTGGTCGATCCCGACTTTCTGGGCGGTCAAGAATGCCTATCCAAACGCGAAACTGTCCCTCCTGGTCCGGGAGGGGTTCGGCTCGCTCCTTACGGCTGACCCCGCGATCGCACACGTTTTCGAGGTAAAAAAGTATCAGGGAACTTTCGGGAGCAGATTAGGGGCGCAGTTGTCTTTCCTGAAAAGTGTGCGGAATGCCGGCTTTGACCTGGTCTTTGACCTCCGTACCGACGAGCGGGGGGCCTTCATGGCCAGACTGACCGGCGCCCCTTTCCGCGCCTCCCTAATATGCCGGGAAGGACCTTTTTACCGGAATCGACTCTTTTCCCACCTTATTTATCCGGCCAATGAAAATATCCGCATCCGTCTCGGAGCGGCGGAACAATCCCTCCGGATTGTCCGGGGATTCGGAATTCCCACGGGAGATACGGTCCCGAAGTTATTTGTCGAACCGGAAACGTTGGGAAGGATTAGAAATCTCATAGAAAATCATGGTCTTTATTCTCAGGCGCAGGGCGACGCCCCAAACGGCTTTGTTACGTTAAACCCATTTTCCCGCTGGTCTTACAAAGAATGGCCGCTGGACAATTGGGTTGCCATCGGGGCGTGGTTGTGGTCGGAATATCGCCTTCCCACGGTAATTGTCGGGTCGGCGCTGGAGCGAGAGCGGGCGGAGGCACTGGTGAAAAGCGGGAACGGTGTCGTGAAAATGTTCAATATGGCCGGTGAAACAAACCTGGCGGAGTTAGCGGCCCTGTTGAGTCTCAGTCGTCTGCATGTGGGGGTGGACAGTGCGGCCCCCCATATTGCGGCCGCCGTGGGAACGCCCACCATAACCATTTACGGACCTTCCGACTGGCGGGACTGGGCGCCGGTGGGAGAACACCACCAGGTGGTAACCATGGACATGGATTGCTCACCGTGCCATCAAAAAGGCTGCGATGGTAAAGGTCGCAGCCGGTGTCTGGAAAACATGAGCGTCGGCCAGGTGCAAGGGGCGATTATGGGAGCGGTTTCGCCTCATCAATCAGCATGATCGGGATGCCTTCCCTGATTTCATAGCGCAGTTTGCAGGAATGGCAGATCAAGCCATCCTGACCTTCGTTAAGTACGATCTCCCCCTTGCATTTGGGACAGGCCAGAATTTCAAGCAGTTCTTTGCTTATCGTCATAGTTTCCTCCAATGGTAAGTTTAATCACGGAACGGTGAAAAACATTTGATTCGCTGCGTGCGAACCATTTGAGACCTTTGAAAAATACCGTTTCAGACTCCCCATCGTCATTCCGGCGGAAGCCGGAATCCAGTGTTTTCAAGGTGTTCTGGACCCCGGCTTTCGCCGGGGTGACAGGAAAGTGTAGATTTTCAAAGGTCTCCATTTTTCTATCGTTATCCACAGATCTCCGCTTTTCTTCCCCTCCTAAGCAGTTTCAGTCTTCTTTCCCAGTTTTTCCTTAACCCCTTCGAAGACCTCATCCACCGTAATTTCCTCCATACATTCCCTAGTAGGGCACTGCTTCAAGAAGCAGGGGCTGCACGGCAACTTCTTCCTGATGACAGCATGACCAGGCCCGTAAGGACCAGTCCGTCTGGGATCCGTCGGTCCGAACAGGGCGACAACCGGTGTGCCCACAGCGGCGGCGATATGCATCGGTCCCGAGTCGGTGGTCACGACTACGGCAGCGTGCCGGTAAAGACATGCCAGATCCTTTAAGGTCGTCTGTCCGGCCAGATCAACGACCTTTGCCGTTTTAACTTCCTTGATAATCGCTTCGACATATGGTTTTTCCTGGGTGCTACCCGTGATTACGACAGGAATATTCAGGTCTCCGGCGATTCTGTCTGCCAGCATGGCGAATCTGTCTTTCCGCCAGAGCTTGGTCTCCCATAAAGCCACCGGGTTCATGGCTACAAATGGCTCATTGATCTCAATATGACTTTTAGCCAGCAGGGCCGATACTTTTTGGGTGTGGCGATCGTCAGCGGGAATGAGAAACTCCGGATCGTTCGCTCCCTCTGCCTTGCTGCTTTTGTCCCCCAGGTAGGCCGGAAAATCCAGATAACGGTCCACCGCATGTTTGCCCATATCTTCCGGGATCTTTTCGGTGTAAAATAATCCGCTCCCCTCCTGCATGCTGTCGAAACCCAGTTTCCTCGCGCCGCCGCTCAGCCAGACCAGGACGGCGCTTTTAAAGAGTCCGTGAAAGTCGATGACCAGGTCATAGGGGCGATCTCTTAACGCAGTCAGCAATAACCTGATTTCCCTGATGGTCTTGCTTAAATTTCCATTTTTAAAATCCTGTTGCCAATGCTTTCGCCGGGAAACAAGGACGCGATCCAGATAGGGATGACCTTCGATAAGATCGGCGGCCGCCGCTTCGACAACCCAGGTGATGTGGGCTTGCGGATAGAGTTTTCGCAGGGCCGCAAGGGAGGGCAGGGTATGAACCACGTCCCCGATGGCGCTGAGTTTGACAATGAGAATGTTCACGACTTGAGACCTTTATGGAAAAATGGCTTCACCGCGGCTCAAAAATTTTTTTCGCTTCTGGTCGGTTAGCATATAATTGTGATTAATTACAAGACGTTAAATTTAATCCCGGAATGGCGAAAAACATTTAATTCACCGCTTGTGAACCATTTTTCTATGGTCACGGAAAGATCTTGCCTTTTCCCTGTCACTGAGCAACCACTTGACTGCCTCAAGGATATCCGGCGCGATATAATCCGGCTTGGTTGATCCCATGGCAACGACCTTTCCGTAGCCTGTCTGAACGAGGATTCCCTTTGCCCCCGCCCTTTGCCCCACCTCCACGTCCTTGGGCATATCACCGATCATATATGATCGGCCAAGATCGATATCCATATCATGTGCCGCGTTCAAAAGGAGGCCCGGCTCCGGCTTCCGGCAAGAGCAGACCTGACGGTATTGTCCCATGCCTTCCGTCGGGTGGTGGGGGCAATAATAAAAGCCGTCGATCACAGTCCCTTCTTTCAGGAAAAGGCTGCGTATTTCTTCATGAACCCTGCCGACGAAAGCTTCGTCAAAAAATCCCCGCCCAATCCCGGACTGGTTGGTGATCACCACCGTTTTCATCCCGGCTTGATTAATCAGTCGCACCGCCTCAAAGGCCTCGGGATGGACACGAAGTTTCTCGAGGCTATCCAGATACCCCACCTCTTCGTTGATCGTTCCATCCCTGTCAAGAAAAACCGCGGCAACCTTCGCCATTACGCCTTCATTACCTCTCTTGATTGATATTACCACGCATTCACAAAAAGTAATTCTCCTCCCCTTCAAGGGGATGGGTAGGGTGGGGATGGGGTTAAATACTGACCATATAAATTCCACCCTACTCTTGTATTCCGTATTCTCATTCTTCGTTGTGCCCGCGCCGGGTATGGTTGCTAATTGCCTGACGAACGGCTGCTAACACCTCATCGACGCCGATGAGATTCATGCACCGGAAATCGGTTGGGCAGACGGTCTTCAGGCAGGGGCTGCAATCCACGGGCTTCCGGATGATGATATTCTTATCACCGGGGGGTGAGGTGGTGACAGGGTTCGTCGAGCCAAAAATTGCCACGGTTGGTATATTCAGGGCGCCGGCAACGTGCATCAGGCCGGAATCATTGGTAATGAAGGCATGACAGCGGGAGATGAGGGCCATGACTTGCCGGACCGAGGTCGATCCGGCAAGGTTCAAACATTGCCCCTGAATCTTTGTGGCGATGTAATCGGTCACTTCCCTGTCCTGCTTGCTGCCGAAGAGGATTATCGTTGTCGGATATTCCCTGATAAGTTCTGCCGCAGCAGCAGCGAAACGATCCACCGGCCATCTTTTGGCCGGACCATAGGCAGCGCCGGGCGCCATGCCGATGATCAACCGATACTCACTCTCCGGCATTTTTAGCCATTCATCAGCGAGCGAACGGGTGTCCGGACGCAGATCCAGGCAGAGCTTCCCGCCGGAAGCATCGCAGCCGAGGGCCTTGACCATTTCCAGGTAATAATCAATCTGGTGGATCTTGCGGATAGCCGGTGTGCGACGAACAGCATGGGTCAGCAACCACCCACGGGCGTCGGTGTTATAACCGGCACGGATAGGAATTCCCGCCAAGCGGGCAATGATGGCGGCTTCAATGGCGTTTTGGAGAAGGATTGCCATGTCGAAACGATGCTGCCGAAGTTCGCCTGCGAGGCTAATCTTCCCCACCGGGCCGCTATGGCGTCCCGGGTCTTCAAAAATCACTATCCGGTCAACATTGTTAGATTCTCTATAAATATCAGCCACCCAGGGTTTGGCAAGGATGGAGACCCGCGCCTGCGGCCAGGTTCTGCGGATGGAGGCGACGGCAGGAAGGGTCATGACGGCGTCGCCGATCCAGTTTGTCCCCCGCACAAGGATCTCCTGAATACCTTTACGAGGAAGGCGTTTGTCGCCCCTGACAATCAGCGGTTCAGATATTTGAGTGTCTTGCAAAATCAACCCCATCCCCACCCCGACCCTCCCCTTGAAGGGGAGGGAAAGGCAGGGGAAATTATATTGGCATCCATTCCCACCCCGACCGAGAGCTTTGCATAACCGCAGAAAAATGGTTCGCGAGCGGTGAATCAAATGTTTTTCGCCAGTCCGAGATTGAATTTAACATCATGTAATTAATCACAATTATATGCCAGCTTACCAGAAGCGAAAAAGATTTTTGAGCCGCGGCGAAGCCATTTTTTAAAGGTCTCGATAGTTTCAGTCTTTCTGGCATAGTTTTGTCTTCCAGCGCTGGTGGAGCCAGAACCACTGATCGGGATAGCGTCGCACCATGGCTTCGACTACTTTGGTGAAGCGCTGGGTATTGGTAAAGAGGTCTTTTTCATAGTCCCCCGTGTCGTCGATCTGAACGGCCTCTTGAATAATGAAGCGGTATCTGCCGTCGGGCATCCGGGGCATGAAGGCCGGGATCACCGGCGCCCCGGTGCGCATGGCCAGAACGGCCAGCCCCACGGCGGTGCAGGCCGGTCTCCCGAAAAAGTCTACAAAGACGCCTTCCCGGGCCGAGACATTCTGATCGCTTAGTATACCGAGGGCACGGTTTTCCCCTAATAAACGGGTTATCGTCTTCCCGGAGCCGCCCTTGGGAATGACCGTATTGCCGTTTAGCGTCCGCACCCAGGCGGTGAGGTTTTCGAGGACCGGGCTGTCCAGGGGACGATAAACGATATTCATGGGTTTTCTGACCATCGGGAATGCCACCGTCATCATCTCCCAGTTGCCGAAATGGGCGACGATCGAGAGTAATCCCTTGCCCTTGGCAAAGGTCTCGTCAATGTGCTCCAGACCCTCGAATTCCACCCATTCATGGACATTCTCCCTGGTAATAAAGGGGATCTCGAAGAAATCTGCCGCCACAAGGCCCAAGTGTCGATAAACCCCTTTGGCGATGCCTATCAGCTCCGCCATGTCCTTTTCCGGATAGGCCCGGCGGAGATTGTGGAGGGTGATCAGGCGCTGTTTTGCCGAGAGATAATAAAAAAGCCGTAACAGACCCCGGAAAAAAAGCCTTCGCCAGGATAAAGGGACACATTTGAATAAGAAAATAATAATGCTTGTGGATCTTTCTTTTTTCATCTAAAAATGCACCTTTAAACGATTGAATTCATTGATTAATATATATTTCCTCCCCTCCAAGGGTAGGACCGTGAGCTTTACTCCCCTCCCCTTCAAGGGTAGGGTTGGGGTGGGGATGGGTTGATGTAGGCTTCATCTTCTCAGGATCGTTTCTATGGTTTCGAAAAAATTTCTTTCATCAGGATCTACCTGAATCCCGACTCTCAGGATGAAGATTTTCTGATTAAAATCTGGAAATTTCAAAAGCTTCACCCCGTCTTTTTCCGTTGTTATCACCATTTCTGCGTTCAGGGCTTTTGCTTCCCCGGCAATCGTCTCCACATCGCCTTGCTTGTAGAAATAATGATCGGGAAAGGCAAGGAATTTTATTACCTTTGCCCCCAGTTCCTCCAGGGTGGCGCGGAATTTGTCGGGCGCGGCAATACCGGTAAAGGCATAGATCATTTTGTCCCGGAGCATGCCGGGAGGAAAGGGATGATTATCGTTGCCTTGCACCTTAATTGTTTCTACGCTCCCGTTTGGGAACAAGTTAATGAGTGGGAACGATTTGTCTTTGCCATGAATGATTTCCAGTGGTTGATATCGTGCTCGAAAAACAGGCGTGCCCTTGGGCAGGGCTGTTTTCTTGCGCTCTTTTTCTCCCCTCGAAGTTCCCGTTTTTACAATTAGATCGGCCCGGTTGAGGGCGGCTGGCAGTTCTCGGAGAGGTCCCGCGGGGAGCAAGCGCCCGTTGCCGAAAGGTCTGTCCTCGTCGAGCAGGACAATATTAACGTTCCGATGGAGGCGCCGGTGCTGAAAGGCATCATCGAGAACGAGGACATCGGCGCCGAATTTTTCGATGGCCATTTGGCCGGAAATGCAGCGATCAGAACCGGTAAGCACCGGGATACCAGGGGCAGCCGCAGCGATCAAAACCGGCTCATCGCCGGCCTCTTCGGGACTAAGCAGGATGCCCGCCCCATCGGAAACAACATTGCCGCTGGTTGTCAGGCGGCCTCCATAACCCCTGCTCAGGACGGCGGGATGTAAACCGCACGCTTTCAATCCGTTGGCGATGAGGACCGTCATCGGCGTCTTGCCTGTTCCGCCGGCGGTAATGTTTCCGATACTGATCACGGGACAGGGGAGTTTAACCTGCTTGAGAACGCCTCGATCATACAATTGATTTCTTAATGCCACGATTGCCCCATAGGCAAAGGAAAAAGGCTGCATAGCGATCAAGAAAGGATGGGTTCGTGTCAGTGGCCTTTCCGGATACCAGTATTGCCCAATTTTGGTATGCAGGCTTTTCATTGTATTAATGATTTTTGAGCCGCAGCGAAGCCATTTTTCAAAGGTCTCTCCCCTTGAAGGGGAGGGGAATTATAGATGCAATAATTTCAATTAGTTGTTGAAATATTTTCATGTGAACTTTCATCCTCACTGAATTGCATCTGGTAGAGCTTGAAATATTCGCCCTTTCTCTCCAGAAGATATTCGTGGGTTCCCTCCTCGACGACCTTGCCGTTAACCAGGACAATGATCCGGTCGGCATTTCTGATTGTCGAGAGGCGATGGGCGATCATCAGGGTGGTGCGGCCGGCCATGAGATTATCCAGGGCCTTTTGTACTTCGATTTCCGCTTCCGTGTCGAGAGAGGAGGTGGCTTCATCGAGGATGAGAATCGGGGCGTCTTTGAGGATGGCCCGGGCGATGGAAATACGCTGTCTCTCGCCGCCGGAAAGCTTCGTTCCCTGTTCCCCGATAATGGTGTCATATCCCAGGGGAAGCTGGGTTATGAAGTCATGGGCGTATGCGGCCTGGGCGGCCTGGATGATTTCTTCCTCACTTCTTTGAATATCCCCGTAGGCGATGTTATTTTTCACCGTGTCGTTAAAGAGGATGGTCTGTTGCGTTACCATCGCAATCTGTTCGCGGAGGGATTCAATGGTAACATCCCTCACGTCATGTCCGTCAATCAATATCCGCCCGCCCGAGACGTCGTAGAAACGGGGGATTAGATTGACCAGGGTGGTTTTACCGCCGCCGCTCATGCCGACAAAGGCTATCACCTCGCCGGACTTGATGGACAGGTTGATGTTTTTTAGAACCGGTGTCTCTTCGTAGCGGAAGGTGACATTTTCAATATCAATGCCCCGGGAAATTTTAGGGAGTGAAATCGCCCCCGCGCTGTTTCCTATCTCCGGCTCCATATCAATAATGCTGAATACACGCTGGGCTCCGGCTATGCCCTGTTGAATGGTATTATTCATGTTGGTAAGGCGTTTGACCGGTTCGTAAAGCATGATCAGGGCGGTCAGAAAGGAGAAGAACGTCCCCGGCGTAGCGCCGCCCTTTATTACCTGGAGTCCGCCATAAAGGACAATTGCGGCGATGCCGAGCCCCCCTAGGAACTCCATGAAGGGACTCGATGCGGCGTTGATCGATACCGCCTTGATATTAAGTTTGAAAAAACGTTCGTTCTCTTCGCAAAATCTCCTGTTTTCATAGTCTTCCATGCCGAAGGCCTTGACGATCCTCGTGCCGGAGATTGTTTCATGAAGCAGGGTCGTCAGGGTTCCCATCGTAATCTGGGTGCGGGTGGACACGGTGCGCATCTTTTTCCCGAATCTTACGATGGGATAGATGATCAGGGGAAAGACTAACATGGCGATGACGGCCAGTTTCCAGTCCCGGTAAAAGATGACAAAAACGAGTCCGATCAGGGTAAATGAGTCCTTGAACATCGTGGTCACGGCATCGGAAACGGCCCCCTGGAGCGTTCCGGCGTCGTTGGTAATCCGGGACATCAACACCCCGGTCGGATGTTTGGTAAAAAAGGAAAGGGACTGTTTTTGAATCTGCTGGTAGAGCTTGCTGCGCAGGTCGGCCACCACCCGGAGGCCGATGTAATTCATCAGGACCATTTGTCCATAACTGCAAATACCCTTGGCCGTATAGATAAGAATAACGACGATGGGAATCCAGATGAGCATCTGGGCGTCTTTTTTCAGGAAGATGCCGTCCAGCGCCGGTTTGACGAGAAAGGCGAGGCCCGAAGTGGAGGCGCCGACGACGAGCATGCACAGCAGGGCCAGAAAGAATCTGCCGCTATGGGGTTTTGCCAGCGCTAAGAGGCGCTTGAAGACATCCATTTTAAATTATCTCCAATGCTGATTGGGCTGCCCGCTTGGCCGCCCCCGGATTGCCCAGTTTCTCTCTGATCCCGGACAGGTCCTTCCGGATCTGTCTTTTCCTTTCTTCATCGGTCAGGATCGCCAGGAGCTCCTTGGCCATCCTTGCCGGATTGGCGTCACCCTGGATCAACTCCGGGACGACAGTTTTCCCGGCAATGATATTTGCCATGCCGATGTGGCTTACATTCACGAACAGCCGTCCCATCAGATAGGAGAAAGGGGACATCTTGTAGACAATGATCATGGGCGTGCCGATCAGGGCGGTTTCCAGGGTGGCCGTACCCGAGGCGACCATGGCCGCGTCGCAGACGGCCAGGACATCATAGATCTCATTCTGGATTATCTTAATGTCCAGTTCATTCTGGTAGGGCTGGAGTGCGGCGGCGATATAATCCTGATCCAGAGTGTCGGCCAAAGGAAGAACAAACTGAACAGCCGGGAGCTTTTCCTTTAAAATAAGGGCCGTTTTGATCATTTCCGGCAGCAGTCTTGTTACCTCGCTCAACCTGCTCCCCGGCAGGATGCCTACAATAGAAAATTTCCCCGTCTCCCCCTTGCCAATGGGCGGTAAGAGGGTATTTTCAGTGGTCGCTCCATCCTTGAGATTGAATTTGCTCAATGCTTCCATTCTTGTGTAGGAGGTTTTCACAACATCGAGGAGCGGATGCCCCACGAAGACGGCATCCACCCCGGCCTGATGATACATCTCGGCTTCAAAGGGAAGTATGACGGCCATTTTTGCCACGTATTTCTTGATCTGCCCGATTCTCCCCCGGCGCCATGCCCATACCTGGGGACTAATGTAATAAAATACCTTGAAGCCTTTTTTTGTGGCCGCCTTTGCCAGGGGCATGTTGAAGTCCGGATAATCGATAAGGATAACCAGGGCCGGGCGCTCCTCAAGTAGGGATTTCTTCAGCTTTCTCATTACCCCCAGGATCATTCCCAATTTGGAGAACACCTCGGTCAGACCGACGACCGCCATATCTGCAGCGTCGGCGATCTGCCGGACTCCGGCCGCCTTCATCTTCCGGCCCCCGACACCATAGAATTCCAGAGAGGAATCAAGGTTCTGCATAGCCCGGACAAGATTGGCCCCATGAAGATCACCCGAGGCTTCACCGGCAACGATCATGATTTTCCTGGGTAAATACCTGCTTATTGACATTGACGAGAACTTTGCATAACCGCGGAAAAATGGTTCGCAAGCAACGAATCAAATGTTTTTCGCCGTTCCGTGATTGAATTTAACATCCGGTAATAAATCATATTTATATGCAAACCAACCAGAAGCGAAAAAGATTTTTGAGTTGCGGCGAAGCCATTTTTCAAAGGCATCATTGACGTTGGATGTCAAAAAACAAGTCTGCCCCCATCCTTGCTTTTGCCTTTTCCATTTCCCCGGAAATGTTCAAGGCCAGTTCCAGGGCGTCCCGGCCATCTTTGCCGGTTACCAATGGCGTTGAGCCGTTCCGGACGGAATCTACAAACGAGCGTATCTCCTCTTCCAGAGGATCATGCTGGATCACTTCCACGGCGTTGCTGACAATATCAAGCTTTCCTTTTTCCCCAATTTTTTTGCCAAGGGAAACAAGATCCCGCTTGCTGTAGTCGACGGCATGATAACCTTCAATGCCAAAGAAGCGGATTTTCTGCATGGTTTTTCCCGTGACCCGGCTGGCCGTGATATTGGCGACACAGCCGCTCTTGAATTTCAGGCGCACATTGGCAATGTCCGCCTGTTCCGAGAGAACGGAAACACCCACGGCGTCGATCGCCTCGATGGGCGACTTGACAAAATGAAGAATAATGTCGAGGTCATGGATCATGAGATCGAGAATGACATCTACATCCGTTCCTCTTTCGAAGAAGGGATGTAGGCGATGGGCTTCAATGAAGAGGGGTTTCTTTATTACCTTGGCTAAAGCGATTACCGCCGGATTGAATCTTTCCACGAACCCGACCTGCAGGATAGTCTGGTTTCTTTCCGCGCTGGCAATCAGTTCATCGGCCTCATGGAGGGCGACAGTGATCGGTTTTTCCAGGAGGACATGCACGCCGGCTGCGAGAAATGTTTTGGCCGTCTCATAATGAAACGGCGTTGGGACGGCAATACTGACGGCATCTACAGCGCCGAGCATGTCACGGTGATCGGAGTAGGGCCGACATCCGTACTGCTGGGCGGCCCGGCATGCCCTGTCCTCAATAACATCTGCTACCGCTGTAATTACGCAGCCTTCCAGGTTGCGGTACTTCTGCAGATGGTAATTGCCAAGGTGGCCGATGCCGATGACGCCGATTCGGATATCTTTCATTATCTGCAGATGCCTCGCTGTGAATTCTGAATGAAATCAACAAACTGGCGTACTTCCGGGATATCGGCCACTTCCGTTTTCACTTTAGCAATTGCCGTTTTCAGCAAGAGGGATGATCTGAAAACAAGGCGGTAGGCCTGCTTCAATGCCTGGATTGTCTCCGGGGAGAAATTTCTCCGTTTGAGGCCTACCATATTAAGACCGTAGGGCTTGGCTATATTTCCTGAGGCCATGACAAAGGGAGGGACGTCTTTGGCGACGGCGGAACAGCCGCCGATGATGCAATGGGCGCCGATACGGACGAACTGATGGATACCCGTCAGCCCCCCGATGATGGCGTTGTCCTCGACATGGATGTGCCCGGCCAGGTTGGCCGCATTGGCCATGACGATGCGATTGCCCAGTTTGCAATTATGGGCGACATGGCAATAGGCCATCAATAAATTGTAATCTCCCATAATGGTTACCCCGATATCCGCCGAGGTTGCCCGGTGAATCGTCGCATACTCCCGGATCGTGTTGTAATTTCCAATAATTGTCCGGGTTTTCTCTCCCTTGAATTTCAGGTCCTGGGGGACGGCGCCGATGGAGGCGAACTGAAAAATACGGCAGCCCGTACCGATATCCGTCTGAGAGTCAATGACGACATGAGGGCCTATAATCGTGTTTTTACCGATATTTACATCGGGACCGATAATGGAGTAGGGGCCAATCTCTACGCCCTCCTCCAGATGGGCCTCCGATGAAATGATGGCGGTGGGATGGATCTTCATGGGTTGGCTTTTTCCCCTTCCTTTTCCTTGATAATATTTTCAAGAGCTTCGACGCGCCGGTTGAGCGCGGTGATCTTATTTCTCATCTCCGGGAGCTTGGGAAGAGATGTAACCACCCGCCGCCATTCCCGGTACGGCTGCTGTGGTGAGCCGGCGCAAATCTGCCCCGGAGGAATATCCTTATGGATGCCTGATCCCGCGGCAATCATGGCATGGTCTCCGATGTTGATGTGACCGACCACCCCGGTCTGACCGCCGATCATGACGCTTTCCCCTATTTTTGTGCTGCCCGAAATGCCTACCTGGGCAACAATGATGGAGTTTGCTCCAATGACAACATTGTGAGCGATCTGGACCAGATTGTCAATTTTAACGCCCCTTTGTATCCATGTTTTGCCGAGGGTCGCCCGATCAATAGTCGTATTGGCGCCGATCTCGACATCATCATCGATCTGGACTATTCCCACCTGGGGAATCTTCCGGTTTTCCTGCCCCGGCATGGCGAAGCCGAAACCATCGCTGCCGATAACCACTCCCGCATGGAGAGTGACCCTTTTACCGATGATGCATCCCCGGTACACCGTCACATTGGGATAAAGGATAGAGCCCTCGCCAATAATAACATCGCAGTCGATAACGACGCCCGGGTAGAGGACGACATCTTTTGCAATTGTGGCACGGGCGCCTATATAGACATGGGGGTAGATTGAGGCCTCGGGGGATACCAGAGCGTTTTCTCCCATAAACGCCAGCGGGTGGATGCCTGCCCTGGGATTTGTTCGCCCGTGAAAATATTCAAGCAGTTTGCCGAAGGCAACGTAGGGATCGGGGACCACGAGCAGGTTATTCCCGGCGCTTTCAGTCCCCGGCTTCACCAGGATAGCGGAAGCTTTCGTAGTTGCAAGTTTCTCCCGGTATTTGGGGTTGGCGAAAAATGAAATTTCCCCCTCTTCCGCCTCCTCGAGACTGTTAATCCCGCAGATCAGGACATCGGCGTCGCCAATTATTCTCCCGTCCAGCAGGACGGCCAGTTCGCTTAAAGTCTTTTCCAAGGATATGCTGCCCTTATTTCTTAATCTTGTTGAATTCCCGCGTGACCCTTTGGGTCAGGTTATTGTCCTTGGCAGAGTAAGCAATGGTAGGGTTGCTCAGATCCATAATGAGGGTGTATCCTTCCTTCTCGCCGATACTGCTTACGATCTTCATGATTTCCGGGACGTTTTTGGCCAGGAATTCCTGGCGGCGGCCTTGCATCTCTTCGTTGGCGTCTTTCACCAGGTCCTGATAGTCGCGGAACTTTTTCTGATAGGCCTGCTCCTTGTCTTTCATGGCTTTTTCGGTAAGGACGGGGCGCTGCTTTTCCAGTTCCTCCTTCAGCCTCTGCAGTTCCTTCTCTCTGTTCTGGATGTTTGTTCTCGTTTTTTCATAACTCTTTTTGAGATCTTCGCCGGTAACCTTGCCGACATCGGAATTCATCAAGACTTCTTCCACATTAACAAAGCCGATTTTTTCGGCCCTTGCCAGTTGAGGATTCCCCATGGAAAGGGAAAAAACAAGTCCCGCTACAATTAAAAAAAACAGATATTTTTTCATTGACACCCTCCCGAATATTTTAATCATTACATCATCATGCCGATAGTAAACTCCCATCTGCTCGGATCTTCGCCATCCTTCCGGTCCAATACATAGCCCCATTCAAGCCGCAACGGTCCGGCGGGAGAATACCAGCGGATACCGGCCCCGGCAGATTGCCGCATATCGTTGAGATGATATCCACCGTCCCAGGCGTTGCCTGTATCATAAAAGACGACGCCTTTCATGCCGGCATTTTTGATGAGGGGAAAAACGAAATCGGCGTTGAAGCACAGCATGGTCGTGCCGCCGATCAGATCGCCCGTAACCGGGTCTCGCGGTCCGACATCTCTCAAGCCCCGCAAGGTGCCGATTCCGCCCAGGTAATACCTTTCATAAACGGGAAGCTGCTGGTCCTGGTTGGGTTGGAGAAAGCCGATCCGTCCCCGGACGTCAAAGACGGTCTCTAAAGGTAACGGAAAGAACCAGGCCGTCGTGCCCGTATACTTGGTAAAACTTGTCGATCCCCCCAGCGGACCGCCGGCCTGGAGAATCGTACCGGCGTTTTTCGAACCGGTGGTGGGGAAAAAGTTGTCGTCCGTCGTGTCCCGGGAGAGGGTAAACCCCATGCTGCTGGTAGTGGCGTTACCCGCCTGTTGCTGGATATAGCTCGAGGCGAGGGTGGAAATGTCCCTAACATCCGTAAATGCCAGGGTATAGGAGACATATCCCATGATTTTCTCCCAGAGGGGATAGCCGAAAACAGCGCCAAATCCCTGTGTGCCCAGGTTATAGGTATCGTAGCTGCGGGTGGAATTCCAGAGATCTAACTTCATCCACAGGGGAATGTCAAAGAGCCAGGGTTCAGTAAAGGAGAGATCATACATGCTGGACACCGAGCCGAGATTAGCCTTCAGGCTCAGGGACTGGCCCCGGCCGAAGAGATTCTCCTGGGATACCTGGGCCATGACCATGGCCTTGTCCAGGGCGCTATACCCGGCGCCCATACTGACCATCCCCGTCGGCTTTTCCTTGACGCGGATATTCACATCGGCGAGGGTGTCATCGGGACCCTTTTCGGATTGAAAATCCACTTCCTCAAAATACCTCATCCGCATGAGATTCTTGTAGCTGTCCTTAAGACCAGTACTGCTGTATAGGTCTCCTTCTGTTATAAACAGAGCTCTCCTGATGACCTTGTCCCTGGTCTTGGTGTTTCCCGAGAGAGATATCCGGTTAAAATAAACCGTGTTGCCCTTCTTGATCTGATAGGTAACATCCACGGTGAGGTCCTTCTCGTTGACTTTGGTCATGGGAGCTACATCGGCGTAGGCGTAGCCTTCGTCGTTACAGGCCTGGGTGAGCATTTCCATGTCTTTGATGATGGCCCCGCGGTCGAAATTGTCCTGTTTTTTGATATTCAATTTACCCATAAGCTCGGAACGGCTTATCTTCAAGGAGTCGCCGGCAATATCCGCCCTGCCGATTTTGAACCTCCGGCCTTCGGTGATGGGAATCTTGATGTAGATGCCTTTCTTGTCGAAGCTGAGATTCGGGTCCCCCACGTGGGCGTTGATAAACCCGTTATTCAGGTAAAAGGCATTGATTTTGTTGATATCCTGTTTGAGATCGTCTTTCTTGAGGAGGCCCGAATCGGTAAAGTAATGAAAAAATCCCTGTTCTTCAGTCTTCATCAATCCCTTCAATTCTTTTTCCCGGAAGGACTGATTTCCCTCGAAAGAGATTTTTTTGATGTAGATCCTGTCATTTTCCTTGATGCTGAAGATGACCCGAATGTCTTTTTCTTTTATCTTTTCCGAAGTATAGGTGATTTCGGCGTTGTAATATCCCTTGTTGTCATAAAGGGTTTTGATCTTCTCGATCGAGGAGGCAATCTTCTCCCGGTTCAGGGCTTGGCGGGTCTTGAAAGTCAGGGCCGCTTCGATGTCTTTGGTGTCAAGCTTTTTGTTTCCCTTGATTTGAATATCCGTGATGAGCCCCTTCTCCTTCACGATGAAGGTAATGACCCGGCCGTCTGCCGTCTCCGTGACGTCGGCGACGACATCGTCAAAATAGCCGAGTTTGTAGATCGCCTTGATATCATCGGCCAGACCGCTTTCGGAATATACACTTCCCTGGGTGCTCTTGAGCACCTGATTGATGGCGCTGCTTTCAATCTTGTTATTTCCCTGATAACTGATGCGGGCGATCCGTTGGGTTGCGGCTATCTTGATCAGGATGTCCCCCCGCAGTTGGGCGGCTATGGAAGAGATGCTTTCCGGGCCTTTCCCCTGGGCGGAATAGGGAGGTAGAAATTTGCCGGCCGTTACGTCATAGATCCTGACATCCACATTCAGCCTTGACCCTAATTCGGTCAGGGCGCCGGAGACGACATATGCCGCCCCCGTGTGTTTGCCCATGGCAGCGATGGTTGCGTCATCTCCCTTACGATCCGCCATGAGCTGTATGATATTTTCCTTGGGGGCAAGCTGAACATTTTTTGCTTTACTCAGCTCCCGGGCCAGGCTGTCATAGAGCGCTCCCTGCAAAAAGGCCGCCGGACTTTTGCTGTATATGGTGAAGGGCAGCAGGGTCACCTTAATGGGTTCGGCCGCTGAAGCGGTCGTTGGGTTAAGAAATATCGTCCCGCCAAAGATCAGCCCGATGATAAGGACAATCCTGCCAATGGATGCCGCCGTTATTTTATGTCGATGAGATGTCATATGTCCTTCCATCGCGGAGACCGATCCTTTTTTGCATGCGGTCTGCCAGGCTTTTGTTATGGGTGACCACCACCAACGTAATTTTTTTTGAGATGTTTAGTTCCAATAGAATGTCTTCTATCTTTTTTCCTGTTTCCGTGTCAAGGTTTCCTGTCGGCTCATCAGCAAGTAGAATGTCCGGTTCCATGACCAAAGCCCTCGCAACGGCTACCCGCTGTTGCTCCCCGCCGGAAAGTTCGCCCGATTTATGGGTGAAACGATGACCGAGTCCGACGCTTTGCAGGAGAGTTTCGGCCCGCTGTTTAGCTTCCCGGCGGGAAAGGCCATGAATCAGGGCCGGCATCATGGTGTTTTCCAGGGCGCTGAATTCGGGCAGCAGATTGTGAAGCTGAAAGACAAAACCGATCTTCCTGTTCCTGAACAGGGCAATTTTATTGTCATCCCAGGAGAAGATATCGACATCGTCAAAGAGGACTTTCCCGGAAGTGGGATGATCCAGGGCGCCCAGGATATGGATCAGGGTGCTCTTCCCGGCCCCGGAAACGCCGAGCATGGCCAGAGACTCTCCCCGCCGGATTTCCAGATTCAAGCCCTTTAAAACCTCGATATGGTTTCCGTCTTTGATAAATGTTTTTTTCAGGTCGTTAACCCGGATCACTAATCGTACCTCAAAGCTTCAGCCGGATCCAGTCGCGAGGCGCGCAGCGAGGGATAGATTGTCGAGAGGAAGCAGATCGTCATGGCGCCGATGATGATCATGGCAACATCGCCGTAATTAACCTTCGAAGGCAGTTCCGTCAGATAGTACACATCTCCCGGGAGGATTTTTATACCAAAAAGGCGCTCCACATGCAGCGATATACTTGCCAGATTCAAGGCTACCAGCAATCCGGCAACGGTCCCGAAAAAGGTTCCGATAGCGCCGATAATGATTCCCTGAAAAACGAAAATCTTCATGATATGATGAGAAGTCGCCCCCATGGATTTGAGAATGGCAATATCTTTTGTTTTTTCCATTACGACCATGATCAGGGTCGTAATGATGTTGAAGGCCGCCACCAGGACAATGAGACTCAGGATGATGAACATGACCCGTTTTTCCAGCCTCAGGGCCGAGAACAGATTCTTGTTCATTTCCATCCAGTTTCTTGCCCAGTAGGGGTAACCCAGTTTTTTTTCCATCTCCCGGGCGATGGAATCAGCCTGATAAATATCATCGACCTTGATTTCCAGGCCGGTGACCACCCCTTTCATATTGAGAAATTCCTGGGCGTCGGACAGGGAAATGTATGCCAAAGTCGAATCATATTCGTAAAATCCCGAATCAAAGACTCCGGCAACCGCAAAGCGCTTCATTTTCGGTATCATCCCCATCGGCGTCGAGATGCCCATCGGCGATACGACGGTAACGGTTTCAAAGACATAAACACCCAAATGCTTAGCCAGTTCCTTGCCGATAAGGATGCCCGGAAGCTCGGCAATATCCTGGGGAAGTTTCAAATGGGCCCGTTCGGTCGGCTTGAGATAGGTAATTTTCCCGTCCCTGATTTTCCCTAGGCTGATGACGCGAAAGGCGCTTTCCGGTTCCAGACCCCTCAAAACCACGCCCGTAACGCCCTGATTGCTTTTCAACATTGCCTGGCTGTATATGAAGGGCGTCGAGGCGACAACACCTTTAAATCCTTCCACATTCTTTGCCAGCTGGCCATAATCCTTCATCGGCCCCGTGTACTCCATCAGCAGGACATGGGAGTTCATCCCGAGGATCTTGTTGCGAAGGTCCGTTTCGAAGCCGTTCATCACGGCCAGGACTATGATCAGGGCGGCAACGCCCAGGGCAATACCGCCGATCGACAAGAAAGTGATAATGGAGACAAATACCTGTTTCCGTTTTGCCTTCAAATACCGAAGGCTTATGAAAAATTCAAAGGACATGTAGGTCTATAGCTCCCTGCCCTTAGAGGGGAGGGTCGGGGCGGGGATGGGGTTGACGGCCCTCAGTAGGGGGAAGAGGATCACATCCCGAATGGAGGCCGAGTCAGTGAAGAGCATCACCAGACGATCGATCCCGATGCCTTCCCCTGCCGTTGGCGGCATGGCGTATTCAAGGGTTCTGATATAGTCATCATCCATCAGGTGGGCTTCTTCATCTCCCGCCTCCCGCTCCCGGAGTTGCATCAGGAAGCGCCCCCGCTGATCCTCAGGATCATTTAGTTCCGAAAAGGCGTTGGCGATTTCCTTGCCACAGATGTAAAGCTCAAAGCGGTCGGTAAAACCTGGATTCGAGGCGTTCCGCCGGGAAAGGGGAGAGACCTCAACGGGATACTGGGTGACAAAAGTTGGTTGAACAAGGTTTTCTTCCACCCTTTCTTCAAAGATGGTCATGAGAACTTTACCCAGTGATTCCTTATCATCCATTTCCAGACCCAACTGCCTGGAAAATGCGACCGCCTGAGACTGGTCATCCAAAACGCCCGGGGTGACGTCGAGGTATTTAATGATGGCCTCTTGAACGGTGATCCGTTGCCACGGAGACGCTAAGTCGATCGTTGCTCCCTGGTACATAAACCGGGGGACGCCGAAGAGATTGCGGGCGATGAAGATAAAGAGCTCTTCGGTGAGGTCCATCAAGTCCTCGTAAGTCGCATAAGCCATGTAGAATTCCATCATGGTGAATTCAGGATTATGGAAAGTGGAAATCCCTTCGTTGCGGAAATTGCGGTTAATCTCGTAAACCCTTTCCAGCCCCCCGGTCACAAGTCGTTTCAGGTAAAGTTCCGGGGCGATACGCATATACAGGTCCATGCCGAGGGCGTTATGATATGTCTTGAAGGGTTTGGCCGTTGCCCCGCCGGCCTGCGCCTGCATCATGGGAGTTTCCACTTCCAGAAAATCCCTTTCCTCCATGAAATCCCTTATCAACTTGATAATCCGGCTCCGCCGGTAGAACACTTCCCTGACGTCAGGATTCATGATCAAGTCGAGGTGACGCTGCCGATATCTGGTTTCGACGTCTGTCAATCCGTGCCACTTTTCGGGAAGGGGATGGACTGACTTCGCCAGGAGACGTATCTCCTGGGCTTCAATCGTCAATTCCCCTGTTTTGGTTTTGAAGATCCTGCCGCTTACATAAACGATATCCCCGACATCGAGGCGTTTAAAGAGGGCGTAATCCTGCTCATTAATAAGGCCTTTGTGGATGAAGGCCTGCAGTCTTCCCTTGCGGTCCTGAATACTTACAAAGGAGGCCTTTCCGAAATTTCTGATTGCCATCAGGCGCCCGGCCAGAGAGAATGTTTCCTCTATTTTGGTCAGGGATTCCTGTTCCATGTCTCCAAAGCGGGTCTTAAGCTCTGTCGAGGTATTCTTAACCCGCGCATCGTTGGGATAGAGGTCAATTCCCGCTGCTTTGATGCCGGCGATTTTCTCTTTGCGATTTCGTATCAGTTCGCTTTCTTCCATTTTACAGATGCCCCACGCTAAATTAAGTCCATTTTGCTATATTTTTTTCTTCCAATAGTCAAGGAGGATTTCTGAATGAGAGCTTACAAATGATATTGCCATAAAAGATAAACTTATGTATGGTCAACAGAAATTACAATTCCATGAAAAGGGGGACTATATGGTCAACAAGGTCATTCTCATAGGCAGGTTGGGCGGCGATCCGGAGGTGAGGTACACGCCGGACGGCCTCATGATTGCAAATTTCACACTGGCGACAGACGAACAGAGGAAGGACAAGAATGGCGAGCGGGTAAAGAAAACTGAGTGGCACCGGATTGTAACGTTTGGAAAATTATCGGAAATATGCAGTAACTATCTCTCAAAAGGGAAGATGGTTTTTATCGAGGGGAGCATCCGAACCAACGCCTGGGAAGACAAGGAAGGAGTCAAACGTTATACCACCGAGATCATTGCCAACAATATGAGGATGCTGGAAGCCAAGGGCCAGCAGCGGGATCAGGGGACGGCAACAACTGAGGGTTCAGGTTCAACGCCTCCTTACTTCAGCGCCGAATCCCTTCCCGACGATGATGTCCCATTTTGAGGCGCACCTAAATATATTTCGTAAACTAATGCCTGCTATATATTGATCCGGCATAGTTATTTAGGCTCGATCTTCTTGTTTTCCGGAGTGACATCAATGTCTTCAGGTTCCCGGGTTGCTTTTTTGAAATTCTTTATCCCCTTACCGATCGCACCGCCGATTTCGGGAAGCTTCCCGGCGCCAAAGATTATCAATATGATTACGAGGATAACAAGAAGTTCAGGCATGCCAATACCGAACATGGATATTCTCCTTTCTGGAGTTTGCTTGATTTGTCGATAGCCTCTTTAAAACATTGCCATCCAGTTGTCAATTCTTTACAAGGACATTCTATGGGAGTTTGAGGTGCTTAACTTCTCCCCTCTTTCCCAGGGAAGGAAGGGGTTTATCCTGGAATGAGATCAGAACGCCGCCGGCATTGCCGACATCGATGATAAAAGACTCCTTGGCCGTTCGTTCTACCCGGTCCCCCTTGCTCAGCATCATTTGTTCCGGTTGCTGCCGGTCAGCGGAGATCCTGATCCACGTCTTTTCCACCGCTTCAATTTTCAGATCAAAAACCGGCCCTTGTTTCCGGCTGCCGGCGTTCTGGTTCGCGGTACTTTGTCCTGACGGAGTCACAGCAGAGGGTAGTGAAACGGCGGGTGCGGTTAAGGGAACGTTTATTGCCGGTGTCGGGGCTGGCGCCGGCGCCGGTAGCGAAACAATCTTCTGTGGACTTGTATCACGGCTGGAAAAGAGATTCACAACATCACCGACATCAATGAGCACGATTAAAATGATTAAACCGCAGAGCACGATTGCGGCGATGAGCCAAAGGATAAAGCGGTTATTGTGCGTTTCTTTTTCTTTCCGGGGTAGCTCTTTATGGTCCTTCTCCGGTGCCTCAGGAATTTTGTCAAGTAATTTAAGGTAGTTTTCGTATTGCTGCAGAATGGGCTTGCTGTCGGTTTCCAGAATCTTCGCATAGGTCTTAATGAAGGTTCTTGCGTACACCGGTGCGGGGAGCAGCTGGTAAGCTCCGGCCTCAATGGCTTCAAGGTTGGTTACGGTGATTCTCGTTACCGAAAAAATATCCTTCAGAGTCAGCCCCCTGGCTTCCCGAAGTCGCTTGAGATCGATAACTTCCGGTTCTTTGTTGACGGTAGCGATTTCTGTTGATAAATGTTCCGGGGTTTTCATGTCAGTTTCCTGAGAGCTTTGCAAAACCGCAGAAAAATGGTTCGCAAGCAGCGAATCAAATGTTTTTCGCCGGTCCGTGATTTAATTTAACATAAGGTAATCACTGACAATTATATGCATGCCTACTAGAAGCGAAAAAGATTTTTGAGCTGCGGCGAAGCCATTTTTCAAAGGTCACTTCCTTATGGTATGATTGTTTAACATCAAATACGAAGCTATGCAAATAAAATGATTAAAGGAATTATTAATTATGATGAATATGGAAGCAACAGGAAGGGTTATCGCAGCAAGTTCCGATTATACAAAGCTGGCCGTCTCAGCGGCGCGGGAGGCCGGGGGCTATTTGAAAGATAATCTTCATAACCGCCATCTTGTCCGGTTCAAGGGGGAGATCGATATTGTTACCGAAGCGGACCAGCAGGCCGAGAGCATGATCATCGCAGCCATTCATAATCAATACCCGGATCATGATATCCTGGCGGAAGAATCTCCGGCCACGCATGGCGGTTCTCTTTACCGCTGGATCATCGATCCCCTTGACGGAACAACCAACTACTCCCATGGCTATCCCGTCTTCTCCGTGTCCATTGCCCTGGAGTGGGAAGGAATCCTTATCGTGGGGATTGTATTCAATCCCATGTTGGATGAGATGTTTGTGGCGGTAAAGGGGCGGGGCGCTTTCCTCAATGATAAACCCATCGCCGTATCGGAGACAACGGAACTTTCCCGGAGTCTGCTCGCGACCGGATTCCCTTACGACATCCGTTTGAGCAAAGAGAACAATATGGATCATTTTGAATCGATGGCCATGAAGGCCCAGGCCATTCGCCGTGCCGGCTCGGCGGCCCTGGATCTGGCCTATGTGGCCGCGGGCCGCTTCGATGGCTTCTGGGAATTGAGACTGAGCCCCTGGGATACCGCGGCAGGATGTCTGCTGGTGCAGGAGGCGGGAGGGGGCATTACGGATTTACATGGAGAAGTTTTTACATTAACCTCCCCCCATGTTGTCGCATCAAACGGCCGGATTCACGGACAGATCCTGTCCGGATTAAAGGGTGCAAACAAGTAAGCTAAGGATTATTAATGAACCTTTAAAAAAGATGGGAATTTGGTCATAATCGACGGCTTCGTAAAAAGATCCGCAGGCAAGGCGCGCAAGTCCAGAGGAATGAGGCGTACTTCTCGTACGCTGCAGTGACGAAGGATGCAGCGCAACGCAGCATCCGGGCTTTTTACGAAGCCGTCTGGATTTCAGAAGCTGTATTCGAACTCCAGGATTAGCCGGTCGTTTTTTTGCCAGCGGCCATAAAGACTGTCGGACTGTCCCCCGAAGAATTCTGCCGCGAGTTTCGAGATCAGACCGTCCCGAAACTTATACTTTGCCTCCAGTCGCTGAAACCGTCCATAATCAATCTGGTCGACCTGAAAATTACAGACGAACTGAAAAGACAATTTATCGCTGTATTCAAAATTGATCCGGCTGAGGATGTCGTTACGGCCGAGGCGCGATTTCTTGGAACTGGAGACATAGGTCTCCGCATTCTGAACTCTGGTGATGATTTCGTTGGCGTATTCAAGAGTAAAATCAATCTTCTCCAGCCATAGTTTTTTGGCAAAGTCATCGAAGGTGTAGGTAAAGCCGCCGACATAGTTGAAATAGTCGTCATCCTTGCGGTCGTAACTGTAATTATAGACAACCTCGCCGTGAAATTCCCAGCTTTCATAGGTTGTGGAGAAACCGGCGGCATAGTCGTCCACCTTGACTACTTCCTTGATGCGTTGCGGTTGGGTGGTCCCGGGAATAGGCCCCGCCACTTGCTCTTCCCGAACGACATAGAAGGGATTGGGGCCGTGATAGAAGGAGGCGAAGAGATCCCAGCCATGAAATCCCTTCTTCTTGAACCGGGCAAAATAGCCGAAATTGGTATCGGAGAACTTGGGAACGTCCTCCCTCATGTTGGCGTTTCCCGCATCGTAGAGGTCGAATTCCGTGTCTCCCTGTTTCCGTTCGCCCATCCAGCGGGAAGTCTCACTGGGTGTCTTCTGGGGTTGATACACTGGCAGAAAGGCGGCGGTGAGCGTCGTTGCTTCCGCTACGTCGTAGTCCATTCGCGCCTGCCAGAGGTTGAGATCCTTGACGTCCAGGGGATCATTGAGGTCCTGGGGCCGCATCCGGTCGGAGGGCAGGTACAGGGTGGACATGCCGTTGGTGAGCGTCTTTTTCCCGATGAGAAAGTTGAAGGTTTCCCGGCTGTAGTTGATATAAAGATCGCTGATATCAAGAATACGCCGGCGCCGGTCCATGTCCTGCCAGAACTCGCTGAAGGAGGTGCCGGAGTATGTATTTTCCTCGTTGCCGTACTCCACCCAGCCGCCGACATTGAGGGTGAAGTCCTTGTAATTCATCTTGTCGGAAAACTTGAAAAGGGCGTTGCCGAAATCGTTTCTTGTGTCCGCCCCCTCCCTTACCGGGGGATTCTGCCAGAAATGCATCCCCCGGAGGCGGAGGCTGCCGTGAAAATTGTCCACAAGCTTTGAAAGTTCGGTCTGCTGCTTTGCTTCTGCCTGGGCAACCTTCTCCTTACCCTTTTGGTCCTGAGGGGCGGCCTCTCCTGCCTTGTCCATTTCCTTGAGCAGGTCATCCTCCTGTCCTTTTGGCTCGGAAGATTTTGGCGCCGCCTTGTCCATTTCCTTGAGGAGGTCGTCTTCCTGGAACTTGTAATCCGTCTGCCCCCATAAGAAAGGGGGGCAGAGGAGACATACAAACAGCAATATCGCCAGACTCTTGTACAGGCAGGATTTTTTCATTTTATCACTTTCCAGATAAAGCGCTGTTAAATCATACCTCCGGATTTCGATACCATCACCCGGTGATAACACCTGGCCGGGTTCCCCGTTATTGTAGATGCTTTCCCGACAGAATAAACTGTTCGGTAAAGGTCGTGTCGCTTATGTTGGTGTTTACCTGCCTGGATCTTGTTGCCGTTACCGTCTTGTGACCCTTTTCCATGTTGTTCATGATTGTCTGTTTGGGGCGCATCACCGAGCCGGATACTGTCTCGAACTTATAGTTAAGCTGGGTCTTCTGGTGCTTGTTGCGCTTGTCGTAGAAATCCGTTTTCAAGGTGGTCAGGTTGGCCTTCTCGATCCACATGATGCGTTTTGCGTAGCCGCTTTCCTGTTTCTTCTTTTCATTGGCGGGGAGTGCTTCGATTACATAGGAGTCATAAGACTTCCCTTCATGGTTGAACTGTTCGGAACGGAGGATGTTATAATTGAAATTGTTCAGGTCTTCCGGTTCCATGTCTTCGTAGGTAAAATCGGTGCCCATGAAGTAGTTTTTCTTCCCTGCCTTGGCAATCCGCTGTTCTTTCTTCTGTGCCGGCAGATAGAGCCACTGATCGTTATCGCCGCCTTTTTTCTCCCAGGTTCGCAGGGCTGTTCCGCGGATATCTCCGGGGCTCAGAAACACTACAAGATAACGGTGCAGGTCCTTGCCGACTTCTTTTGCGTAACGCACGACCTGGCGGTTTTCCTTGGCGCCGCTTTTATCAACAAGCATCATGTCTTCATTGCCGATTTCCGTCTTTACCTTATGGCGTTCCTTCTGTTTTTCCATAACCTGTCTTCCCGTCATCTGCGCCGAGACAACGGAAGCGCTGAAAAGAAATAAAATGCCGACAATCCATATAATAGTCCTCTTTGTCATATCCGCCTCCTTCAATATGTTTGTCATGTTTATATAACTTATTTCAGACCGTTTCCTTTTCCAGCCTCTCAATCCTTGACCTGATATCTTCCAGTTCCCGCTGTTCCGGGATATGGAGCTTCCGCAAGAGAAGAGTTACGAATTTTTCCACCTGATCCTCCATTTCATCCGTCCAGTTGGCATAGAACCAGAAAGCGGTAAAGTCCGTCATAACCTTTTCCTTCTCCCCTTCAATGGCATCGCGAGTCTGCTGTGATTTTTTCATGAGACCGGCGACAGCCTCCCGGGTTTCCTTGCCCGCGGTTTCTCTCTTTTTCGCCAGATTGTCAACGACGCCCTTAATTTTATCCGTTGCCTCAAAGGCCATCCCGGCGCCGATCAGCACTGCCTTCTTCGCCAAATCCAGCATGGTTTGTCTCCCTTCTTTTTATTGATGCCTTCGGCTGTTTCGTTAATTTCATATACTATGAAATCCCCTTGTGTCAATGATCAATTCGGAAGTTTTTCCCATTGACACAACCGGGTGTTTCCAATATGCTATTCCTGAATTTAACCTTTCTTAAGAGTATTTGGAGGTTTTCCCGCAGATCATGAAAACTGTAAAATCAAAAGAAGAGAGCCCTTCCTTATCTTCACGCCCCCCCTTTGCCAGCCGCTTTGAGAGCATCGGCGTCAAGGTTCCCGAGCAGCGTCTGTCCACGAAGGAGCTGATGAGCGGGGTAAAGATGTGGGGAAAGTTTGATCTCGAGGGACTCACCGGCATCAGGGAGAGGCGGGTATGCTCGGAGCAGGAGGATTCATATCTCCTTTCCCTTAATGCCGCCCTGGATTGTCTCAAACACTCGACGTACAAGGCCGAAGACCTGGAGATGATCATCTGCTGCTCCATCTCCAAGTACAAGGACGGCAATGCTTATGTCTTTGAACCGCCGCTATCGCTGTATGTCAAGGAGGCCATCGGGGCAAAGCGGGCCCTCAACTTCGACATCGCCAATGCCTGCGCCGGGATGCTGACGGGCGTGTCCATCATGAATGATTTTATCCGCCGCGGTGTTATCAAGTGCGGCATGGTCATCTCCGGCGAGAATATAACTTCCATCAGCCGCAATGCCGTTCCCAAGGTCAAGACCATTCTCAGCGGTCAACTGGCCTCCCTGACTGTCGGCGATTGCGGCGCAGCGGTAATTCTGGAAAGATCCCCCGATGGGAAAGCGAAATTGGAGATATCCAGCTTTATCACCCTTGCCAAGTACAGCGATCTCTGCACCGGTTGGGCCTGTCCCAGTTCACCGGGAGCGCAGATGGTAACCGACGCCAGGAAAATTCATCAGGTGGCCATTGCCGATATGCCTCCCATCATAGCGAGGGCCTTGAAAGAATCAGGATTGGAGTTTGGCGATATCGATCATGTTGTTCCCCACCAGACCTCCATGCGGGCCATCCATTCGGGAGACAAGCGGTTGGGACACTTTTTTGGGGTACGGGCGAAAAGCATCGTCGTTAACCTGCAGGAATACGGGAATACGGCGTCAACATCTCACTTCCTGGCCCTGTACCGTTTTCTCAATGAAAAGCGTTTCAAACCGGGGGAAAAGATGATGCTCATCGCCCTTGCTTCCGGTTTGATTATCGGTGTCGTAATATTTACAATGGATGATTTGGTGGATCGTTATGGGAACGAAAATTGATGCGGTTGGTTTAAGCACCCCGGGATTTTTCCGCCGGGGCTCTATCGACATGGAAATCAGGGCGGCCAAGAACTGCTTGCAAAACGCCCGGTTGGATCCCAACCTGCTGGGGGTGCTTATCAACACGGGCATATACCGGGACCGTCATATCGGGGAGCCCGCCATTGCCACCTTTATTCAGAGGGAGATCGGGGCTAATGAGATATTTGCCGGTGATCGCAGCACCTTTTCCTTTGATCTTACCAACGGCGGTTGCGGGATGCTTACCGGCATAATGGTCGTCGATGGTTATCTCCAGTCAGGAACCATCGATCACGGCATGGTGGTCACTGCCGACGTCGACCCGGTTCCCGGCAAAACCCAGGGTTACGATTTCACCCCTGCCGCCGCTGCCGTACTGCTGTCCCGCAGCGATGATGGTACCGGTTTCCTCCATTACAAGACAGAGACAGAGCCCCGGTTCATTGATGATATGAAGGGTAGAATCGAATGGATGGAGTATAAGGGAAAGATGCGCAATATCCTCGTGATGAGCCAGGCAGAAGGATTTGCCGGCGCTTGCGCCCAATTTGCCCTGGAAAATCTGGATGCCTTTTTGAAAGAGACTTCCCTCAAGATGAAGGACATTGACCTCATTATCCCTTCCCAGAGTCCGCCCGGGTTTCTGGGTGAACTCAAGAAGAAGAAAGGCCTGGAAGAGAAGCTTGTTGACGTGACCGATAAGCTGGCGAATGTCCATACGGCGGGAATCGGTTTTGCCCTGGAGCGGGCCATGAGTTCGGGGCGCTTTGCCGCGGCGAAAAATTGTCTCTTCCTGACCGTCGGCGCCGGGATAACAGTAGCTGTTGCCCTCTATAGAAATAGCAATTAACAATGAGAGAGCTTTGCATAACCGCAGAAAAATGGTTCGTAAGCAGCGAATCAAATGTTTTTCGCCGGTCCGTGATTTAATTTAAGATCAGGTAATCACTCATAATTATATGTATACCAACGAGAAGCGAAAAAGATTTCTGAGCTGCGGCGAAGCCATTTTTCAAAGGTCTCAATGATGAATAGTATCGCGCCCACGAGATTCGATACGGCCGATGCCGTCGCCGACAAAATCGTCCCCCCTTTTGATATTAACCCCCACCGGCGTTTATACCCTTTCACGAGCCATTGGCTGAAGGCGCCGGGGTTTTTTTATCACTACCTGGATGAAGGTCAAGGGGATCCCGTCGTGGCCGTCCACGGCAATCCTACCTGGTCCTTCTACTACCGTGAGATTGTGAAGGCCCTGAGTCCATCTTGTCGGGTGATTGTCCCGGACCATGTGGGATGCGGACTTTCCTCCCGGCCGACGGACGAAGCCTTTGCCTATACCGTGGAAAGCCATGTCAACAACCTTGAAGCACTCCTGGATCATTTAGGGCTGGAAAGCAACATCACCCTGATCGTTCACGACTGGGGGGGGATGATCGGCATGGCCTGCGCCGCCCGGAGGCCGGAGCGGATCGCCCGGATCGTCGTTCTCAATACCTGGGCGTTCATCATCCCACCAGAGAAAGCACTGCCCTGGCAGATATCCTTTATCCGCCATTTCCCGGTCATTCCGGCACTGTTGGTCCGCGGCTTCAATGCCTTCTCCTATCCGGCTACTTTCCTCGGTGTGGAAAAGAAGATGACGGCGGAGGTGCGGGCGGGGCTGACTGCCCCCTACAATAACTGGGAGAACCGGATCGCCACCCTGCGTTTTGTCCAGGATATCCCTGTTTATGAAGAAGACAGGAGTTACCCGCTCGTCAAGTGGACGGATGAGCACATCCAACTCCTCGGGCATCTTCCCATGATGATCTGCTGGGGGGAAAAGGATTTTGTCTTCGATGAGGTTGCCCTGAATGAATGGCAGCGGCGGTTTCCCAAGGCGGAAGTCCACACCTTTCCCCAGGGAGGGCATTATATCCTTGAAGACGAAGGAGAGAAGATCGTTAGCCTGATCAAGGCGTTTTTGAAAAAACACCCCCTTCCGGGATAATGGCTTTAGATAGGGGCGACGCCGGATCTTTCCTCTTCAAAGAGTAGATTCAACACTTTTCCCTCCCCCTTCAAGGGGGAGGTCAGGAGGGGGATGGGGTTATGCTGAAGGGTAGAAAAAATGGAAGATAAAACTGCCAGCGCCTCGAACCTCAAAAACACCTCAAATCTCAGCGAGCACCTTTCCCGTGTCGCCCGGCTCCTTCCGGACAAGAAGGCTGTCATCTGTCCCGCCGCCCCCGGTTCCCCGAATTTTGTCCACTGGACATTCCGGGAACTCGATCAGGAGACGGACCGCCTGGCCCATGGTTTTCAAAAGGCCGGGATTACCAAAGGGGTCAAAACGATCCTCATGGTCCGGCCGTCGCTGGAATTGTTTGCCATCACGTTTGCCCTCTTCCGGGTGGGGGCCATCCCGGTGATGATCGATCCGGGGATGGGCCGGCAGAAACTGGTGGATAATCTTTCCTCCATCGGCGCCGAGGCCTTCATCGGCATTCCCCTGGCACATATCCTCCGGGTTCTTTCGCCGGGGAAATTCTCGACTGTGATTGTAAAGATAACCGTCGGCCGGCGGTTCTTCTGGGGGGGGTATACCCTCAGTGATTTTCGCAAGGGCCCCTGGCAGCCTTTTACCCCTGTTCCCGCCCGTCCCGACGAACAGGCGGCAATCTTCTTTACCACGGGGAGCACCGGTCCTCCCAAGGGTGTTGTTTATGAACACGGGATGTTTGACGCCCAGGTCCGTTATCTGAGCACCCATTTCGGATATGGCCAGGACGAGGTGGATCTGGCGACATTTCCCCTTTTTTCCCTTTTTGACGCCGTCCTGGGGATGACATCTGTTATCCCGGACATGGATCCCACCCGTCCGGCGTCTGCTGATCCGCGGAAGATCGTCCATGCCCTGGAGGCCCATAACTGCAAAAGCATGTACGGATCTCCCGCCCTGCTGGAGAATCTGGCCCGTTACGGAGCGGAGACGGGAAAGAAACTCCCCGCCGTCAAGCGGATCATCACTGCCGGAGCCCCGGTGCGGCCGGATCTCCTGGAGGCCGTGCACCGCATGTTGCCCGGCGACGCCCGGATCCATACCCCCTACGGGGCGACGGAGGTCCTGCCGGTGAGCGATATCGACAGTAAAGAAATCTTGTCCGTGACGAGGCGGACCTCTGAAGCGGGTGGTGGGACCTGTGTCGGCAGACCCCTGGCAGGGATGGAGGTGCGGATTATCGAGATAACTGAAAAGCCGCTTGCAAATATCCAGGACTCGTTAATCCTCCCCCAGGGAAAGATCGGGGAGATTGTTGTCAAGGGACCGGTGGTGACGAAGGAATATTTCCAGAATCCCGAGGCGACGAAGGCGGCCAAAATGAAGGACGCCGACGGCGGTGTCTGGCATCGCATGGGAGACCTGGGCTATCTGGACGATACAGGTCGGCTGTGGTTTTGCGGCCGAAAGGCCCATCGGGTGGAAACTACCGTCGGACGCCTCTTCACCATCCCCTGCGAGGCCCTCTTTAACGGCCATCCCCGTGTCCGGCGCTCGGCCCTGGTGGGTATCGGGGCGACGGGAAGCAAACGGCCGGTGATCATCATTGAACTCAAGCAGGGAGATGCCGGTCAGGATAAAGAAAAGCTGACGGCGGAAATCCTGGCAATTGCCCGGGACAGCGAAATAACCCGGGAGATAAAAACGGTTCTCTACCACCCCGGTTTCCCCGTGGACATCCGTCACAATGCCAAGATCTTCCGGGAGAAGCTTACGGTCTGGGCAGCGGCACAGCTAAAATGAAAATGAAGTTTTAATGCTTTCTTCACCGTTCATATTTTTCACAAAGTTCTATCGGAAAAATATCGGAAAAATAGAACCGTCCCCATTTTTAGGGAACTAAGCGGATATGATTCCCTCCCCTTCAAGGGGAGGGTCAGGGTGGGGATGGGGTCAGGTTGTTTTGATCGTGTAAATATGAAAAAATGGAAAATTAATGAATACTGAAGAAAGAGAATTAATTTCCCGAGCACCCCCCATACCGGCGGTGACTACACAAGTTCTCGTCACCGGTGGCGGCGGCTTTTTAGGTGGGGCCATAGTAGATCAACTTCTGGCTGCCGGTTATGCGGTGCGGAGTTTCGCCCGGGGCGACTATCCGAAACTGCGGCAGCGGGGCGTAACGGTCATCAGGGGGGACCTGACGGACCTTGAAGCGGTGCGGCGGGCTTGCGAAGGCTGCGCCGTCGTCTTCCACAACGCCGCCAAGGCCGGGGTGTGGGGAGATTTTGAATCCTTTCATCGGCCGAACGTCGTGGGCACTGAGAATGTCCTGGCTGCCTGCGGTCGTGCCGGCGTTGGCCGGCTTGTCTTTACGAGTTCCGCCAGCGTTGTTTTCGGCGATGCCGATATGGAAGGGGTTAATGAATCCGTTCCTTATCCATCCCATCCCCGCTCTCCCTACACGGCTACGAAGGCGGAGGCTGAGCGGATGGTTCTCGCCGCCGATTCCCCGTCCCTCCGGACCGTTTCCCTGCGCCCCCATCTCATCTGGGGACCGGGGGACACCCAGATTATCCCCCGTATCCTCGCCCAGGCCCGGGCGGGCAAAATCCTGCGCGTGGGCGCCGGGGAAAACATCATCGACACGACTTACATAGACAACGTTGCCGCCGCCCATCTCCTTGCCGCCGCCGCCCTGAGGGACAACCCGCACGCCTCGGGACGGGCCTATTTCATCTCCAACGGCGAACCGGTAAATCTCTGGAACTTTGTCAACCGCATCCTGGAATTGGCGGGGATCCCGCCGGTTCGCCGGGGCATTCCGAAATCAGTCGCCGTCATCCTGGGAGGGGTGATCGAGATTATCCACCTGGCCCTGAAGCTGCCGGGGGAGCCCCGGATGACGAGATTTCTCGCCGAGGAACTGTCGACGTCCCACTGGTTTGACATCAGCGCCGCCCGGCGGGAGTTGAAATACGAGCCCCAAGTTTCCATGGAAGAAGGGCTGCGGCGATTGCAGCCCTGGCTGAAGAATTAAGATTCCGGAATAATTTACTCCCGGAAGGTCATCTTTAATTCCCACAGGCCGGCAACTTTCTTCTTTTCCAGATCGAAGCCTCCCTTTTCAAAGGTATGCAGCATCGGTTGATTGTCCGAGAGGACCTCCGCCGTAAATCCGAGGAGACCCTGCCTCTTGGCCAGATAGGTCAGGTAGGCGAGCAGTTCCGTGCCAATCCCCAACTGTTGATGAGTATCTTTAACAGCAAAGGCGACCTCTGCCGCGTGCGTCGCTTCGTCTGTATAGTACCTGCCGACGCCGACGATCTCTTCATTCTCGCCTTGGGGAAGGATGGCGAGAATTGCCATCTCCACCGTGTAATCAATTACGACAAGCTTTTGCAGCACCTCGTGGGGGACATCCTTCCGGACCGACATGAACCGGCGGTATAAGCTCTGATCCGACAGAGAGTAAATGAAGTCCTTCAAGAGCGGTTCATCGCTGATCTTGATGGGACGGAACAGAATATTGTACCCTTTTCTGGTTGTCCGGTAACTCTCCAGGTGTTCCGGATACTCGCCCCGGACCCCGGGAATAAAGGCCTGATCCTTGTAGATCAGCCCCAGCTTTTTGGCCTCTTCAATAAGCCAGGGGCGGAATTTGGGATGGGCGATGCCGATGAGTTCCATCGCCCGCTCCCGGATGCTTTTTCCGTGGAGGTAGGCAATGCCGAACTCCGTTACTACGTAGTGAAGATCCCCCCGGGTCAGGGTAACTCCGGAACCCTCCCTGAGCATGGGGACGATCCGTGAGACAACGTCGCAGGCCGCTGTTGATTGAAGGGTGAGAATGGACTTGCCCCCCTTGGCGAAGACGGCCCCGCGCATGAAATCAGCCTGTCCCCCGACGCCGCTGTGAAATATCCGGCCGATGGATTCCGCCGTTGCCTGGCCGGTCAGATCAATCTCCAGGGCGCTGTTGATGGCGGTCATGTGATCATGCTGGGCGATGACCAGGGGATTGTTGGTATAGTCGATCGTCCGGAATTCGATGGCCGGGTTGTCGTGGAGATAATCGTAGGTATCCTTGTTTCCCATGCAGAAAGTAGTCACCGTTTTCCCTGGGTTGACCGTTTTTTTTGAATTGTCGATGACCCCCGACTTCATCAGCTCGATTATTCCGTCACTGATCAATTCCGTATGGACGCCCAGATGTTTCCTGTCCTTCAGGTTCGCCAGGACGGCATTGGGGATGCGACCGTATCCGACCTGGATCGTGTCGCCGTCTTCGACGAGGCGGGCGACGTACTTGCCGATGTTGAGGGCGATCTCCGAATCCGCCTCATTGCTGTATTCCAGGAGGTGTTCGTCGCAGTGGACAAGAAAATCAATGTCCCGGATGTGGATAAAGGCGTCGCCATGTACCCGGGGCATGAAGCTGTTCATCTGGGCCACAACGATCGCGGCCTTCTGGGCGGCGGCCTTGACGATGTCCACGCTGATCCCGAGGCTCAGGTACCCGTGGTCGTCGGGCAGGGAAGTCTGGATAAGGGCGATATCCACCCGGGCCAGGCCGCTGCGGAAAAGTTCCGGCGTCTCGGAGAGGAAGACCGGTGTGTAATCAGCCACGCCCTTGTTGACGGCTTCCCGGGTGCTGTCGCCGATGAAGAAGGAATTGTGGCGGAAATTCTGCTTGAATTTTTCCGTGGCGTAAGGTGCGACGCCGAGGGAACGGATGTGGAGAACCTCGGCGTCAAAGAAGGCCTTGGGATAGGATTTTACATAACGGATGAGGCCCTGAACGAGGTGCTGGGGCTCGGCGCAGGCCGAGCCGATAAAAATCGTGTCACCACGGTGAATATGGCTGAAAATTTCCCCTTCGGGGGCGAATTTTTCCGGGTATTGCTCTTTCCATTTTTCCAGGGGCATAATTATATCTCCCTTTCCCCTTTTCCCCGGTTCGGCAGGAATCAGGTTTATCATTCATGGTTACAAACTATAATGTACCACTCTTACTTATAATCATAATGATGTCAAGATGAAAGGAAGAGAGGACGAAAGGAGGGATTGACAGGGAGATGCGATTTCTCTATAGGAGAGCGTCAAGTTTCACGACCCCCTATGATGATACATCAATGAAATAATGCGGCGATAAAGATGTATTAATTCAAAGATATGGAGTGACATTTTTACATGAAATCATTTTTTTTCCCGAAAAGCATGGTCGTGGTCGGGGCCTCGGCCACGAAAATGAACCTCGGCCAGATTATCCTCCTCAACAACAAACAGTGCGGTTATCAAGGGAACCTCTACGGCGTCGGCTCCCAGGCGGGGGAGGTGGCCGGAATTTCCATTTACACCGATATCGCGAGCCTTCCCGAAGTTCCCGAGGTGGCGATTTTTCTTACCCCCGCTAAAACCATTCCCGCCCTGCTGGACGCCTGCGGGCGGAAAGGAATAAACCGCGTTGTAATCGAATCCAGCGGCTTCAGCGAATATTCCCACGGCGACCATTCCCTGGAAAAAGAGGTCCTCGATGTTGCCGCCAGATACGGGATCAAGTTTGTCGGTCCCAACTGCGTGGGGACGGTAAATTTTGACATCAAGATGATGATGCCCTTCGCCTTTTTCAAGAATCCGCCTTCCGGAGGGCGGGTGGCCATGATCGCCCAGAGCGGCGGCGTCGGGGGCACATACCTCCATGCCCTTCCCGAGAATGCCATCATTCCCGGCAAATTTGTCAGCATCGGCAACAAGCTTCAGCTCGACGAGGTTGATTTTCTCGATTATTTCCTCAAGGACGAGGAATCGGATGTCGTGACCATGTATCTCGAGGGCTTCAAGCGGGGCCGGGCGTTCTATGACCTCGCCGTCGGGGCGGACAAGCCCATTATTGTCCAGAAGTCTAACCGGAGCGAGGCGAGCGCGAAGATTGCCCAATCACATACCACTGCCCTTTCCACAGGCGATGATGTTGTCGACGGCCTTTTCCGCCAGGCCGCCGTCATCCGCGCCGAGGAGGAGCGGGAGTTCCTGAACGCCGTGAAGATCATCCGCCTGCCCCTTATGAAGGGGCGACGCGTAGCCGTCCTGTCACGGTCCGGGGGCCACGCCGTCCTTTCCGCCGACGCCTGTGCAAAATTCGGCTTCGACATGGTCCCCTTTCCGCCGGCCTTTCTGGAGAAGCTCAAAACCCTTTATCTGACGCGGGTCATTGCCCATCAGAACCCCCTCGACTTAGGTGAGATTTTTGATTACACAATCTTCATCCGCATCCTTGAGGAAACCCTGAAACTCGACAATATCGACGGCGTCCTGTTCAACCACCTCTACGCCTCCACTTACGAGGCCGAAATGTCCCGGACCTTCCTGGCCGGGGTGGACAAACTTGTCAAGGAGTACGGTAAGCCGGTTGCCGTTGCCATGCTCTCCGATCCGGCGGAACTCCTTGATGTCGCGAAGAGCCAGCCTTATCCAATTTTTACTTCACCGATGGAAGCGGCGGCGGCTCTGGACATTTCCGCGGCGTATTGTGAACGGAAGGCCCGGCGCGATAAGCGGGGAGCATTGCCGACGGCGCTGCTCGACAAGCGGTTTATTGATTCCCTTCAGCGGCTCTGTCGGCAAGAGCAACGTATTCCTCTCACGGACGAAGCCCTTGACCTTTGCCGAAGCGCCGGTCTGGCAACCGTAAAGGGATGGACGGTCCGCAACCCTGAGGAAACGGACGCCATCTTCCCGCGCTTTCCCGTGGCGGTGAAACTGATTTCCCGCCAGGCCTCCCACAAAACCGATGTGGGCGGGGTGCGACTGAATATAAGATCCCGGCCCTCCCTCAGAAAAGTACTGACGGAGATGCAGCAAAAATTTGCTGGTATTGCCGATGCCTTTCTCATCCAGGAAATGGCCGCTCCCGGTGTGGAGTGTTTTGTCGGGGGCCGGCAGGACCCTGTATTTGGTCCGGTCGTTATGGTCGGACTGGGAGGGATTTTCATTGAAGTCTTCAAGGATAAGGCGATCCGGCTGGCCCCGGTAACGAAGGAGGAAGCCCGGGATATGGTCCGGGAGCTGAAGTCCTATCCGCTCCTCCAGGGCGTCCGGGGAAGGCAGGCGGCGGACGTTGAAGCCCTGGTGGAAGTGATCACCAAGGTCTCCGCCCTGTTGGCGGCGGTCACGGAAATCACCGAGCTGGACCTCAATCCCGTTATTGTCCATCCCGATGGAAGGGGCGTCTCCCTGGTGGACGGGAGGGTTTTTTTTAGGCAATAGGCAACAGGCCTAAGGCTTCCGTCATAAAGGGGAACGAAAATGACGGTGTGACCCATCCCCACCCCTCCCCTTGGAGGGGAGGGAGAATATAGTTGAATTAATACAGGGAGATGAGGTCGTATTTTTAGATGCAAAAAGTGCTGCTGATTCATCCGCCCGTTTCCAAACCTTGTGAACCGCCGGCGGGGATAGCCCGCCTGGCGGGAGCCTTGCGTGAAAGGGGAATTCCCTGCACAGTCCTTGACGCCAATGTCGAAGGTCTGCATTTTCTTCTCAATGCTCAGCTGGCCGGGCAAAAAAACGAAATCAGGGGGCATGGCCCGGTTTCGAAGGCAAGCGGGATCGTGTCCACAGCTGGCGCAGACAGCGGCGCCGTGTCCCCTGATATGACAGGACTCGTAATGGCTGTCAGGGACCGGGCCGGGAATACGTGGTCGAAAAGGGCCGTCCGCAATCTGCCGCGGCACCTCCAATCCCTTCGCTCCTGGCCTCTTTACGGCCATTCCGACCGTTACCGGCGGGCCGTTGCCGACATCAACCGTGTCCTGGCCGGAGCGTCGCCCCAGGAATGTGTCACCGTGAGTCTGGCCGACTACGAGGATGCTTCATTATCGCCCCTGCGATCCCAAGATCTGCTTCAGGCCGCCGCCCAGCCCGAAAGCAATCCCTTTTATCCCTATTTCCGTGCGCGCCTCTTGCCACTGCTGAAAGAGCAGGATCATGAAATAGTAGGCATATCATTAAATTATCTTAGCCAGGCCCTTTGCGCCTTTGCCTTGATCGGTTTCATCCGTGCGATTCTGCCCCGCAGGAGGATAATTTTAGGCGGCGGTCTGGTCACCTCCTGGCTGCGGCAACCGGAATGGCAGCGCGCCATCGGAGGCAATATGGCGCCGGGGACGAATGATTCGGGGGCCGATGCATTGCGCAAGTCCGGCGCTAATAGCCCCTTCGGTGGTCTTGTCGATGATCTCGTTGCCGGTCCGGGCGAAGAATTTCTTGTCTCCCTCGCATCAAAAGACGATGTGCAAGACATATACCATAGAGATAGCAAAGATTTGTCCGCACAGGATTCAGTGCTTTCACCTGGCGCCCTTTATAACTCCTTATTGCCATCCTCACTCCCCACAAATCCCGCCCGACAGGAGCAGGGAGTAGTAAGTGAAACGACCGTTCCCTGTCCCGATTACCGGTCTTTTCCCTGGGAGCTGTATATGTCCCCCGGGGTGATCATTCCCTACAGCGCCTCGACTGGATGTTACTGGCGGCGGTGCCGGTTCTGCCCGGAGACGGCGGAAGGTAATCCCTATCGTCCCCTGCCGGTGGGAAAAGTCCTCGCCGATCTGGCGCGCCTCCAGGATGAATCGAAACCGGCACTGATCCATTTCCTCGATAACGCCGTAAGTCCCGTCCTGCTGGCCGCCCTTGCCGAACAGCGGAACAGGGTTCCCTGGTATGGGTTTGTCCGCATTGCCGAGGCTATGGCGGACCCGGCATTTTGTCGCCGTTTGCGTGACGCCGGGTGTGTGATGCTCAAATTGGGTCTGGAATCGGGAGATCAGGGAGTGCTTGATACTCTGGAGAAAGGGATTTCCCTGCAGACGGCCTCCCTGGTCATCAGGAATCTGAAGGAGGCGGGTATCGGGACTTACGTCTATCTTCTCTTTGGGACCCCCGCCGAGGACCGGGCTGCCGCCTTCCGGACCCGGGAATATGTAGTGGCGAACAGTCCCTGGATAGATTTTCTCAATGTGGCGATCTTCAACATGCCCGTCTTTGCCGCTGCTGGTCTTGCGACCCGGCCCTTCTCAGCGGGAGACCTTTCTCTTTACACGGATTTCGAACATCCCCGGGGATGGAACCGGAGGGAGGTGCGGCGTTTTATTGCCGAGGAGGTCCGTAAGCATCCGGCGATCGCTGCCATCCTTAACCGGGTTCCCCGCATTTTTACATCCAACCATGCCCCCTTAAATTTGATAGGGGTCAGACTTCGCTGACCCCGTTATTCCTTTTTGAAAATGATCTGCCAGGCCTTTTCTTTGTCGAAACCGGTAATTCGTCCCTCCTGATAATGCAGAACGCCTGACTTTTTGAGTTCATCAAGGATGCTTTCTATCTCCGTATCATCTCTGCCGGTGAGAGCCGTCAGTTCCGCGACGGGATCCCCTGTCCGGGAAAAGGGATCGTTTTTCAGGAAATACATCATCAGGATCAGGAGCAGCCAGGAATGGGTCGTATCTTCAAGGGCTTCATTGCTTCTTTTAATTCGGCGGGAAAATTCCTTAAGCATGAGGAGGGAGGCTTCGTCGCTTTCTCTCAGCAGGTTTCGGAAGGTCTCGCCGTCAATTACCGCCAGTTCCGTGTCTTCACACGCCTTTGCCGACGCAGTCCTCTTGGCCTCGATAAGTGCTGCTATTTCACCAAAATAATTTCCCGGTCCCATATCGGTCAAAATCTTTTTTGTCGTCCCTAACGTTTTCTCCAATTGTATCCTTCCGGACAGGATATAGTACATCTCATCGCTTGCATCGCCTTCCTGAAAAACATAGGCGTTCTTGGGATACATACGGCCAAACTTGTGGAAAAGCCTCTCATCCCTGGCTAACCATCTTTTCCCGGGTTTGAAGAAGGCTTTCTGGAGGAGGATCAAATCCCTTCTCATGAAGGAGGCCATCAGCTCGGCGCAGAAGAGCAGGATCAGGGCGATGTAGAATACCCAGATCACAAGGATGACAACAGTTTCCAGGGAACCGAAGATCACATTATAGCGGGTATAATTGGCGACATACCAGGCAAAGAAATGCTTGGCAACCTCCATGAGGGCGGAAAAGATCGCCCCCCCTGTGACGGCTATCCCCAGGGGGATCTTTCCCGTGGGGATAACTTTATACAGAATCGTGAAAAATAGTACCGTCACCAGAAATGGAATGACGTACTGGAAGAAAACACCTTTGATGATGGGAAAGCTGTGGAAAACAGTTTCTGCCAGTAATGGTTGTTTGGCAAGGAGGGCGACGACATAGGTGACGATAATGCTGGCCACCGCAACCGCCCAGCCGGCAGGAATCATGGCAATGGCCAGAAGTTTCGATGCCAGGTAATTCCGACGGCGGTGGGAGTGGAAGATCATGTTCATGGCTGTTTCAATAGCCCCGAAAATCATGGAGGAAAACCAGATCAGGGTAATGATTCCAAGCCAACCCAGGACATGCTTCTTATCCTCGACGCCGCCAAGCTGATCAAGAAGGGGGCCGGAGAAGTAGGGAGACATTTTTTTCACACCTTCCACCATTTCGTATTGAACATGAGGAAAGGCGCCGAGAATCTGATTCACCATGATGATGGTCAAAATGAACATGGGGATGAAGGATAGAATGGAGTATAGGGCAATGGCCGCCGCCTGGTTTGTATTACCGTTCTTGTCGAAGTTCATGACGGCGTCGATGAAGACATCCCATCCACCCATCAGGCGAATCCTTCCCCGGGAGATCCATGCCCGGGGGGCGAACATGTGAATGAATCTTCTGTAAAAACTTCTGTTTTTCACCGGCAAATGCCTTGTCAACCTATTGAGATCATTGCATCAATGATTTTGCTAACCCTTTGCATCTCTCGGGGTTATATTCCCCGCAGCGTGCTTCGTTCCCTGCCTTTTTGGATACCCCGCAGCTTGCTGCGGGGTAGTTCGTTTGTTTGCTCCCGCCCCTGTTTAATGCCGTTTACTGCCATAAAGGTCAAGCGAAAGTTAAGAGCTTGTCCTTCAGACGCTGAACGCCATTCATCATAAATGTCCATCCTTCGCATCACCACTTTATTTTTAACTCTAAATCGGTTATATGGCGAGCGTTTAGGAATTCAGGCAATAGGCAAGAGATATAGAAACAGTGTGAGGCCCCGTGCCAATCGGGGACGCAAATCCGGGCAGAACATAAATCATCGAAAATACTGGCGTCCGGGACGCCACAGGGATGAATAGATAAAATTATTAAGGATGGTTATGATGAGAGGCAAGAGAAGGGCAGCAATGTTTTTGTTTTTGTTGTTGTTGTTTGTTAGTCCGGCGGTTGCGGTTGCCACGGAGGCAACGCCGTCGGAAGAGACGAAGAAGGTAGAACAGAAAGCAGCGGAAGTGAGGCCGACGACCGATTTGACGGTCAGCGTCTTGAGCGCTTATATTTCCAAGGGCGATGAACTGTCCCGTAACAGCATTGTCATAGAGCCCCAGATAATGCTTGGTTACAAGGGATTATCCCTGACTATATGGGGGAATCTGGATACCCGTCCCTATCTTGCCGATACTTCAACTTACAAGGGAGACAAAAGACAGAACTGGACGGAGACTGATTTGACCCTTGCCTACAACCGGTCTTTCGGAATCGTGAATACAGGCGTTGCCTACGCTTATTTTGGAAACGCCGCCTATTGGAACTCGGACAACACCGGCGCCGGGCCGGATCAGAAGGATGATCAGGAGGTCTCCCTGTCGCTGGGCCTGAATACGATCCTTGCGCCCAACATCAAGGTGGCGCGGTCCTTTGACAGCACTCAGATCTGGTATATGCTGCTGGGGCTGTCCCATACCTTCGAGATCAACAAAGTCGTCGGACTGACTTTAGCCGCCTCGGGCAGTTACCTGATCAGTCAGGATGACAACCGCCTGAAGGTCAACAGCGATGGAACGGATAGAAGGGTGGATGGTTCGAAGAACGACCGGTACAACAATTTTCACGATGCCTTGGTTTCATTGAACCTTCCCATTAAGCCGACTTCGTATCTTACGATTACACCGCAAATCTCATATATTTTCCCCATGTGCGATGATGCCAAATATGACATGAGATTCAGGAGCATGCAACAGGATACGACCTTTGTCGATCGTCAGAGCGCCTACCTGGTGGGCGGGGCGTCCGTGACCTTGAGTTTTTGACCACCCCATCCCCACCCACGTATCAAGTACGGGGCAGAGCCTGCAATAATTTCAGTAAGATGCTTGGGAATTTCTAAATAAAAACCTGGCCTCCCCCTTGCGGGAAAGGCCAGGCGGTTGATGTGGCTTTGGAGGAGTAGAATTATTTTGTCAGCGTCAACTTTACGCCTTCCAGGGCGAGCTTGAAATTGATTCCCTGTGTTGTGGCAACGAGTTTGATTATGACTCCGTTCTGATTCTGCATCGTTATGCCGCCGGCGCCGCCGGCAATCGTGGCCTCCGCCGAGAGGGTGGTGTAGGTCCCGTTAAAGTCTTTGAGTTTTTTCAGTTTAAAAACATTGCCGTTTGCATCCGCACTGCTGATACCAACATCGACTACCGACAGACCACGAATCTTGAAGGGATAATCTTTGCCCTTATAGGTTAAAACGCCCTTTCCCCAGCTATAGCCGATGCCGACAGCGACCTGTCCCTGCGACAGCTTGATGGTGGCGTCCGCCGTCAAAGGATCCTGGCTGAAAGCCGGGCTGGAGATCAAGAAACACATTGCCAGAGCCAGAATACCCAACCTTAATGCACGCTTCATAAATAATACCTCCTTCTTTTGTTTTGGGATTGTCTCCCGTTTGATCAATTGCCTGTCTTAATGTTAGTTCCTAACATCCATGGGGTACTTTAAGGTAAGATTTATCTTGTGTCAACAGATATGTGTCTTTCCCGCAGATAAATAGAACCGTCCCCATTTATTCTATGAGTTTGTTCTGGACGGCGTAGAGGGTAATTTCAGCGTTGTTTTTAAGCCTCATTTTATCGATGATGTGGCTCCGGTAGGTGCTGATCGTCTTGACGCTGAGACAAAGCTGGTCGGCGATGTCGGTGACGGTTTTCCCGGAAGCGATAAGGAGCATGACCTGGTATTCCCGGTCCGAAAGTTTTTCGTGAAGGGGTTTGGATGCGTCCTCACCCAGATAATCGGTAAGTTTTTCCGCAAGGGACGAGCTGATATATTTGCCTCCCTGGGAGATTTTGCGAATGGCGGCGATGAGTTCATTAGGGGCGCTGGCCTTGGTCATGTACCCGGAGGCCCCGGCCCGGAGCGCTCGGACGGCGTATTGTTCTTCGGGATAAATGCTCAGAATCATCACCGGCTGCTTGGGTTTTTCCAACTTCAGGTCTTTGAGGACTTCCAGCCCGTTCCTTCCGGGCATGGAGATGTCGAGCAGGACGATGTCGTAATCCTTTTTCCTGATCAGATTCAGGACCTCCTGGCCGTTTTCCGCTTCATCGGCGACGGTCATGTCCTGGGTGTCGGAAATGACCTGCTTGAATCCGGCCCGGACAATGGGATGGTCATCGGCGATTAGAATCCGGATCTTTTTCATGATGGGGCTCCTTTCTTGAGCAGGGGAATAGCGACGCTGACCGTCGTTCCTTCCCCGGGCTTCCCTTTGATGGTTACTTCCCCTCCCCAGTATTCCGCCCGTTCCCGGATGCCGAGCAGCCCGAAAGAATTGGGTTTGGTCATTTGCTCCCGGGTGATGCCCTTGCCGTTGTCTTTGACCGTAAGCTGGATTTTCCGGCTGGTGGCCTTCAGGGATGCGCTGACCCGGGAGGCCTCGGCATGCCGGGAGATATTGGTAAGGGTTTCCTGAAAGATCCGGAACAGGGATGTCGTCAGATCGGGATCAAGGGTGATGTCTTCCGGGGCGAAACTTACGTGGCAGCGGATGCCCGTTCGTTTTTCAAATTCCTCCGCCTGCCAGCCGATGGCGGCCGTCAGTCCCAGATGGTCCAGCATTCCCGGCCTCAAGGCCATGTAGATCCGTTTGAGGGTCTGCATGGTCATGTCGATAAGGCTGGAGAGGGACTGGGTGCGTTCGACGAGGGAAGTCAGTTCCGGGGGGATCTTTTTCCCCAGGAGGATGATTTCCGTATTCAGGGCGGTGAGAAGCTGGCCGAGTTCATCGTGGAGTTCCCGGGCGATGCGGGTCCGCTCCTTTTCCCGGACGGACTGGAGGTGGGCCGTGAGATTCCTCAACTGTATCCTTGATGTTTCGAGTTCCGTGGCGGCAAATTTGCGGTCCGTGATATCCTCATAGGTAATGACGATATTTTTTTCCCGCAGGCTGTCCCCGATCCGGGCGGCGGTTACCATACAGTCGATGCTTCGGCCGTCCTTGCGACGGCAGGGGAATTCGAGAGAAACGGTACGTTTTTTCTCCAGGGCGCTATAAAGGGCCTTGGCCATTTCTTCATAATCCTTGTCGCTTCGGTAGAGGACCCGGGTGCTCATGCCGATGAGGTCCCGGGCCTTCCACCTGAAGACGGTCTGGACGCCGTCATTGGCGAAGATGATCCGCCGGTCCTGCAGGCCGATGACGGCATGGGGAATGGCCTCCAGGATCGAGGCCTCCAGGGCCTCCAGTTCTTCAAGTTTTTCCCGGGAACTGATCTGCTCGGTGATGTCCATGGAGTTGCCGAGGACGGCCATTTCCCCCCGGAAGGGGATCATGGTGACCGTTTCCATGATCCAGCGGGTGTCGCCGTTTTTGGTGATGATCCGGAACTCATGGGGGGCCTTCCTTTTTCCCGAAAGCATGTTCTTGGCGTTTTTGCGGACCGTCGCCCGGTCTTCGGGATGGACGAGGCTCATGGAGTCCATTCCGACCAGTTCCTCTTCGCCGTAGCCGGCGTAAGCGGCGGCGTGGTGATTGACAAACTGGAAGGCCCCGCTCTGGACGACATAGACCCCCGCCTGGGAGCTGTTGGCGAGGGTCTTGTAAACCTCTTCGGCCTGCTTGCGGTCCGTGATGTCCTCATAGGTGATGACGATCTGTTTATCCGTCAGGGCATCGCCGATCCGGGAAGCGTTGATCATGCAGACGATGTCCTTGCCGTCCTTGCGACGGCAGGGGAAATCTATGGAAACGGTCTGCTCCGTCTCCAGGGTGTTGTAGAGTTTTCCGGCGATCTCCTCAAAGTCCCGTTCGGTACGGTAGAGTCGCCGCGTCCGCTGTCCGATCAACTCTTCGGCCTTCCAGCCGAAGACGGTCTGGACGCCGTCATTGGCGAAGATGATGCGCCGGTTCTTCAGGCCGATAACGGCGTGGGGGATGGCTACGAGGATAGACGCCTCGAGGGCCTCGAGTTCGGCAAGCTTGTTCCGGGCGTTGATCTGTTCGGTAATGTCCATGGAATTGCCGAGGACGGCCCGCTTGCCTTGATAGTGGATGGTGGTAACCGTTTCGGTGATCCAGCGGATGCTCCCGTTCTTGGCGATGGTCCTAAAGACGTAAGGGGAGAAGCGGGTTCCCTTGAGCATGTCAATGGCGCAGGTTCTGACGATGTGCCGGTCTTCAGGATGGACGATGGACATGGAGGACATGCCGAGGAGTTCTTCCCGGGCATAGCCCCAGTAATTGGATGTGTGTTGATTGACGAACTTGAAGATGCCGTCCTGGACCACATAGATTCCCATGAGGGAACTGTTTTCGATGGTCCGGAAGAGACCTTCTTCAAAGAGACGATCCGTTTCGAGTTTCTTGATCTCTTCAACGGTGCGGCGGATTTCCTGAACCTCTAACAACACCGGTGTCAGGTCCTGCAATTTAGTCGTGTTCATATTCCTAATTGTCCGCCAGGGTGCAAGAGACGCCCATTTTTTTGCAGACCCGGAAAATGCCGTCAACGACCAAAGGGGTCATGGCTTTCTTGCCGGCAGTCACGGATGAACCGACGATCAACTGAGTCATATCCTCCTGGATGCGGCTCACCTTCAGGCTTGCCGCCTGATTGCCGTCGGTAAACTCTATCGTCCGGGTGGCAGTGTCGCTTGACGTAATGCGTAATTTTGGACTATCCTGCAGAATATCTAAGGAAGTTTTATAAACCTTATCTGCATCGGCGGCAAGCAGGACAGTGGCCACATCATAACCCTGAGCACTGCTTGTGAGGCGAGAAACAGCCCCCACTGCCTTCCGGGCCAGAAAAACGGCCTGTCCATATGCAGTCGTCGACAAAAGAAGCATTACCACCCCGGACAGCAAAATAACTCGATAGCTTCGTTTCATGGTTCTATCTCCTGAAGAAGGTTTTTATCTCAAATTAAACTTAATCACTTTGTGTTTATGATTGCTTCCATAACAGAACATCACACTGTTTTCAACATGAACATCGAAGTCTGTCCTTCGATATGCGCTTAATTCAAGTCCAGAGAGAAATATTTGACATGGCAATTATGATTCTATAATGGGTAAAGACAAGATCGATATGATTTTGATTGTGAGATAATTTTCTTGAGACAACCTGAAAACGAATCCTTCTGGGGCGGGGTGATCAAGTCCATGGGGCTGGTCTTCGGCGACGTCGGCACCAGCCCGATTTATACCCTGACGGTCATCTTTGCCCTAACGAAACCGACCTACGACAATGTCCTCGGCATTCTGTCCCTCGTGGTCTGGACCATGACGATCCTGGTGACCGTTGAATACGCCTGGCTGGCGACAAGCCTGTCCCGCAAAGGCCAGGGGGGCGAGATCGTCCTGCGGGAAATTCTGCTGTCCTACCTCAAGTCGGGACGTGCCATCGCATTTGCCGGACTTCTGACGTTTATGGGGGTGTCCCTGTTGCTGGGGGACGGTGTCATTACTCCGGCCATTTCCATCCTCTCCGCCGTCGAGGGATTGCTTATTATCCCCGGCCTGGAAAGTCTGAACCAGAAGACGATCGTTTTAATAGCCGCCGCCATTACCATAACTCTCTTCGTTGTCCAGTCCCGGGGATCGGACCGCATTGCCTCGGCCTTCGGCCCGATCATGCTGATCTGGTTTTCCACCCTCGCTGTGTCCGGCCTTTTTTCCATACTTACCATGCCGGATATCATCAAAGTCGTTAATCCCTGGTATGCCGTCAAGTTCTTCCAGAACCACGGATTTGCTGCCTTCTTTGTCCTTTCGGAGGTCATCCTCTGCTCCACGGGCGGCGAGGCCCTTTATGCCGACATGGGGCATCTGGGCAGAAAGCCCATCCTCCGGGCCTGGTATTTTGTTTTTGTCGCCCTGATCATCAACTATATGGGCCAGGGCGTATTCGCCATCCAGCATCCCGAAGCGAAAAACTGCCTCTTCGGTATGGTTCAGAATCAGGCTTCCTTCCTGTATATTCCCTTCCTCCTGCTGACGATCGCAGCCACGATCATCGCCTCCCAGGCCATCATCAGCGGTGTCTTCTCCATCGTCTATCAGGGGATCACCACGCGTTTGATGCCGCTGATGAAGATCGACTATACCTCCCGGAAGCTGCAGTCGCAGATCTACATCGGCGCCGTCAACTGGGCGCTGATGATCAGCGTTATCCTGATCATGATCATCTTTCAGAGGTCTTCAAACCTGGCGGCTGCTTACGGAATGGCGGTGACCGGTTCCATGACGATCACCAGCCTGATGATGATCATGGTTTTCTCTCATACCACCAAATGGAAGGTTCCCATCGCGCTGGCTGTCTTCCTGATCGATTTCGTCTATTTGGCGTCGACCTTCACCAAGCTTCCCCATGGCGCTTACTGGTCCCTGATTATTGCCTCGGTGCCTTTCTTCGTTATGCTCATCTTCACCAAAGGGCAGAAGATGCTCTTTAGGAGGTTGATGCCCCTGGACATGGAAACCTTTCTGATCAGTTATGAGCAGGTCTACGGGAAAGGGCGGAACATTGCCGGTACGGCCCTCTTTTTTACCCGCCAGGGAATGATCGTCCCTCCCTACATTGTCCATTGCATCCTCGGGAGCAGCATCATTTATGAAAACAACGTATTTGTCTCAATAACACGGACGGAAGAACCTTTCGGCGTCGAGACCCGTTATCAGCAAAATTACGCTCCCGGACTCCATCTCCTCGATATTATGGCTGGTTACATGACGGTTGTGGACATTGAACAATTATTGAAGGAAAATGGCGTGAAGGAAAAGATCATCTTCTACGGAGTTGAGGATATCTCCACCAAAAACCCGCTCTGGCAGGTCTTCAGCGTGATCAAGAAGCTGTCGCCGAATTTTGTCCAGTTTCACAAGCTCCCCTCCCGGAAACTTCATGGCGTGGTAACACGGGTGGAGATGTAAATGAGGGAATTATCCGTTTAAGGTTGGAGTTGTTTGATTTGGTTGTCAGTGCAAGCCGCGCTTTCCTGCATTTCCTTGATTTTCCATTGTTTTTCCCCGACCTGCTCTTTTATGACATCGATGGTCTTATTGATGATCTCAACCATTTCGCCGCTTAAGTCTCCTTTTGCTTCCGCCAGGGCGCCGTCAACGATCTTTCCTGCCAGCTCGTGGAGAATCCGGTCGTTTTCCGGCGCTTGAACATCCCGGAATATTTTTTCCACCGTATTAAAGGCAAGATCCGCCGCCATGCTTTCGACCCGCCGGGAGATCATCTTTCCCGCCCCGGGAATCTTTTCCAGCAGGCGGATATCATCACTGCTGGTCAAAGCCTTTCTGATACACCCTTCGATGTATAGCCGCATTTCCTGATTGAAGATGTCATCCATATCCCGGGCCACAGTCCGCAGTTTGTCGACGAGCAGTTCCGTCAGGGCCTGTCGTTTCGGTCTGATTACCTCCTGGATGACCCTTTTGAACATCGGCGTTCCTGTTCGCAATTCTGCCTGCATGTCGTTAAGGACGTTGATTACTACCCGGTCGGAAATCTCTTCCATGATAACATCCCGGTATTTATTAAACTTTTGGTAAACGATGTTGTCTATCCGGACCAGTTTGTTCAGACGGTTTGAAAAGGCGATGATCCGGAAGAGACGCAACCAGCGGAAAGGGCCGGGGATGCAACCGATAAAGTCATAAATATGGATGGCGGGATAGAAAAACCAGCGGTGATACTCTTTCCAGAGGACGGACAGACACCAGCGCAGAAAAAATTCAACGAGGTAGATTGTTGCAAAAGCGAGGTCGTAGGACCAGTATTTCAGGTGCACAGGTTCGTAAAGCCTGAAAAAAAATGGGAAATTGGCCTGGAAGAATTCGTGAAAAGGGGGGAAGGCAAAAAACCAGTCAAAAACCATCCAGGTGAGATTGACCAAAAGGAGCAGGATCATGACCCCGTCGAGAATAACCAGGATCTTCAGGTGTTGCTTATCTTTCTCAGAACAGTGAGATGGCTGGCTCAACGTCGATCCTCAAAGAGATTTTCCGACAGCAAGGGTTCGGCAATATCAATTCTGTCGATGGGAGCTATCGTGACAACATATGCAGTTTTTGTCAATCGAAAAAGAGGAACATGCCTTGTGATAACAGGGACGTTTTTCAGCGTCCCTCCTGAATCTCCCGGCGTTTGGCCGCCGGCAGGAGACAGCCGGCGACGCATTTTGCCTCGCAGCGGCCGTCGCAGGGCTCCACGTGGATCGTGACGCTTGTGTCGGGATATTTCTCCTCGATTGCCGCCGCCAGGTCTTCCGTGATCTGGTGGGAACTAAGGACGCTCATCATTGGATCGACCTTCAGGTGGCATTCGACGAAACGGAATCGACCGGATTTCCGGGTCCGCAACTGATGAAAACCGTGGATTAGCGGTTGATGTTCCAGGATGCGCTGCCGGATCCAGGCCTCCTCTTCCGGGGGAAGATTGACATCCAGGAGGTCCCGGGCGGCCTGCCTGGTCAGGTCCCAGGCGGCTTTGATGATCAGGGCGGCGACGCCGATCGCCGCCGCCGGGTCAATCCAGTCGAGATTAATCCCCGGGAAGAGCCGTCCGCCCATCCAGATCAGGGCCAGGCCGGCCATTACCCCGGCGGAAGTATAGACATCGGTCCGGAGGTGCCAGGCGTCGGCCTGGAGGGCGATGGAGTCGGTTTCCCGGCCCACCTGGAAGAGCATCCGGGAGACGGTGATGTTTACCGCCGCGGAGAGGAGCATGACCCCGACGCCCCAGCCGATGGTATCGATCGGTTCGGGATGAAGGAGCTTTTTTACGGCCTCATAAATGATCCAGCCGGCGGCGAGAAAAATCAACAGGGCCTCGATTGTCCCGGATATGTTCTCGATTTTCCCATGACCGAAGGGATGATCGGCATCGGCGGGGATGCTCGATGTCTTGACGGAAAACAGGGCGATAACGGCGGCGACGAGATCCACGCCCGAATGGATCGCCTCGGAAATGATGGACACGGAACCGATGAACAGTCCCACGATCAGCTTCAGGATCGTCAGGGTCGCATTGGAGACGACGGACATGGTGGCGACGCGAACTTTACGTTCTTGGGTATCCATTGTATAAAAAGTATAGCCGCCCCGGTGTGGTAATGCAAGTTTTTCTGCGACTGGGACGACGCCGCAAATTAAATTTTGATTTTTATGAAGATATCTTGTAAAAAGTAAGCGATTAATATTGTTAATGGGTCTGGGTTGCATAACCCAGAGGTGTTCGTTGGATGGTCGGGCCGCCATCTTGCTCGTATAAAGAGCAGGATGGCGGCTTTTTTATTTTTTATGCAGGCAAGTCTATAAATTACCTGCAAGGCATCAGAACAGAGGGTGAAATGGATTATGGGACATAAAGCCAAGCATAACTCCAACAGTTATCCGATGGAAAACCTGTTTGGTAAAATACTTAGTCCCTTTGAGAGGTTTCTAAAAAGCACGACCGCAGGCGGCCTTGTTCTCCTCGGCACATCCTTGCTTACCATCATTCTGGCTAACCTTACCTTTTCACAATCTTTTTTACATCACCTTTGGGAAAAAAATATTATCGTCGGTATTGCGGGAATAAATTTAAATTTGACCCTCCATGCATTCGTGAATGAAGGTTTGATGGCGTTGTTTTTTCTGTTAGTCGGCTTGGAACTGAAAAGAGAGATCATGGTGGGTGAGCTGTCATCATTTAGAGATGCCGCCCTTCCGGTCATGGCTGCCTTGGGAGGGATGATTGCCCCGGCGGCAATATATTATGCCTTCAATCCGGGCGGCCCGGAAGCAGCCGGGTGGGGTATTCCAATGGCAACGGATATTGCTTTTGCTGTCGGCATCATGGTGCTTTTAGCCTGGCGCGTCCCTAAAAATCTTATCTTATTTCTTACGGCACTGGCCATCGCTGACGATTTGGGCGCCGTCGTTGTCATCGCTCTTTTTTACACACAAACCATTGACATGACCGCGGTTGGCCGGGCTTTGGTAATCATTTTCTTATTATTGCTTATCAATCGAGGAGGCATCCGCAGTTCCTTATCCTATGCTCTCTTGGGGATGTTATTATGGTTTTTCTTACTGAGCTCGGGTATCCACGCAACCATTGCCGGGATTATTCTTGCCTTTGCGATCCCTTCCAAACCGGCATTCTCCCCGCCGCTTTTTGATCTTAGATTGACGGAACTGAAAAACGCTTTTCATGACAGGCAAAATACTGAAGATAGCTTTGATAATCCCTTGAGCAGTCAACGCATGACGCTTATTGCCGAAAACCTGGAAAAGGCGGCAATAAAAGTGCAATCACCACAGCAGAGGATAGAGCACGCTCTAACCCCTTGGGTAACATTTTTTGTCATTCCCGTGTTTGCCCTGGCGAATGCGGGAATTAACTTCTCAAAGCTTCAGTTTTCCGAAGCAATATTTCATCCTGTAACTTTGGGCGTAGCGATGGGACTGATCTTCGGTAAGTTTATCGGAATTCTCGGAATGAGCTGGGTGGCAGTGAAATTGAATGTCGCCAAACTTCCTACTAATGTAACTTGGATGCAAATAGCCGGCGCCTCCTGGCTGGGGGGGATAGGTTTTACGATGTCGATGTTTATCGGCCAGCTTGCCTTTCCGGGACGTCCCGCTCTGATGGAGGAAGCGAAGCTGGGGATAATTATTGCGTCAACGGTGTGTGCATCGATGGGGCTGTTATGGCTGTACATAAGCTCGGTGAAGGTCACCGAGCGGGTTTTGAGATAATTTAATAGGTGAAGATATGCATTTCGAATGGAAAGAAGTTCTATTTTTGATCACCTTTGTGCTCATTCTTTTTTCTTGTGTGATTCCGGATATTTTAAAGGTTTTTAGGAGGGCAATAAGAAAAATATGGCAAAGAGACAGGTAATAAACCTGACAATAATAATTTAGAGATATTGGATTTCAAATGGGAAGTGTCGTCTTAAATATCAGCAGGCATGGAGCCACGGGGGTGTTATGCAGACAACGTCTTCACTGAAATACATTAAGAAACTCATTAATTTAATAGACAATCTTTCTGGGTTCAGCGGCTGGATTGCCGGTATCTTCATAGTCGTTGCGATGATTCTCATTGTTGCCGAAATCATCTGGCGTACAGGCTTCTCCAATACCTTATACATTACTGACGAGTATGCCGGATATCTCATGACCATGGTTACCTTCTGCGGACTTGCCTATACCCTCCGGGAGCGAGGTCATATCCGGATGATGATGCTTCCCCGTTTCATCAAAGGCCGGGCGCACATAATTTTCAATATGGTTTGCTTCGCTGTCGGTTTTTTCTTCTGTGTCTCCCTTACCTGGTTTACTTTTGTGTTCTTCCTGGATTCCTATGTGAGCGGCACGAAATCAATGCATGTCTCAGAGACCTACCTGGCGATTCCACAGTTTTTTATGCCCTTCGGGGCCGCCCTCATGAGCCTTCAGTTCCTCGCCGAGTTTCTCAAAGGCGTGGCCATGCTCCGGGGCGATACAGCGGGGCTCCGTATCCACGAGGAAACAGCTGACCTGGGAAGATAAAAGTGAGCGAAGTACTTATTATCATTATCAGGTACCATGGAAACAGTTGAAGGTCATGGAGTGAATGCCAGACCGTAGCCTGAAAAGATCATGGCTCACCCAGTAGGAGATCGCATGTGCTTAACTCTATAGACTTGGGATTAATCGGTAACTGTCGCGTCGGAGCCTTGATCAATGCCGAGGCGGAGATAGTCTGGTTTTGCCTGCCCCGCTTTGACGGGGACCCGGCGTTCTGCTCACTGTTGCATGAACACGAAGCCGGTGAAGGGTCCGGCTATTGCACCATAGAACTCGTCGATCAGGTCGCGGCTGAACAATCTTATCTCCTTAATTCGGCCGTACTACTGACTCACCTCACCGACTCCCATGGAGGGGTCATTGAGATTACGGATTTTGCCCCCCGCTTTCGTCAATATGGCCGCATGTTCATTCCCATGATGCTGATCCGTCAGGTCCGGCGCGTGCAAGGGACGCCGCGCATTCGCATCTGTGTGCGTCCCGCCTACGATTACGGTCGAGAGCGATGCACCGTTACTTACGGGAGCCACCATATCCGCTACGTGGCTCCCGACTGGGTCATGCGCCTGAACACGGATGCCTCCCTCACTACAATTCTTGAAGAAATACCATTTTTTCTGGAAGAATGCGTGACGATCATTCTCGGCTCCGACGAAACCATCTCCGAATCCATCGGTGAAATGGCCCGCCGTTTCCTGGATGAAACACTCTCTTATTGGCAACGGTGGGTAAGCGATCTGGCGATTCCCTTCGAATGGCAGGATGAAGTAATTCGCGCCGCCATCACGCTGAAACTCAATGCTTATGATGATACCGGCGCCATCGTCGCCGCCATGACTACCTCCATACCTGAAATGGCTGCCGCGCCTCGCAATTGGGATTACCGCTACTGCTGGCTGCGGGACGCCTATTTCGTGGTCAACGCCTTGAATCGTCTCGGCACCACCCGCACCATGGAACGTTACCTGAGTTATCTCGTCAACGTCGTGGCAGGGGCTCCGGAGGGTCGTATCCAGCCCGTCTATGGAATCAATGGACGAGCCCGGCTGGAAGAGCGGGAAACCGACTCCCTCTGTGGATACCGGGGCATGGGGCCGGTTCGTATCGGCAATCAGGCATACGCGCAGGATCAACACGACGTATACGGATCAGCCATCCTGGCGGTGGCCCATGTGTTTTTCGATCACCGCCTGGTGCGACGGGGGGATGCGGCGCTTTTCCACCGCCTGGAGCCCCTGGGCGAGACAGCCCGGATTGTCTATGACCAGCCGGATGCGGGTCTCTGGGAGTTCCGGGGCAGGCAGCGCGTTCACACATTTTCCAGTGTAATGTGCTGGGCTGCTTGCGACCGGTTGGCGCGTATCGCATTTAGACTGGGATTTGATGATCGGGCAAAATACTGGCGCGGCCATGCGGACCGCATCCATGCCGTGATCTGCAACCGGGCATGGAGCGAAAAGAAACAGACGTTTGCGGCGGCTTTTGATGACGACACGCTGGATGCAAGCATGCTGCTCCTCCATGATGTCGGGTTTCTTACGGCTGACGACCCACGCTTTGCCAAAACGGTGGCGGCGGTTGAACGAGAGCTGAAACACGGCAATTATATCCACCGTTACGTCGAGCCTGACGACTTCGGGGTCCCGGAAAACGCATTTGTCGTCTGCACTTTTTGGTATATTAATGCCCTGGCGGCGCTCGATCGCACCAAGGAGGCCCGTGACCTGTTTGAAAACCTCATCGCCAGGCGCAACATGCACGGACTCCTTGCCGAACATATCAACCCCCGCACCGGTGAGCACTGGGGAAATTTTCCCCAGACTTACAGCATGGTGGGGATTATCAACGCGGCCATTCGTCTGAGCAGCCGCTGGGATTGCGCTTTTTAGGTGACGCCATGAAACATTACCTGATAAACAAGCTGTCGCTTCGCTCCCTGCGCCTGTCGCTCCGCTTTGTCCTCCCCCTCGTCGGTGTCCTGGCACTGCTTGCCTTTGCAATCGTGCCGATAGTGGACAATCTCACCTTGCGCTGGTTTGTGCGAGACATGGATATTCGATCCAAACTCATAACCAGCACCCTTCAAGAACCGCTTGTAGAGCTTCTGCAACAGGGGAGCAGGGCTAAAATCAACAGCCTTTTCAGGCGGGCAATTCAAGATGAACGGCTATTCGCCGTGGGCTATTGCGATGGAGAAGGGAAAATGCTTTACCGCACCCACAATTTCCCGAACGAAATTACCTGTTCGTTACCTGATACTGCCGCATACAAACCACGATCTATCCTCCATCTGACCCAGGGGCCGGTGCACGTGGCCATAAATCCCATTAAAGATGACGGCGCGCCGGCCGGTTCCATGGTACTTGTCCACGACATGAGCTTTGTTGAGCGCCGCAGCGCCGACACCAAGCAGTATGTGATCATCCTGTTTGTGGTACTTGGTGTCATCATTTCCATAATTACGGTCTTCATTGCCCACCTCAGTTGGCGCGGCTGGCTTAACGGCATGCGGGCGATGCTTCACGGCGAAGGACTCCTTCGCCCCTTCGCCCAGCCTGTGAACTCGGAACTGCAACCACTGGTAGGGGATTTGCGCGCCCTGCTGCGCACTATGGATTCCGAACGGCGTTTCGCCGACGACGTTACGATTGCCTGGACGCCCGAATCCCTGCGAGAGCTCCTCCATAAGCAACTTGACGGCGATCAGGTTCTGGTTGTCTCCAACCGCGAGCCCTATATCCACATGAAAGGCAAGGAAGGCATCGAGGTCAGACGGCCGGCCAGCGGTCTCGTGACGGCGATGGAGCCTGTCATGCGGGCATGCTCTGGGATATGGATCGCCCATGGAAGCGGCACGGCGGATAAGGAAACCGTGGACAAATACGACCGGGTGCCCGTTCCGCCCGAACATCCCGACTACACCCTGCGGCGCATCTGGCTGACCAATGAGGAAGAGATAGGATACTATTTCGGGTTTGCCAACGAAGGTTTGTGGCCCCTTTGTCACATTGCCCATGTCCGCCCGATTTTCCGCAGTACGGACTGGGAATACTATGTAGCTATAAATCAACGCTTTGCCGACGCAGTCGTCGAGGAAGCGAAAAGCGATGACCCGGTAGTGCTCGTCCAGGACTATCATTTCGCCCTGATGCCGCAGATGATCCGCGACGCCCTGCCCAAGGCAACAGTCATCACCTTCTGGCACATCCCCTGGCCGAATCCCGAGTCTTTCGGTATCTGCCCCTGGCGCGAAGAGTTGCTCCGGGGGATGCTCGGCAGCACCATCCTTGGTTTCCATACCCGGTTTCATTGCAAGAATTTTCTGGAAACTGTCGATCGTTATCTCGAAACCCGCACCGAGCACGAATCCTCGACCATCTATCGACGTGGCAAGCTGACCCTGGTGGAAAGTTATCCCATCTCCATCCAGTGGCCCTTAAATGCGCAACAAACGCAACCGTCAGCAGCGGAATGCCACGCGGAAGTGCAGCGATCATTAAACCTTGCCGGGGATATGTTGATCGGTCTGGGCGTGGACCGCCTTGACTATACCAAGGGGATACTCGAACGTCTGCGCGCAGTGGAACGGTTACTCGAACTCCATCCCGAAATGGTCGGCCGCTTCACATTCATCCAGATTGCCGCCCCATCCCGCTCCGTCCTCGAGGACTATCAGGCCCTCGACACTCAGGTTCGCGCCCTGACCGGTCGCATCAATCAACATTTCTCAACCGATTCGTATCAACCGATCATTCTCAAGGTCGAGCACCATGAACCTGATGATGTAAATCGCTACTACCGTGCCGCCGATGTTTGTATGGTGACCAGCCTCCATGATGGAATGAATCTGGTGGCGAAGGAATTTGTGGCTGCCCGGGATGACGAACATGGCGTTCTGGTCCTCAGCCAGTTCACCGGTGCGGCGCAAGAACTTCATGAAGCGCTCATCGTCAACCCCTATCACATCGAACAGACCGCGGAGGCGTTGCACCGCGCCCTCACCATGCCCGATTACGAGCAGCAGGAACGTATGCGCAGCATGCGGGCCCTGGTACGCGATTTTAATGTCTACCGCTGGGCCGGGCGGATGCTTCTCGATGCGGCCCGCATCCGGCAGCGAGAGAAACTGGCCGGGCGTATCGGTATAAATCATGACGCTTAGAGAGAACCTGACATACCTTTTCAGTGACGCCGGAGTGGATGCCTTGCGCACCTTCGTTGATTCCACGACCATCCTTGCCTTCGACCTTGACGGCACGTTGGCGCCCATCGTCGCCGACCCCGGTCGGATGCGGGTTTCAAATGCAATTCAGGAGGAACTTTTAAAACTGATGGAGCAAACGACGGTGGCAGTTATCACCGGTCGCAGCCGCAGCAACGCCCAGGAACATCTCGGCATGAAGCCTCATTGTCTGATTGGCAACCACGGAGCGGAGGGGCTTCCCGGCCGGGAGGCTTACGAAGCGGAATATTTGATGCTGGCGAATAACTGGGAGCGTCAGTTGCACGGATTGCTTGACTCTGCAAACGGCGCCGGTATCGTTATCGAAAACAAGGGGGCGACGGTATCGGTTCATTACCGGGCTTCCTGTGACCGGGCAGCAACCCGTTCCCAGGTGCTCTCCGTTATCGAGCTGTTGTCCCCCCCACCGAGGACAATGTCTGGAAAGTGCGTCGAAGACCTTGTTCCGGCAACAGCGCCCAACAAGGGGGATGCCCTTCTTTATCTCATGAAGCATCTTGGATATCCTAAAGGTTTCTATATAGGTGATGATAAAACCGACGAAGATGTGTTCCGGTTGGCGGGAGAACAACTATTCACGGTGCGCGTTGGAACTGCGGGACCGAGTCGGGCTGGTTATGCATTGCGGAGTCAAAAAGAAGTTCATGGGCTGCTGAAAGATATTGCCAATTTGTTCGTCCACCATAAAACAAAAAGATAAACCCGTTTGTCGCCATTGGTCGCATTCTTTTAATCAGTCCTATCTATATCGTGATGTCAAAGCCCTCTTGACACACAAGATGCTTCTTTATATGCTCCGATCATGGAGAAAGAAAATTTTTATCGATAAGCGTGTTTGATTCCATTCAACTGACTGGCCATACCGCAAGAAAAGCGACTCATAAACGATACCATCGAAACCATGAAGTGATAATGGCTGTCCGATTGCCACCGCAATAGGAGAAAGAATAATGGACATGGAACTGACACTTTTTATAGGAACCTTCACAACACTCCTGGCAGTAATCAATCCCCTGGAGGCTCTACCCGTCTATCTCAAACTATTGGATGGTCAAGACCAGCAGGCGCACAGTCGTGTTGCCGTCCGCTCCTGTCTTTATGCGACCGTCATGATGCTTTTCTTTTTAGTCTTCGGAAGGTTTGTGCTGGAGATGTTCGGGGTGCCACTCAGCATGGTCCGCATCGTCGGGGGCATCATACTCATGCGCATCGGATTCAGTCTTTTCCTGCCCTCATCAGGCGGAGTAGTGCCTAATGAGGGTGGTGACAACTCAAAACAAGGTGGGAATATAGCTTTCGTCCCGCTTGCCATACCTATCATGTTTGGCCCCGGTGCTCTGGCCACGGTCATAGGTATGTCAACAATGGTTAAACTGTCAGAATCCGGGATTATTTCTTTTTTTGCCATCTGCGCAGCAATTGCAGCGACAATGTCAGTTACATATCTGGTGCTGACCTACGCAAAGAAGATTATCGGCCGTATTGGTCCACTGGGGGTAGACGCTGCGACGCGTCTTGTGGGGTTTTTTGTCTCTGCTATGGGTATGGGGCTCATATTTCACGGACTTGTTGAGGCCATCGGGCAGTACGGTATCATGGCGAAGTGAAAAACTGTTTCGCACATCATACGAAATCAGTAATAAAATAACATGGATGAGGGCAGTTTGGTCCATTTATGTCGGGGCGGGGCGTTCCCATAAAATCAGCGCCAACCCTATTGCTGCGTCTTAGACATGAATAAGATATGCTAAGACTGCGACGCCGGCCGTCACACCACCAACCGTTACGCTTGCTAAAATCGTTACCCAATAATTTTTCCCGTTATTTGGCATGCCACCCAACCGCTGAGTGTCTCAGCCGATGATATGATAGCCGGCGTCGATAAAGGTGATGTTGCCGGTGATGGCTTCGGCAAAATCGCTGATCAAGAAGGCAGCAATAGCGCCGACGTCGTCGATGGAGACAAGACGGTGCTGGGGCGACCGTTTTTCCGCCATGGTCATCATCTCATCGAAGTGGCCGATTCCCGATGCAGCTCTGGTTTTAAGAGGTCCCGGAGAGAGGGCGTGGACGCGGATGCCTTTCTCACCCAATTCTGCCGCCAGATATCGGACACAGCTCTCCAGAGCGGCCTTGACCGGGCCCATGGCGTTGTAATGAGCTACTACCTGGTTGGCGCCGTAATAGCTCATGGCGATCAGACAGCCTCCTTCGGTCATCAGAGATTCCGCCATTTTTGCCATGCGCAGGAAGGAATGGCAGGAAATGTCCATGGCCATGAGAAAGCCTTCGAGAGAACAATCAACAACCCGTCCCTGAAGATCATCTTTAGGCATGAAGGCGATAGAATGGATCAGAAAATCCAGTCTGCCCCATTTTTCTTTGATAGCCCCAAAAACAGCTTCCATTTCTTTCCCGTTCTGAACGTTCATGGGCAGGAATATATCCGCTTCCAACTCTGTTGCCAGTGGCTCTACAAAGGTTCGCGTTTTTTCGTTACCATAAGTGATCGCCAATTCCGCTCCCTGCTTATGGCAAAAGCGTCCACAGCCGTAGGCGATACTCCCATCGTTGGCGATGCCCGCAATTAACCCTTTTTTCCCCGTCAAAATCCCCAACTTTTCCATAAAATACCCCTCCTTAATAATAATTTTCCGACTCAAAATATGGATCGGGAAATAATCGAAACCGTTGCCAAAACTGAGGTGCAGTTTACTTGATGCTTCCATAAAATAGTATACGAATCCAGATTATAAAAAAGCCGGGATGGCTCCAGAGGTCTTGTTGCAATGGGGCCATCCCTTGTTTCTTTACTTCCATTTCAGTTTTTATCTGCTTGTTTAGTCTCTCCTACTCTCCGCAGGCAGGATTAGGGTCTGATCAAAAGCACCGGCACATGGGCGTCATGGAGAACCCTCAGCGCTACACTCCCAAACATGACACGCCTTATCCCTTTATAACCGTGCGTGGCAATTACGATCAGATCAACATGGTTTTCCTTTGCGTAATCGTTGATTAAATGTGCGGTTTCACCTTCCAACACCTCTGCCTTGACCTTCATTCCTTCTGAACTCAACCGGGCATGCAGATCTGCAAGATACTTTTGCTTTGCAGTGATTTGGTTGTTCTTAAGGGAAATAAAATCAAGGCCTTCCGCAACCCATACAGAAGGAACCTCGACAACGTTTAAAAGGATAATCTCTCCGACTGCACCTTCCCTTGCAAGGTCTCTTACCTGGGGCAAAACACATTCGGCAAGTTCTGAACCATCAAGGGGAACAAGGACCTTTTCATACATCTTGTACACCTCCTTCCGTTATGATTGTTCATCTTTTTCCTGTTTGCATGAAGTGACTATTACCGTCACACAACATGCCCTTTTGCCTCGTTTTTCTGCCGCTTAGGCAGATTAACCTCCTGTGAAAGAATCAGATGTGGTGGAATTTCCTGCACCCCCAAAATATTTACCAGTACTTCCAAACCTGCGGATATCACCTGCAACTTCTCAAGAGATAACCCTTTCAGCCCGGCAACCAATAAGCCTTGGGCAACCTGCGGCGCTTTTGCCACTAAAGCGTTGCCCGCATCCGTAAGTTCTACGTTAACAACCCGCCTGTCGCCATTGGTGCGCACCCTTTTGAGCAGTCCCTGCAATTCGAGACGATTGAGTATGCCAACTACGGTAGCAGGATGAAGGTACATGCGCCGGGCCAGCTCCGACACCCTTACTGGTGTTGATTCCGCAATAGTTTTAATAGCCCATAGTTGTGGTCCTGTAAGTCCCGTTTCCCGTTTTGCCTTTTTTGATTGTTCGTTAACCGCTTGAAAAACGCGTCTTATGTTATCGATGATTTCAGAAACCATAGCCGATTTCTTTACCATATTTATGCCTTTCCTTTGAATTTACGCTCTCCTCGTATATCATTCAAACTTACAAATTATGTTTGTCATTAGTATACTAATCATTTCTACAGAAATCAATTGACAAAAAGAAAAAAATTATTTATCCAAAGCAAAAATTTTATTAAAGAGATTGAGTGGTTCTTTAACTTGGCAAAGAAATTAAGTTTACATGTCATCTTGGTAATATTTTTCCTCGGATGTTTGCAGGGAGGTACATCATATTCATTCGAAAGAGAAAAAATAACCAAACTACTCGGTAAATGGCAGGGGAAAAATTCTTTGAGTGTTGCCGAAACAGGTTTCACATCATTGAAAGCAAATTTAATCCTTAATATTTACGAGCAATTAGACAGAACTTTCAAGGGCAGGATCGAAGGCATAATTGATAACATCAAATATGGCCAAGACTTGACTGGTTTTATTGACGAAAATGAGAAGTACCTCTGCGCTACAAGTTCCGATGGGAATTTATATATTGGCTATTTTATTACAGATTCTTTTATAAGATTCTATAGTTTCGAAAAAAAAGGAAATACGCGGATTATTCAGTACAAACTCAAAAAGCTTCAGAATAAGTAATGATTATTTTTTAATATCACCATTCAAGCAACTGGTTATTTGTCTTTGAGCAGGGTTTTTGTCATAATGTTTATTCGCGAGGCGTCACCTCCGACCAACTTATCCAGAAACCCTGCTCATCTATTTCCTCAAAGAATCATAGTGAAACAAGATGAAAGATAAAATTCTTGAAGAATCGATAATATTTGTTAGCATCTTCAAATGGATCGTGTTGGCGTCAGGTATTGGAGCAATAATTGGTATTGCCACCGCCGCATTTCTCAAGATCCTCCAAATATCGATTTCTTACGCAACGTCGTATCCGTACTATTTCTGCTTGCTACCGTCGGGATTGTTTCTGAGCGCTATTCTTGTCCAATACGTGGCACGGGAAGCCCAAGGATATGGTACGGAAAAGGTTATTGAGGCCGTCCATAAGCAGTCAGGGAAAATGAGGGCCATCGTAATCCCTGTCAAACTTATCGCAACGGTAGCGACGGCAACAGTTGGAGGGTCAGTGGGTCAGATCGGTCCCTGTGCCCAGATCGGCGGCAGCTTGGCATCCGTCGCTGCCGGAGTTTTTCATTTTGACGATAACGACCGTAAAAAACTGGTTATCTGCGGGATCAGCGCCGGATTTGCCTCTGTTCTGGGGGCGCCTATTGCGGGCGCCATTTTTGGCCTGGAGGTGCTTTTCGTGGGGGCAATCCTTTATGAGGTTCTTCTGCCTTCCTTCATTTCGGGAATCATCAGCTATCACACCGCCTCATTTCTTGGCACTACTTACTTTCATTATCCTGTTCAAATTGCACCCACATTCTCGGATACATTTTTCTTCATTAATGTCGTTGCCGGTGTCTTTTTTGGTCTCTGCGCCATTGTGGTGATTGAAACGGTGCAGATGACAAATCTCCTGTTTGGAAAAATAAATATCTGGCCACCTCTGAGAGGAATCATTGGCGGTGTCATGCTGGTAACATTAACTTTCCTTTTTTCTACACGTTATCTCGGCCTGGGACTGGATACCATCCAGGAGACTCTACGGGGAGTACAGATTGCCTCGACCGCCTTTATTATGAAAACAATTTTTACCGCCCTTACCTTTGCCTCCGGCGGCAGCGGCGGCATTATTGCGCCTATTCTGTTCATCGGCGCGACGGCGGGGAGTTTTTTCGGTGATCTAATAAGCATGGATCGATCCACTTTTGCTGCCCTCGGCCTGGTCAGCGTCCTGGCCGGAGCGGTCAATGCCCCTATTTCCATGAGCATTCTGGCTATCGAACTCTTCGGGAAGGAGATCGGCGCCTATGCCGCGGTGGCTTGCGTGATCAGCTTTCTCATCACCGGGCATCGCAGCATCTTTCCAACCCAGATCATCGCTATGAAAAAATCATCTTCTGTGGAGTTGGAACTCGGACAAGAAATGAACAATATCAAGACCCAATACAAGTACCGCGATAAAAGCCTTATCGGCAGAGGGATCAAAATGACAAAGAAACTGAGAAATACAGATAAGGGGAAATGATATGGTCACCGCAGGCCGGACGGGACATGTTGCCGGCGTGACTTCGGGAGTTAGGGTGATCGCGGTTTCCGACGGCGAAACACATGGGTAAAGAGGGCAATTTTAAAATTGATTTTTTGAGGTTCTTCCTGTAGGGTATCCAAAATTTACAGATTCTTTGTCTTCTCCGATCATTAGCGCCTGAGGGGGGCATATGAGGATGGGGTTTGAGGATGGGGGTTAACGAGATCCGCGTCATAACGACGGCGGATTTTTTTATTTTCATCATCTTAAAGGAGGTGTAGTTATGTTAAGAAAGCTTGCTTCATTTTTTACCTACTTCATGCGTCATTACCTGCCTGACGCCTACCTGTTCGCCATTTTGCTGACGTTTATCTCAGCGGTCCTGGCTCTGATCTTCACGCCGGCGGACGTCATGAAGGTTATCACCACCTGGGGAGGCGGTTTCTATGGGATCATCGCCTTTGCCATGCAGATGATCCTCGTTCTGGTTACCGGTTACATCCTGGCCCTGACGCCGCCCATGAAAAAGGTCCTCGACTGGGTGGCGGGAATGGCCGATACCCCTGTCAAGGGGGCGATGATCGTAGCCTTTGTCGGAGGCGTCGGTTCGTGGATCAACTGGGGATTCGGGTTGATCTTTGCGGGGCTCCTGGCCCTCGAAGTGGCCCGGCGGACCCGGAAGGCGGACTTTCCCATTCTCATCGCTGCTGCCTACAGCGGGTTTATCTGCTGGCATATGGGCTTCTCAAGTTCCATCGCCCTGCTTTTGGCGACACCCAAGCACGCCCAGAACCTGATCGAAAAGATCACGGGCAAGGTCGTTCCCGTGTCCGATACGATCTTTGCCTCCTGGAATCTGCTGCCCGCAGCGATTATCATTCTGGGACTGCCCGTCCTCTTCTATCTGATTCATCCCAAGGAAGAGGATTCCATCAGTATCTCCGCAGAGCGTCTGAAGGAGATGGAAGACCAGACGGTGAAGGTCGAGAGACCAGCGAATCCTACCCTGGCGGAACGGATCGATCACAGCTATGTCGTCAACATGATCTTTGCCGCCATGGGGGTTTTCTATCTTTTCCTCCATTTTTCCACCAAGGGCCTCAATCTCGATCTGAACATCGTCATCTTCATCTTCTTTATCGCCGGCGTTATCCTTCACGGGAAACCCATCAACTATGTAAGCGCCATGAATATCGCCATCCGGTCTGCCGGCGGGATCGCCCTGCAGTTTCCTCTCTACGGCGGCATCATGGGAATCCTGATCGGCACGGGCCTGGCCAAGGTCATTGCCGGCTGGTTCGTGGCTGTTTCCACACCGGAAACCTTCTATATGATGCAGTTCTGGGGGGCCGGAGTGGTCAACCTCTTCGTTCCTTCCGGCGGCGGTCAGTGGGCCGTTCAGGGACCGATCACCATCGAGGCGGCGAAGATGATGAACATCGACACGGTCAAGTCCGCGATGATGGTGGCCTGGGGCGACCAGTGGACCAACATGATCCAGCCCTTCTGGGCCCTGCCGCTCCTGGGTCTGGCTGGTCTGTCGGCGAAGGACATCATGGGCTACACGACCATGACCCTCCTCTGGGCGGGTTTTGTATTGAGCGCCTTTGCTCTCATGATCGGGTTTGGGGTAATGTAGTGCCAATTTTGGGATAAATAGAGACTCTTGCGAGTTGTTGATAAGACGAGGCCGCCTTTTATTTCTGAAGGCGGCCTTTTTTTAGAGTGCGGAGACTGACATGCTCTTAAAATTTCGGAAATTATTGTTTTTGTCATTCCGGACTTGATCCGGAATCCAGAATTTTTAAGAAGTTCTGTGCCAGAGCTTTCGCTGTGGTGACGGAGGAGTGACTATTTTTTAAGAGGTCGTCAAGACGGGAGGGGTTGAGAATTACTTTGCCCGGCGCTGGCGGAAATATTCAATCACCCCGGGTGTTACGGAGATGATGATAATGGCCATAATCACGAGGGTAAAGTTGTTCTTCACCACCGGCATATTTCCGAAATAATAGCCGCCGAAGATAAAAACGGCCACCCAGGTGATTCCCCCGAGGACGTTGTAAATGATGAATTTGTGATAGGTCATGGCGCCGATCCCGGCAACGAAGGGGGCAAAGGTCCTGATGATGGGCATAAACCTGGCGATTACAATCGTTTTGCCCCCGTATTTCTCGTAAAACTGATGGGTTCTCTCAAGGTATTCCCGTTTGAAGAAGCGGCTTGTATCCTCATGGAACACCCGGGGACCAATATATTGACCGATGAAGTAATTCACCGTGTCCCCGGCGATGGCGGCGATGGACAAGAGGACAAACAGCCAGGCCACATTCAGATCGCCGATGCCGGCCAGGGCCCCGAGGCCGAAAAGGAGTGAATCGCCGGGCAGGAGGGGGGTGACGACGAGACCGGTTTCGCAAAAAACAACGAGAAAGACGATCAGATAAACCCAGACGCCGTATTGCTGAATCAGCCAGATCAGATGCCGGTCGAGATGAATGAAAATGTCGATAAATGTGAGCAGCAGGTCCATAAAAGGGTTTCCATTCCAGGGTGCCGGATATAAAAACAGGGACGGTTGCCTCTTAATTTGTTAAGGAAAAAGGTATCTGTCCCCGATTTTTCCGCTATCTCTTGAGGGTGAACCTATCAGGGTACACGGAATAATGCAAATATTTTCACTATTCCGGCAACTACACATAACAAATCTCGCGGGAATTACGTCTTTGACATATATTGTTACCGGAGTAATAACTCCTTACGCTTTCCGAAAAGTCCTTGACGATTTGGATTTGTTGTGTAATTGTTCTACACAATAAATAGATGTAGATGAGGTGTGCTATGGCTTCGGTCAGAATCAATGTCTGTCTTCCTGAAGAAATTTATCACCATTTGAAAGAGGAAGTAAAGCCCCGTGAAACAAGTCGGTTTATCACCACGGCGGTTAAAAAAATGATTGACGAGCGTCGTCAGGAGAGGCTGGCGGCAGAGTACCGGGAAGCAGCCGGAGAGATGCGGGCACAATACAACGATTTGGAGGGAACCATTGGTGACGGTATCGATTAGAAAAGGAGATGTCTTTCTGGTAAATTTTAATCCCACAATAGGATCGGAGGTCAAAAAAATCAGGCCCGCCGTGGTTGTTTCCAACGACCTCAACAATTCCTATTCTCCCATTATTTCCATCGTTCCCATTACATCAAACATTACCCGCGTCTATTCCTTCGAGGTGGAAATCCCCGCTGGTGTCGGCGGCCTGACAGAGCGATCAAAGGTCATGATCAATCAGACCAGGGCAGTCGATAAATCAAGGTTGATGAAACGGCTCGGCGCCTTGGGGCATCCCTACGATGACAAAATCGATAAGGCGCTGAAACTGCATTATGATTTGAAATAGATCTGTCAAAACTGCCCTTGCCCAACACGGTGAATGATGTTATTTTTAGCTAAATTATGCAATACGGGAGGGACAAACCATGCCGCCGGAAATGATCAGAAAGATTGATGCCGTCCTGGAACGGGTGAAGGACCCGGAGAGCAATCTGCCCATTGCCCAATTAGGGCTGGTCAAGCGCCTCCGATACAGCGAGAAGGAAAAGAAACTATACGTCTTTACGAACGCATATCAACACCTGCCCAAATGCGTCACCTGCGCCGCCATTGCCCAGACGATCGTCGCGACGATCATCCGGGACCTGACGGCGGAGTTTGAGAAGGAATTCCCATATCTTACCGTAGAGTTTGTTTAACCCAAGTTCATGGTTTAATGTGTAAATGGGGACGGTTCTATTAAAAAGAAGAAAAATAGAACCGTCCCTATTTATTTTAGAAGAACCTTCCGAATCTTAGGGCGGCGTACATGGGGTCGTTGTCGGCCCGGAGCCCGCTGACCATGACGAGGTGCGATTTTTCCTCCTTGACGATCTTTTCAAAGAATTTCTTCTGGTCCTTGTCTTTGGCAAGTTTGGCCAATTCCGTATAGAGGAGGATGGCGTTTTTCTCCGCCGCCATGGCGATGGCCGCCGCTTGGGCGACGGTTTCCACTTTTTCCAGGCGCTTGTTGATCGTCTCCCCCTTGGGGAACAGCCCTTCCTGAACGATGGCCTCCAGATAGGCGTCGATATCCGGGCTCTTCAGGCACTGATCCACGCCCTTGCCCTCCGCCTTGATCTTGAAATCCATGAAGATCTGCATGTGGGCGGCTTCCTCTTTGGCCAGCGAGACAAACAGTTTTTTGAGGTCCTCGTTGCCGGAGAATTTCTTGGCAGCCTTCATGTAAAAGTCCATGCCATCCTTTTCCGCCTTGACGGCGAAATCAAACACGCCTAAATCCTGTTTTTTAGCCATAGCTTGACCTCCTCCTCAGTTCTGATTGTTAATTATTGCACCTTCCTTATCACTACCGGTTCCGGGCCATGATCGTAAAAGCCGCCTTGGATCATGTTCCCGTAATTCTTTTAGTAAACGGACTTCCGGCCGTTGGCGAGACCTTTCTCCGTCTCCGGTTTCCCCTTGCATTCCGGCGGCATGGGGATGTCTTCGCCGGGTTCGCAGGGGAGGTTGCTCATACTCTTGGCGGCGCAGCGTCCCGTCTTGAAGCCGATATCATAACAGGACTGCTGCTTTGCCGCTACGGGGGCGCCGGGCGTTGCCGCGGTTGGTACAGTTGCCGGGGGTGCGGGGGCTTCCTGCTTGGCGGCCGGTCCCGGCGGCGGTTGCTTGCCCGATTCGCCGCAGCCGGTGACAAGCGTTGTTATAGTTAGACATACGGCAAATAAATAAACATAACTGTGAAATCTTTTCTGTTTCATTTTCCCTTTCCTTCCTGTTTCAACAGTGACGGCAGCCACTGGTAGATGGGGGAGAGGCAGGTTCCCACCGTCCCCTTTTGCGGAATCATAAAGATGAAGCTCTTCTGCTGCTCCGGGACGACGGCGATGTGGCGGACCGTCCCCGGATCGGCCTGCCGGTTGACGATCTGCCGGAGCTTCTGGCGGATCGTTTCATTCGCGAAATACAGGATGAATTCATAGGATCCCCATTTGATGTCTTCCTGTTGCAGTCGCTCGGCGTTGGTGATTTTCGGTCCCCGGAAGCCGGCGTAGCCCTTTTCAATGAGATGCCCCTCGGCAATGGGGGCCCGGCGGAAATGGATCGTGATAAAGAGACGGTCGTATTTGCGGATCAGTTTGGAGATGGGCATCCACAGCCAGGAATGGCGAGGCAGAAAGGTGATGGTGGCTTCAACTTGGGCGATGGGGTCCGTCTTGGGCAGGTTGAGGGTGGCGTGATAGCCGATGAGCCCGCCGATGTTGGTAAAGGTCTGATCCACGGGGCGGACGACACTGACCAGGTCTTCAAAAGCAGACCTGAACAGGCGGTAGTTGACCTTTTTGCCCCAGAAATAACCGTAGCCAAGCAAGGCGGAGAAGGCGATAAAGAGAAAAAACAGGGGCTCCTTTGCCAGGTGTTCGTATGGGAAGAAATCAAAATTCAAGATCGGACCTCAAGTCTTCTGAAATATTGTACAAACTGGCCCCTTTCAGGGCGATGTCCTGATTCAGGGTGACATACCGGGTCGGGCCTTTGTGTCCCGAAGCCTTTTGCAGCGCCGACGCCACCTCGTCGGCTATGGCGCGGTTCTCCTCGGTAACCTTGTTCTGGACCAGGAGCCGCAGGGGAAGTTTCAGGTCTCCCATCCCCTCGATGAGACGTTCCGACTCCCGGAGCGACAGGAGGTCCGGGTTGAAAACAAGGACGATCCCGCAGGCGGCCCCCTGGAGGATGGCGGTAAGCTTGCCGTAGTTCTCCTTCAGGACCAACAGGCGGTTCAGGATATCGTCGTCCGTCTCGTTGTAAGTCAGGCGGACCTCCTTTTTTTCTTCCCCTTCCTTTAAGGGGCGGCGGATTTTCTGGATCGTGTAGCGCTTTTCCAGAATCTGCCGGCGAATAGCGGTGAGGCGTTCGATCCACGTCTCCGTCACCTGGGGCAAGGCCAGAAAGCGGAGCGTCAGACCCGTCGGCGGCGTATCGAAGATCAGGTAGTCAAAACCCGTATCCTCCCGGATCGCCTTTTCGATGCTGGTCAGGAGGGCGTATTCCTCGATCCCCGGCGAATACTTGAGGACGGAGAAATAGTGGTCGAGATTCAGGGCCTTCAGGTAATTATAGGTATCTGAAAGAACGCGTGTCTCCTTCTCAAGATAGGCCCTGGCCATCTGCCGGAGGTCCACCTCCTGGAGATAGAGATTGGGGCTGAAACGCTTGCGCCTGTTTTTCAGGGTGACGTTGAAGATGTCCCCCAGGTTGTGGGCCGGGTCGAGGGAAACGATCAGGACCCGGTGCTGCCGGGCAAGCTGCCAAGCCGCCGCCGCCGCGATGGTGGATTTTCCTACCCCGCCCTTGCCGGTGAAGAAGATGATCCGCATCAATCGATTCCAAGCGTGCCCATGAGCTCGGCAAGCATATCATGGGCGTCTTCGGCCCGCTGGTGGAGGATTCTCATTTCCCGTTCCATGAAGGGCAGGAGTTCGACGGAAAGAAAGGTCGGCGGGGCGGGGAGGCCGATAAAAGAGCCCATCAGTAGGAGAGCGAAGATATTTTCCAGCTCCTGCGCCTCCAGACAGGTCAGGGAAACGAGGCTCTCCCGCTGGGCCGTGCCCATGTCCGTGATGATCTGCCGGCAATAACCGAGAAACGAAGCAGCCATTTTTACCTTAACCCCATCCCACCCCCGTATCAAGTACGGGGAAGGCTCTGTCCCTCCCCTCACCATTCCCATGGAGCGGGAGGGGAAAAAGCACTCTAATCTCCCTTTAGAGGGGAGGATAAATACAAAAGCAGCAACCTCGCGAAAAAGTTGAAACGCTGACCCTCGTCATTCCGGACTCGATCCGGAATCCAGTATGTTGTTCATGGTTTCCGGCTTTAGCCGGGACGGCGACTGGACCCCGGTTTTCACCCGGGGTGACAGCGGTAGCGTCTTTTTGCTATGGCGCCAATTAGGGGGCAGATTTGAAATCTGCCCCCTTTTCCTGGTCCTCTCACTTGTCCTCCCGTTGGAAGGGGAGGACAAGTGAGAAAGTAGTTAATTCAACAACATCAAGAGAAAAGTTTCCTTGTAGACTCTTGAGGTTACTCCTTTTTCCGCGATTTTACAAAGTCCACGATGAAGATGATGTTCATGATGAGCATGATCCCCATGATGATCTGGACCGTCCAGCCCTGGCCGGGGGCCTTGGCGATGTTGGCCGGCATGACCACGGCCATGAACCAGACGATGGCCGCCGACACCGTGAACCAGAGGAACCAGGCGGGAACGACCGCCATGACGGCGAATTTGGATTTGAGTTTCTTCGCCACATAGGCGGCCCCCGTCATCAGAGCGATGGAGGCGATGAGCTGGTTGGCGGCGCCGAAAGACGGCCAGACGATGGTAAACTGCTTGCTCCAGGCCAGATAGATGCCGAGGACGGCCGGGATCAGCGAGGCGATCCAGCGGTTCGTGAGGATGTTGTAGAGGCCCTCGATCTTGTTCTTCACCGGGGCCAGCATCTCCACAACACAGTAACGGGCGATCCGGTTGGTCGTGTCGAGGGTCGTCAGGGCGAAGGCGGAAATCCACAGCCCGGCGATAACCTTGACGATCTTCACGGGGATGAAGGAGAGGAAGCTTGCCCCCACCATATCCGCATAGGTCTGGACTACCAGATTGGCCTGGGAGAGTTTCAAAGCCTCCGAGGTCTTGGTGAACATGGCCCCCCAGTTGTCGAGGGTGAGGGTGAAGGGGGCGACAGTTGCCTTGGCCGCGGCGGCCACGCCTCCGGCGGCGGCCACGGTAGCGGCGGCGCCGGCGGCAGCGGCTTTGGCGGCGGCAGCGGCCTGGGCGGCCATGGCGGCGGCATGGGCGTTCTTCAGGGCGGTGAAGCCGAAACCGGCGATGCCGCAGATGACGATGGTGGAGAGGAATCCTTCGGTGAACATGGCCCCGTAGCCGATAAAGAGGCCGTCAGATTCCTTGGCGATCTGCTTGGACGACGTCCCCGAGGCGACGAGGGAGTGGAACCCCGAAAGGGACCCGCAGGCGATAATCAGGGGAATGGCGGGCCAGAAGGGGGTCGGTTTCCCGCCGACCAGGATGGGAGCGAACTCGGTCACCATGGGGATCTCCACGCCCCTAAAGGTGAAAAAGGCGGCGGCGAAGCCGATGGCGATTCCGAAGTAGAGGAGCCAGGAATTCAGATAATCCCGGGGCTGCAGCAGGATATTGACGGGGATGGCGGCGGCGATGATGATGTAGAAGAAGAGGACGACCAGCCAGACCTCAAAGCTTGCCTGCACGGGGAAGATCGTCCCCGCCCAGATGGCGGCGGCCATCATGGCGACCCCGATGACCGTGGCGGCGGGGAGGTTCATCTTCACTTTATAGATGAGATAGCCGAGGATCATGGCCACGAAGGTCACGAAGATGGAGGCCCCGGCGATCTCCGGCGTCTTGGCGAACATCCCGGAGATAACCGTGCCGAAGGCCGCGACGACGAGGACGAGGAGGAAGAAAACGAGCCAGTAGAAGGCCGTTCCCGTCCGTTTGGAGATCAGGTCGGAGGCGACGAACTGGATGGACTTGCCGTCATAGCGCACCGAGGCCATCAGGGCGAGGTAGTCGTGGATGGCGCCGATGAGGACATTGCCTATCCATACCCAGAGGAGCCCGGGAAGCCATCCCCAGCAAATGGCCATGGCGGGACCGATGATGGGGCCGGCCCCGGCAATTGAGGAAAAATGATGGCCGAAGAGGACCATCCGGTGGGCAGGGACGTAGTCGATGCCGTCATACAGTCGTTTCGACGGCGCCTCGATCTCATCCGAGGCCCGGACGACGTCCCTCTCGATCTTTTTCCCGTACGTGAAGTACAGGCCCATGTAGATGATAAAGCCGACGATACAGATAATGGTTGTGGTCATGAACTGCCTCCTTTCCGTTAATGAAGAATGAAACATTCAACAATTATTATAACCTGCCGGCGCACGGGGCGCCGCTTCAGCCTGGAAAGAAACACGGAATGCTTAAAATTCAAAGAACAGAGAAAACAAATTCAGCTTGAAATCTACGCCCTTACTCAGTGAATGTCAACGATTTTTTGTTTGTAAATTCAATCATATGACGAAAAAGTTACATATGGTTGCCATTCATACCAGTTTTTTAGTTCGATTTCGGTTGCCCAAGCGTCGATCATGGCCCGGTCGCCCCGGTGGCTGTCTTCTGTCCCGCCGGCCGTCAGGCGGGCCAGGGCGGCGCCGTCGAGGATAAAGATCGTTCCGTGATAGGGGCCGATGAAGTCGGCGTGGAAGTGGTCTTCAAGGCTTTTGAAAAAGACGAAGTTCATGACATTGGCGGCGCGATAAATACGGGCCGGCGTTGCTTTGCGGACGTCCGGGGAGAGGGACAGGAGGGCCTGCCGCCGCTGAGCGGCAATATCCTTCATCTGCAGGGGACGCAGCTCCGGGAAGGCGTCGTAGAGCCACTTGTTGACCATGATGTCCGCAGGCATGCGCGTAAGTTGAAAAACCACTCCCTGATACCACCGGGCGATCATTTCCCGCATCTTTCCCCGGCCGAAAACGGCAATTAGCCTTTCCAGTTCCGCCTCCGTTTCCATGATAAATACGGCCATCGTCCGGCGGTTGGCTACAGAAACGAAGCGTTGCTCCGCGGGAGCGGCATAAAAGCGGAGGAGGTGGCCGGCCTGATTGGCGACGGCAAAATTGAGACCTTCATCATGGCGGGGTTGGTAGAGAAGTTCGAGTCGCGGGTTGTCGTTGGCGGGGAGATTGAAAATGACCGGGGCGGGCAGATCCGGCTTTTCGATATAGGTTATCTTTTTCCCGGATGATTTCTCCACAGCGGCCAGGATCTGCCGGACGCTGTCCATGAGTTGCAGAGTCATGGACAGCTTTGTAGCTTCCCGTGGCGAATAATGCAAATAAAACATTCATGAGGGCTTCAGTGAATCCCCTTGAATAAGGGCGGCGGATTGTATATGAAGGGATCATGAAGAATGAGATTCCCATACTTTCCATCGTCGGCAAATCCAATTCCGGCAAGACGACCCTCATCGAAAAGATGATCCCCGAACTGATCCGCCGGGGCTGGCGGGTGGCGACAATCAAGCATAACCGCCACGGGTTCGCCATCGATCACGAGGGGAAGGACAGTTGGCGCCACAAGCGGGCGGGCGCTAAGACGACGGTCATTGCCTCACCCCACCAGGTGGCGGTGGTGGAAGATACGGAACGGGACTACGAGATTGACGAATTGCGGGATCGCTTCATCAGGGACGTGGATCTGATTATCGTCGAAGGCTACAAGGAGAACCCCTTTCCCAAGATCGAGGTCTTCCGACCCTCTCTAAAGCGGGAGCGTCTCTGTGGGGAAAAGGACAACCTCATCGCGGTCGTCAGCGATGAACCGTTGACGGCGGGAGTACCCTGTTTCGATATCAACGATATTGCCGGGCTTGTCGATTGGCTGGAAAAGACACGCTTCCACCCCGGTTTTTAAAGAGTTTAAGTGTTGGAGTGACAAATTCAGGCAGTATATTACCTCCCCCTTTGCCGGGTGAGAACGAATGGCTTTTAACTTGTCCATCTCTTATCGGTAGAAAAATATGTCCGACCTCCTGGATATTAGAACCTGGTCGATCCTGCAATGGGTCCTGGTGGTTTTGGCAGCGGGATTCATCGGCCAGTTCGGAAAGAGCTTCGCCCAGTTTGTCATGGCGAAGGTCAAGGCCCGGAGGTCTGCCGGCAAGACTGCATCGTCTCTCCCCGTTCCTGACCAAAGAGAGAAAACAGCGCCGGGGGGGGCGGCGCCCGCCGTCCCCCCTGGAAAAGGGGCTATGCCTACTGAGAGCGCCTACCCTGGGCGGGTTTTTAGTAGTCCCAAGGATATTGTCTCTGGGCAATCAGCGCCGCCCGTCCCGGACAAAAAAGCCCTTAAGGCGATCCTTAAACAGCAGAAAAAGGCAGCGAAGGCTGCAAAGTAATGAAAAACCTCTACCTTTTGGTTATGCTTATGTTCCTGTTCATCAGCTTCCGGTAATTTGTCAATTATTCCGTTGCATATTAGTTTCTGTTTTGTCATAGTTGAGACGGAGGTTAAAGTTGAATATTTATGAAAAGGCAAAAATAAGCAGAGAAGATATTATCCGCATTGCTGAATCTTATGGCGGCCATAACATCAGAATTTTTGGATCTGCAGGAGAGAAAAGTCCTGAAACGGCTAATGATCTTGACCTTTTGGTGGAAATGGAAAGCGGGAGAACGCTTCTGGATTTAATTGCTATACAACAGGATATCGAGGATCTCCTGAATTATAAAGTTGATGTTGTAACTCTGGCAGCTCTTTCTCCATATATTAGAGATAATGTTCTTGCCAAGGCGGTAGAGTTGTAATGAGTGACAATATCTATTTACTCCATATGCTCGCTGCGATTCAAAAAATTGAAATGTATATCCCTACTGGTCGCGAAGAATTCATGGCGGATTCACTCAGGCAAGATGCCGTAATTAGACATCTGGAAATTATTGGCGAAGCAACTAAAAAATTATCCTTGGCATTACGTTCAAATTATCCAACAATACCATGGAGAAGAATTGCTGGGCTGCGCGACGTGTTAATCCATGAATATATGGGTGTTGATCTTCATGCGGTATGAGAATTAACTCAACAGAACATTCCCGAATTAAGAACTGCCCTTGAATCAATGTTAACCGATCTTAAAGATTGAAGCTGCTATCTTCCCAAATCATGACCGAACTCTCAGTCTGCCAGGGAATCACAAAAGGATTTTATTATACTCACGACTTCCCCCGGCTTCTCCATGGGGATTAGATGCCCGGCCCCGGGGATCACCTGATGGGTTCCCTCGGGAAATAATGACGTCGCCTTTTGCAGATCGATAATATGCCGGTTTTCGCTCACTTCACCTTCTAAAACCAATACCGGACAGGTAACCCTGGCCAGGTCCGGCCAGGGATCATACTGCATCCCCCCCATGAACAGGGCCGCTTCCCGCTGTGGCGAACAGGCGAGCTGAAGTCCTCCGGATGCGCCCGGTTTCATTCCGTATTCTATGTAGAGATCCATCATCTCTTCATCCCAGTTCTTAAAGAGCGAACGGGAGCGTACATAGGCGCCGGCTTCATCCTTTGAATCCCAGTAGTTTTGTCTTCTGATGGACTTGGAGGCCAGGGGATGCTGTTCTACCGTAATCTGGAGGCGGTAAAAATCCTGGGGCAGAAAAATGGGTTCGATGAGGATCATTCCCCGGGCGTTCAGGCCGAAGCGGGAGTTGGCCATGGTCATAACCGTCGCTCCCATGGAGTGCCCAACCAGCAGGGGCTTTTCCAGACCCAGGGCGTTATGGAACGCGGCCAGATCCTGGGCGAGGAGGAGCCAGCTTAAACCGCCATCGTCAGGCGATGCCTCCCGATGATCGCAGAAATAAGGGGCAAAAACCCGAAAGGGCGGGGAAAATTCTCGGGCCAGGGGATGCCACAGCCAGGGGAGAAAACCTGTGGCATGGAGAAAGACGAGGGGGGGACCGTCCGCTTCATACAGCAGATAGGGAACTTCCGCTCCATCGATGGCCTGGTTGGCGGTTCGGGGTTGGGACGCTGGAAATTGATGGTTCTGCCCGGGTGGATAAGCGCTCATGACATTCAGCCGTTGTCAAAGCTATCGAAAACAGCTTCCCAAATCCATCGGACCTCTTTCCTGTCATTACCGGGGAGATGGATATTCAAAATTAAAAAACGAAGACGGCGGCGGCGACAACCGTTGTGTAGCCGTCGTTTTTAGCGATGGAGGACTGGGTCACGTTGCGGGTGCGAACGATCTTGCCACTGATCTTGAAGATTTCCTTCTTTTCGTCCCAACTTTCATCGACGTTGAAATCTATACCAAGGGTCGAAGCGAGCATGGCAGCGGCCATGTCTTCGGCATAATCCCCGGCCTGTTTTTCCGTCTGGCCGAAGGCGTGATGTTCGCTGATATAGCCATAGGACGTCTTGTCGGCCGGGATGGCGCAGCCAATGGAGGCGGCGAGCAGTCGTTTGGGTTCGTTACAGCAGGCCCTGCTCATAACGCAAAAAGTAATGGCGCCGGGGACAAGCATTGTCAGTCCCTGGGTCCGGGAGATCATTTTTGACCCCGGAGGAAAGATGCTGGAAACCTGGACGAGATTGCACTTTTCAATGCCTGCGTCACGGAGGGCCCGTTCAAAGGAATGAAGCTCATCCTTGTGAGTGCCTACCCCTTTGGTGAAAAAAACTTTTGTAGGAACAAGGGTTTTCATAATCAACCCCTCCTTTGCCACAATGTAATATTGACGCCGTGCTTATCAGGTTCCTCAGGTCGTGTCAATGATGATAAAAGAATTGTGTTCATCCCCCCGCTGTTTGGGGAAACGCAGTATTATCGTATAGATATTCCATCTTTTCCTTGTGCTTGAGTTCCTCCTGCGCCATTCGTGTGAGCAGCGCCTTGACCTCTCCCTCGGGATGGATGTCGGCGAGCTTTTTGTAGAAGTTGTAGGCGCTGAGTTCCCGGTCGGCAGCCACGAGAAAAACATCCTTGGCCTGAGATTTTTTCTTGATATCCGGTTTTCCCGCAAATTCCTTAATGGTGGCGGTCGTTTCTTCCGAGACGGTCATGGCATTTTCCGGGTAAACGCCGTCCCGGTACTTGATCAGATACTCCCGGTGTTTTCGTTCTTCATCTGCCAAGAAAACCAGTGTATTCTTGGCGACTTTGTCTTCAACCGTGTTATAGAGGTCCATGTAAAACCGGAAGGCCGCTTCCTCGTTCCGGATGGCCTTTTCCAGAATCGTCTCCAGACTCTTGTTTTTCATGCAAATTCCCCCCTGAATGGTCAAGTGTTACCGTTTTGGCAACCCATCAACGATGGGCATTTATACGCCTCACGTGCCGCCGTAACCGACAGTTACCTTTTCCCCTTCCATGATGACGGGGACCTGACGCCTCCCTCCGGAAAGCCTCAACATCTCCTGAAGCCCGGAAGCGTCATTTTTTACATCCACGTAGACAGCCCGGGTCCCATAGGCCGACCTGGCCTGGTCTGTGTAGGGTCAACCGTTTTTGCCGTAAATCAGCACCTTGCCTGTTTCCATTGTCGCACCTCCCTTTCAGTATTCCGTCAGGTGCGAAAGGCCTCTTTCCCCCACCAGAATAATGCGCGTGTGGCTGAGGCGGGAGGCAATGGTCTTGGCGATGGCCTTCATTACCTTGTAGCCAAGATCACAGTCTTCATCTATCAAATTCCGCAGTTTTGCCGCATCGAGGGCAAAAAGCCTGGTGTTGTCGATACATAAAGCGCCCAGGGTATAGATGTAAGGCTCAACGACGGCCGACCAGCCCATGGTTTCCCCCCGGGCGATGGTATCTACCGTGACCTGCAATGGCGGCCGATGAGGTCCCAGGTAGGACTCGAGGGACATGACAACTTTCCCCTCCAGAAGGATGTAAAGGCTTCGTGCGGGATCGCCCTTTTTATACATCTGGCTTCCTGCTGCATATGTCTCCTCTTCCGTGATGGATGACAGTTTTCCCAACTGCTCATTAGTAAATTCCTTGAAAAAGTTGAATTCTTTCAGCATGTTCGCGGCAACCATATCGTACCTCCTTCGTAAATAATCTCTTTTTACAGCTTTATTATCAATATTTTTTTGAGAATGCCATAAAAAATTAATGGTCTCCCTTAATAATATCAATTGCCGAATACAGGGAAAAAGCTTACCATAAATCGTGACGGCTTCGTAAAAAGTCCGGATGCTGCGTTGCACTGCCTCCTTCGTCATGCGGCGTACGAGAAGACCTTTGAAAAATGGCTTCGCAGCAGCTCAGGAATCTTTTTCGCTTCTCGTTGGTATACATATAATTATGAGTGATTACCTAATCTTAAATTAAATCACGGACCGGCGAAAAACATTTGATTCGCTGCTTGCGAACCATTTTTCTGCGGTTATGCAAAGCTCTCACGACAAGTACGCCGCATTCCTCAGGCTTTGCGCGGCTTGCCTGCGGATCTTTTTACGAAGCCGTTGATTATGGTCAAATTTCCAACTTTTTAACGAGATCAACGTTCATGTCGAATTTGAAAAGCCGCCGGCTGATTAATATTTCCTGTTTTCGTCGCTTCTTCAGAGCAATGCCTTGCCGTCTTTTTTTAGCCGTCTTCCTGGCTCTCGGAGCGGCCGGATGCAACTACAATCCAGACATCATTAGAGATATCCGTGAGTTGAGTCAGGACCACTTTGCCTACGTGGACAAGGGGCAATGTGAGCTTCCGCTGGTGAGTACGGCGTGGCAGCAGCAGATGGATGAGCAGTACCGGACATACTATTTCATGCCCTGGCATCAGGCGGCCTCGCGGTTTTCAAAGACCGATGTGGAACGGGCATGGGTGACACACAAAAATGATGCCCGGGAGGGGAAAAAAAGCAGCAGGCGCCGCCGGGCCTGGATTGGCAAACTGGCCGCCAATGCCGGACTCCGGTCCTATCCCGGCGCGTCAATGAAGGCGATAACCACTGGTACGGCCCATTTGCGCCATCTCCCCGCAGCGAGGGACTTTTATTCGCGGACGGTGTACAATGGTGAAAATTACAGTCCTTTTGATAAACTCCAGGTTTCATCGATTGCCCCCGGCACGCCCGTATACATCTCCCATGTTTCCAGAGACAGAGCCTGGGCGATTATTGAGACCGGTTACGCCCTGGGATGGATGCCTTTGAAGGATCTGGCTTTTGTTAGCCCCGAGTTTAGCAACCGCTGGGAGCAGGGGCCCCATGTGGCTGTGATTCGGGAGAAAACGCCGGTTTATGACCAGGATGAAGGTTTCCTCTTCCGGGCCTCTTTGGGGTCCATGTTTCCGAAAGCGGCGGAAGATAACGACACAGTGACGATCCTCGCACCCGCGCGGGGGAAGCAGGGATGGGCGGAAATTCGTAAGGCTGTGCTGTTGAAGGAGACGGCGATGACGAGGCCCGTCGCCATGACACCATGTCACCTGACGGCCATGGCCAACGAGATGATCCGTGAGCCCTACGGTTGGGGCGGGCTACGGGACAATCGCGATTGCTCTGCCATGATCCGCGATCTTTTCGCCCCTTTCGGGATCTGGTTGCCCAGGCACTCTGCCGACCAGGCAAGCGAGGGGGGGCTCTATGTCGATCTTTCCAACCTTTCACCGGCAGAGAAAAAGAGGCTGATCCTTGCCCGGGGGGTTCCTTATCTGACCCTCTTGTGGCTGAAGGGGCATATCATGCTCTATGTTGGTTCCCGAAGCGGCGAGCCCCTGGTTTTTCACAATTTCTGGGGGGTCAGGACGATGAGTGAGCGGGGAAAGCAGGGGAAGAAAATCGTGGGTCACGCTGCGATCACGACCCTTTATCCCGGAAGGGAATTCAACGGCATGGGACCGCCGGAGGGAGTATATTCCCGGTATCTGCAAGGTATGATCCTGATCGTTCCTGTGGACCAGATGTCATTGCCGGTTCCGGCCGGGGGAAGTTGAGGGCAGATCTTCATTGTAATAGGGAAAGATATTTGCTATTTAGGACGTGGCCTCAGAGAATATAAAGGAGGAAAAGAAGATGGCGACCCAGGCAAATGAAGATCATGAAGCAAAAATCGTGGTTATTGTGGATGAGGATCTCCAGGATCTGATTCCGGGGTATCTGGAGAATCGTCTTAAGGACATCGAGGCGATCCGGGCAGCCCTCGCCCAGGGAGATTACGAGGCGATCCGTTCTATCGGACACAAATTGAAGGGCTCCGGCGGCGGGTATGGATTCGATCAGATTACCGAAATCGGTCGCTCAATGGAAGATGCGGCAAAAATTGGCCATGGGGAAGAGATTCTCAGACAGACGGAGACTTTGAAGTCATATCTGGAACGGGTGGAAGTCGTTTATCAAGCCTAAAGCGAGATGTTTATGAGCGAAGTGAAAGAAAATTGCGTTCTGGCGATTTCCGCTGATCTGGAAGTGTGGAGGAGTGTATGATTGCCCTTTCCGGGAAAGGGCCGGTAAAAGAGGCGCACCCTTCCCAGGGAGTCGTTGACGGCCGACTCCTCCATCCCGATTTTGGTAAATTCAAGAAACATGTCGTGGAGCGCTTTGCCCGATCCGACGGAGAAAGACAGGCGCTCTTAAAGAGCAGGATTGCTGACCTTTATACCCTCGCAGACATCTTCGGCATGGCGGAAAGGGATTTTTCCTTGTTGATTGCAGAATTCCTGAATCTGCCCCACGCCACGGTTGTCAGTTACGAAGAGTTGAAGACCCAGCTGCTATCCAGCGAATTCTGCCGTTGGAACATCGTTGTTCCTGTTATTGATGATGAAGGCAAGCCCGCCTTCCTCCTCAGCAATCCTTTTGACTGGGAACTCCTCGATGTTCTGAAAAAAAATATCCCCCCCGATCAACCCTTGCGTCTGATCATTGCCGATCCAAGACACATTCGCGACCTCCTTGATAAAAAACCCGATCAGGTAAAGAAATCCGCAACAGATGGAGGCGGCAAGTCGTCGGCTGCTGCGGAGGCGGAAATGGAAGCGGACGAGATCTCGGTGTCAGCCACCGTGATTGAAGATGTAGGGCCGGTATCCGACGCGGACATAGAAAAGCGTCCAGTTGTGTATGTGTCCAATAATATTCTTTATACGGCGGTTATTGAGCGGGCGAGCGATATTCATATCGAGCCCAAGGAGACGGAGACAGTCGTTCGCTATCGCATCGACGGCGACCTGCGGGATATCTTTCACCTGAGGAAGCAGACGGGGACCATGGTGATCTCCCGTCTGAAGGCCCTGGCGGGGATCGACATTACGGAAAGGATGAAGCCCCAGGATGGTTCGGTAGAGATCATGGTCAGCAAGAGGACCTTCAAGCTTCGCCTCGCGACGACATCGACGCCGAGCGGGGAAAGCCTGATCATCAGGGTCCTCGAACCGGCCGCCAAGCCCAAGGACCTTAGTGAACTCGGGATGACTGAAGCCCAGGTCAGGACGATGGCTGATTTCTCTACCCGTCGCTATGGCCTGATTCTGGTGGTCGGGCCGACCGGCGCCGGAAAGACAACGACGATCTATAGTTTCCTCTCCCACCTGGATACAAAGTCCCGGAGTCTCATCTCCGTTGAAGACCCTGTGGAATACCGCATTCCCAATGCCAATCAGCAACAGGTCAATGAAAAGGCGGGGGTGACCTTCGAGGCCCTTCTCAAATCCTCGGTGCGACAGGATCCGGACATCCTCTACATGGGAGAAATTCGCGACACCTTTTCGGCAAGGATATCGGTAGATTTTGCCAGTACGGGTCACATGGCTGTCTCCACCCTCCATACCAACAATGCCACGACGGCCATTTTCCGCCTGGAACGCCTCGGGGTGGTTCGCGAGGTTATGGCTGAAGCGCTCCTCGGCATTATCGCTCAGCGGCTTTTGAAAAAACTCTGCCCCTTCTGCAAGCGGATCGAACCCATTACAGAGGCAGAGGCAGAGATGCTGAGTCCCTTTACCGATGAGCTGCCGACCCATGTCGCTCATCCTGTGGGCTGCACGAAGTGCCGGAACGGATATTTTGGCCGGGAAGGGCTCTATGAGATCATCGCCTTCGATCAGGAGCTTCTGGAGAAGATCCGGGATGGAATGCCCATCTCCGAGCTTCGCGACTTCATCCACCGCCGGGGCGATTACCTCATCAGCCACCATGGCGTTGAGAAGGTGAAGGCCCATCTCTTTTCGGTGAAGGATGTCTATGAAAAGGTTCTGGTCGAAGAGATCCGCATCCCGGCGAAGGAAGAAGGGCAGCAGGAAGAGGAGATAGGCCGGGATAAAAAAGTACAGCCGGACCAATCGGCCGGGGCTGTCTCAATCCTTGTGGTAGAGGACGATGCGGACAACCAGTTGCTTATTTCCCGGATTCTCACCAATCAGGGCTATGATGTGTCCGTAGCCGGCGACGGTATCGACGCCCTGATGCTGCTGGCAAAAAAACAATTCGATTTGATCTTGTCGGACGTCAATATGCCCAATCTTGACGGGTTCAAGTTCCTGGAGATTATCAACCAGAAGGGGATAAAGGCCCCCCTGATGTTTCTCACGTCCAGGTCGGAAGAGGAGGACGAGGTCAAGGGGCTTGAGTTGGGGGCCCTCGATTATCTGAAGAAACCGGTTAAAAAAGACGCATTGTTAATGCGGGTAAAAAGGGCGCTGGGAAGGCGCTAACCGACTTGACGACATCTCGGAAAAACAATTTATTCCCTCCCCCTTCAAGGGGGAGGTTAGGAGGGTGATGGGGTTTTGGACCTTTTGCGAACTTGTCATTCTTGATTTAAAGAAGGATTGTAATGTAATATGAAGAACAACCGAGGATTTACCCTGGTCGAACTGATGGTGGTCATCGGGGTGATTATGGCGCTCTTATCCATTGCCACACCACTGATGGTGCTCTATTTGGACCGGGCCCGGGCTACGTCCTGTCTTTCCATACGCTATAACGCCGAGCATGCGGAGTCAACATATATGATGGAGAAGAACGGTCCCAGTGCGAGCTTCAGCGACTTGGTCGGGTCGGGGCTCCTTACTCATGAGCCGGCTTGCCCGAGCAGCGGGACCTATGTCTGGATCCAGCGGACGCCGACGCCAATTCTCGGCTGTTCCCTTCATTACGCAACCACCCCGGCGGGCGAAACGGCCAATGTCCTTTTTTCAACCGGTTTTGACAATATGAACAATTTGAAAAGCCTGATGGGGAAATGGAGCATCTCCAACGGAGCAGTCGTGAATGCACCCGGCAATGAATCACGCATCGCCTTTGGCGACAGCAGTTGGACAGACTACGAGATCAAGACCAGTGCCATGCTAACGCAAGGAAATGGCTATGGAATATACTATCGCGCCGATGGGAACCCCAACATAACCGGATACGTATTCCAATATGATCCCGGGCTCGGCAACAAGTTTGTGGTCAGAAAGGTTGTCGGCGGCGCCGAACAGTCTCCCTTCCAGACCGTATCCATGCCGGCGGGGTTTCCCATCTACAACCAGTCTCACGATATCAGCATTGCTGTAGTCGGGGACCGGCATATAATCAAGGTGGACAATCAACCTGTTATGGATTTCACGGACAGCAGCTTTGTTTCCGGTTCCGGTGGTTTCCGGACCTGGGGACAGACGAAGGCGAGTTTTGATAATCTCAGCGTGGTGAAACAATAGCTGCGGCAAAATCGTCGGATAAGGAGAGGATATGGGAGAGCAGGATAGTCAGGAAATACTTTGCAAAGAGTGCGGCCGTCCCGTCGGCAATATCGAAGGACAGCCCGGCAAGGAGGATGAAGAGGTCTATTGCAGCCAGTGTCTGATGAACAGGGCGGAAAGCTATATCCAGGACACGCCGGCGGAACAGCCAAAATTGCAGCGGCTTCGGGAAACAATGGCGTGGAAGGTTTCCATGACCCTTATCCTGCTCGTATGTATAGGGGTTATTGCCTATCAGGTCCCCCGCGTCTGGACAGCCTTCAAGGAACCCAAACCGATCCGGATGGGGAGCTACAATACCGATGAAGCCACCGATAAATGCATAAAAAATCTCTGGCAGATTGCCAATCTTATTCAGCAGGGCCGAGCGGCGGCCGGTCAGACCCTTGTCTGTCCCGTAAGCGGCAAACCGTATGTAATCGTGCCGGGGGCCAATCCGGAAGCTCATTGCCCGAATCCGGCCTCACACGGCTTTCGTGACATCGTGGTTACGAAGAAAACCCCTGTGCCGGAGTTGAAAAAATAATTATGAAGCAGGCCATATGAAGCAGGCAACAGGCAACAGGCAACAGGCAACAGACAGCAGGCAATAGGCAATAGGTTGTGGCGGTAAGGTCGTCAGTGAAATACAAACTTACTTTGGAATATGACGGTACGGGCTATCGAGGGTGGCAGACCCAGCAGAACGCCCGGTCTGTCCAGGGGACGCTGAATCAGGCGGCGGTCGATTTCTTCGGTCAGGATGTGGATGTTCAGGGTGCCGGGCGAACGGACGCCGGCGTCCATGCCCTGGGTCAGGTAGCCCATCTTACCGTAAAAAATGGCAAGCCGCCCCGAAAAATCAGAGAGGGCTTGAATGACCTGTTGCCCGCCGGCATTAACATCCTCAGCGTTGAGCAGGCCGCAACCGATTTTCACGCCCGCCATGACGCCACAGCGAGGGTCTATGTCTATGTCGTTTCCCGGGTCCGGACCGCCTTCGGCAAGCGTTACGTATGGTGGGTCAAAGATGCCCTCAACACGGAAAAAATGAAAGAAGCCTGCCAATTGTTTTATGGATTTCATGATTTTGCATCTTTTGCCGACCGGCGCCTGGAACGGAACGTCTCGACGAGAGTTCAGATTGACTCCATAAGCATTGAGGAGGCAGGTGACTTGATCGTCTTTAGGATGGCAGGGTCGCATTTTCTCTGGAAGATGGTCAGGCGTATGGTGGGCGTCCTTGTTGAAGTCGGCAGGGGACACATCAGCAAGGGAGATGTGGAGGCCATGCTGACCACCCGTTCCGATCTGCCTGCCAGGCATACCGCTCCGCCTTCCGGCCTGTTCCTGGCGCAGGTGCTCTACAAGGGAGATCTAGAGGAAGGGGTGCAACTGCCGTTGCCGCTCTTCACAGGCAACAGGCGATAGGTAACAGGCGATAGGTAAAGGGAAATGCGCAAATTTCCTCCCCCTTCAAGGGGGAGGTTAGGAGGGGGATGGGTACAACGATGCTGCCTTCCCTTTAGCTTCCTCCCCTTCAAGGGGAGGGCCGGGGTGGGGATGGGTCTTCTGCACCCAAAAGGTAATTCTTGAAGCAAGATAGCTATGTGTTTTTGGAGGTCATGATAAATGAATAATTACAAAGAGATACAGCCTGGCAGCAAGCCCCTGAAACGGGCCTATGTCGCCTTGATGCTGTGGTTTGTCGGCCGGGCCATCGCGGCGGCGGCCAGGGTGGACGGGGCAGTCAAGACGGAATTCGACGGTTTGCCGCCGGGATTTACCTTTTCCCTGGGAGTGATGCCCCAGGGGCCGACGATGATTGTCGGGAAAGATGACCAGGGTCAGGTCAGGTATCGTGGCTGGAATCCGGAAGGGAAAAAGATCGATCTCAAGATGAAGGTAAAGAATCTGGAAGGGGCCATTCTGATGTTCACTTTTCAGGAGAGCACCGCTGTGGCCACGGCGCGGAACCGCCTCATCGTTGACGGCGAAGTTCCCGCGGCCTGCGCCATTGTCCGCGTTCTCGATATCGTGGAGGTCTATCTTCTGCCGAAGCTGATCGCGAAGCTTGCCGTCAAGCGTTATCCAGACTGGTCTTTCGGAGAAAAGGTCGGGAACCGGATCCGTATCTACGCCGGGGCCATTCTTGGATGATACGGGTTCGTAACAGACCATAAGGAGGGAACCGTGTTACAAAAACAAAGCTCCTACTCATTTTATAGTCCCACCAAGGTCCTCTCGGGAAACAAGGCCCTGGAGAATCTGCCGGTGGAGCTGGACGGCATGAACGCCGTGAAACCATTCATCATGACCACCCCGGGGCTGTCCGTGAGGGGGATGGAAAAGGTCATGGCGGCAGCGTTCGCCGATTCAGATCTTACCATCGGCGTCTTTGCCGGCGTTCCTCCCCGACCGGACCTGAAGCTTGTCCGCGAATTATACGGTCTTTACCATGATAATGGCTACGACGCGATAATCGCCCTCGGCGGCGGGCCGGTCCTTGACGCCGCCAAGGCCCTTAATATTGCCGTTTCCGGCCGGCCGGAAGATCTGGAGAGCCTGACTGCCGGTAATCCTTTGACAAAGAAGCTGCGACCCCTGGCGGCCGTTTTGAACCTTGATCTCTCCGGTTGTGAAATGACCCGCTACGCCACTCTCGGTCCCCTCTCCTTGACTTCTTCCGCGCTGATCCCGGATCTGATGATCATCGATCCCCGCACCGTACCGGCGGAAGAGCGGAATATAGTCGCCGCCGCGGCCCTGATGAGCATGACCCAGGCTGTGGAGGCCTGTCTCCACCCGTCACGAAACCCCCTTACGGACGCCTATGCCTATGGGGCGGCCAGGTTCATCATGGAGAATACCCTTAACGTCATCAGGAATTCTTCCGACCGGAAGGGAAGGCTGGCCCTGGTCAATGCGGCATTTTTCGCCCAGACCGCGTCCGACAACCTTGCTCCCGGAATGGTGTACGAGTTGGGGATGGCCATATCCCGAAGCTGTCAGATTAAGCCGGGCCTGATCATGGGTTTGCTCCTTCCCCATTTTCTGCTCCTGGAGATGAAAATGGAAACAACGGCGAGAAACGATCTATATCTTTTCGTCGGGGGTCCGGAAGCCTTTGCCGGAACAATGGCGGAAGTGAGCTCCCGAAAGGCTGTGGACCGGATCGTGGAAGTATTGCTGGAGCTCCAGAGTCTTGTTCCTGATTTTCCCCGAAGTATCAGGGATTTGGGCATTAAGAAAGAGGATCTGGAGGGCCTTGTGGCGCCGGGGAGCGCCGCCGGGGTAAAGGGTGAATACGACCCCCGGGATATCCGCAATATACTGGAGAAGGCGTGGGAAACAAGATTTTGAGTGAAGGAGAATTATATGGACCTGCCTGGATATTATGAATACCACTGCAGCGTGAAGATCATCGCCGGTCATGACGCCCTGGAGAGGATTCCGGGAATCCTGCGGGACCTACATGCCCGTCGCCCCATGATTGTAACGGACAAAGGCGTCGCCGGGGCGGGACTGGTAAATATTGTGCTCGGGGCCATCAAGGATCAACTGACCATCGGAGCGGTTGCCGATGACGTTCCACCCGATTCGGACTTACGCGTCGTCAACCGCCTGGCCGCCCTTTACCGGGAACAGAACTGCGATGCCCTTATTGCCGTGGGCGGGGGGTCAGTCATGGATACGGCCAAGGGAATCAACATCGTCGTTTCCGAAAATGCCGATGATCTCATGAAGTTCAGTGGCGCCGGGGCCCTGAAGCGGCCATTGAAGCCCCTCGTCGCCGTCCCGACCACCGCGGGAACCGGCTCGGAGGTTACCCTTGTGGCTGTGGTCAAGGATCATGAACGGCATCTGAAAATGGCTTTTGTAAGCTATTTTCTTCTTCCCGACGTATCAATTCTCGATTCGCGCATGACATTGAGTCTGCCGGCGGCCATTACGGCCGCTACAGGCATGGATGCCCTGACGCACGCCGTCGAAGCCTACTACGGTCTGAGCAAAAATCCCCTGAGCGACGCCACGGCCCTCGCGGCGATCCGGTTGATCAGCGGGAACCTTGTCAAGGTTACCCGGAACCCCGCTGATCGCGAGGCCCGCCTGGCGATGGCCAACGCCGCCGCCCTGGCCGGCATGGCCTTTTCAAATTCAATGGTGGGCATGGTCCATACCCTCGGACACGCCACGGGTTCAGTATGCGGGGTTCCCCACGGTGTCTGTATGGCCATCCTTTTGCCCTATGGTCTGGAGTATAATCGACATAAACGGGAGGCCGTCATGGGGGAACTTCTCTTTCCCATGGGAGGGGCCGATGTCTTTGCCGGAACCCCCAGGGAGCAGCGGACAGACCGGGTTATTGCCTATGTACGCCAGATAAATCAGGATCTCCATGACGCCTCGGGGGGGAGGCACGCACGCTTTTTCAAGGAGGTTCTTGATCGGGAAGGAAAGCCGGCCGTGCCCAGGGAAAGATTGACGGATATCGCCCGGACTGCCCTCGGCGACGGTTCAATCTTCTACAACCCGGAAGAGCTGGACTACGATGACTTTTTGATGGTCCTCGATGCGGCCTGGGAAGGGGTTGCCCTTGATCCCGGCCGCATTAAAACATAGGAGCCTGTTGAAAAAGGATCATTTGGAGGCTGTTCAAAAATGTCCAGATGCAAGGCCTCCAAAATCCTGAGCCGTGAGGCGTACTTACATGTACGTCGAACGGCGAAGGATGAGGGAAACGCAGCAGATGGACGTTTTTCAACAGCCTGTTAAGGAGGTATTTATGAACCGAGGGTATATGGGCAAGATCCTATGGGTGGATCTGACCGGCAACGAAATCAGGGAAGAAACGATTCCCCCGGAAATCTATGAGAAATACCTCTCCGGAACAGGATTGGCGGCGTGGCTTCTTTCCGAGCGTATCCCCGCCGGCGCCGATCCCCTGGGACCGGAAAATGTCCTCGGCTTTGTCTCCGGCCTGCTGACCGGTACGGGCTCACTTTTCACCGGCCGCTGGATGGTCGTGGGGAAATCTCCCCTCACGGGTGGCTGGGGCGATGCCAATTGCGGCGGGACGCTGTCGCCGGCCATCAAGCGTTGCGGCTTCGACGGAATCTTCTTTACCGGCGTCAGCGAAAAGCCTGTGTATCTTCTCATCGATCATGGCCGGCCGGAACTCAGGGATGCCGGACATCTCTGGGGAAAGGATACGGCCGAAACGGAGGAATGCCTCATTGCGGAGGCCGGTGGTCACGCCCGGGTAGCCGTTATCGGTCCGGCGGGAGAAAACCTTTCCCTGATCTCCGGGATCTGCAATGATCGGGGGCGGATCGCCGCCCGCTCCGGCCTGGGGGCCGTCATGGGGTCCAAGCGGCTCAAGGCCCTGGTCCTGAACGGCAAGAAAAGGATTCCCGTTTATCAGCGTGCGGAGGTTCAGCGTTTAAGCCGGCAATGCAACAAGTGGGTCCAGCTCCAGCCCCCCTTTATCCCCGGGCCGATGGCGGCCTATGTTGGAACTCTCATGCGCGTTCTGCCCACCCAGATGGCCATGGAAGGCATGGTTTACAAGATCCTGCTGAAGAAGTGGGGGACGGTGAGCATGAATCAGATGTCCGTCGAGATGGGCGACGCCCCGGTCATGAACTGGAAGGGAAGCAATGTGGACTGGGGCATCGGGAAGTCCCTGTCCGTCAATCCCGACGCCTTCAAGACACGGGAAAAGGTGAAATATCACTGCTACTCCTGCCCCTTGGGCTGCGGAGGCGTCTGCACGACGAAGGGCCCCTACGGTGAGGTCCACAAACCGGAATATGAATCGGTCCTGGCCCTGGGCGGCCTCTGCATGAACGGCGATCTGGAGAGCATTTTCACCATGAACGAGATGCTCAACCGGGCGGGGATGGATACGATCTCCGCCGGCGGAACCATCGCCTTCGCCATGGAATGTTACGAGCAGGGAATCCTCACCAGGGATGATCTGGACGGCCTCGATCTGACCTGGGGTAATGCCGCGGCCATGATTACCCTGGTCGGGAAAATGATCAAACGGGAGGGCGCCGGGGACCTGTTCGCAGACGGTTCCGTACAGGCGGCCAGGAAAATCGGCAAGGGAGCGGAAGCCTATGCCATGCACGCCGGTGGCCAGGAACTGCCCATGCATGACGGGCGCAATGATCCGGGCTTCAACGTCCATTATTCCGTGGAAGCAACGCCCGGCCGCCATACCATCGGCGCCCAGCTCTACTACGAGATGTTCCAGCTCTGGAAAAGGGTTAGTGGCCTGCCGCGACCGCCGCTGGTTTACCATAAGGACCGGAAGTACGTTGCCGATGAAGAAAAGGCGGTCATGGCGGCGGCGTGCAGCAGATTCATGAATGTAGCCAACGGGGCAGGGTTATGCATGTTCGGCCTCTTCCTCGGGGCGGCGCGGATTCCTTCTTTCGAATGGCTGAACGCCGCTACGGGCTGGCGCAAGACGCCCGAGGAATATATGGCCGTCGGCGCCGCTATTCAGACCCTGAAGCAACGCTTCAATATCAAGCATGGTATCGATCCCCGCTCCTTCCAGGCCGTGGATCGCGTGGTCGGAAGGCCGCCCCGGAACCGGGGGGCCAACAGAGGCCGGACCATGGACATTGAAAAGATGATGGGCGATTACTGGCGTCAGTGCGGTTGGGATGCAAAGACCGGACATCCGGAGGGGAAATAACCCCATCCCCACCCCGGCCCTCCCCTTGAAGGGGAGGGAGCTATAGGAAGAAGGGGCGCATATTGCCTGTCATCACCCTGGCCCTTCCAGGAAAGGGTGAATATAGAAGTATCCCCTTAAAGTGGAGGTGAAATATCTGTATCCCTCCCCCTTCAAGGGGGAGGTTAGGTGGGGGATGGGGTAATTGGTCTGAGGGCCATTTTATTTTGTAATTTTGAAGAGGTTACGGTATGTCATATCGAATCAGCGGAGCATGCAACGGTTGCGGGGCCTGTGTCAAACTCTGCCCCGTCGGGGCCATTACGGGGGAGAAGAAAAACCTCCACTTGATCGATTCTCTTCTTTGCATCGAATGCGGGGCCTGTGGCAGGATCTGCCCGGCAGCGGCAGTCAGTGATTCTTTTGGAATTGTTTGCGAACGGATCAAGCGCTCCGCCTGGGAAAAACCGCATATTGACCTGAAAATCTGTATGCCCTGCGGCATTTGCATAGAGACCTGTCCCGTCAACTGTCTCGCCCCCGGGGAACCGTTATTGAAAAAGGAGCTTCACGCCTATCCCTTCCTGAAAGAAGAAAAACTGTGCATCGGTTGCGGTTTCTGCGCAAGTGAGTGTCCTGTCCATGCCATTAAAATGAGCCCACCATCCATTATAGCTGATTGATACTCTTATGAAGCTGTCCTCTTACGTCGAGGAGCCGATTGCCGATGCCAACGAAGATAGCGCTTTAATTTATAAACGGAACAAGGCTTCTTTTTCAGCCTGATTACTTTGTCCCGATCTGGATCATCTCCGTTTTGGTGACCGTTGTCATCGTCGATACCCGGGGGGCGTTGAGGAGATGCCAGACGGTGTACTGTTCCGGGTAGAGGCTCTCTGCAGAGATGCCGTCCACAGGGATGACCACCTTCATACCCCTCAGTGCCGCCCCGCCGGCTGTGCAGATCACCGCCCCGTGGGCTGCCGTCCCCGTGACGATAACGGTTTTGATATTACGTTCCTTCAGGATTTTTTCAAGCTCCGTGCCCAGAAATTTATCCGGTCCGGAGGTGACGATGGGGTCACCGGGGCGGGCGGCAAGGGCCGGGGCGATATCCTGGGGAGAAGAGCCGCTCGTGAGGCTGTAAACAACAGGGACATTCGCTTTTCTCGCTTCCCCCAGGAGACGGCTGACGGCGGGAATGGAAGCGACGCACCGGGGACGGCGCTCATTGTTGCAGACCTGTTTATTGAAATCCAGCAGCAGCAGCGCCGTACCCTCCACCGGTAACTTTATCTCCTTAAGCTGCGGCGCTGCCGGGGTGACGACCTTGGCCCACTCGTCAATAATCGTTGCGCCGAAGACCGGGCCAACGGTTAGCAAAAAGAAAAAAGATATTGCCATAAATCCTGCCCATCCTGTCCTTGGTAAATGCTTTTTCATAACGGCCTCCTTAGTCAAGTTATCCCGTATAGCTCCTTAATGAAGTTATTTCGCATAGCTCCCTCCCCTTCAAGGGGAGGGAGCAACGGGGTAAAGAAGCTCCATTGCCCATGCCCAACCGATTCCACACCTTCAGGAGGGGAGATATTCTATCTATCCAGATATTGCCTATTGCCTTATTTCAATGTTTCCACCCGGCAGGGGACATAGCGATGCAGGGGCGTAGCCGCCCAGGCGTCCCGGTGGGTGTTCTTCGTCAGGCGGTTCACATTGACCCCGTGCGCCTTGCCGTCATAGACCAGGCCGAAACCGTGGGGGATGACGACATGACCCTTCCTTGATGTATCGGTGACCTCCAGCTCGATCTCCGCCGTCCCCGCTGCGGTGACGATGCGGACGGACTCGCCGTCCACGATGCCGAGCCCTGCGGCGTCGGCCGGGTGCATGAGCAGCGTACAGTCCCTCTTTCCCTGATTCCACTCCGGGTTGCGCAGGAGGGTATTGGCGTTCTTGTCGAAATGGCGGCCCGCCATCAGGACGAGGGGAAATTCCGCTGCTCCCGCCAGGGAGATCGTTTCCGAATGGGCATCGATGCCCCGGAGCCAATCCGTCAGTTCCGGGATCTGGAGTTCAATTTTCTTGCCCTCCGTCCGGAGGCAGTCGAGGTTGTTCTCAGGATCAACCTGGCCAATCCACAGGCCTTCCGGATGATCCACAAGTTCCTGAAAAAGCACTTCTCCGAGGGTTGGACCGGCCGCAAATCCGGCCCGCCCGGCGTTTTTGATGAAATCCTTCGGCAGGACCTGGAGCATCCCCCACAGGGCGGCGAGATTTACCGATCCCAGCGCCGGGCCCAGGGTTTTGCCCAGGATGAAGGGCATCATTTTCATGGCCTGCGGTTCCGCCAGGGCGTATTCGAACAATTTCCGGGCAAAAGTCTGCCGATCTTGCCTGGCGGCCTCGCATAAAGCGTCGGGAACAGGCGGGATGATGCCCAGGGCGTCGGCCAGGCGCAACATGATCTCGCTTACTTCCAGAGGTTCTCCCGCCGGGGCGACAATGGGTCGGCGCATCTGGAAGAAGATGCCGGGAAAGGTCCAGGCAAAAAAGGTGCCGTCCCAGGATTCATAGCCCGATCGGGCGGGCAGGACGTAATGGGAAAGCCGGGCCGTTTCCGTCATGGCCAGCTCGCAGGTGACGAGGAGGTCGAGTTTCCCGAAGGCCTCTTCGTAGGCGGTCGTGTCGGCGAAGGAGCGGAGCGGGTTGGCGCCGGAGACCAGGACGGCCCGGAGCCGCTCGGGATGGCCGGCGAGGATCTCTTCGGGCATCACGTTGGGTGGATATACTCCCATGATGGGCGGGAAATTCGTGGTTACGGTCCGCCAGGCCTTGGGGTTCCGCTCGTCTGAATGGGATCCCAGGGGCATGAGATGGCCGGGGAAGATATTGCCGCCGGGAACGCCGATGCGGCCGCAGATGGCCAGCAGGATGATCGCCAGCCAGGAAGTAACGGTGCTGTGGCGGTTCATCATGATCCCGAGGTCGTAATGACAGGACCAGCGCCGGGTGGCGAGGAGGCGGGAAAACTCGTACACCCGGTCATAGTCGAGCTCGCATACGGCAATGGCGGCCCGGGCGTCAAAATCCACAAACAAGGGCCTGATCTCGTCGCAGCCTGCGACATGGGCGCTGATATAGTCGCGGTTTTCCCACCCTTCCTGAAAAATGACGGCAATTATCGCCTTGAGAAGCAGGGCGTCTGTCCCCGGCCGGACGGCGAGATGGATATCGGCGATCTTTGCCGTTTCTGAGACGCGGGGATCGATGACGACCAGAAGTTTATCCGGGTCTTTCGCCAGCCTCTGCAAGTGCCGGGGGGCCTGAGGCATCTGATGGCTCTGCATGCCGTTCCAGCCGATGGCGAGGAGCATGTCGGTATTTGCTTCGTCGGGGATAAAGCCGAGGTACTGCCGTCCGAGGGTCCGGCCGTGGACCCAGAAGAGCCCCGTAAGTTCCTGGGCCAGGGCGCTGTAATGATACCGCGATCCCAGGGCGCGCATGAGACGGACGCCGAAGGCGGCCTCGAAGTGGCATCCCTGCCCGCCGCCGCCCATATAGGCAAAGGACCGGGGACCATACTTGCCGACAATGCCTTTGAGTTTGGCGGCGATTTCTCCCAGGGCCTCCTCCCAGGAAATCCTTTCAAAGCCAGTGGCCGTCCGCTTCAATGGATACTGCAAGCGATCGGTGTTATGCTGGTGCCAGGCGATGTTCAGTCCTTTCCGGCAGAAATAGCCCTCGCTCCGGGCATTGTCCTTGTCTCCCCGGACCTTGACGATGCGGTTATTTTCCACTTCCACGATGAGGCCGCAGTTCTGGGCGCAGAGGACGCAGCCGGTTTTATGTATTGTTCCCATGATGATCTCCTTTCATCGCGTGCCTTTACGCTTTTCATCCTTGCGGGTGTACATTTCTTCGTCGGCCCGGCTTATGAGGTCATCCAGACTGTAGGGGTGGGCAGGATCATAGGAAACCACGCCGATGCTCATGGAAAGACAGTAAGGATGTTCTTTGTGGCAGTTAAACTCATGAAGGTTGATTTCAAGACGTTCGACGAGGGATTGGGGTGCGATATCCGTGGCATCGATGGAGAGGACGGCAAATTCATCGCCGCCGATGCGGGCCAGAATGTCGGAAGCGCGAAACGTCTCTCTGAGAATGGCAGCCGTATCGATCAGGGCGCGATCCCCTTCATCGTGTCCCCAGGTATCGTTAATCTGTTTCATCCCGTCCAGATCGGCAAAATAGAGGAGCATGGCTTTGCGAGACCGTGCGGACAGCTTCAACTGCTGCTCTGCCAGGGCGATGAATCCCCGCCGGTTGTAAAGGCCGGTCAAGTGATCAGTAACCGCCAGCAAACGGACTTCCTCCTCTATTTCTTTCCTTTCCGTCATATCCTGAAGCGTCTCAATGGCGCCGGTAATCCGTCCCTCGACATCTCTGATCGGGGCGGTCGTGATGTAGAGCCATTTGCCTTTGGGCGGCAGGTCGGGGAAAAAGGTTTCCACTTCGTAGGCCCCGTCTATAAGATCAGAGCGCCGCTGTTTTCCTTCATAGTAAGCGGTCAGCATCTCTTCCTCAGCCTGGTTTACGATCAGATCGGCGAGGGTTACCCGGGCCTGGGCGTAAAATGCGGTCCATTGATTCCGGGTGCCGATGATCTCCCGGCCGGAAATTCCGGTCAGGCTTTCACAGGCCCGGTTCCAGTGGGTGACACGATGGTCGCCGTCGATAACGAAGGTCGGCACCGTCGTCCCTTCGATGATCTGAGAAAGACGCTGCTCGCTTTGCTCCAGCTTCATTCTTACTTGCCGCAGTTCCGTGATATCCATGGAATTGCCGAGGACGGCCCTCTTTCCCTCGTAAACGATCGAGGTCACCGTCTCCATGATCCACCGGATTTGCCCGTCTTTCGTTAGTATCATGAACTCGTAGGGTGTATTCAGTTCCCCCTTGAGCATTTTCTGGACATTTTCGATGACAGAAGGCCGGTCCTGGGGAAGAACGATGCTCAGCGAATCCATACCGATCATCTCCTCTTCAGTGTGTCCGGCGTAGCGGGCGGCGTTGTAATTAATAAAACGGAATTTGCCTTTCTGGATGATGTAAACCCCGGCCCGGGAGGTGTTGGCCAGGGTCCGGTAGAGCGCCTCCGCCTGTCGGCGTTTCGAGATATCCCGGGCGGCGCCGATCCTGCCAACGGCTTTTCCCTCATGATTGCGCAGGGTGGTCACGTTCAACTCCACGGGAAGTTTCCGGCCGTCGGGCCGCACAAAGTCGAGTTCATAGGTGGGGATCGCCTCGCCGTTCATCCCCCGGCGATAGCGGTCAATGGTTTCCTCACGGAATTCGGGCGCCACAATCTCCGAGAAAACACTTCCCACGAGATCTTCCGCCGGCCACCCCAGAACGGTTTCAAACATCCGGTTGACATAGGTAATATGCCCTTTCCAGTCAGTGATGAAGACCATGTCCCGGAGGGTGTCAAGAAAGGTGCGGTATTTCTCTTCGCTCTCCCGGAGGGCCTCGGTGGCCCGCTCACGTTCAACAATTACATCCTGGAGCCTTTGATTGGCCTCCGTCAGCAGGGCAGTCCTTTCCTCCACCCGGTTTTCCAGATCTTCCGAGGCCCGACTCAGTTCTGCCTCTAAACGTTTTCGAACGGTGATGTCCCGGAGAATCACCAGATCCAGATCCCGGTCCCCGATTAGTATCCTGGTTCCGAGACCTTCCACCCATTTTTCCTCTCCCTGGCGTGTTACCAGCCGATATTGGGCCGGGAAACCGCCGTTGTTCAGACGGACCCTTTCCAGATCGCCGGCCACAGCGAGGAGGGAATCGGGATGGATAAACTGAACGGCATTATTTCCGAGGGCTTCTGAGAGGGAAGACAGGCCCACCAGCTTGAGGGCGGCCCGGTTCCCGTACATTATGGTTCCTTCCCAGTTCAGGACCAAGGCGGCGTCGAGCATGTTATCCACAATGCTCTGAAATAAATCCATGTTTTGCTGCAGCGGAATTGAGGACGGATTCACATTTTACCTCAAAGTCATCTGACTAACTCAGAGTTGCTTATTGACATGAAATGCTACATTTCATATTGGAGACTACATACACTGTTTTATCAGAAAGGATAAGTAAAAAATGAAGGATCGGGAGCCGACGATCAGGGTTGGTATCATGGAGCGCTGCCCGGAGGTCCGGGGATGCTTTCATGGCTCTTTTCAGATGTCTTCCGGGGAAGAACTAAGGGGCGATTTCCACTTTTCAGCAGCCGGCGGCAGGATTACCCTGGTTAACGGAGTCGACGTCCTAAACCTGCCGGAGCGGGAGTTCCACTGCCGTCCCCGGGGCACCGCAACATTTTCCCTCTATAATGTCACCATTGGCATGAACTTTCACTGGGAGCGCCGGGAAGTCCAGACCTTTCAAGGGGCCTTGTCGGTGATTGCGGCAGCGGATGACACCTTGATTGCGGTCAATGAGGTCGCTCTCGAAGAATATCTGGCCAGCGTCATTTCTTCGGAAATGTCCGCCACCGCCCCGCTGGAGTTTCTTAAAGCCCACGCCGTTACCTCCCGAAGCTGGCTGATGGCCATGCTGGAGAAGAAAGATGCTGTCAACAGGGACGGGAAGGGTGGCGATGATGAGGGTAGCAAAGATCAGTGTGGGTGTCTGACCCCAGGCGGCAACGAGGTAGCCCCGATCTTGTCTGGCGGTGAGATCATCCGCTGGTACGGCCGGGAGGAGCACGCCCGGTTTGATGTCTGCGCCGATGACCATTGCCAGCGTTATCAAGGGGTGACAAAGATAATCACGGATCAGGTCCTTGAGGCTGTTGATTACACGCGGGGCCTCTTTCTCGTTCATGACGGCAAGATCTGTGACGCCCGGTATCACAAGGCCTGCGGCGGCCGTACGGAAGATTACGGGAACGTCTGGGAAGATGTTGCCGTCCCTTACCTGATGTCTGTTTCCGATAGTCCCGCAAACCTACCTCCCGCAACATCCGCGGCAGAGGCGGAAAATTGGATAAAGACCTCCCCGGCTGCATACTGCAACACCAATGACAGCCATGCCCTCCGCCAGGTACTGCCCTCCTTCGATCAGGAAACTGCGGACTTCTTCCGCTGGGAAGTTACCTATCTCCGGGAAGAACTGGAAAACCTTCTGTTAAGAAAATCCGGCATCGACTTCGGGGAACTCCAGGCCCTTATCCCCTTGGAGCGGGGGCCCTCGGGACGGATTATCCGCTTGCGGATCGAGGGATCGAAACGCAGCGTCATCGTGGGCAAGGAGCTGGAAATCCGCCGCTGGCTTTCTTCCAGCCACCTCTACAGCAGCGCCTTCATCGTCACAACAGAAAGGGATGCGACGGGAGAAGCCGCCCGGTTTACCCTCCAGGGGGCCGGGTGGGGCCACGGTGTCGGCCTCTGCCAGATCGGCGCTGCAATGATGGCGATCAAAGGCTTGCGGATGGAGGAGATCCTCGGCCACTATTTCCGGGGGGCCACACTCGGCAAATTTTACTAAGCAATAATTAGTTGACCGGCGATAAATGTTTTGCTTTGTCATGTTTGATCATGATAGTATCAGAGCGTAATCATTCCGACATTAACCACGATGTCCGGGTCGGGTGCAACTAAGCGTGAAAATCCCCCCTTTGACTAAGGGGTGAAAGGGGTTTTTCATATAAACCCAGAGCGATGTTTGATGTATGAGGCAGGCGATATCCAGTGTGTGGCCTATTGGCGGCGGCAAGGGCGGTTCCGGTAAAAGCTTGCTCACCGGTTCCCTCGGCATCTTGCTGGCCCGGGATGGTTATCGGACCCTGCTTGTCGACATAGACTTTGGAGCTGCCAATCTTCATACCATAATTGGCCTGCCCCACCCTGAAAAGAGCCTTTCCGATTTTATAAACAAGAAGGTTCCCACCCTGGAAGAAACGGTGGTTGAAACGCCTTTCCCCGGTCTTTTCCTGATCAGTGGCGCCATGAATAATCTGGATATCGCCAACCTCGCCCATGAACAGAAAATGAAGATTCTCCGGAGCATCTCCAGGCTCTCTTACGACTTCATCCTCCTCGATCTGGGGGCCGGGACCTCGTTTAATACCATCGATTTCTTTATGATATCAGACACCGGAGTTTTCGTCACCACACCTGAACCGACAGCTATCGAAAACATCTACCGTCTAATCCGTTCCGTTTATTTTCGAAAAATCAGGCAGGTCTTGCATACCCATAACTTTAGGGCTCTTTCATTGGAGGCGGAAGAACGTAATCCGAGAGCGACGGTTACAAATCCGGACCTATTGCTGCATATCATCAAGGAACTTGATCCCGAGAAAGGCGACATCCTTGATAGAGAGTTGCGCGCCTTTGAGTTTCGCCTGGTCGTGAATCAGTGCCATCGCCAGGATAATCCCAATATCGGCCCCCTCATCTGCAGAATTATCCAGAGACACCTGACATTGAAGATGCAGTTCCTCGGCAACATTGCTTTTGATGACCGGGTCCACAATGCGGTCTGTAAAAAAATGCCCTTTCTTGATTTATACCCTTACACACAAACTGCCCTTGATCTCAGGGCGTGCGGCAATCGGGTTGCCGAGACGAAAAGCCGCATGCAGGAAAGCTTGGCGCCGGCCAGACCATAGCGCCATCAAATATGTTGAGAGAATGCTTTCGTTTATGAGTTATCACACGGAACAGATGCATTACGAGTTACTCGAAATCCCGATCGATGCATCTCCTTTTGAAATCCGCAAGGCCTATGAGGAACTCTTTGAACTTTACCGCGATGATTCTATCGCCGCCTATAGCTTTTTTTCGACGGCAGAGAGGATGGAGATAATTTCCGCTCTGGAGCGAGCCTATCTGACCCTTATTGACGCCGCCGCACGCAGGAATTATGACGCTCAGCTGATCGAACGCGGTCTCATGGAGGAAGGTAAAGGATACCAGGACAAATCGAGAGAGCCGGTCCCGATGTACAATATAAGGCGAAGCCCATTTATAGACACTACCGGACCGGCTATTCCTCCCGCCGCGAAAAAGGCCGACCCGGGAGATTCGCCGGCAGCGATGATTTTTAAGAAGGACATCCTGGCCGGGGAGGATTTAAGAAAGATCAGGATCCTATCGGATGTTTCCCTCGAACAGATTTCACTCCAGAGCAAATTCAAGATCGGCCTTCTTCAAGCTCTTGAAGAAGATCGTTTCGAGCTGTTGCCGCCCCTTGCCTATTTGAAAGGTATTCTAAAATCATATGCCAAATGCATCGGCATCGAAGCCGATCATGTGGTCCAGTCCTACTTAAGGCATATGGAAAGTAGCAAGGGGACATGAGAGCATGAAAGACGGTGAAGAAAAATGGGATGGGAAAGGCTTCGCTCCGGAAGAAGAGGATCTTGCCGAGGAGTTGGATTCTCTCTATCAAAAGGTGGCTTCCCTGGATTCACCGCAGACGTCGGCCGGGATCAGGGAAGAGGGGGAGCCAAAGGAAAATGTTCCTGATGTGGGGGAGGTTCCTTATCCACAGAATGGCGACAACGCTCAGGAATTTACACAGCAGGCTTCCAAAGTCAACGCTCCGTCCAAGCGCCGTTATTGGATCCTGGGGGCAGTGTTGACGATCATGGTTGCCGCCGCTGTTTCGGTGCACTTTTGGCCGGACCTCTACTACTATGAGACCATAAATTCCGGCGACAAGATTTACCCCCTGCGAATCAACAAATTAACCGCCTCCGCATCTTTCTACGACGGTAAGGCATGGGTTGTCCCTCCTCTTCCCGATGCGCTGACCAGAAAGGTGTCGCGCCCTTTGGCGGGCATCTCTCCCGATCGGCGCCTTCCCGCCCCCGATCCCAACCCTGCTGTAACTCCTCCCGCCGCTGCCGCCGGCGCTCTCTCATCAGGGGCAGTTAAAAAGGGCAATGAGATAAGGCCTACCCGGCCTGTTAAAGAGGCGGGGGAGAAGAAGAACAGCTTCAGCATCCAGATTGCTTCATTCAAGGAAAATGATGAGGCATTGGCCTGGCTGGAAAGCATGGATATAAAGAAAACCGATGTGCGTGTGATCAAGGTCAATCTGCAAGAGAAAGGAATCTGGCATCGTATTTTGCTCGGGAGATTTGACCGCCGGGAAGAAGCGAATCGTTATCTTGAAACACTACAGCGACAAGGAAAATATTCTGGCTCTTTTATCCGAACTGACCATGATCTGGCCGAAACCACCCGCCTGGGTCAAGACTAATAAATGGACGATCTCGTAAACAGTCGAATTCGCCCTGTTTCGTCATTCCGTTCTTGACGCGGAATCCAGTATTTTCGACTATTTATGGATACCGGCTTTCACCGGTATGGCAGTCAAGGGGACTTTTTACGAGAGTGTTATCAATTGACGCCCTAAATATTTTTGATGGCTTCCTCTTCCCCCTGATCATCAATATACGTCTGATTGCCCCATCCCCTTTTGTGACGACAAGCCGTCATGAACGTTTCATTTGACATAGAATAAAATTCTCTTTATATCGCCCTCATGCTCAAATTCCAATTTACCCCCTCCCGCAAAATCTGGGTCGGTCTCATCCTTGGAATAATATTTGGATTTTCCCTGGGGGATTACGTCGCTTATTTCTCCTTCATCGGCGACATCTTTGTCCGCATGCTGCAAGTAACCGTTCTTCCTTACATAATAGTATCCCTCATCTCTTCGGTAGGAAGTCTTACCACGGAACAGGCAAAGAGTCTTGCCAAGAATGGCGCTTTGCTGATTGGGGTTTTCTGGATACTCGGTCTTATCTTGCTCTTCCTCATGCCGCTCTCGTTTCCAAAGTTGGAAACGGCATTTTTCTACTCCATCATCGAATACGGGGACGGACACCAGACGTCCATTATCGACGAATTTGTCCCGGCAAACGTATTCAAGGCCTTGGCGGACAGCATCATCCCCGCCATTGTCCTTTTCTGCGTGTTAATAGGGGCCGCCCTCATCGGCCTCCCTAACAAGAAGGTCGTCCTGGAGCCCCTGAATACCCTGACTACAGCACTTGGCAAGATTACCAACATCGTCATCGATTTTTCTCCGATCGGTATCTTCAGCCTGACGGCAACGGCGGTGGGCGAAATGGATTTCAGCAAAATCGGCACCTTGGGAGTCTACATGGCCGCCTTTATCGGCGCCGCCCTGATTATGACTTTTGTCCTCATGCCGGCCATCGTATGCGCCCTGACTAAATTCCGTTATCGCCAGGTCATCGCTTTTGCTCAAGAAGGATTGCTCATGGCCTTCAGTACCGGATCGACCTTCGTCGCCCTGACTATTATCGAGAGTAAAGCCAAGGAAATATTCTCCCGGCAGGAATCCCTGGCTCCGGAGGGCGAGAAAACCATCGGCGGTGTCTTGCCGGTCATATATAACCTGCCTTCCCTTGGAAATATCCTCCCTATCGTCTTTATTCTCTTTGTGGCCTGGTTCTACAAGACGCCCCTCGATTTTTATCAGAATATCGATTTGGCTGTCTCCGGTCTCATGAGCCTTTGTGGATCGGACAAAAACGCCGTGCCCTTCCTTCTCAGGGAAATGAAGCTACCCGGCGATGCCTTCGATCTTTATCTCATGTCAAATTTGATTCTCCGCAAGTTCATGGTCATGACCACGGCGATGTTTCTTTTTGCGGTCTGCGTCATCAGCGCCGCCCAGGCGATGGGCCAGACGCGCTTTTATCCCCGGCGGGCGGCCGTCGGCGCTGCGGCGACTTTAGTGTTCCTGATCGTCGTCATTGTGGGCATCCGTTTCGGGATGCAGGGCCTGGTACTGGGAGCCTACCGGGGCGAAGAAATAGTTACGAGCATGCACCTGGTCAAGAAGGTTCCCGTAAAGATTTACACTGAGGCGCCCCCACCTGATTCCACAGCGCCGCCCGGTGTAATTAAGCGTATTAAAGAAAGGGGCGCCCTGCGGGTGGGTTACAATCCGAGCATGATGCCCTTTTCCTATCGGAACAAATCCGGGGAAATTGTCGGTTATGACATCGCCAATGCCCACGCCTTAGCCGCCGATCTTAAGTGCACCCTTGAACTTGTGCCAATCAATTATGATCGCCTGGCCGATGATTTGAAAACCGGCGTCTATGACATCGTCATGTCCAAATTATCAGTCACGCCGGCCCGAATGACCGAACTGCTGTTCTCGATGTCCTACCTTAATCTCCATTCGGCGTTTGTCGTCAAAGACGATCGTCTTGAAGAATTCCGCAATCTGGAGAAGATAAAGGCCATGACGGGCTTGCGCATCGGTGTTTTTCGGGGGGATCAATACATAGACCGGATCAAAAATATTTTTCCCAAGGCCCGGATAGTGATCTTGCCCGATCATGAAAGCTTCTTCTCCGGCAATACCGCCGATGTCATGCTGACCACGGCTGAGGAAGGTTCAACATGGACTTTGCTCCATCCTGCCTACGGAGTGGTGATTTCCCAAAAGCCCATATTTACCGAGACCATCGCTTACGCAATTCCGCAGGACGATGTGGAATTCTTTATTATCCTCAATAACTGGCTCACCTTGAACAACAACAGCGGCCGGGCGAAAACGGAATATGATTACTGGATTCTCGGTAAGACGCCCAACGAGGAGAAGCGCCATTGGTCCCTCCTTACGAAGATGCTCCACTGGGATTATCGTTTTGCCCGGTAAGGATTAACCGCTGCCTTTTTTCCGGAAGAAATCAATGATGCCGTTGGGCATGAAGATGGTAACGACGATGAAGAGGGCGCCGTAGATGATCCGGGCGATTTCCGCCTGGGCGAAGTTGGACAGACCCTCGTTGACGACGGTCAGGATGACGGCCCCGATGATCGGTCCCAGCCAGGTGCCCCCGCCGCCGAACATGGCCATGAGGACGATGAGGATGGAGATGCTGATGTTGAAGACAACATCGGCATGGATATAGGTCAGGTAATAGGCGAAGAGCCCGCCGGCGATCCCGGGGAAAAAGGCGGAAAGAATGAAGGCCTGGATCTTGATTTTCGCCGTTGGGATGGCCATGGTTTCGGCGACTTCTTCATCAGAGCGGATGGCTCTAAGGCCGGCGCCGAGCCGCGAGCGGCCGAGCCACCAGGCGACGGCGAGGGTCACGACCATGAGGAGGAGCATGACTTCATACATGATGGAGCGGGAGAGTTTTTCCGGGACATCCATGATCTTCATCCAGATACCTTCCGCCCCGCCCAGGAATTCGATGTTTTTCACTGCCAAATCAACAACAAAGGCAAAGCAGAGAGTGACGACGGCGAAGTAGGGCCCCTGGATCTTCAGGCACGGATAGCCGATGATGAGGGCGACCAGGGCCGCTATCGCCCCCGCCGGGATCGTGGCCAGGATGGTCAAGACCGGCGACAAGTCGAAAACAGCCGCTATCTTCGCCGTGGCAAAGGCGCCGATTCCGAAGAAGGCCGCATGGCCGAAGGACAGGTAGCCGGCGTAGCCGCCGATAAAATTCCAGGAGGAGGCCAGAATCACGTACATGAAAACGGAAAACATGAATGACAGGTAATAGACCTGCGGTTCCAGGAACGGGAAAGCCGCTAAAATCGCTATGATAATCGCCGTGGCGGCGAGATGGTATTTTTTCATCTTTATACCCCCTGCTTAAAAAGACCGTGGGGTCGGAAGATGAGAAACACCATGAGGAGCCCGAAGGTGATGAGATTCACCCACTGGAAGGGGAGAAGGGCCATGGAGAGCCCCGTGATCACCCCGATGATGAGCCCCGCCAGGGCCGTACCGACAACGTTGCCCACGCCGCCGACAATGACGACCAGAAAGAGATAGATAAGCCAGAGATTGTGGGAGTGGGGTTCAAAGGAATTGAGGAGCGCCAGGCTGATACCCCCGGCCCCGGCCGTGGAAACGGCCAGGGCGAAGGTGATCATGCTGATCCGGTAAAGGTTGACGCCGTATAATTGAGCGGCCTCAGGCTGCTGCCAGGCGGCCCGGACGGCCATCCCCGTATAAGTCTTCTGCAGAAACAAATAGATGGCCGTTATCCCCACAATGGATAAACCGAAGCCGACCAGGTGGGGATATTGAAAGTATAAGGGACCGACAATCAAGGCGCCGCTGGAGTAAGTCGGCGTCATGATCCGGGGATCGGCCTTCCAGATGAGAACCATGACGTTTTCCAGGATGATGGCCAGACCGAAGGTGAGGATCATGGAGGCCACGATGACCTCCTTGGCCTTGGTGATGGGTCTGATGAGGAGCTGATAGACGCCGCAGGCCAGAAGGAACAGGAGCGGTACGGACACTGCCGCCGAGATGATGGGGTCCACGCCGAAACACTCTAACAGGCTATAAGCCAAATAGGCCCCCAAGAGCCCGAAGGCGGCATGAGAGATGTGAATGACGTGCATGACCCCCCAGGTCAGGGAGAACCCGACGCTGAGGAGTGCATACACCATTCCCATCATGATGCCGCTGATCAGGGACTGAGTTAGTAAAACGGCGTCCACTTTACTTTGTCCAGGCCGGTTTCGGATAGACTGGTTGCTTAGTCTGCACGTTCTTCGGCCAGATCAGTTCCACCTTGCCGTTGATGATCTGGGTGGCGAAGTTGATCGGCGCCGGGAGGCCGTATTTGTCAAAGGTCATGGGACCGGCGATGGTATTTACCTTGTGCGTCTTCAGCCAGTCGCGGATCTTCGTCTGATCCAGACTGTTGGCCCCCGTCACCCCTTGCTGGAGGGTCTGCATCCAGGCATAACCAAACCCGAAATAGAGGGGGTAGATGCCCAGTTTGTATTTATTCTTAACATAGGCGTTGAGCTTGTCGTTTCCCGGGTAATTAAGCATGCCGTGCAGAACGGTCCCGGAAAAGACATAGTTGCCGTCCGCCCCGAGTTCCTTGACCCAGGCGGGGACAACGGAACCGATCCCCTGGACGATAGCCTTGGGATTGTAACCGAGGGCCTTGGCGGCCTTCATCGTGGTGACGCCGTCGGGGAAGAAGCCGTTGGAGAACAGGATATCGCAGTTCATCTGTTTGGCCTTGACGATCATCGAGGTGGCGTCGCTAAGGGGGGAGTTGTACTTTTCGTTGATCACGATTTTGATATTGAGATATTTCGTCCAGCGGGTAATGCAGTCCTGGAGAGACAGGCCGACGGGGTTATTGATGGTGTAAACGGCGGCCCTGGTCGGGCGCTGGTTGGCGGGAAGGGAATTCAGCCACTGGAAGAACCCCTCGTACCACCATTCGCCCATGAGGGGCGGGGCCCCGAAGGAATAGGTGTAGCCCTGCTGAAAGCTCTTCATGTGGCCACCCATGGAGACATACACCATTTTGTGCTTTTCCGCTACAGCCATGACGGCCCGGGCGGCGGTGCCGGGATAGCCGCCGAAGAGGAGATCAACCTTGTCCACAGTGATGGCCTTTTCGGCGAAGGTCACGGCCTTGCCCACATTGGACTGATCATCGTAAATCTTGAACTCCACCTGACGTCCCAACAGCCCTCCTTTGGCGTTGATTTCCTCGGCCCAGTAACGCATGCCTCTTTCGATCCACAGCCCTGTTTCCGCAAACTCACCTGTAAGGGGCAACGAGCCGCCGATGACGATCGGCTTACCGGCGCCGATTGCCGCGGCCGGGACCGTTAACAACAACCCGCAGAGCACGGCAATGGTCATAAACAAAGAGAACCCTTTCATTCGTTTCCTTTTCATTATGAAGCCTCCTTTTTAAAGTTTTGTTAATCTTATAGTCCCAAATAGGACGTCTTGACTTGCGGATCCTCCCGGAGCTCTGCCGATGGTCCTTTCAAGGCCACAACCCCATTTTCCAGGACATACCCGTGGACAGTGATTGCCAGTGTTTCCTGCACCTCCTGGGACACCAACAACATCGGCAGACCTTCCTTGTTCAGTCTCCTGATGGTGGCGAAGATTTCTAACGCCGCTTTGGGGGACAGGCCCAGGGAAGGCTCATCCAACATGAGGAGTCGCGGTCGGGCCATCAAGGCCCTTCCCAGGGCCACCATCTGCTGTTCCCCTCCGGACAGGCTGCCGGCCAACTGACGGCGGCGGTCGGCCAGACGGGGAAAAATGTCATATACCTGAACGAGTGACTCGCTGCTCTGTTTCCGGACGGTAGGCAAATAAGCCCCCATAATCAGATTTTCTTCCACGGTCATGGCAGGAAAGAGTTTGCGGCCTTCCGGGACCTGAACGATTCCCTCCCGGCAAATCCGGTCCGGGGCAAGACCGTTCAAGGGTTTTCCCTCCCAACTCAGGCTCCCCGCTGCCGGGGGAACCAATCCGGAAATAGTGTTCAACAGGGTTGTCTTGCCGGCGCCGTTGCCGCCGATCAGGGCGACAATCTCACCCGGGGCGACTTCCAGGGACACAGCGCGTAAAGCTTTCATTTGTCCGTAACAGACGGTGAGATTTTCAACACGCAGCATAAGCGGCCCCCAGATAGGCGGAGATGACCTCCGGGTGATTGGCCACTTCTTCCGGCGTTCCTTCCGTGATCTTGGTCCCGAAATTCAGCACCATGATGCGGCTGCAGGTGGACATAATGGCCTTCATGACATGTTCGATCATGAAAATCGTCGTTCCGTAAGTATCCCGGATCCGGAAGGTCAACTCAATGGCATTGCTGATTTCTGTAGGATTCAGTCCGGCAAAGACCTCGTCGAGGAGGATGATTTCCGGGCTGAGGGCCAGCGCCCGGGCTATTTCCAGGCGCTTGCGGTCTTCCAGGACCAGCTCGCCGGGTAAGCGGCGGGCCTTCTCCGTTAATCCCGTAAAGGCGAGGATCTCCATGGTCTTTTCCTTGGCGCCCTTGGCGCCGGCCGTTTTCTTGCGGCCGTAAAGGACGCCGATAGATACGTTTTCGATAAGATTCAGTCCCGTCAGGGGGCGAACGATCTGAAAGGTGCGGCCGATTCCCAGTTGGGCCCGTTTGTAAGGGGGAAGCTTCGTTATGTTCCGGTCTTCGAAGAACAAATCTCCGCCATCGGGAGAGTAAATACCTGAAATTACATTGAAAAGCGTTGTCTTTCCCGAGCCGTTCGGCCCGATGAGGCCGACGATCTCGCCACGGCGCACCTCGAAATCGACTTCCGAAAGTGCCGTCAGACCACCGAAACGCTTGGTTATTTTCTTACCTGTCAGCATTCTAAATCCATCCCCACCCCGACCCTCCCCTTGGAGGGGAGGGAACTAAATGGTAAAGAACCCTTTAAATGATCTCCTCGCCTTGCCAAAGCGATTCGGCCAGGCGGCCCGCTGATAAATTGCCCATAGTGATAAGGGCGCTTAAGAGTTAACTATAGCTACCGCACGGCACCAGCCAGCGCTGCCCCCTGTGAGCTTTACGGGGAAACAGGCCACCTTGAAGCCGAAGGGTTTGGGCAGCTTATCCAGATTGGCGAGTTTCTCAATATGGCAATATTCCCGTTCAATGCCTGCCAAATGTGCCTCCCACAGGATTTGCCTGTCTCCGGTCCGGGCAAAGTCCTTCTTGATAGCCCAGAACGGACGGTCCCATCCCCAGGCGTCGATCCCCATGACCCGGATTCCCTGGTCCACGAGCCAGATGGTTGATTCCCGGCTCATGCCGCAACCGGCGTCAAAATATTCAGCCTGGCCCCATAACTTATCGGCCCCCGTCATGATCAGGACAATATCATAGGGTTTCAGGGTGTAACCGATACGGCCCAGTTCCTTTTGCAGGTCTTCGCTGCTGATCGCGGCGCCGTTTGGTTTTTGCCGGAAGTCGAGGACGACGCCGTCGCCGTAACACCACTCCAGGGGAATCTGATTGATGGTCCGGGCCGGCTTGCCCTCGCATTGGGGGCCGTAATGCCAGGGGGCGTCCAGGTGGGTGCCCGAATGAGCGGTCAGACTCACCAGGTCGTTGGCATAGCCCAGGCCGTCCCGGAGGTCAGACTCGGCGCACCCGAAAAATCCCGCGAGGGTCGGGGCCGAATCCTCATGGCTCTGATGAGTCACTTTGAGGGAAAGGGCCTCACTCGGGCTTTCTTCCGTAGGTACGCTCAGATCGATGATCTCAATCCTGCTGCTCATGAACCAATGCTCCTTTACAATGGCAAACTTGTTAAAAGTTCAAACTCTCCCTCCCCTTCAAGGGGAGGGCCGGGGTGGGGATGGGGTTAATAAAACGGTTGCAAGTTCTTACCCCATCCCCCTCCTAACCTCCCCCTTGAAGGGGGAGGAATATCATCCGTCTCCCCTTTGAGGGGGCATAACGTTAATCTCTCCGAGTCAAATTTCCCGCCGCTTACAGCGAATAGAATGATACCTCCCGGGGATACCCCGCTACTTGCGGCGGTGTGGTTCATTTGCTTTTTGTAAACATCTCAATATTGCACCTTGTCCAATCCTTTCAAGCCGAGGATCTTTCTGGTCTCCTCAGGAGTCGCCGGTTCGATGCCCAGCATCTTGGCGATCCCCACGATATGTTCCACCTGCTCGGCATTGCTCTTAGCCAGCTGGCCTTTATCCAGATACATGCTGTCTTCGAGTCCCACGCGGACATTGCCGCCCATCAGGAGGGCGGCTGTGCCCATCTTCATCTGATGTTGACCGGCGGCGCATACCGACCAGACGAAATCGCCGATGGCGTCTTTAGCGGTCCGGTAAAGAAACAGCAGGTTCTCCATGGCAGCAGGGATACCCCCCAAAAGGCCCATGACAAACTGGAGGTAGACGGGTTTCTGAATGTGGCCTGCCTCGATCATGTGGGCCAGATTGTTGATCATGGCCACATCGTAGATCTCGATTTCCGGCTTTGTCCCATACTTTTTAAATGTGGCGGCAAATTCCCGCATCCCCTTGAAGGTGTTGGGAAAGATATAGTCTTCCGTCATGGCGAGAAAGGACTGTTCCCAGGGGAACTTGAAATTACTGTGCTTGGCGAGGAGGGGGTAAAGGGCCACATTGATGGACCCGAAATTGAATGATCCCAGTTCGGGTTCGAAGGCGGGAATGACCGCCAGCCGCTGTTCCGAAGTCATGCCGAGCCCCCCGCCCGTTGTTATGCAGAGGATGATGTCGCAACGGGACTTGATGTCGGTGATCGCCTCCCGGTAAAGCTCCAGGGATGAAGATGGCTGCCCCGTTTCGGGATTTCGCGCATGGATATGGGCCACGGCGGCCCCGGCCTCCCAGGCCCGGACCGTTTCATCGGCGATCTGTTTCGGAGTGACGGGCAAATAAGGGGTCATAGAGGGGGTGTGGATGCCTCCGGTAATGGCGGCGGTAAAGATCGCTTTTGTCATTGCTCAATCCTCATTCATTAATGATAGCCACCGGACGGCACCAGCCGGCGGAGGCCCTTTTGATCTTCACGGGAAAGCAGCAGACCGTAAAGCCGTGGGGACGGCCGATGGCGGCGAGATTCGCCATCTTTTCCATATGGCAGTATCCCGCTTCGATGCCGGCAAAATGGGCCTCCCAGATAACCTTCGGGTCTCCTTTTTCCTTGAATTCCTGGGCCAGGAAGGGAAGGGGGCGATCCCAGCTCCAGGCGTCGATGCCGACGACTTTTACACCTCTATCAGTAAGGAAGAGGGTGCTTTCCCGGGTCATGCCCGGTCCCTTGACAAGATACTGGGGTGTGCCCCAGGCGGCGTCGGCCCCGGTATGAATGATCACGATGTCAAGGGGCTTTAGTTCATAGTTGATCCGGTCCAGTTCCTTTTGGACGTCCGCCGCGGTAATCCTTGCGCCGTCCTCTTTATGGCGGAAGTCAAGGAGGACGCCGTCGCTCAGGCACCACTCCAGGGGCACCTCGTCAATCGTGAGGGCCTGCTTCCCTTTATCCTGAGTGGGATGGTAGTGGTAAGGGGCGTCGAGGTGGGTCCCGCTGTGGGTGGTAAGAGTCAGGAATTCCAGCGCCCAGCCGAGGCCGCCGGGAAGCTGATCTTTGCGGATGCCGGGAAAGAAATCGAGCATCTGCATTGCCCCCGCCTCATGATCGACATATTCGACCTGGGGGATCATCATGGGGGGATCGCAGGAGAGCGCCGCTTCAATAACAATGCTCAAATCGACAAATCGCTTACCCATTCAAATTTCCTCCTTGACTACAAACAACGAATGCAAAATAATAAATCTTTCCCGACGACGAAGCAAAAAGAGCCAGAGGCAAGGCGCGCAAATGCTGAGGAATGAGGCGGACTTGGTTGTCCGTCACAGTAAGCCTGCCCCGTACTTGATACGGGGAAGCATGAAGCGCAACGCAGCATATGGACTTTTTGCTTCGTCGTCAAAACTTTACCTTGTCTATCCCCTTAAGTCCAAGGATCTGCCGCGCCTCCGCCGGCGTTGCCGGTTCGATGCCGAACTCCCGGGCGATGCGGACGATCTTGGCCACCTGTTCGGCATTGCTTTTCGCCAATATCCCCTTTTCGAGGTAGAGATTGTCTTCCAGGCCGACCCGGGCGTGTCCTCCCATCATGAGGGAGGTTGTGCAGAGGCTGAACTGGGTCTTGCCGGCGGCGCAGACGGAAAACTGAAAATCGCCGATAGCCTTCCGGGCGCTCTCCAGGAGAAAGACGAAATTTTCAATTGTCGCGGTGATGCCGCCAAGGATTCCCATGACAAACTGGAGATAAACGGGCTTCTTTACGTGGCCCTTCTCGATGAGGAAGGCGAGGTTGTTGATCATTCCAACGTCGTAGATCTCAAATTCCGGCTTCGTTCCCTGGGCGGAGAATTTTTCCAGGAACTGCCGCATCGTCAGGAAGGTATTGGGGAAGATGAAGTCCTCCGTCGCTTCCAAATATCCTTTTTCCCAGTCGTAAGTCCAGTTCTGGTAGTTGTCGGCGATCTGGAAGAGGGCGAAGTTGAGGGAACCGGCGTTGAGGGTCGCCAGCTCCGGCGACAGGCTGGTAACGACACGGACGCGGTTTTCCACCGGTTCGCCGAGACGGCCCCCCGTCGTGCAGCAGACGACCATGTCGCAACGCTTCTTAACCCCTTCGGCAAAGGTCCGGAAGATATCCTGATCGGCGCAGGGGAGGCCCGTCTGAGGGTTCCGGACATGGACGTGAGCGACAGCCGCACCGGCCTCGTAGGCTTTGACTGCTTGCTCAATGAGCTCTTCCGGGGTCACGGGAAGATAGGGGGACATGCTGGGAGTGTGGATGGCCCCGGTCAGGGCGGCAGTGATGATTCTTTTTTCCCTCATGACGGTCAAGCTCCTTTCCTGGCTGCTTTCTCTCATAAACTCAATACGGGAAGAGGATAACGGTCTAGAAGACGCCTCGATACATTGGATCCATTGACGGCGGCGATTGTAGGAAAAACAGCCCGACGTGTCAATCAAATAATGAACTGAAACGCCACCGCTACTGATAAAATTTGGATCGGCATGATGATTTATCATAGGCAGTAGCGCCGGTTGTGTGTTAAAGAGCCTTTAATGAAATTACCGGCAGGATCGGAAAAAAGAATAAAAACGGCCTTCATTCTCGGTGCTGGTTTGGGTACGCGCCTGATGCCGCTGACGGGGAAGTGTCCCAAGCCGCTTCTTCCCCTGCGGGGCCGGCCAATCATTACTTATGTCATGGACCATCTTCAGCAGGCCGGGATCAAGCGGTTCATCGTCAATACTCACCACTGCGCCGATGTATATCAGCAAGTCTTCCCGGGGCATGCCTGGCGCGGTGTCCCGATTCTCTTCCGCCATGAGCCGGACCTCCTCGATACGGGGGGAGGATTGAAGAACATCGAAAATCTTCTCGATGACGATGAGCCGTTAATGGTTTACAACGGCGATATTCTGACGGATATCCCTCTTGCGGATCTGGTTGATCACCATCTTCGGGCCGGAAAGGAGGCGACCCTCGCCCTCCGGAGTCAGGGTCACCCCCGGAACGTAAATCTTGATGCCGCAGGAGCAATCTGCGATTTCCGCCAGGTGCTGGGTAATCCCGGGACGCGGGCCTGCCTTTTTGCCGGGGTCTATATCATTGAGAAATCGCTCTTGAAAAGGTTGAAACCAGGGATCAAGCAGGATATTATTCCCGTATTCATAGCAATGATCCGGGAGAAGCCGGGAGCGGTGGCGGGAGTCGTGATCGATGCCGGGCAGTGGAACGATATCGGAACCCCGGAGATCTATGAAGCCCTGCAAAAATCCTCCCCCTGAAGGGGAGTGAAAGCATCAACATTCCTCCCCCTTCAAGGGGGAGGTTAGGAGGGGGATGGGGTTATATAACGGAGCAGAAATAAACAAGGAGGAGGCAGACTGATTTTCATGAGAGCTACTGAAAATGAATATGTCTCCTACGCCCGTCACATCCTCGGCCTTGCTGAGGAGGCGACGGGTCGAATGACGATCAAGGCGATCACGAAAGGAGGCTCGGACCGTTGCTTTTATCGTTTGTCCTTCCGGTCCGGCCAGAGCTTCCTGTTTATGGCCTATGGTCGTCAGCAGGAAGAGAACGCCTATTGGACCGGTATTGGCGCCTTCCTCGCCGAGCTGGGGATTCCCGTTCCGGCGGTTTATGGACATGACCCGGAGCGGGGCTTCGTCCTCATGGAAGATCTCGGGGACCGGGATCTCTGGTCGTGCCGGCACGAACCCTGGGAGGTTCGCCGCGACCTGTACCGGAAGGTTCTGAAAAGCATCAGCCCCCTTCATTCCTTTGTTGAGAATTATCCGGTCAAGGAAGGGAGAAGGGCGCCGGCGAATTTGAGACCTTTGACCCCCCCCTGTTATCATCACGGGCTTGACCCGGAATCAAGAGATATGATGAAAATGCTGGATTCCGGCCTGCGCCGGAATGACGATAGAGAGCCTGAGATGAAATTTTTCCGGGACCCCAATTTACCGACCCCATTCACGAAAACGATGAAGGGATACGACCGTGATCTCTACCGGTGGGAACAGGACTATTTTCTGGAGCAGTTTGTCCGGGACTTCTGCCGGATAAGCCTTGCGGAAAGGGAAGAGGCAGCATTGCGGGAAGAACTGGAAGCCCTGTCAGGACGGCTGCTGGCGGCGGGCACGGCCCTTGTCCATCGGGACCTCCAATCCCAGAATATCATGATCTGCAGGGGCGAGCCGGTCTTTATCGATTTTCAGGGACTGCGCCGGGGATCGCGTTTCTATGACCTGGGATCGCTCCTGTGCGATCCCTACGTCACGTTTACGGAAGCGGAACGGGAGGAACTCCTCCGTTATGTCTATGAATTGCCGGCCAAGAATTCCGGGCGGGCCGGGCTGGATGGCGAAGTTGCCTCCCTCCGAACGGACTGGCCTTCCTTCACTGCGAGTTTTCTCGATGGGAGCGCCCAGCGATTGATGCAGGCCCTCGGCGCCTTCGGCTTTCTGGGGCTGAAAAAGGGTAAAGAGGCATTTTTGGGACACATCCCCCGGGGGATAGAGAACCTGTATGGGACGGCGGCCGCTTCACGGCTGCTTCCCCGGCTTATGAACCTGGTGGAACGCTGCCGGGAAAAAGTCAATAAGGACTAATGGAGAGCTTATTAACGATGATAACAGTTGCTTTATGCAGGGATGCCTATGGCGGGACGGATCAGACCATTGAGCTGCTTGCCGCTTCTCCCCTTGTTTCCAGGATACTGGTCGTTCACGACGGCAATCCCCTGCCGGCCTGGCCGAAGTGTCAAGATATCCACGGGGATAGGCTCGCTTCTGGATTGATCCTGGATACCGTCCTGAAAAGAGTCCGCACCCGGTATCTCCTCCTGATTACTGAAAAAAGGGCCATTGACTTTGGCCGGCGGGCTTTGGAGCGGCTTGTTCATGTAATCGGGATGACGGGAGCGGGGATGCTTTACAGCGACTATGAGGAAACGGTGCCCGATGGCGGCCGCAGGGAACGGCCCGTTAATGATTATCAGTTGGGAAGTATCCGGGATGACTTTCATTTCGGTCCGGTGCGATTTTTCTCTACCGTCGCAATCAGGCAGGCGTTTGCCAGGTATGGGCCCCTGCCGGCGGTCAAGTATGCCGCGCTGTACGACCTGCGCCTGAAGCTTTCCCTGCTGGCGCCCATCGTCCATCTGCCGGAGCGCCTTTACGGTGCTTGCTTAGCCGGGGAAACCGGGCCGGGTGGCATAGGGAAGGGAGAAGATGGGAACAGAGCTGAATCGCCGCAGCGGGAAAGTCATTTTGCCTATGTTGATCCCCGGAACCTGGCCTATCAGCAGGAGATGGAAATGGTGGTTTCAGAACACCTGCGCCGGCTCGGGGCCTGGCTTCCGCCTGTATTCGGGAGATTGCCCGTCGCACGGGAGATGCATCCCGTGACGGCAAGTGTGGTGATCCCCGTTCGTAACCGGGAGAAAACCATTGCCGATGCCGTCCGCAGCGCCCTGGCCCAGGAAACGGAATTCTCATTCAATGTCCTCGTGGTGGACAATCATTCCACTGACTCGACGAGTTCCATCGTTTCGGAGCTGGCAAAGAATTATCCCCGAGTGCGGCGCCTGATTCCAGATCGCTTGGATCTCGGCATCGGCGGCTGCTGGAATGAGGCGGTGTATTCCCCTCTCTGCGGCAAATACGCCGTTCAACTCGATTCAGACGATCTCTACGGGGGCCCGAAGAGCCTGCAGCGGTTGGTAGATGTTCTCGGCAGGGGACGCTATGCCGCCGTCGTCGGCTCATACACCCTTGTGGACGGCAAGGGGAGAGAAATCCCCCCGGGCCTTGTGGATCACCGGGAATGGACGGACGAAAACGGTCGGAACAACGCCTTGCGGGTGAACGGTTTTGGCGCCCCCCGGGCCTTCCGGACGGACATTCTCCGGCGTTCGGGCGGGTTCCCGAATGTGAGCTATGGAGAGGATTATGCCGTTTGCCTCAGAATATCAAGGGATTACCGTATCGGACGCATTTACGATAGCCTGTATTTGTGCCGGCGCTGGGAGGGAAACACCGACGCTGCACTCTCCATCGAAAAAATTAACGGGAACGATGCTTACAAAGACAGGCTACGGAGCATGGAGATCATGGCCAGACAAAAAATGACGGCTTCGTAAAAAGTCCGGATGCTGCGTTGCGCTGCATCCTTCCCCGTATCAAGTACGGGGCAGGCTTACTGAGGCGTACGACAAGTACGCCTCATTCCTCAGGCTTTGCGCGCCTTGCCTGCGGATCATTTTACGAAGCCGTCGATTATGGCCAATATTCGGACTTTTTACTGGTTCATCAAAAAAGACGAGAGGTGATGCTTGAATAATACATTGGATTATGAGTTAACACCGGACCGGGTATGGAGCGAGTATGACGGCGCCCTGGGAGGGACGTCCCTGGCATCCATGTGCGGGGAGCTTTTTTCTCAGCAGCTCTTTAACTGGCAGGAGTTTGCTGTCGCCCATATGGCTATGAAAGGGGCCTGGCTACGGGAGATAACTTCCGGGCCGCATACCATACTTGTTCAGTTCAATCAGGGCCGGACTGTCAGCGCCAACGCCTCCCTTGATGCGGAGACCATCAGGAAACGCCCCTGCTTTCTCTGCGAGTTCCGCCTGCCGGCGGCTCAGAAAGCTGTCCTCTACGGTCGGAAGTTTCTGATTCTTGTCAATCCCTATCCGATCTTTTCACCCCATTATACCGTCGTCCATATTAACCATGAGCCCCAGAGGCTTGAGATTAATCTCGCCGTCCTCCTTGCCCTGGCCAATGACCTGGGACCGGCCTTCATAGTCTTTTACAATGGTCCCCGCTGTGGGGCCTCGGCGCCGGATCATCAGCATTTTCAGGTCTGTCCGGCGGGAATGCTGCCGGTTGAAAAGGCTTGGGAAGAAGAGGAAAGGGAGATAGTGATTGCGGATAGAGAGGGCTTATCATTTGGCGTTCTGAAACTGCCGGGGAGAAAGGCCCTTTTCGCGGAAGGAAGCGCCCCGGAAGCTTTGGAGGCATTCCTGAAGCGGCTGATCGGAGCGATGGGTGAGGTCGTGGGCGGTGCGGAAGAACCGATGCTCAATCTTTTCTGTGCGAAAAAAGAGGGACGGTGGCGGCTCCTTATTTTTCCCCGCCGGAAACATCGCCCCGACGCCTATTACCGGGAAGGGGAAGGCAGCATCCTCGTGACGCCTGGGGCTGTGGAGATGGGCGGTTTGCTCATCACGGTCCGGGAAGATGATTTCCTCAAAATGACTCCGGCCCTTGCCGAGGAGATCTACCGGGAGGTGTCCCAGCCGCCCGAGTTTATTGAAGAAATCGTGAAGCGCATCAAATGAGCGATCAAAGATAAAATGTAAAATGGGGACGGTTCTATTTTTAAGACCTTTGAAAAAAGCCCTTTTCTGTTATTCCGGACCTGATCCGGAATCCAGGAAGTTATTGAAAGCACTGGATTCCGGCTTTCGCCGGAATGACTACATGGATGCTGAAACGGTATTTTTCAAAGGTCTCTTTTTGGGGAATTAATGAATAACAGGCTACTGAAGAATTAAGAGGAAAAAATAGAACCGTCCCCATTTTATCAGAGGGGTGTAGCGGTGCATTTGCAGATTAAGATGGGTTTAACAGTTTTTGTGTTATTTATTCTCCTCCCGGGAGGATCCGTCATGACGAGTGAGCAAAATGTTATAGCGCCCATTGTGGACAGCCGAATGACTTTCCAGGAGGCCGTTGCCGGGACCAGGGCCCCAACCGAAGTCGTGGGGGATCTATGCCTGGTGGATGTCCGGTATTATTCTTTCGACGGGATGCTCCACCAGGGGCAATTAGTTGTTCACAAAGATGTCCGGGCGGATGTCGCGGAGGTTTTCCGGCTCATCGAAAATTTGAGGTTTCCCGTTAACAAGGCCGTTCCCATCGTCGCCTATAGCTGGTCCGACAATGCCTCCATGGCGGACAACAACAGCTCCGCATTCAACTACCGGACCGTGGCGGGGACGAAGCGCCTCTCCCGTCATGCCTGCGGCCTGGCCGTGGACATCAACCCCTTCCGGAATCCCGTAGTCTATGGCAACGGGCGGATATCACCGCGGGGCGCTCTCTACCGCCCCGGCGACCCCGGTGTGCTGACTGCCGATCACCCGGTGGTAAGGGAATTTCTCCAGCGGGGCTGGCAGTGGGGCGCCAACTTCAAGTCCATGAAGGACTATCATCACTTCGACAAGATCATGGCAAGATAAGAGCGGGATTCAAACTCCCTGATACCCAGTTTCCCTGCCAGGGCAAGTAGTTCCTGTTCAATGACTTCCTTGTTTTCCCCCATCTTTTCCAGTTCTATATAATTTCCCAGTCCCACGACCTCATCGAGGCAGACAGTGGCGCCCTCCAGATGGAAGACGGCGCGTTTCTTTTCGACCATCCCCACCTGACGGAAACCCAACTTTTCAAGGATGACATGCATCACCCCATAATCGCCGATATCCGTTTCCGCTTCCAGGCGGATCTTGGCCTGTCCGGGCATCCGGGGACCCTTGTAGGTCACTCGGCACTGGCCGTTTGTAATCCGCAGGCGCAGGGCTTCGTTTGTTTGGCCGAAATCACGGGACGGGTGCTGGTAGTAGTAATCTGTTTCCTGAAGGACCGGCCCCGCCGCCGCCCCCGCCCGGCTGAGGAGTTCCTGCATGGATTCGTGATCTGCGAGGACCGCTTTGATTTCAATTTCAAGCATGTATTTTTATTGAATGTAATATCTTGTAAACATTTACAATTATCTGCGAAGTAATCAGAAGCGAAAAAGATTTTTTAAATTGCAGCAAAGCAATTTTCTGGTCTCATTTTGCCGGGCAGGCAGCGCTCCTCTTCCTCATTCGATATCAAAATCAAAGTATGTTTCCGGGAATGGTTCATCCTTGAGGGTGTAATGCCACCATTCCTTATCGTAATTGACAAAACGGTGCTTTTCCATCAAGGTTTTCAGCAAGGCCCGATGGAGACGGGGAGTCGGTCCGACGTCCTTGTTCAGGGTATGGGACCTTTCATCGAAGCAGTCGAAGCCGGCGCCCATATCGATACCGTTGTCGCGAAAACGATCCTGATAGGGACGATAGCAGGCCCGGAGATTTTGGTGGGGGATGTATCGTTCCTGGGGCATGGCGGGAAGGGCGACAATCGTCAGATCCACGGTGCCGCCCCGGCTGTGTCCTGATTTTTCGGCAATGTAACCGTCCCGGAAGAGGTTTCTCTTGTCCACCTGGGGATAGAATTCTGCCTTCGTTTTGGTATCGGCAACATCGGCAGCCCACCGGACAAAATGATTCACTGCCTTCTGGGGACGGTAACAGTCGTATATTTTCAGGGTCAGTCCGAAAGCGACCAATTCCTTTTGCACTTCGGCCAGGGCCAGGGCGGCGTCACGGGTCAGGTAGCATTTGGGCGCCTTGTACCCGTCCACCCTCGTTCCGACAAAATTGTGGGGGGTATAGTACCGGATGTCCATGAGCACATCAGGGATGATGGCGCGGATCTCCGTGAATTCTGCCGGAATGGCTTTATCCGCGGACATGGCGTTTCCCGTGACGAAAAGGAAAAACATACACGAGACGATAAGAAAGGATTTTTTCAAGCCTTCTCCTCCCTTCCAGGCACAAATGCCTCGAGAGTTTTTAATAACCGCAGAAAAAAGGTTCGCAAACAGCGAATTAAGAGCTGCGGCGAAGCCATTTTCCAAAGATCTCACCTCAAGAACGGCATGCCGGTGAGTTTACACAGTCCAGGTCATTTAGCAAGTTTTTTCCGTTCACCTGAAAATATACCCATAAACGGATGATTTCATTGATCAATATATATTTCCTCCCCTCCGAGAGGAGGATCGTGAGCTTTACTCCCTCCCCTTGAAGAGGAGATTACAATCTCACTTCCCTCCCCTTCAAGGGGAGGGTTAGAGCCTGCCCCGTACTTGATACGGGGGTGGGGATGGGTCTCGCATTTTCATCCTCCTTTGTGACGGAATACCTTCATGAGCGTTTCACCAAGGATGGCTCCCTTTAGCCATATGTCCATATCGACATGACCATCACCAATGTCCCCTGATTGCCCCCCTCTTGCGGTCAACCGGCCGGGGAATTCTGAATCACCTCTTTTTACTACTGAGTAAAATCATCATTATCCACTCTTTGCCTGATTATCAGGGTGCATCACGGGCATAGTATATTTAAGATTGATGATCTTCTTCGATGAGTGTATAAAAATCTTAATGAACTCCGAGATCAATTTACGATGCTACGCTTGATTGCCGGGTTGATCCTTACGGCTGATCTGATGATTAAAATGTTGTCTGAAGAAGGCATATTGAAGCGGCATTTCAGCGAATATCCGGCGTATATGGCAAGGACAAAAAGGATTGTACCTTTCATTTTTTGAAGATATGCCGTGGGTGAACAAGATGGGACGGTGAAAAACCGAAAGTCAATGTTTACAGGTGAAGGAGGAGTGTGCATAGGTGAAACGCATGGAAATTTATCGTGACGGAAGGGGAGGGAAGTGAGATTGTAATCTCCTCTTCAAGGGGGAGCGTAAAGCTCACGGTCCTCCCCTCGGAGGGGAGGAAATATATATTGATCAATTAAAACATTCATTTAGAGGTACATTTTCAAATGAAAGCTTACCATTTTGATGACTTCCAGCCTGGAGATCGTTTTGAATCGCCCGGGCTTACCATGACCGAGAGCGCCATCATTGACTTTGCCATGCACTTTGATTCTCAACCCTTCCATATGGACCGGGAAGCGGCGAAAAAGTCCCTTTATGGCGGTCTCATTGCGAGCGGCATCCATACCGTTGCCGTCACCTTCAGACTGCTCCTCATAACCGGTGTCCTGACCAATAATATGGGGTCCCCCGGCTTCGATGAGCTGCGCTGGCTGCTTCCGGTACGGCCCGGCGACACCCTGCGGGCGGTAGCCGAGGTCATCGATGTCCGTCCCTCCGCCTCGCGCCCGGATCGCGGCACGGTGCGCCTGCGTTGTGCCACCCTGAACCAGCGGGATGAAACGGTGCAAACGGTTTTGTGCACTCAGCTCCTGAAAAGGCGTACACCTGAGACCGGATCATGATCGACGCTATTGAACCGTTATGGGGAGGATTTTCCGGGATCGTTATCGGCGTCGGCTTGAGTGCGGCCTGCGGTTTCCGCATCATCCTGCCCTTTCTCGGACTGAGCATCGCCGCCCTGAGCGGTCATGTCACCCTGGCCCCGGAATTCCAATGGATCGGGACCTGGCCTGCCCTGATCGCCTTTGCGACGGCGGCGGCGCTGGAGATCGGGGCCTATTACATCCCCTGGATGGATAATCTTCTCGACGCGGTGGCCACGCCCCTTGCTGTAGCTGCCGGGACAATCGCCGCCGCTTCAGTCATGAGCGATGTGTCGCCTTTCATGAAATGGTCGATTGCCCTGATTGCCGGCGGCGGCATGGCCGGCGCCGTGCAGACGGGCACCGCCCTGTTGAGAGGAATATCCACGGCCTCGACGGGCGGTCTGGCAAATGTCGTGATTTCAACGTTTGAGCTTGCCGGGGCCGTTGTTGCCACGACTCTGTCCCTGCTCATGCCGATAGTCGCTTTCACCGCCGCCATCATCATCGTTATCTGGGTTATATGGAAGCTGCTCCATCGGGCCGGAATAGGAGGGAAAATGGGGCAATCTGACTTGAATTATGATAGGTGAAACCTTCAAGAGAAAAGGAGGTCCTGAACTATGACGGCAACCATTGACGCCCGAGGGCTGGACTGCCCGCAGCCCGTCATTATGGCGAAAAAAGCATGCGAGGAAAATGAAGAAGTTATTGTCCTTGTGGATAATGAAATGGCCGTGGAAAACATCCGCCGCCTGGCTTTGAAGATGGCCTGCGGATTCTCCGTAACTGAAAAAGAGGGAGGACTCAGGGAGATTACCCTGGTGCAGACCGGCGCGATTGATAAGACTTTAGAGGGCAGGGGCCCCAGCGCCGAGGAAGACGAACTGTCCTGCGTCGCTGCCGGGGGAAAGAAGGAGACGGGACCGCTCGTGGTTATCCTGTCCGATAACCACATGGGACGGGGTGACGATGTTCTGGGAGATATCCTGATCCGGAGCTTTGTCCACACCCTGCTCCAGTTGAAACCCCGGCCGGATACGATCATTTGTTACAACTCCGGGGTAAAGCTGGCTGTGAAAGATTCGGCGGTTCTCGATGATCTTCAGGAGTTGGCAAAGAACGGGGTGGATATCCTGGTCTGCGGAACCTGTGTCAGCTACTTTGAGCTTGGCGATCAGGTCGCAGCGGGACATATCTCCAATATGTACGACATTGCCGAAACGATGGCCGGCGCCGGCCGGCTGCTGCGTCCTTGATAAAACAGGCGTGACATATATCAGACATGGAGAAATTAAAATCAGGTTAATTAATTCAAATATATGAAGGTGTGTTTTCAGATGGAAGCGCAAGGGTACGTCGTTTTCCTCTTTCCCTCCGTCAGCTACGCCCTGAAGGCGGAGAAGATCCTCAAGGCCGCGGGAATTGCCCATAAGCTGATTCCTGTGCCCCGCCATATCAGTTCGGACTGCGGAGTCTGTTTGCGCATTACCGAAGATAGGCAGCAGGATGTGGAGGAGGAACTCCGGGGAAGAGTGGAATGGGATAAGGTGGCACTGCTATGATTATAATGGGGACGGATTTCGTTGTTCCCTAAAACCTGGTGAAAGATCCTCGAATAACCTTATAAAAATGCTTCGCAAGCGGTGAATCAAATGTTTTTCGCCGTTCCGAGAGTGAGTTAAAATTTTATAAATAACCATAATTATATGCCAACCTACGAGCAGCGAAAAAGTTTTTTGCGCAGCAGCGAAGCCATTTTTAAAGGTATCGGAGGTAGAATATGCCCTTTGCCCAGCTAAACGCCCCTGTTATCTATTTCGATAACGCCGCCACGTCCTGGCCCAAGCCGGCGGCAATGATGGCGGCGATGATCCATTACAATGAGATGATCGGGGGCAGTCCCGGCCGCTCCGGGCATCAACGCTCTCTTGCTGCGGGAAGGATTATCCTGGAAAGCAGGGAAGCCCTGGCGGAGCTTTTTGGATGTGCCGATTCCCTCCGCATCACCTTTACAAAGAACGCCACGGAGGCGCTGAACATTGCCCTGTCCGGCATCCTCAATCACGGCGATCATGTAATTGCCTCCAGTATGGAGCACAATTCCGTCATGCGCCCGTTACGCTTTTTAGAGGCCCAGGGGGTGCAATTATCAGTAGTTTCCTGTTCCGGCGACGGCCGACTTGACCCTGATGATGTACAGAGGGCGATTCAGTCCCGGACCCGTCTACTGGTTGTTACCCATGCCTCAAACGTGACAGGAACCATCCAGCCCATCGCAGCGTTAGGGAAGATTGCCCGTAATCATGGCATCCTCTTCTGCGTCGACGCCGCCCAGACAGCCGGGGCCTTGCCCATCAATGTTGATGAGACATCCGTCGATCTCCTCGCTTTTTCCGGCCATAAATCCCTGTTAGGTCCACAGGGGACGGGGGGGCTTTATGTGCGGGAAGGATTGGAAAAGCAGCTCCGGCCGGTTATCATGGGCGGTACGGGGAGCCGCTCAGAGTTTGAGGGACAGCCGGATTTCATGCCTGACAAGTACGAATCTGGGACCCCTAACACCATCGGGCTGGCCGGTCTGGAGGCGGGGGTCCGTTTTGTCCTTTCCGCAGGCGTGGAAGCCATCCGCAGCAAAGAGGAAGCTTTGACTGCGCGATTCCTCGCCGGACTTGCCGCCCTGCCCGGGATAACCGTCTATGGTCCTCCCGACGCAGCGAGCCGGACAGCGGTAGTATCATTTAACATCACCGGCCTGTCTCCCTCCGAGGCGGCCATGGAACTGGAGGAACGTTTCGGGATTCTTTGCCGGCCGGGTCTCCACTGCGCCCCCGCGGCCCACCGGACCATCGGCACCTTCTCCCGGGGTACGATCCGCTTCGGGTTTGGATATTTCAATAAGGAGGAGGAAATCGATCTGGCTCTGGAGGCGATCCAATCCTTAGCCGGTGGCGCCGCACCGCATTAGGCAACCCACCTTTAGTGGTTCATCCGGCTCGGCTTCCCCAAAAGGTGTTTTCAATAATTATATAAATATATTAAGTATTTAAATTAAAATATCGTGCAGCGATTTTTTTGCTAGATCAAGAAGCATAAAGAAACAGGTGTCCACCTCTGCCTTCGGCTTATCCACATGTTCAGCTTTGGATTATAAACCATCAGCTATTTATTGAAGTCAATAAGGGAGGTCGGTTTGATTATGTAGCAGAGTACGACCCGTAATGCGTATCCTAAAAGACATGTGCTTTTTATTCTTGTCACCTACAAGTCAACGGAAACGAGAGCCCGTAATAACTGAAGATTAACGATCGAACGAGAGCAATGCAAAGCTTACTGCGAGACCATTTTCATTGCCGAGAGGTAACGTTGAATAGTTGGCGCTAAAGCTCTCCTGCCAATCTGAGAACAGCATTGCGGGTATGAGGAGCAAGACGGAAGTTTAATGCTTGAAGCTGATCAATAAAAGGCGTCAGCTTGTCAATAAGTTCTGCTCGCTTTGCATCGATCAACAAACCCAGCGTCCCGGTCATCCTGATTCCAAGAAATTCGGCAGTTTTTCGGGCAAGAGCATCGTCCAGGATCACAGTGGCATCGGATAATTCTAACGCAAGCATAATAACTTCTGTTTCCCCCGGCCCTAAATGCGTGACCAGTGGCACCGCAATTCTGCTCAACGGTGGTTGTATGTCCATTCAATCCAGTTTTTGCAGATCCGGCAGATCAATCCCCCATGCGATGCCTGCTGCAATCTCAGCAACTACTGCAGGCGGGATAATAATACGACCTGCCAAGGATTGCATAATCTGAAGTTGGTTGAGCTGATGAAGATATTGCAGGGGTGATGTGTTGCAGATAATTTTAGGCAAGCCGAGTTTCTCTCCTAATTTCTTCTTCTGAGAGAGAGAACGTGGCAACACCATAATCCGCTAACTGGGAGAGAAAATATGTGCGAGGAACACCGGCCAGTTTCGCCGCTGCACCCGATGAAAGCTTGCCCATTTCGAAAAGCTTCACAGCTGCAGCCATGCGCAGCGTTGCGCCTAGTTCCTCTCGGGGAATCTTTAAGGTAATCAAAACATCTTCTGGAAGACTTAATACAACCTGTTCCATTGTCTACGAGCCATCTCTCAAGTGATCTCGTTGAATAATACGCTCCTTGATTCATGCATGTCAATGCTTATTTGGACCTATGGGTATAAGATGATGAATGATGTTTGAAATATTGGATATTCGTCAATATATTGGCACGCTCGACAAGGAAGATATTTTACGTATAGCAGGTAAAGATAAACAGGACTATTTTAGGTCCGTCGCTGCAGCGGATATATATTCGACGATCTTCTTCAGGGGTGTCCCGGGACCAAAAACTTCGGCGATACCTGCCTTTTTCAGCACGGGAATGTCTTTGGGAGCCACGGTTCCGCCGAAGATTACCTTTATGTCGCCGGAATTATCCTTTTGCAGCAGTTTGATGACCTTGGGAGCAAGAATGAGGTGGTTCCCGGATAGAGAACTCAGACCGATAAAATCGACATCTTCCTGTATTGCCATCTTTACAATGTTCGACGGCATCTGGTTACCGACATAAATCACTTCTATTCCTGCATCGCGAAGAGCGCGTGCGACGATGATGCTTCCCCGCCAGTGGGCATCCATCCCCAGACGGGCCATGAGTATGCGAATTTTTCTTTGCATTATTTACTCGCCTTTCAATTTTTAGTTACTTTAGAATAGGGGAGGATTCCAAACCCCGTAAACTTTTCTCAACGCTTGTGACACCTCTCCTTCCGTCAAGTGAACCTTTACCCCATCCACGAGCAGTTCCATGAGGTTTCGCCCCTCTTCAGATCCGCGGGTAACCGCATCCAACGCCTTCTGCACCTGCACTTGATTCCTCTTTTTTTTGATTCTTTCGAGTTTCGCTTTTTGTATTTTAAGCGTCTCCGGCAGGCGAAAAAGTTCGATTGGAAGCTTTTCATTCTCGATCTGAAAACAGTTTACGCCGACAATGGGCATTTCTCCTGACTCGACCCTCATTTGATATTGATAAGCGGCCGCCGATATTTCATCATGAATCCACCCTTTCTCCACGGTTTTGACGATGCCTCCCATCGAATCAATTTCAGCCAGGATGCTGCCGATGCTTTCTTCCATTTGATTGGTCAGGGATTCCAGGAAATAGGAGCCTCCTAAGGGATCCACCACATTGGTTACTCCTGTCTCGGACTGCAGGATCTGCTGGGTCCTCAAGGCCGTGAGAGAGGACAGTTCTGTCGGCACGCACAGTGCTTCATCATAAGCGTCGACATGGACGGATTGTGCGCCGCCCATAACCGCCGCAAGGGCATGATACGATGCACGGGCGATGTTGTTCAGGGGCTGCTGGGCTGTCAGTGCCACTCCCGCTGTCTGGACGTGAAACCTGAACATCAGGGAGCGGGGATCTTTCGGGGCGAAGCGCTCCTTCATGATTTTGCAGTAGATCCGCCGCGCCGCACGATACTTTGCGATTTCCTCAAAGAAGTCGTTGTGAGCGGAAAGGAAAAAGCTCAGTCGTGGCGCAAAGACGTCAATATCGTACCCCCGCCTGATCAACTCCTCCGAGCAGGCAACGGCGTTGGCAATCATAAATGCTACTTCCTGTGGGGCCGTGCATCCTGCCTCACGGTAATTGTATCCCGAGTAGCTGATGGGATTCCATCGTGGTGCGTATTTCGTGCAGAATTCAATGGCGTCGCAACTCAACCTGAAGGAGACCTTCGGCGGTGTAACACCGGGCGCGATGGTGATAGCGGTTTCCATCAGAAAATCATTCTGGCTTGTTCCCGCCAGTTTATTCAGCGGCACCCCTCTGTTCTGGGCATTGGCAAAATACATGGACTGAACCGATATGTTGCAGATGGGCTGACACGTTACGAGAGAAACACTGACTTCATCAATGGGAATGCCCTCGAAGAGGATGCACATATCTTCAATAGAATCTATTGAGACGCCTCCACGCCCTACATCAGCATAAACATCAGGGTCATCGCTGTCGTAACCCCGCAAGGTCGGGTAATCAAAAACACCGTTTATCCCTGTAGCACCCTGGTGGAGGAGGAACTTATACCGTTTGTTCGTTTCTTCCGGAGGCCCGAAGCCGGCCAATTGCCGGTGTGTCCAGGTACGGCCTCTGTACATTGTCGGATGGACACCTCGTACATACGGCTCCTCTCCCGGAAAACCGAGATCACGAATGTAATCCAGGTTGTCAAGATCTTTTGGTGTATAAAGAGGCTTAACTTCAAAACCTGATAAGGTCTCATATTTCTTCTTGATCTCCTTATGGCAGGAATAAACTTCGTCTCTCCACGCCGAACCTGCTTTCCCGATTTTCTCCACTTCTTTTTTATTAAATAGAGCGGCCGTCACCTTATTGTCCTCCTTTGCATGTCAGGTTTTTTAAATCTCAAAGAGTTCACGTGGACTTTTCGTCACGATCTCGTTGCCTTCCTTTCCGATGAGGATCATGTCTTCCAGCTTGACCACACCCAGTGCCTCATCCAACATATGCAGGTCCAGGGCAATCACGAAGTTTTCCTTCACCGGGGAATGGTCATACTCTGAGGGAATGGGCGGTTCATTCAGTTCCAGACCGATGCCGTGGCCGATAAGTCGTGAGATCTTTCCCTTGCCGAAACTCTGGAATTGTTTTTCCCGCCCCAACGCTGTTGCTTTTCCCAAAGCCATCCGGTAGATATCGCTGCATTTCATCCCCGGTCTGATCTGTGTGATCAGGTGATCCGCGATGGTTTTCAGGTCATCATACATTGACTTGGCCGGTTTGGCGGCTTGGCCAAGGCAATAAGTCCTTGTTTGGTCGGCGTGGTAGCCGTCTACCAGGGTGGGAATATCTACGATGACGATGTCTCCCCGTTCGATTTTTCTCCGGGATGGTCCGGCCGGGACGGCGGGACTGAGTCCCACGCCCGTGATGGTGTAAACGACACCGCTGTTTCGAAGCAGGTTGGGGCCGGAGGCAATGGGCCCACGGCTCATGAAGAAATCCGGCTGCCGGATGAAGAAGATGCCTTCATGGCCGGCCAAACGGTGGGCGTTTTCCACCGCCGCTGCCAGTTCCAGTTCCGTAACGCCTTCCTGCAACGTCGTCAGCACCGCCTCGTGCCCCTTGTGAATCGCTTCGCATGTTTTCCTGATCTTGTCGATTTCTGAGGAATCTTTGGTTTTTCTCTGTTCCAGAATGAAGGGCGAGATATTGACGAAATCAGCACCGGGAAAGGCCCTCCGGAAATGTTCGAATTGCTCGACGGGCCAAACATCCAATTCGGCTCCAATTCGCTGAGGTCGACTTTTCTCGCTGGAGAATATTTTTTTACTAATGTTATCCAGACGGCGCTCTTCCTCGATTTTTTCTCTATCGGTGAAGACTTCCTGAAGAGCAAAGTCAAGGCCGCTTCTCACGAAAAGTCGGAAATTCGCAGGTTGTACGGCGAGGTAAGACGGCTGTGCTGTGCCTGTGTAATAGAAGATATTCCGGGAATACATGAGCAGGGCGAGATCCAGATTTTCTTCAATCAGTTTATGCTGAAATGTGATGATGCGATCCTGCGGTTTCACAAGTCACCTCCGACGAGATCAGTTAAACAGGCTGAAGTCTAATGCTTTTGAACATCGTTCGCAAGCGATAAAACAATTTAAACGGTTTCCATCCTATCAAATTTTCTTAGGACTGTGGTGTATGTTTTAATGATGACTTTCGGCGGAGGCTGCCGCAACCTTTTACAAGGTTTTTTGTTTGGTTTCATGATTACATAAATGATTAAGCACCTCCATATTCTTTGCTAGGTAGAGCATCCTTGAGTGTCAATTGAATATTGCTAAAAACCTTTGACAATCATGCTCAATGGCAGCATCTCAAATATCCCGGTGTACAGCCTGCCCCCGAAAAAGCGTGAGTAGGACCCGGGACTGGGAAACCTCTTCTGGTGGAATGGCGAAAAGGTTGCGATCCAAGACGGCAAGATCGGCCAGTTTCCCTGCCCGGAGAGAGCCAGTTTCATGATCCCGGAAACTGGCGAAGGCGCTGTGAATTGTAAATCCGTCGATGAGTTTGCTTAATTCCACTCGTTCCGCAGGGCGAAAGGCATGTCTTTCCTTACCGATCAGGGATTTTCTTGTCAGGCCGACCTGAATCGCCTCCAGGGGCTTGAAAGTGCTCACTCCCCCGCTATAGGGCCAATCGCTGCTTAGACATACCCTGACCCCGCGGGACAGCATCGTATAGAGACGATAGAGACGGTTGGATCTTCCCCTGCCCAGGGCGGGCAGAATCGCCTCCCGGAAGCTTTCGTCCGCGTAGAACCAGGCGGGTTGCATGTTGGCGATGGCGTCTAAATCACGGAGTCGATTCATGTCATTGAGTTTCAGGAGGTCGAGATGGGTGAGCTGATGACGCCGATCGTGCCTGCCGTTCTTTTGGCGGGCGGCGGCAAGGGCGGCGAGGGCCAGGGAAATAGCACCGTCACCCACCGTGTGGATGTGGAGGGAAAAACCCTGCCGGTCCAAGGCAGTGGCCATGGCGCTAAATTCTGCCGGATCCCAGACCGTCGCTCCCCTGTTCTCCGGTTGGTATGCGTAAGGTTGGGACAAAAAGGCCGTGCGGCTCTCAATGACGCCGTCGAGAAAAATTTTGGCGGAAAAGGGGCGCAGTAATTCGGATCCGTAACATTCCCGCAGGGCAATGAGCCTCTCGATTTGATCCAGACCGGCTTCCGGTTCGCAGAGGAGCGACGCCCCGATCTCGACACTGAGGCGCCGCTCTTGGGCGAGGCGCTGATATATCTCCAATTCCTCTCTCTTGGCAGCGGCTTCGTGAACAGCTACAATACCAGCCCTGGCGGCCATTTCCATAAAAACCTCCATGGCTCCCAGGAGGTCGTCATGATGGGGCGGAGGCAGACATGACTGGACGAGATTCATGGCTGGCCACTCCCGTAGGGTTCCCGTCGGCGCTCCGGTCTCTTGATCCCTTTCGATTTTTCCCCCCGGTGGGTCAGGGGTGTGGCCATCCACGCCGGCCAGGCGCAAGGCGCAGGAATTAACCCAGGCGGAATGGCCATCCAGGGCGGTCAGATATACCGGCCGGTCGGGGATGATTTTGTCGAGGAGGGATTTGTGCGGACCTGCCGGAGGAAACAAACCCTGCCGCCAGCCGTTGCCCCTGATTACGGGTTTGTTGAGGTCGGATGACTCATAAACGGCTATCTTCTCTACGCATGCGGCAGCGGTGTCTTCTCCGGCGAGGGGGCATTCGACCCATGAGAGGCCGCCGTTAATCGGATGGAGGTGGGCATCCCGAAATCCGGGGATCACCAGCCGGTCGGCGCCATTGATAATTTCTGTTCCCGTTCCTATCCAGTCGGTTGCCCCGTCTTCGGTACCGATGTAGGCAATTCGGCCGTCCTTGATGGCCAAGGTCGTGGCAAACGGGCAATGGGGCTCCGCCGTATAGATGGGGCCGCCCCTGATAACGATATCCGCAGGCGGTTTCACTGAAAGTCTCGATGGGGGTCCATTTCCCGGACATAGTCCCTGATCTGACGGGCTTCATCTGTATAAAGGGCGATCTTGTCATAATCAACACGGACGTTGTTCAGGTACTGGAGGATCAATGCTTCCCCGACTAAGGCCATAGGTAGAATGCCGGCGAAGAAAAAGCCCATTTTTTCAAATTCCGCCGTTATGAAAAAGGTGTGGGGATCTTTCAGATCAAGAAAAAGCTGAATAGCGGCTACATTCTTCAAGCAAAGCTCACGCAAAGTTCTTCGGACTTCATGGACGACGTTGTTGCCGTAGCTAATCACGTGAATTTCCGCGCAATTTTCCGTCATTAGGACATCGGTCCGGATTTCCGATTCCGCTGGCAGGCGCTGCCGGAGATCCTCGTCTGGTGTTTGAAAGCAGTGGTTCCGGGCGCCGATGTTTGTATACAAACGTTCGATAATGTCCCGATGTTGCGCCGGGGGGTAGAGGGTCATCATCGCGGGAGCCGCGATATACTTGAAGCTCAGGGCAACGCTGATCCGCTGGTTCTGGGCTGCAATGCCTTTGAAGATCCAAGTTTCGGGGCTGGAAGCAAGGAGAAGGCCGCAATCGCGGATGTCGAACTGGGCCATTCCCCGCTGGGTAAATTCATGGTTGGTTACGGAATAGACGTAGATGCCATCGAGAGGCATCTTCTTCGGGCACTGGAATAGAAAGTCGGCGATCCGCTTCATGCAACCATGGCCGCGATATTCCTGGTTCACGAAGACAAAGGTGAATTCCGCGATTCTCGCCTCCTTATTTGGATAGACGAGGGCGGAGTGCCCCATGAAGATATTGTCTTCCGTCACAGCAACGGCGGAAATCATTTCATCCGTCTCGTTAAGTTCGATAATCCGCTCCGGATAGTAAATGTGATCGTCGAAAAATGTATAGCCGTGAGATTTATAGGCGCAACGGGCAATCTCCACTGCTTCGGAGGGTTCCATCCTCCGGACCGTATAAGGGACCTGTTCCGGAATCGGCAGCGTTGTGGGGGGCATCACTGGCGCTAATACTTTCACGGCATCTGCTTCGGCACGTTCCTGTGCGGACATGTATGACTCGATACCCTTGGCCGGCAGATATTTGATCAGGTTAGTTTCTTTTCCTTCCATGCCGAGATTGCGGAAATAGACCTCATTCATGTATTCCTTCATGAGGAAGACCCCCATCCCGGAGGCCGACATCTGATCGATATCTTCTGCCGGCTGGTAATCTGGAATCTGGACGGGATCAAAGGGCAGCCCCTTTTCCTTAATGGAAATCTTCATCCCCAAGGGCGCCCGCTCACAAATGAGGTCAAAGTTCTCCCGGTCCTGGCCGGCAAAGGCGTGGACCATGACATTGGAGATCGCCTCTTCAGCGGCCAGATCGATTTGATAAAGATCGTCACCGACAAACCCGATTTTTAGCGCCGCTTCCTGAATGACCATTTGCGCTAAACGCAGGTAGGAAAGATCCGATGGCAGGGATATACGGATAACGTCGTTCTTTTTCATAAGCTTAAATAATCCCTTCGACTAACAGCCTCAACAGGAAAGAAAACATCGTCAGATGGAAGATAGTTTTCGAAAGTATACAAGAGCCGGATGAAAATATTTTTTACTTGCTCATTTTCTTGAGCAGGGCCTCCAGCTTTCTGATTTCTTCTCCATAGCCGGCCCAGTTGCCCTGCCGCTGCATCTCCGTGGCGCGCTGATATGACTTCATGGCTTCAGCGGCAAGTTCCCGTACCGATGGGGCGCCTGCCGCCGTCTGGGATTGGGGCGTCGCTCCGGCTGCGGATGCAACCGCTTTTCTTGCCCCAAACAACCTTTGCAGGGCGAGTTCGAGATTCTCTTCCATTACTACCTCGTTTTCGTAAGCGACGATGACCCTGCGGAGTTCGGGGAGCCCGACGGTATCGGAGGCGGCAAGATAAAGGGGCTGGACGTACAGGAGCGACCGCTCGACGGGAATAACGAGCAGGCTCCCCCTGATCACCTTGGAACCGCGCTGATTCCAGAGGGTGAGCTGCTGGGAGATGTAAGAGTCCTGGTTGATCCGGGCGTCCACCTGCTTGGGTCCGAAGATAAGTCGGTCCCTGGGAAAGGTATAGACAACGAGTTTGCCATAGTCAGGGGCGTCACACCGCGCCGCCAGCCAGGCGGCCAGATTGTCTCTTTTGGCCGGCGTATAGGGAAGGAGGAGGATATACTCTTCTCTTTTTTCGTTGGGAAGCTTCATGATGGTATAGTAAGGCTGCATGAGTTTCTCATCGAAAGCCGGTATTTCCCAGAGATTTTCCTTGTTGTAGAAAACCTTCGGATCGGTCATGTGGTAGGCGGAATACATGGAGGCCTGAAGCTGGAGTAGCCATTGGGGATAACGGATGTGACGTTTCAGATCGGCAGGCATGGCGGCGAGACTCTTGAACATCTCCGGGAAAATCCGCATATATACCTGGATGATGCTGTCAGCGGGATCACTGACGTAAAACATGACCTTGCCGTTATAAGCGTCTACGGACACCTTGACGGCGTTGCGGACGTAGTTGACATTGCGGACCCCGGGCCTGTTCCGGAGGGTAGGCTTGGAGTAGGGCATTCGGGACGACGTCGTGTAGGCGTCCACCATCCATACCAGTCGCCCGTCGTCGGTGATGACCAGATAGGGGTCCTGGTCGAAGAGGAGAAAGGGGGCAATTTTCTGTACCCTTTCCCTGATGTTTCTGTAGAAGAGTATTTTACTGTCTTTGGTTATGTCAGAAGAAAACAGGATTTTTTCTGTCTGGTATTTCATGGAAAACAGGAGCCGGCGCAGCAGCGATCCCGTCGCCGTGCCCCCTTCTCCGGCATAGGAAGTGTAGATATTGCCCTCGGGGGTAGGATAGCTGAATTCAGGTATCCTTGTCTTTACAATAATGTAATCATTGGACATTTCACCATAATATATTTCCGGACGCTTGACCTTCAAGTCCGTATTGCTTACGGGAGGAATATCCTTGATGAAAAATTCCGGCAGACCCTCCTTGCTGATCCTGCTTACCGGCCCGAGGGTGAGCCCGTTGCCGTGGGTGAAAATCAGCCGTTCGTTGATCCATGTCTTGCTTGGCAGATCGGCGTAAGAGAGCTCTCTTGGCGACAACATGACCTGGAGGTACTTGCCGTCGACGGTGTAACGGTCATTGTCGACATCCATAAACCGGTAATAGGTTCTAATCTGCTGCAGTTGGCTGTAGGTCCGCAGGAGGGGCGAGTGGTCCCAGAGGCGGATATTCTTGATCGTCGCGTCGTTCTTGTCGATGTCCTTGCCGGTGAGATTGTAGTCGACATCAAAGGGGATTTCCTGTATCCGGTCCAGGTCGTATCCCATGCGGGTAAGGCGGATATTATTCTCGATAAAGGGGGTCTCCAGAAGCAGTTCGTTCGGGGCGACCTTGAATTTCTGAAGGGCTGCCGGATAGAGGACGACGCCCAGAAAAAAGATAGCGAAAACCGCCCCCAGGGGGATGAGAGCCCATTTTTTGGACTTCCTGTATATTCCCACAATCACACCGACACCGGCCACAGGGGCCAGGAGCATCAGGGCCCGATAACTGGTAAGTTTAGCGTGGACATCCGTGTAGCTTGCCCCGAAGATCACCCCGTGTTCAGAATAGAGCATGCGCAGCGATTCCAGATAAAAACCGAGGCCCATATTCATAATCAGCAGACCGATGAGAATTCCGATGTGTCTGTTGACCCGGGGATCGATCACGATTTGCCGCTCCGCAATCTGTATTCCACCGCCCAGGAAAAAGGTTATCCCGACCATGATGATGGTCAGGACCAGAGAAAAGTCGATAAACTGCTTCAGCGATTCAAGGAGAGGATATTGAAATAGATAAAAGCCGATGTCCTTTCCAAACACGGGATCGTTAAATCCGACCGTCACGGCGTTTCCGAACAGCAGTATCTCCGACCATAGGGAGGCCCCCCATTTCCCCATCATAATCGTGACGATAAACAAGGCAACAAAAGTGACCGCCTGCTGGATGGTCCTCAGGTAGTTGAGATTGATCGTGAGCGGCGTGCCGCTGACCCGATAATAATCCTGGCGGGGGAATAGTACCCGTTTGGCGATCACGAGGTTTGCCAAGGCAAAACCGAGAAAAATGAGACCAAACAACAATCCCGAAACAATCTGGGTCGTCATGGTCGTTGAGAAGACGCCGGTATAACCGGTTTCCGTAAAAAAGAGCCAGTCGGTATAAAGGCTGATGAGGGAAGACACGGCAGGCATGACCACCAGCACCGCAACAAGGATGGCGATAACTATCATGTTGTTTCTTTTCATTTGAAAATACACCCCTAAGCAAATGAATTCATTGAACAATATATATTGCCTCCCTTTGAAGGGGAGGACCGTTTGAAGAGGAGGACCGTTAGCTTTACTCCCTCCCCTTTAAGGGGAGGGTTAGGGTGGGGATGGGTCTGAGCTGCATTTTCATCCCCCTTTGTGACGGGACGCCGCCATGGGAGTTTCATGTCTTATGGGTGGGAGCCCCCTCTCATCGTGGCGATGAGAGGGGGTGGTTCAGGTTAGTGGTTCAGGTTATTAGAGTTACGCCTTGTTGAAAAGCATTAAGTTGGTGTGGACAAGGCGCTCACCCAGGATGCGGGACAGATTCAGGAACAACTGGCCGCCGATGCGGGGGTAAATCTTCTGGATTCTCTTGAGGCCTTCCCAGTCGATTTCGAGATACTTGATGGGTTCAACGGCCTTGACATTCGCCGAGCGCGGGCCGGGCGAGACCAGGGCGATTTCACCAAAGATGTCCCCGGGGTTTAAGGTCGCAAAGACAATATCCTTCTTTGTGGCTTCGTCGTGACCAATAACATCGGCCTTTCCTTCCAGAAGTAGGTACATGCTTTTGCCCATCTCGCCCTGGACAACGGCGAGTTCACCGGCGTTTTTCTCGTTAATTCTGCCCAGGAGACAGACCTTCCGGCGTGACCAGGGGCGGAGGCCGTCAAAGAAGGGCGCACTCTTGACCACGGCGTCCTGGAGCTTCAAACCGATCATATCCCACAAGGTGATGAGCTGGGTGGATTGGAGGAGGATGGGGGTGATGAGCAGCTCGCCGATAATGGCGATGATCATGACCGCCGCGGAGAGGAGGCCGAACTGGATGACGGGAATGAACTGGGAAATGGCACAGATGGCAAAGCCGCCGGCCAGGGCGATGGAACTACAGACCACCGGCCGGACTTCGTCATGCACGGCCACCGCTACGGCCGCGTGACTGTCCTGCAGCTCCTGCATGGCCTGTTGGTAACGGTTCATAAAGTGGATCGTGTCATCAACAGCGATACCGATGGCGATATCGGCCACCATGGCCGTGCCCACGTTCAGGGGAACATCCAGCAGGCCCATGATGCCGTAGATGGCAACAATGGGAAAGATATTCGGGACCAGAGAGATCATCCCCGCTTTGAAAGACCAGAAGAGGAAATACATGCAGAGGAAGACGATAAAAAGGGTCAAGGCCAGGGATGTGACCGAGTTTATGGCCAGACTTTCCGCCGCCTTGTTGATGAGGATGTATTCCCCGGTGAATTCGTACTTGAAATTCGGATTTACGTTCTTTTTCATGTACTGCTGCAATTCTTCCAGGATCGCGGTGATTTCGTAACTGGCACTGACATTGTGGCGGACCATGATGCTGACTTCACTGAAATCCGGTGATACAAAGCGTGATATTTCATCACGCTGGAAGAAGAGGAGATACTGGGAAACGAGGTTGGAATCCGCCGGGATGGCGAAGAATTTTTTGTCGCCGTTGTTCATCTCCCGGTGAATGAGGGCCACCCGGTCGGCCAGGGATTCGGTTTTGTCAAACCACCCTTTTGATTGCATATGTTGTTGAAGGGCTGCGACCATAGAAAGATTTTCAGACTGTTTGAAGGTGTCCGGCGCGCCGCCGTTGATCCGGATGAAAAAGGTTTGCGCCCCGGCCAGTTCTTTATGAAGGGTGTCGCTCCGCTTTCTGATCTCTGAATCCGCCTTGAAGTAGCCCATGAAGTCGTTATTCACCTTCACGAGGAAGGTGGCGCCGAGCATTGCCACGGTGAGCAGAGAAAGGGTAACAATGATTATGATCTTTCTTTTCGGATTATTGACCAGGGCGAGGGTGCCGTCGGCGATGCCTTTGAACAAACCGTCGATGAAATGCACCTTCGTCTCGTGCTTGCGGACCTTGGTAGGTCCGAAGAAATGGAGGAGGGCCGGACCGAAGGTGAAAGTGGCCAAGGAGTTGGCGATGAGTGCGAAGGTTGCGACCTGGCCGAACTGGATGAGCATGGAGATGTCATTGTACATAATGGAGGCAAAACCGACAACCGTGGTAATTGAGGTCATAAGGACGGCCAGCCCCAGTTTGCTTGCCATGAGTTTGATCGAACCATCCCGGTCGCCGTTGGTCTCTTCTATGCCCTCCAGGTACTCGTGCATCATATGCAGGTCTTCTGCGGAACCGATGACGAGGAGGATGGAGGGGACGATGACGGTGAGGACGTTTAGCGGGATTCCCGCGATGACCATGAAGCCGAAGGTGCAGATGACGCTCGATCCCGCTGTAATCATGGGCATAATGCCGGCCCCGAAATTACGCAGGGCGATAATGATGGTGCAGATCAGGACCAGGCAGGCCAGGGGGACGATCCTTGCCTGGTCGGTGATGATGTTCTCGCCGATACTGCGGCGCCCATAAGAGTTGCCGAACTGGAAGACCCGGTCGAATTTTCCTTGGTACTTGGCCGTCACTTCATCCACTTTCTTGGAAAACATGGTATGAAATTCCGGATCGGAAGGATCGACATCCACATAGAGGTTGATGGCTGTCATCTGGCCGTCCTTGGAAACGAGACTGTCTATGAACAGCGGGCTCTTCAGGGCGTCGGCCTGGATGCGCCTGGCGTCTTCCACCGTATCGGGGGACCGGTCCATGAGGGGATTTGTTTCCAGTCCTCCGCCGACCCCCTTGAAGTTGGTGACGGAAAAGAGGCTTTCACAGCGGCCTACCCCCGGTTTGCCTATCCTGTCCACCGCTTCCTGAACAAGATTTTTGTATTCCTCTTTGGTTACGTTTGTTTTGGCCTTGAGGAGTTCTTTATATTTATCGGGGAACTTGGGCTTCAAATATGCCTCGAGGTCGTTAACAAGTTTTCCATATTCTTCTGGGTTCTTGGCAAGTTTCGCATATTCATCCGGCTTCTTGGCAAGTTCTGCATATACCGCCGGGTACTTGAGTTTCAAATACTCCTCGGGATCTTTGGCTTTAACGTACTCCTCAGGATCCTTCGGTTCAAATTTCAGGTCTTTCAGTTCGTAGTACATTTTTTCTACGTCTTTGAGTTTTTCCGGGGTGAAGAGATTCTTGTCCCGGGCGAAGACGACGGTAATGTTATCGCTGCCGAACTTTCTGACCGTGTCCCGATGGTAATCCTTGGCCGGGTCCCCGCTGATCATCATGCCCTCAGTGGAAGAGTCCACGCGGATCTGGATGGCATAGTAGCCGGCAATAAGAGTAATGATGACGTTGATGAAAATGACGAGCTTGGCGTTCTTAAGACTCCATATCATCAGTTTTCCCATAATAACCCCCCTAAAGAATAATCTTGAAATGAACAACCAAGGAAAGACGTCGGACAGAGCGAACGCGGTAAGATTTCCTCCACCAACGATTGGAAGACTATTATAGAAAAATCAAGAATTATGCAACGGAAAAAAGTTTCAGATGTTTCAGAAAATGCTGTATCCGTAAGGCCCTCCTGCGACCGAAAAAATTATTATGTCTTCCCGCTGATTTCTTTGAAGCCTGCAGGTCATTTGATCCCAAGATTGCTTCCTGCCTCGCCTTTTTAGTTACGCTGCCGCAGTCCGGGGTATTTCATTCTGTTTGACAAGGCAGTTTCCTTTTGCTACAAAACAGATAAAGACTAATTCGGGGGAACGATGAATATTCTAACGGTATTATCTTCCTTTATCTTTCTTTTTCTCCTTTCAACCAATGTGTTGGCCAATGCCGGCAGTTGCGTCCAGTGCCATACCAATGATACCCTCATGAAATCCCTCTACAAGCCACCGGTCACGACTGCCGGTGAAGAGGGCGAGGGGTGAGCAGGGGCGCCTCCGCCAGTTAAGGCGGAAGAGATGTACAAGGGATATGTCGTGGATGGGGCCCTCATAGCGGGAGATCCCCATTTCCGCATGGGTTGCCGGTTGTGTCATAAAGGCGATGATAAAGGGCAGGGTAAGGAAGGGGCTCACAAAGGGATGATCAAACGCCCCTCCGACAATCTTAAGACGTGCGCCATGTGCCATAAGCAGATTGCCGATAACTATTCAAAATCGCTCCATTACACGTCGGCTGGGCAGAGAAACGGCGTAATGCCGAGGTTTTCCAAAGAGGAACTGAAGACCTTCGATGCCAAGGTGTTTGAACAGTCCTGCCGGAGTTGCCACGCCTCGTGCGGGGATTGCCATGTCAAGGCCCCGGCGGTAGGGGGAATCAGCATTGGTCTCATTCAGAAGCACAAGTTCGTGAAGAAGGACGAGGGTAGAACCTGCGCCTTCTGCCACGGCGGCCGGGTTTATCCCGAATATACAGGGGAATACGGCGGCAGTCCCGATGTCCATTATCAGAAAGGCATTACTTGCATGGAATGCCACAAGAAGGCGGAGTTCCACGGTGACGGGACGGCTTATGCAACCAAGCAGGCTGTGAAAGACAGGCCGTCCTGCGGTCAATGCCATAAATTGGGACAGGAGGCGAAATTGACGGCTAAGATTGCTCACCAACGCCATCAGGGCAAGGTGAGCTGTTATGGATGCCATACTGCGACCGCTTATCGCCAGTGTCAGGACTGCCACTCCGGCAAAGGAGCGGCGGCGAAACCGGCCATGATTCTGGGTTTGAATCCCCGTGACAAAAAGACTCTGACAACCTTGCGACTTATTCCCACCGTGCGGGAGACATTCTTAAAGGATGGAATCAAGATGGAGAACTTCGACGCCCTGCCGAACTATTGGGATTCGCCGGTCCATAACATTCGCAAGCGCACCGACAGAACCCGCTCCTGCGATGCCTGTCATGTCGAAAGAGCTGGGTTCCTTGACTTTAATACAATGATCAGGGGCGGATCAAAGGCCAATCAGGGTCTGATCGTGACCCCGAAGCCAATTCACAGGTGAAACGCTTTTGATGGTTTCGCTTTCGCAAATGGGGATTAAATGGTGTACAGCCCCATCCCCACCCCCGTATCAAGTACGGGGCAGGCTCCAACCCTCCCCTTAAAGGGGGAAAATTGTAGATACAGTGAATTCAAGGAAATGAGGTTGTATTTTCAGGTGAAAACGAATTGAAAAAGTTCAGAAACCTCATAATTGCCGCCATTCTGATTATCCTGGGCGTCCTCGCTTCCGGCACCGGGTTTGCGCGGTCCCATCAGGATGTCTGGCTGAAAAACGAGCAGGGAGACAGAATCAGCCCCCGTGAAAACAGCGCCGATCCCTACAGCCCCCGGAAGACCTGTGGCGGCTGCCACAATTATGGTTTAATAACGTCCGGTTACCACTTCCAGCAGGGTTTTGATCAGATGAGCGACCGTTATGATGAAAAGCGCCCCTGGCTGCTATCGCCGGGAATGTTTGGAAAATGGCTTCCCACGGCGGCGGCAGGCCGGTTGGCGAGGAAAGTCAACACCGATATCCGGCAGATCGATCTGACCACTTATGACTGGATTGGCGGCGGCAAGTACAACGCTGCTCACAAGGTTGCGGCGGTCGCCTGCGGGTGGTGTCATCCCGGCGGCGGTCCCATGGAATACGGCCGGGACGCCCGGGGAAGGGCGGACAAGGCAAGAAATCTAATTGCTGGGGAAAAGCTTAACAAGGAAATACTCGACGGCGATTACAGCGCATCCGGGACCCCCGACAAAAAAAGTCATTTCCGGGAAAGCGGTGTTGTGGAGGCGGATTGTCTCCTTTGCCACCGCAGCAATTACCGTTTCCATGAGCGGAATGAGCAATTGAACCGCCGGAATTACCGGTGGGCGGCGACAGCGGGGGCCGGGCTGGGAAAGGTTTCCGGGGCCGTTTTTACATATCATCGTCCCGGGGCCGGCCCCGGAGAGGCGGGATTCAAGGAAGGGTCGTGGAATTTTTCCAAACGACCCGTTACGGCTTATGACTGGTCGAACCAGAGCATCTTTACAACCGATGGGCGGCTGAAAGGGCGGCTCATAAAAAAGACCGTGGAGGCGAAGAATTGTCTCCAATGTCATGGGGAGGGAGAGGCAAAAAATACGGGTAATCTCCATGACCCAGCCTATGACGCCCATATCCGATCCGGGCTGGTTTGTACGGATTGCCACGGACTGATTGGCAACAATGCCGGAGAGCGGCTTCGCCACCAGATTGCCAAGGGCAACTCCCCTCTGAACACTGTCCGGGATGAACTCGATCATGTGGGCATGAAAACCTGTACGGGCTGTCATCAAGGCGGGCAATATAAGCCGGGGCGCGGTGGAATGCCCAAGGAGGCAAAAAATCCTCAAACCGTCCACAGCCAGAGATTTTCCAAGGTGACTTTTCATACCTACCTGGTGAACTGCAATGGTTGTCACGCCGTGGCTCAGCCGGCCCGGGGAATGAATATTCTTGATATGAGCGCGGGACGGGAAACGGGTTACGCTGCCGATAACCTGGGAGGGGTCCGCTGGCTTCCCGATTATGCGGGTCTGGCGAAAGAACCCTGGAAACCATGGATGACCCGTCGCGCCACCGGCAAGGATCGGGAAGAGCGTTATGCCCCGGGTGTTCCCAAACTCCTGCAATGGTTTGGGGAAAAACAGGCAAACGGGGAAATTCGTCCCATCCCGCTGGGGTATGTTGAAAAGGCTGCGAAATCTGTTTCCGGTCTGACCGCTCTGCAGGTTAAACTGCCGGGCGGCGCAGCGGGCAAGCATTTAACGGCGGTAAAGGACAAGGATATCATCGCGATGATCGCGGGGCTTTCCGCCCTGGGTTTCCAGCGGGTCTCATTTGTCGCCGACCGGGTCTACAGTGTTGACAAAGGAGTCCTGGTCGGAGAACCGTTTGCAGGTCCGCCGGTGATATACGGGGTGGAACACGGCGTGACCCCCCTCAGCAGGAAACAGACCTATGGAGCGCGGGGACGGTCTGACGGCTGTGGGGACTGTCACAGTGATACGTCGGCCTTTTTCAACAAGATGGCCATCCGGAATATCCGGGACTTTCTGAAAGACGATTATCCGGCCCTGAAGGAGCCCAATGCCGTTCCCCAGTATGTGGATTGGGGACTTAAGGGGGTTCCTGCACATGAGTAGTTGGGAAACCAAGCTGGCGCCGTCGTAATAAAAATCCCCTCTCCCTCAGGGAGAGGGTTAGGGTGAGGGTGGGGTCGATTACATCATTTCATAATTTTAACCCCATCCCCACCCTAACCCTCCCCTTGAAGGGGAGGGAACTGTTAAGATAAACTATATTGTGCTATGTAGCTTACCCCCAAGAACGGGAGGATGAGACGAGAATCCTTACTATGAAAGTGGATCTGTCAAAAAGAACCGGAAATATAATGATATATGCGTTAACCGCCTTACTCTACTTTATAGTGTTCATCTCCGCGGCGGTAGCGGATCAGAAACCGCCGCCGAGAATTGAGCCCCGGGCCGCAGTGCGGATGATGGAAAACCATGAAAACATTGTGTTCATTAATGTGTTGAGTTACCTGGAATGTATGGACAGCCGGATTCCCGCTTCCCTCTGTATGGCCTGTGAAGAGACGGGACGAGAAGGGAACGTACTGCCCCGGGACCGTAATGCAAAACTTGTTTTTTACGGTGGGAATGCCCCGGTTGCGGCGGAATGCGACATCATTCGAGCGGCGCAGCGGGAAGGATTTGCCGGTCTTTACATTCTCAAGGGCGGGCTGACGGCGTGGAAGCGGGCCGGTTATGAGGTGGAGTCCTTAAACCGTATCCCCCGGGTACCGGCGCCGGCCCTCAAGCCGGGTGAACTGAAACCCTGGCTTAATTCGGCGCCGGGGGCTTTGATGATCGATCTCCGCTCCCCGGCGGCCTACCAGTCCAATCACATTACCGGCGCCGTCAATATGCCCCTCTCATCATTGCACAGTACCTACCAGGATCTTCCCTGGGATCGGCCCCTCCTCGTTGTCGACGGGGATGGATCCCGATCCTTCCTGGCAGCGAGTTACCTGCGCCGTAAGGGCTTCGAGAACGTCCGCCGTCTGGAAGGCGGTATGGTTGCATGGCAGGCCTGGAATAAGGGGGGGGCGCCATGAGGAGTCGAAGTGGCGGCATCGGAGGCGGTTTATGTTTCGTCCTCCTTGTCTGTCTGGTTCTCGGAGGGATCAGGCCGGCAGGAATCGTCCATGCGGCGGGCGACCCTTCAGGGGCGCCCCGGAATTGCCAGTCCTGTCACGACGATGCCCTCTACAAGGCAGGATTCAAGGCCTCCGCTCACGGTAACAACACCTGCGCGAGCTGCCACAGGGATATTACCGACCTTCGCCGTCACACGGCCGGGGAAACCAAGCCCCGACCGGTCAACTGCGGGAGCTGCCACCGCGATATCGCCTCCCGGTTCAAAAAGGATGTCCACTATCTAAAACAGAATTTCCAGTGCCAGGACTGTCATCAGGATATTCACGGCATCGGGAAGTCAGGAGCGGGATTCAAGATCGCCGCCGTGGAGAATTGCAGTCAGTGCCACAGCCGCGAGGACTACACCCGCCTCGGACACAGTGGCGCCCTCCTGAAAGGAAACGCCGATGCCGCCGCTTGTACGGACTGTCACGGTCTGCACAATACCCCGTTTTACGATCCTTCCCTGGAAAGGGACAGGGCCGCCGCCCGGGAAAATTATACCCGCCGCTGCCGTTCCTGTCACAGCGATGTAAAAATGGCGAAGCGGAACCGGTTCACTACCAAAACCGTTGCCAGTTATGACGAGACATACCACGGCAAGGTTCTCAACATCGGTTTTCCCCAGCGGGTGGCCGGTTGCGCCGATTGTCACCGCGGACACAATATCCTGCCTAAAAACGATCTCCGCTCAGCCATGCACCGGGATAACATGAAGGCCGCATGCAAGGAATGCCATAAGGGTTTTCACGACCGTTTCGTTTCTTTTGAGGCCCACCCCGATCCTATGGATCCCAAGCGTTCACCCCTTCTCTATTGGACCAACATCTTCATGATTGCCCTGCTGGGGGGGACCTTTGCCTTTTTCTGGCTCCATACCATCCTCTGGTGGCGGCGGGCATATTGCGACAAGTGCAAGGAGGGGAAGGCGGGGTTCATCGAAAAGGCAATCCTTCCGGAATGCCGTGCAGAAAAACAGATCCAGCGCTTTCCCGTTCGGGACCGGATCATGCATGTCCTGTTGATTTTGTCTTTCTTCACCCTCGTCATGACGGGGTTCCCAATCAAGTACTACGATTCCCCCTGGGCGAAGATCCTCATCAACCTCTGGGGCGGGGCTTACCGGGCCGGGCTCTTTCACCGGCTTGCCGCCCTTGTCCTCTGCGGCCTGTTTCTCTATACCCTGTGGCTTTCCCTGCTGTTCCTGTTCCCGAAGAAGCAGTTCCGGGGATCGCTGCAGCGTCTCTTCGGTCCCGACTCCCTGTTTCCGAACTTCAAGGATCTCAAGGATATCATCGGCATGTTCAAGTGGTTCTTCGGAAAGGGGGATATGCCGAAGTTTGACCGTTGGACTTACTGGGAGAAATTTGATTTCCTGGCCGTTTTCTGGGGGATGACCGCCATTGGCGGCTCCGGGTTCATGCTCTGGTTTCCCGAGGTGTTTTCTTATCTCTTTCCCGGCTGGATGATCAATGTGGCCACGGTGGTCCATTCCGAAGAGGCTTTTCTGGCGGCCATATTCATCTTTACCGTCCATTTCTTCAACAACCATCTCGTTCCCAACAAGTTCCCCCTGGAACCGAATATCTTTACCGGCCGCTACCGTCTGGAGGCACTACAGCATGAACGGCCCCTCGAATACGAGCGGCTCATGGCGGAAGGGCGTCTCGATGCCATGAAACGGGAAGGGCCCGGTTTCTGGACGCAAATGTTTGCCTCCGCCTTCGGCCTGGCCAGTCTGCTGCTGGGCTTGTTGCTGACGGGTCTTATCTTCTGGGCGGCGCTATTCTATTGACGGCGGCGTAAAAAAGTCCGGATGCGGCGTTGCGCTGCACCCTTCGTCACTGCGGCGTACACAAAAGTACGCCTCATTCCTCAGGCTGAGCGCGCCTTGCCTGCGGATCTTTTTACGCCGTCGTCGATTATTGATTGTTTTTCTACTTTTTGCACAGCCGTCATTATTAATAAATGTGAGGTAACTTTTGCCGAAACAAAAAAATCCGTTCTGGTCGTTCTTTGCTTCCGTCTATCTGACCATAACCCTCCTTGTCTTCACGGTTGTCCTGTCGATTGTCGGCACCTTTATCCCCCAGCAGGATGCAGCGCGGGAGTTTGTACAGGGGATTCCGCCGGGACTGGCCTCTTTCCTGCAAACCATGCAGATCTTCGATCTGTTTCATTCGGTCTGGTTTTTTCTCCTCATGCTTCTTCTTTCCCTGAACCTCATTATCTGTTCCCTTAACCGCTGGCCCCTGACGTGGAAACAGTTCCGGAGGGCGCCTTTCCCAGGCGATGAGGAGGGGTTGTTCCGGGGATTGGACAACGGACGTGTTTTTTTGTGCGACGAAGATGTCGCGACCATAACCGGGCGGCTGGAGGGTCTTTTAGGCCGGAAGTATCGACAGATCAGCAGAAACCAGGAAAAAGGGGATGCGGTAATCATATCCGGGGAAAGAGGCAGATATTCCCGTTTCGCCGTCTATGTCGTCCACCTGTCCTTGCTACTCCTCATCCTGGGGGCGTTGATGGGGGCGTTCTGGGGCTGGGAAGGCTATGTCAATATCGGGGAAGGAGAGACGGCGGACGCCATCGACCTTAAGGGAGGGAAGGGGACCAAGGCGCTCCCCTTCACAATTCGCTGTGACAAGTTTATCGTCGAATTCTATGAGAACGGCGCCCCCAAGACGTACCGTTCGGACCTGACCTTTTTAAAAGAGGGCAAAACGATTTACCAGGGTCCCGTCCTGGTGAATCATCCTGTCTCCCTGGAAGGAGTGCGGGTTTACCAGGCCAGCTATGGAAGCTCTCCCGATGGCCGGGCCTCCCTTGCTTTTATCCGGGGCGGTCAGGAGCAAAAGATAATAAAGATTGGCGCCGGGGAAAGCTTTTCCCTCCCTGATAAAGAAGGAACGGTACAGATCGTGCGGCTGGAGGAAAACCTCATGCAGATGGGGCCGGCGGTGAAACTCCTGGTCAATTCCGGTCCGGGAGAGGTTTCATTCTGGGTCTTTCAGCATATCGACAAAATCCGGGAAATGAATCCCGGGGTAACGGAGCAGGTCCCGATGTTCAATCCGTCCCTGTTCAAGCCCTATGTCTTTGCCCTGAAAGGCATGGAAGAACGGTATTATACAGGTCTCCAGATCAGCCGCGACCCGGGGGCGCCGCTGGCGGCGGCCGCAGCCGTGCTGATGATGGTGGCATTGATCGGGACATTTTTTTCATCCCACCGCCGCATCTGGATCAAGATTCAACCGGCCGGGGAGAAAACAAGGATCACCGTCGCCGCGAGAAGCAACAAGCACCCAGTGGTTCTGGATCGCGAGGTACGTCAGTTAGCTGAATTGATTAAAGTCAACTTGGAGAAGGGATCAACATGACGAACACCATGATACTGAGCTGGGTAACCTTTCTCTATTTCGGGGCCTTTGTATTATATCTTTTTCACCTGGTCTTCGGTAAGGAGTTCTGGGGCAAAGCAGCTTTTTATACCGTCCTTGGCGGCCTTGGCGCCCACACCGTGGGCCTGCTGCTCCGGTGGCAGGAGTCTTATACTCTCGGCATCGGCCACGCGCCCCTGTCCAATTTCTACGAATCCCTCATCTTCTTCGCCTGGGCTCTCATTTTGCTTTATGTCATTATGGAATGGCGCATCAAGAACCGCAGCCTCGGTGCTTTCGTCCTCCCCGTTGCTTTCCTGCTCATGGCCTTTGCCTCCCTGGCCCCGAATGTCAGCGACCGTATCCAGCCCCTGGTTCCCGCTCTGCAGAGCAACTGGCTTACCAGCCATGTCGTGACCTGCTTTATGGGTTACGCGGCCTTTACAGTGGCCTTTGCTATCGGAATCATGTACTTTCTGAGGAACATTCCCCTCTTTGGTTTTATTCCGGAAGGGGATATCCTGGATGAACTCATGTATCAGCATGCGGTGCTGGGTTTTGTCTTTCTCACCCTCGGCATCATGACCGGCTCGGTATGGGCACATTACGCCTGGGGCTCCTACTGGAGCTGGGACCCGAAAGAGACATGGTCCCTTATTACCTGGCTCATCTACGCCGTCATGCTCCATGCCCGTTACGTCCGGGGATGGAGGGGAAAGCGCATGGCTGTCCTGGCGATTATCGGATTTGCAGCGGTGCTGTTTACTTACCTGGGCGTGAATTATCTTCCCGGGCTTCACAGCTATCTCAAGTCATGAAAAAAGGGAGGAATGGATCATGAGAATTGTGTGCTGGATCGTCGTCATATGCAGCCTGTTTTTTATTGCCCCGGCCTTTGGCGGCGAGGATGTCCTTGTCGAAGTCAGGGGGCCAGAGGGGAACGCGACCATAAGCTTGAGTGACGGAGTCGGTGAGGTAACTACGAAGCCTGATCATGAAATTGTGGCGACCCTGGCGTCGAATCCTACGACAGGTTATCAATGGCAGTTGATGAAACCTCTTGCAGAAGAGAAGGTGAAGCTTGTCAGCCAGGTTTATCGCCCCCCACAGACAAGAATGTTAGGGGCGGGAGGGCAGGAAATCTGGATTTTCCGCACGGTGGGCCCCGGAGAGGCCGAGATTGTCCTGGGTTATCTCCGACCTTGGGAGAAGGGGAAGCCCCCTGCTTACATCCAGACTATAAGATTAAGGGTCGTTCCTTGAGGAGCTTGCAAAAAGTCACCAAATTCCGTCTTCCACAGGGATAGGGTTAGGGCAGAAAATTCCGTCTTCCTCAGAGAGATGGTTAGGGTAGAAAATCCCCTCTCCCTCAGGGAGAGGGTTAGGGTGAGGGTGGGGTTTATGTAGTTATTACGAGCTCATAACCCATCCCCACCCTAACCCTCCCCTTGAAGGGGAGGGGAAAAATTACTTCTCACGAAGCCGTCAATCCTTGAGGACGTCCAGCAGCTCGCTACCGTACCGGTGCACCTTGTCTTGAGAAAGGCCGGCGTTGGTGATCAGTGAAATTAGATTCGCCTCGCCGGTACGGGAGATCTGGAGGAGTTCCTGATCGGAGATGATCATGAAAAGCGCCCGGTTGATGTTTTTCCCTTTGTTAAATCGCCACTTGTAAAGGCGCTTCAACCGCTCCCTTGCTTCCGCCGTCAGGCTGTTGAATCCTTGAATATGTCTGTATCCCTGGCGATTCATGGTCTTTTCATGCCAGGATACGGAAGCTATGCCTTCAAAACCTTCGGCGGCCGCTTCCAGCAGGCCGGCACTTTCAAGTTCTCCATGTAATTTCTTGTATAGATCAATCAGAAAGACGGTATCCTGAGCGGCGTAGTGCAGCTGCTCCTCCGTCAGGGGTCTGTTTTCCCAGCGGGATCGCTGCAGTTTTTTCTGCTTCTCGAAGTCGATGGCAAGGAACTGCCGAATCAGGGCGGATAGAGACAACTGACGGCAGCCAAGCAGAGCAGCCGCACGATGGGTATCGAAGATCTGGTTGAAGGAGAAATCATAGTCACGTTTGAGAATCCGGATGTCGTTATCCCCGGCATGAATAACCTTGACCGTCTTGGTGCTCGCAAAAACCTCGCCAAGAAATGAGATGTCCAGACTGGCGAGGGGATCGAAGATATAGCTGCAAAGCCCGGAATTTATCTGGAGGAGACATAATTTTTCGCGGAAATACCGGAAGGAATCGTACTCTGTATCAACGCCGATCACGGGCGCCTTGATGATGTCACGAGCTGCTTTGTCGCGTTTGGCTGTAGAATCGACCCAGCTCCATTTGATTTTCATTTTTCCTTCTCCTGAGGATTCAGAGGCCTGATCATAGAGAACAATGGACAAACAGTCAAGGGCAGGAGGATAATTTTTTTAAAAAAGTGAAGAATATTCAAGAAAAAGCAGTGAAAATATTTGTGGATATTTTTCCCGACTTGTATTAGAAAATGCACCGTTGTAACGATCCTAAGAAAAGGTGTGGAAAAGGGATTATGAGATTTGATATTGCCAGGGCGGGCAACGGCCTGACCTATGAGATCAGAAATATCGTCATTGTCGCCAATAAACTCAAGGAATATGGAATTGAGGTTCACTGGGAGAATATCGGCGATCCGGTGCATAAAGGAGAACACATTCCTGAATGGATGAAGGAGATCCTCGTTGATATTATCAAGGAAGATAAATCCTTTGCCTATTCCCCGACAAAAGGGGTGGACGAGACGCGGGACTTCCTTGTCGATATGGTCAACAGAAGGGGAAAGACCCAGATCAACCGTGAGGACATCATCTTCTTCAACGGGTTGGGGGACGCCATTGCCAGGTGCTACAGCTCAATTCGTGTGGACGCCCGGGTTATTGTTCCCGAGCCGACCTATTCGACCCATTTCCTGGCGGAGGTTCTCCATGCCTCTTTTCCGCCGAACACTTACCGGATGAACCCTTACAGCAGCTGGTATCCCGATATCCGGGAACTGGAACAGAAGGTGAAGAGCCACAGTTCCATCGTCGGCATCCTCGTGATCAATCCTGATAATCCCACGGGTTTCGTCTATCCTGCCGAGACCCTGAGGCAGGTCGTAAAGATTGCCAAGGAGCATGACCTGTTCCTTCTCTTTGACGAGACATATATCAACATCGTTTACAATAACAAGAAGACCCTTTGCCTGTCGGACATCATCGGAGACGTTCCCGGCATCAGCATGAAGGGAATTTCCAAGGAGTTTCCCTGGCCGGGTTCCCGCTGCGGCTGGATCGAGGTTTATAATGCCGACAAGGACGAGACCTTTGCCAGGTATGTAAATTCGATTCTGACCCAGAAGATGTCTGAGGTCTGTTCGACGACACTGCCCCAGATTTCCATTCCGAAGATAATGACGCACCCGAAATACCAGCAGTATCTCGATGAACGGATCAGACATTATGAACGGCTCTCCAACATCGCCTACAACATCCTCAAGGACGTCCCCTGCCTGATGGTTAACCGGACCAACGGGGCCTTCTACATGACGGCGGTCTTCAATGAGGCGTTCCTGAACAGCCGCCAGAGCCTGCCTATTTCTCAGCCGGAGATCAGGAAATTCGTAGAGGACCTGGTAGGAGATAACGTCGAACTCGACAAGCGCTTTGTATATTATCTTCTCGGGGCGACAGGAATATGCGTGGTTCCCCTTACCTCGTTCTTTACCTCCCTGCAGGGTTTCCGGATGACCCTCCTCGAAAAGGATGAGGGCAAATTTGAAGAGATCGTGAAAACCATTGCGGAAAAGGTGGAGGAATATATCGAATCGTCCCGCTGACCCGCAGCCAAGCTTAGATAATCCAAGGAAGGGAGACCACAAGGTCTCCCTTCTTATTTTTGGTGCGCCTGCGGCTGCGCAAAGATAAAGTGTTCGCAAAAAGTAATTAATTTCCTCCCCCTTCAAGGGGGAGGTTAGGAGGGGGATGGGGTAATAACTTGTAATGATTACCTAAACCCCATCCCCACCCCAGCCCTCCCCTTGAAGGGGAGGGAGCTAAAAGGTAGTGAGACTCAATATTGCCCACCCCAGCCCTCCCCTTGAAGGGGAGGACGCTAAAAGGTAGTGAGATTCAATATTGCCCACCCTGACCTCCCATTGCAGGGAAGGATTTTTTGTAACTTTTTGCGGACACGTCAAAGATAACCGAAGGATGAAGCGCAACAAAGCATATGGTGCATTTTGCAAAGCCGCTATTTGATGAGGCGGCGGCGCATCTTTATCAGCGCCAGGGGATAGAATACCAAAGAGAATAGAATCAGGTAGCCGATAGCCAAGGGGAATGATTTTACAAAACCGCCGTAGCATAACCCCCGGGCCAGATCGACGAGATGGGTCAGGGGCAGGGCCGAAGCCAGCGCCTGGGCCCACGGGGGCATGCCTTCCAGGGGGAAGAAGGTGCCGCTGAAGAGAAACATGGGGGTGATGAAGAGAAAGAAGGGGAGGTTGAAAAGCTCGATATGGGAAACGATGCCGGTGAAATACATGCCCATGGAACCGAAGGCGAAACCGCCGCAAAAGGCCAGGGGAATCAGCAACAGACCGGCAGGGTAATGGATGAGATCGAAAAAGGTGAGGATTACCATCATGATCGCCGTGGCGATAACGGATTTGGTGGCCCCCCAGACGATTTCACCAGTGATGATTTCTTCTACCGACATAGGCGTCGCCATCATGGCATCGAAGGTTTTCTGGTAGTACATGCGGACGAACGAAGAGTAGGTGTTTTCGAAGAAGGCGTTGTTCATGATGTTTATGGCCAGCAGGGCCGGAGCGATGAAGGCCAGATAAGAAATCTTCCTGTCGCCATAGGGGACATCGCCGATCAGGCCGCTCAACCCGACGCCGAAGGCCGCCAGGTAAAGCAGCGGTTCGAGCAGGGGCGGCATGAAGCTGATCTTCCAGTTCTGCCGGTAAACGTCAAGATTCCGCTGCCAGACCCGTAAAATCCCCGTACTCATTCCCTCAGCCCCCTTCCGGTCAGCTTCAGAAAAACATCTTCCAGGGTTGCTGTGCGCATCACGCAGCCCTCCGGGCAGAAACGGTTGGTGATATACCGATAGAGATGGTCATCGTGATTTCCGTATACGAGGAGGCGATCCCCCAGGTCCTCAAAAGCCATATTTTGCAGGCGTATGTATGCTCTGAGGTCAGGGGCGGGCGACGTTATCTCCAGGACGTCCCTGCCTATTTGGTCCCTGATCAACCCGGAGGGTTTGCCCTGAATCAGGATGCGGCCCTGGTCCATAATGATGATACGGTCGCACAAACGGGATGCCTCCTCCATGTAGTGGGTGGTCAGCAGGATCGACAGGCCCTGCCGGCGCAGATTGTCGAGACGCTCCCAGACCTGGTGACGGGACTGGGGGTCCAGACCGGTGGTGGGTTCGTCGAGGATCAGCAGTTCCGGCTGGTTGATCAGTGCCCGGGCCAGGACAATACGCCGGACCATTCCCCCCGAAAGCTCCATGGCCCGGGAATGACTGCGGTTATCGAGGGACATGAAACTAAGCAACTCACCGGCTCTCTTCACTGCCAGGGGGGCCGGAATATCGAAATAGCGTGCGAAGACAGTCATATTCTGGAAAATTGTCAAGTCCGGATCGAGGGTGTTATCCTGCTGGCAAACGCCGATTCGGGCCTTGATCGCCCGGGCGTGACGGGATACATCCAGCCCGAAGACCTTGAGGACGCCTGATGTCAGCGGGGAAAAACCATAGGTCATGCGGATGGTGGTTGTTTTGCCGGCGCCGTTGGGCCCAAGGATGCCGAAGCATTCCCCCCTGGCGATGGCAAAGGAGATGTCATCCACAGCGACAAGGCGGCCATAGGCCTTTCTGATCTTCAGGGCTTCAACTATAGGTTCCAGCATGGCCCACCCTTAACACATTATTCGGTTCCTTTCACCGTCTGATTAACCGGTTGTGAAAACCGTGCTTTTATTGTAGGAAATAAAACACACACAGGGAAATCAGGAGAAAGAGATTCCCCCGGTGCAGAGGGCTGGTTAAGGGGACGGCCTGCTGCTTAACTTTGCTCATATAGATAAGAAAGGAGGAGCGGAGATGACGGAAAAAATTATCCTGCTTGTTGAGGACAACCCCGACGACGTGGAACTTACCCTGATGGCGCTGCAGACGAGCAAAATCCTGAACCGCGTGGTTGTCGCCCGGGATGGGGAGGAGGCCCTGGATTATCTCTTTGGGACGGGGACTTTCGCGGGCCGGGGCATGGCGGAAATGCCGGTCCTGACCCTGCTGGATCTCAAGCTGCCCAAGATCGACGGCATCGAGGTCTTGAGAAAGATTCGCGCCGATGAGCGGACCAGATTATACCCCGTGGTAATTCTTACCTCATCGGATGAACAAAAGGACATCATTAACGGGTATCTCCTGGGGGCCAACAGCTATGTCCGCAAGCCGGTTGATTTTAATCAGTTCAGTGATTCCGTGAAGCAGCTTGGTCTTTACTGGCTGATTCTCAATGAGGCGCCGCCTGCAAAAATCTAAGGATTTGTCACATCTACTTTGTGACATAACATAAATGAGGGGAGAAATGGAGAAGCTGCTGCGGGCATTAATGGTCGAAGACAGGGAAGACGACGCCTTCCTGATCGGGGAATATTTAAAGAAAGGCGGTTACGAAGTCCTGTCTGAACGGGTGGAGACGGAAGAAGCGATGCAGGACGCCCTGGCGGGAACGTCCTGGGACGTCATCCTGTGCGATTACAGCATGCCCCGTTTCGATGTGACTAATGCCCTGAGGGTGGTGAAGGAGTCCGGGCTTGATCTCCCCTTCATTGTCGTATCCGGCCAGATGGGGGAAGAGGCGGCGGTGGCCTGCATGAAGCAGGGGGCCCACGACTACATGATGAAGGACAACCTCGCCCGTCTGGTCCCCGCCGTCGAGCGGGAACTCAGAGAAGCCGTGTCCAGGCGGGAAAAAAAGAAGGTGGAGGAGGAAAACCTGGCGCTGCTGGAAGCGGTTCAAAAAGAGAAATACCGGCTCTCCACCCTGATCGAAAATATCCCCGACGAGATATGGTTTGCAGATAAACAAAAGATATTCACCCTGGCAAACCCTGCCGCTCTCAAGCAATTCTGTCTTGAGCGTGATCTGCCGATCGAAGTCGAACGGCTGGCGGAGAGCCTGATCGTATTGCGCCCGGACGGAAGCAGCAGGCCCATGGAGGAGGCGCCCCCCTTGCGCGCCCTTGCGGGAGAAGTGGTCATGAACCTGGAGGAGATCATCCAAATTCCGGCAAGCGGAGAATTCCGGTATCGCCAGGTCAATGCCATGCCGGTCAGAGATCCCTCCGGCAGCATCGTTGGATCCGTATCCGTCGTCCGCGACATCACCGAACATAAGATGATGGAGAAGGCGCTGGCGGAAAGCGAAGCCAAATACCGCAACATCTTTGAAAACGCCATGGAAGGCATTTACCAGTCCACACCGGCAGGCAGGTTCATCATGGTGAATAGCGCTATGGCCCGGATGGCCGGCTATGACTCCCCGGAGGACTTAATTGAATCTATACAAAACATCGGAACCCAGTTTTATGTTCATTCTGAAGATCGCAAAAGGCTCATAGAGATCGTAGCCGAAAAATCCATTGTCAAGGGTTTGGAGATTGAATTTTACAAAAAGGACGGCGCCAGATTCTGGGGCGTCTTCAGTGCCCGGGTGGTGAAGGATGCAGAGGGGGAAATCAGCTACTTTGAAGGAATCATAGAAGATATTACTGAACGTAAACACATGGAGGAACAACTTCGGCATACCGTCGATAGTCTCAGGAAGGCGTTTGGCGCGATCATTCAGGTCATGGTAGCCGCTGTCGAATCAAGAGACCCCTATACGGCGGGTCACCAGATCCGGTCGGCCGATCTCGCCCGGACCATGGCCAGGGAAATGGGGCTTTCCCCGGAGAGAATTGACGGTATCCGGATGGCGGGGAGCATTCATGACATCGGGAAACTGTCAATCCCGGCGGAAATATTGTCCAAGCCGACAAAACTGACCGTAATCGAGTTTTCCCTGATTAAGGAACACGCGCTGAAGGGGTTCGAGATGTTGAAGGATGTGGAATCCCCCTGGCCCCTGGCGGAGATTGTCTATCAGCACCACGAACGTGTGGATGGGTCCGGCTATCCAAGACAACTGAAGGGGGAGGAGATTCTCCTGGAGGCCCGGATCCTCGCTGTTGCCGATGTGGTTGAGGCCATGGCTTCCCATCGGCCCTATCGCCCGGCATTGGGATTGGATGCGGCGCTGGCCGAGATCGAAAACAATAAAGGGACGCTTTATGACGCCGCTGCAGTGGATGCGTGCCTGATATTATTCCGGGAGAAGGGTTATAAACTTGAAGGGGCCAGATTATAGAAATACGTAAACAGACAGAAGAGTCATCAATAGTGAGCGAGGAAAGGAAAGTGTAGATTTTCAAAGTTAGGGCCGAGGGTAAAAACCAGGTGGTTGTATGGTAATTGCCGGTTGTGGAAACTATGCGTTTATTGTATGAAGAAATCTCGATACTTGATCCGGGAGAAATTATGTCCCCCAGCTTGTCGCGGCGCCGGTTTCCAAAGCTTGCTTTGGGGCTCATAACGGTTATTGGTTAAGGGAGGCTTACTATTCCTGACTTCAGCAAATATCTGGAAAATATTAAAAAAGGGCAAAAGGGACTGAATCCGTTTATGGATTTCATCGGCATCGAGCCTGCCGAAATAAAATCGGGATATGCCAGGTTTCGCATGCCTGTCCGTCCTGAATATTTACAGGGCGCGGGTAAAATGCAAGGCGGCCTGATCGTGGCCCTGGCGGATGAAGCCATTGCCCATGCCATGGTTACCACCTTAACCGCCGAGGAAGGATTAACTACGATTGAGCTCAAAAGCAACTTCCTGGCAGCGGTAAGTTCCGGCGAACTTATTGCCACCGCAAGCGTATTTAAAAAGGGCAGCAGTCTGGTTATCGGAGATTGTCTGGTGACGGACGGCAAGGGAAAGAACATCTGCCGTGTCTCGGCGACATTCCTCTTGTTAAAAAGTAAGAGAAATAAGGTTACGTAAAGGGATGTTCTCCTTGAATATTTTCACCATACATAGTAGTGGAATCTAACAATCTTTCATATTAAGGAGGGATAAGACGATGACGGGAGAAAATATTACTAAAAAGTATTGTTTAAGATTCATCTATGTTCTTTTAATTGCTGCATTGACTGTTATCTTATCTGTGTCTTCTGTATTTTCTGACACCAGCGGCATTAGCCTTGGTAAAAATTATGTTGCTGTGAAGGGAGGTTTCTTCGCACCGGGATCAACTGATTTGAAAGGTTTCAGTACCGGATTCAACGGAGAAGTTGGTTATGGCAGATACATCAATCCGTATTTGGCGCTGGAGCTTGGTGTAGGATATTATCAAACGAGCAATTCTGTATCTGCAACTGAATCTTCGGGCTCTGATTATATGAGCGGCACTGCGAAATTAGATCTCTGGGTGATACCGGCAACATTAGCAGTTAAGTTAATCTATCCGATACAGCAGTTTGAATTGTATGCCATGGGAGGCGCCGGTGCATATTTTGTCAATTCAAAATTAAGTTATAGCGGCACGGCCACGATAGGAGGGAAAACGTATAACGGCTCTTCTTCGTCAAGTTCCAACACCGCTGCTTTTGGTGGCTTTGCCGGGGCCGGCGGTAACTTCAACTTCACCAATAACTGGTATATAGGAGCTGAAGGTAGATACTTATGGACGAGGCCTACTTTGAGTTTTGAGGGAACGGACGTTACCGCAAACCTGTATGGATGGATCGTGACGGGGAACGTCGGGTATAAATTCTGAACATAATTAAAGCAGCAATAAAAAGATAGCAAGGCTGTTAAAGCGGGAACAGGGCCGCAGGCCATGTTCCCGCTTATTTTTTCCTTAGGAGAGCGATGATATGAAGGTTAAGTTTATGGGGGCGGCACGGACGGTGACGGGATCCTGTTTCATCCTGGAGACGGGGGGCCACCGCTTCGCCGTCGACTGTGGGATGCATCAAGGCAATGGGGAGATCGAGAAGCGCAACTGGGAGACGAAAATCTATGAAGCCGAGAAAATCGAATGCATTCTCATGACCCATGCCCATATCGATCACGCCGGTCTCTTGCCCCGGATCGTCAGAGAGGGCTTCCGCGGAGCTATCTATGCGACCCCCCCCACTATTGATCTTTTGAAAATTCTGCTCCTCGACAGCGCCCACATTCAAGAAATGGAGGCCCTATGGAAAACTCGCAAGCGCCTTCGCCATGGCGAGGGTGAGAAAGATGTGGCGCCCCTCTACACCCGGAAGGACGCTGAAGAAGTTGCCCGGTATTTCAAGACGGTTGATTATGAGCAGCAAATAACCCCCTTTGCCGGCTTGACGGTCACTTTCCGCGACGCCGGTCATATTCTCGGGGCCTCCATCCTGGAATTAGAAGTAATAGAAAATGGGAAGGTATCAAAACTCGTCTTTTCCGGCGATATCGGCCGACCCGCCCAGCTCATCATCAAGGACCCCACGGTGATCGAAAGGGCGGACTATCTTTTTATGGAGTCCACCTATGGCAACCGGGACCACAAGAACGAGACGGACAGCCTGAACGAACTGGCGGAGGCCATCGCTTACAGTTACGGGCGCGGGGAAAAGGTGATCATCCCGTCCTTTGCCGTGGAAAGAACCCAGGAATTGCTTTACTGCCTCCACATGCTGGATGGAGATGGTCGCCTGCCCAAAAATATGCCTGTTTACGTGGACAGCCCGCTGGCCACCCAGGCCACGGAGATCTTCCGGAAATATACCGACTATTTTGATGAAGAGGCCAGAGGCCTGCTCAAGAAGGGAGAAGACCCCCTGCGCTTCCCACAGCTCCATTTCACCCGCAGCACCGAAGAGTCCATGAAAATAAACACTTCTGACGGCCCGGCCGTGGTTGTTTCGGCAAGCGGCATGGCCAACGCGGGCCGGATTCGCCATCACCTCCGCCACAACCTCTGGCGGGAAGGGGCCAGCGTGGTGTTTGTGGGCTTTCAGGCCCAGGGAACCACGGGGCGGCGTATCGTGGACGGGGCCAAGATGATCAGAATATTTAATGAAGATGTAGCGGTCAAGGCGCGCATCTTTACAATTAACGGTTTTTCCGCCCACGCCGGGCAGAGTCAGCTCCTGGAGTGGCTGGGGCATTTCCGGTCCCAAGCTTTACAGGTCTTTCTCATTCACGGCGAGTACTCGGCCCAGCAGACCCTTGCCGGACTGATCCACGACCGTTATGGATTACCCGTCACCATTCCTGACTACCTCGAGGAAGTAACCTTGAAGCCGGGGGAGGCGGTCGAGCGCGTGGCCGCCCCCGATCAGGCTATTCCCCGGATCGACTGGAATTATATCATCGTGGATGTGGAAAATCGCCTGAAGCAACTCCGGGAAAGACAGTCCCGGATTGAGGCGAAAGGATGGGTTGAACAGGTGGAGGTAAGGGAACGGCTACTCGATCTGAACCGACGGTTGACGGCTTTGATTTCCGACCTGTGATGAGAGGAAAGGTAATAGGCAATGGGCAATAGGCAATAGGGACAAACTCGCAAAAAGTCGGAAATTGCCTTTCTTCGTCATGCCGGCGAAAGCCGGTATCCAGACGTTGGCCCGGTGAAAACCGGGAACCAGTAAGACGCTGGACCCCGGCTTTCACCGGGGTGACCACTTTTTGCAGGTTCATCATCACTCCGCCAGCCGGTAATGGAACACCGCCACGATGTTGAGCCTCGATAGATCCATGTCTTCAGGGAGGCGATCATAGGGCGCGGCGGCGCGAATGACCGAGAGGGTATATTCATCGAGAAGTTGAGAACCTGACGAAGAAACGATGTCTTGAGAGGATGACGCCCCGTTTTTAGCAATGGAGAACTTGACCGTTGTCGTGCCGCTTTCCTTCCTCTGGAGAGCGGCTGTGGGGTATTTCCAGCGGTTTTCAATCCGCTTCTTGATCTTGAGGAGATAGAAGCGGTAACGGCTGTCCTGGCTGCCAAGATCAACTGTATCCTCTCTGACGGCCGTCCCGGTATTTGCCGCCCGCTCCCGCGCCGGTTGTTTCTTCACCATAACCGGTTCTTTCTTGTTGTCCTTTTCCTGAGGGTCAGGAACTGGTTCGGTCAGTTGTACAGTCAACATGTTGCCGTCCTGCTGCGGCCGGGGAGACGGTTTCTCACCGATGACGGGCATGGAAAGGACCAGCATATGAGAGGCAAGGGAAATCATAATGGCCGTGATAAAGGCCTTTTGCAGCGGTAACCGCTTGGATTTCCAGAAAGTCTTCATGGGATAATCATAATTCAACAATGAAGAAAAAATCAATAAAAATGAAGCAATAGACTTTATCAATTTTCGCCGGGGTGACAATAATGGCAGGTTTTCAATGGTCTCGGTAAGGCAATGACGCTGCATGGGGAGGCGGACGGGCGCTACATGGCGCTGGCTATTGAGGAGGCGGCCGCGGCGGCCGCGGCCGGGGAGGTTCCGGTCGGGGCGCTTATCGTCGGCAGCGGCCTGGTTATTGCCCGGGCCCATAACTGCCCCATCGCCATGAACGATCCGACGGCCCACGCCGAGATCCTCGCCATCCGCGCCGCGGCACGGCATACAGGTAATTACCGGTTGTCGGGAACGACATTGTATGTGACCCTGGAGCCATGCTTCATGTGCGCCGGCGCCGTCATTCACGCTCGCATCGACAGGGTCGTCTTCGGAGCGATGGATCCCAAGGGAGGCGCCGTCGTTTCCGTCGGCCGCGTTTTTGATAATGCGCTGTTGAATCATAGGGTGGATTTTACCGGCGGTGTTATGGAACGACAGTGTGCTGAAATTTTGAGTAGCTTTTTTCAAAAAAAGAGGTTATAACCCGCTCCGCTTCGAACGTGGTGGGCTCCATGCGGAGAGGTACCGAAGTGGTCGTAACGGGATCGACTCGAAATCGATTTGGGGGCCAAAAGCTCCCACGGGGGTTCGAATCCCCCTCTCTCCGCCATTAAAAAGCTCTTTAAAAAGAAGACCGGGAGAGATGCCTGAGAGGCCGAAAGGGCACGACTGGAAATCGTGTG